>OHDS01001068.1_pt1 | contig 11747 bp, 10 predicted proteins | sample 1567031 | NCBI WGS metagenome assembly OHDS01 (sample SAMEA3879503, study PRJEB24766) | human gut metagenome | biome: human-associated habitat; feature: feces | place: USA | collected 1985/1987
CATGATACACTTACTTTAAGAAAATGCAACGAACAGAAAGGAAGCAAAGACACAATGACAGGATATCAGATTTTATGGCTGTTTTTATGCTACTCCTTCGCCGGATGGATATTGGAGACTGTGGTGGCGACATTGCGGCAGCGACGAATTACAAACCGCGGTCTGATTAACGGACCATTTTGTATCATTTACGGAATCAGTGCGGTATTGATTACGATTACTGTGCAGGAATTGACTGGAGTAGCCTTATTTTTGTTCTCAGCGGTCTATGCTACAGTGGTAGAATGGACTGCCGGACATTTGATTGAAAAAATATATCATGAACGATGGTGGAATTATTCGGATGTAAAATGGAACCTGGGAGGTTACGTTTGCCTTCCTGCATCCATTTTGTGGGGTGCTCTCGGTTTTTTCGCGGTAACAGTAGGAAACCGGCTGCTGCTTGATTTGTTTCGAGTGTGTCCGCTTGTGGTGATGCGCGTGATCCTTTGGGTGATCGCCGGTCTGCTTTTGGCGGATGTACTTTTCTCGCTGATTCCAATTTTTTACAATGGCGAAGGCGTCGAGCTTGTCAAAGAGGCTGATGGAAAATTTACGGAAATGAGCAAACGTCTGCGCCATTGGATTGCCATGCGCATGACCAAACGTATTCGCAAAGCATATCCCAAATCTGAAAAAATAGAAAAGGTTGAAAAGCGGACGGACGTATTTGCGTATGGCTGCGGATTTTATAAAGTTGTTTTATTGTTTTTTATCGGTTCCTTTTTGGGAGACATTGTGGAGACAATTTTCTGTCGCCTGAAAGCCGGTGTGTGGATGAGCCGAAGCAGTGTCGTCTGGGGACCATTCAGCATCGTATGGGGACTTGCCATCGCAGTGATTACGGCAATGTTTGTCCGCTACAAAGACCGAAGCGACGGATTTCTCTTTACACTTGGTGTATTTCTCGGGGGTGCGTATGAATATCTTTGCAGCGTATTTACAGAAATTGTATTCGGCAAGGTGTTCTGGGACTATAGCAATATGCCGTTTAACCTTGGCGGTCGTATAAATCTGCTGTACTGCCTGTTTTGGGGCATTGCTTCCGTAGTCTGGTTTAAAATTATTTATGTGCGGATTTCCGCTGCCATTGAAAAAATTCCGATTAAGCTCGGAAAGGCCGTGACGTGGGTACTTATCGTATTTATGTGCGTCAATGTGACTGTAACCTGTATGGCACTTGTCCGTCACGATCAAAGGGCGCACGGAATCCCGGCACAAAGCGGTTGGCAGCAGTCGATGGATGAGCATTTTGATGATGCCCGGATGGAGAGAATCTATCCCGATGCTCAGCAGACGGATTAAAAATAGGTAACGATTCAGGATCAAAAAAAATTATTTTCCCTCTTGCATTTATCGAACATATGTGCTATACTAACACAAAACAAACGTTCGATAGTGCAAGGGGGCTTTTTTATGGATCTGTTGGCAGATGTTTTTCAAAAACTGGAGATTTTAGCGGATGCAGCGAAGTATGATGTTGCCTGTACTTCGAGCGGGTCAAGTCGAAAAGGAAAAAAGGGGATGATGGGAAATGCAGTTGCCGGGGGAATCTGCCATTGTTTTGCGGCGGATGGAAGATGTATTTCCCTGCTCAAAATTTTACAGACAAATGAGTGCGTTTATGACTGCAAATACTGCCAGAATCGCTGCTCCAATGATATTCCGCGGGCATCCTTTACGCCGGAAGAAATTGCAGAACTTACGATTTCTTTTTATCGGAGAAATTATATCGAAGGTTTGTTTTTAAGTTCCGGGATACAGAAAAATCCCGATTATACGATGGAGCAGATGTATCAGGTGGTATATCTGCTGCGAAAAAAATATAAATTTAACGGCTATATTCATGTGAAGGCGATTCCGGGGGCAGATCCGCTTTTGATCGAAAAAACAGGATGGCTTGTGGACCGTATGAGTGCAAATCTCGAACTTCCTACAGCAGATGGGTTAAAGATGCTTGCACCGCAGAAATCGCGGAAAAAGATTTTGACACCACTCCGTCAGATTCAGGTGGGACGGCAGGAAAATGCACTTATGCTAAGCGATGGAAGAAAGTCTGCGATGACCGCACTTCCGGATAAGATGCGAAAAGATTTTGCATTGCAGGAGGTAAAAAAAAGGAGTACGTTTGTGCCGGCGGGGCAGAGTACACAGATGATCGTGGGGGCGACCGAGGAAAGCGATTATGAGATTGTTCATGTGGCGGAAGCGTTGTATAAAAATTTTGATCTGAAAAGGGTATTTTACTCGGCTTTTGTAAATACGACAGGGGATCCCCTGCTTCCGTTAAGCAAAGAAGGACCGCCGCTTTTGCGGGAACACCGGTTGTATCAGGCAGATTTTCTGCTTCGATTTTATCAGTTTAAGGCAGATGAGATTATTACCGAAGAAAATCCGTTTTTGAATGTGCAGGTAGATCCAAAATGTAATTGGGCATTGAACCATCTTGAATATTTCCCGGTAGAAGTGCAGACGGCGGATTATCATACCTTGCTCCGTATTCCGGGAGTCGGGGTAAAGTCGGCACGGCGCATTATGGCAGCGAGGCGGCTTGGGAAACTGGATTACACTTCTCTTAAGAAATTTGGTGTTGTTTTAAAGCGGGCGATGTACTTTGTTACATGCGGGGGTAAAACCATGGTTCCTCTGCGGATGAATGAGCGCTTTATTCTCACGAATCTTCTTGGTTTGCGGGAACGCCTTCCGGCAGCAGTTACCGGGGAAGACCGCTATGAGCAGCTCTCTCTTTTGGATATTTATCCACAGGGAGAGGTGGAAGTTATGGGGCAGCAAAGGAGGAGCAGCTGATGGAAGAAGTATCCGAATTTCGCGGCAGATATGTATATTTGTGTGAAGACAGCACCGAAGGGATTTTTACTGCGGTTTATGATGCTTTTGCAGAAGGACATCGAAAAGAAGACACCGCTCTCTGTCTAAAAGAAAGTACATATACGACAGAACTTTTTACGACGTATATACCGGTTGAGACAGACATGGAAAAAGCGGCGAAAGTTGCCCGCACGATGCAGAAAAAAGTGTCGTGGCAGGTTTATGATGCCTTACAGATGGCGTCCCTTTCCTATATACCGGAAAAAGCAGATGTCATCTATCGCGTTATCATTCTTGCGCTGCAAATGGGAAATCAAGTGCTGGACCACCTGACAGATCCGAATGTTGCACTGCTGTTTAAAATGGAAAGAAATGCCAATAATGAGATCCTGCATGAACAGGGATTCTTACGATTTGAAGAATTGGCAAGCGGCGTTTTGTTTGCGAGGATCAATCCGAAAAATGCCATCCTGCCTTATCTTGCGTATCATTTTGCGGACCGTTTCCCGGAGGAAAACTGGGTCATTGCAGATACGACACATGGAAGTATGATGATTCATGAACGAGGAAAAGGCTGTTCCTATATTCACGCTAAAGACGAGGACTTTGACCGGCTGTTACTCTCTTATTCGGAAGAAGAGGAAGTTTTCCAAAAATTGTGGAAACGCTATATTGATTCTGTGGGGATCAAAGCCCGCGAAAATATTAGTTTGCAGAACCAGATGCTGCCGCTGCGTTTTCGGAAGTATATGAAAGAGTTTTAAGTTCTTTCAGTTCACGGATCGTAAAGATACCGCAGACGATTCCGGTAGCGGCGTCGGCAATCGGACCGGCATACATGACACCATCGATTCCCATAAAAATAGGGAAAACGATAATCAGTGGAAGTAAGAACAGGATTTGTCTTGTCAAAGACATAAACACACCAAGAGAGGATTTTCCAATAGAATTGAAAAAGTTTGATGTGACCGGCTGAATTCCATTTATTAATGTTAAAAACATATAGATACGGAAGTAGCGTTCTGAAAACTGGAAATACAATTCGCTTCCTTTTCCGAAGACACTGATGATTTGCCGTGGAAATAATTGGAAACATCCAAAGGCGACAAAGGATAATGCCGTCGCGGTGGCAAGAGCGAGCAGATAAGTTTTCCGCACGCGGGTGTACTTTGCGGCTCCGTAATTAAAACCAATGATCGGCTGGATTCCTTGCGAAATGCCGATGACAAAGGACATAAAGATCATGTTTACTTTCGTGATAATACCGGCGCAGGCAAGAGGAATGTCGCCGCCATAAACCGAAAGTGCACCATAATGCGCCAGCGTATTATTCATGACGATCTGTACGACGGTCATAGCAATCTGGTTAAAGCAGGCGCAGGCACCAAGTTTCATTATATTTGTGACGTGGGATGCCGTGATTCGGAAACTGCTCCGCTTCAGATGAATCGTCTTAAAATGAAACATATAACGAAGGCTGATGCAGAAAGAGACGATCTGACCGAGGATCGTAGCCAGTGCAGCACCGGTCATTCCCATATGAAGGGAAAAGATAAAAATCGGGTCAAGAATTGTATTTACGATGGCACCTACCAGCATCGAGATCATCGAATAGCGAGGACTTCCGTCGGCAAGAATCAGTTTACTCATACCGGTGTTCATGATCAGGAAAGGAAATCCGATCGCAGTAATTCGTGTATATTGTTTTGCATAAGGAAGAACCTCTTTGGTTGCTCCGAAAAACGTAAGCATTGGTGTGAGAAAGAGAGTCGTGATGGCAAATAAAGCAATTCCCGATATTGTCATAAGAAGGATGCCACAGCCGGCATAACTTGCAGATTCCTTTTCTCTTCCTGCTCCAAGTTTCAGGGAAACATTGGTGGCACTTCCGATGCCAAGCAGAAGTGAAATGGCGGTACAGGTCGTGGAGAGTGGGAAAGCGATGTTGGTCGCGGCATTTCCCAGCATACCGACACCCTGTCCGATAAAAATCTGATCGACGATATTATAAAGGGCCGTTACCAGCATGGAGATCACGCAGGGAATGGCAAATTCGACCAGAAGATGGGATTCTTTTTTGAATCCAAGTGGATTTTGTGTTTCTGTAACTGTATTTTTTATATTCATCATTGTGGATAACCTCACTTTGCATAAACAGCAGATGTTTGTGCAATAAATCTGCATGCGTGATAAGATTCGGGACAGGCCCGATAATTGGTATCTTACTACAATTATGTCCGTTTTTCAAGCAATTCATTATGACTTTATACAGTATTTATTGACAAAAGCAGACATTTTTCCTATAATTAGAGACATATACACAAGGAGGGGATAGAGATGCGTTGTCCAAATTGTAAAACAGAATTGAAGCAGGATGATGTGTACTGTTATCAATGTGGCACGAAAATTAACTGGTTTTGGCGTTTTAAGACACATTTAATCGCGGTGGCGGTTGTTGTGATCGTGCTCGCCGGTGGAACGATTACCGGAGTGACTCTTTATAGGAATGGTGTATTTGATGCGAAAAAAGATACGGTGGCAGAGCAGCCGGCGCAGACACAGGCACCATCGAAAAAAGGAAACAAAACAGAGAAAAGTGCCATACAAACCGCAAAGCCTACTGCAGCACCGGGTCAGGTGACAAAAGATACGGTGGCTTCGGACTTTGTTGCCGTGGATAAGACAAAAGAAATAAAACCAAAACTGAAGGATCTGACGGAGCAGACAGCACCATTTTTGTCACTTTGCGTCCGCTGGAAAGATTTGGGAGGCGGTAAGTTTACCTGGGATAATCAGGTAGCAACCCAGGCAGTATTGTATGATATGCTTTATGGCGATCCGGCGTCGGGTACCGGCGAGATGCATGTAAGAGGTTATGATAACTCTTATGCAGGAATTGCCAGACGTGTGAAAAAAGAGATGAAAGCACGTTATGGAGATGCTTATGCGTTTGATCTAAGTTACGGAGATACCTTCCCATATTATCTGTTCCGCAAGCAGAATAAAAAGATTGAGTACGCCGGCGAAGAACTCCGCTCGGAAAAATGTGATGCCAAAGTTACGAAAGTGACACAGGTGGCAGAGGACACGTACGAAGCAGAGGTTAAGGCAGGCATCGTTAAAACTTACAATTCGTCAAATGGAACATGGAAAAAGTTTAAACTTACGATAGTAAAAGATAAAAAGAGCAAATATGGTTACCATATTACCAATGTACAATAAAAGAGAGGATTATGTGTAACAGTAAAAGAATATTATGAGTCAGAAATTGGTGAAACTTTGACCATCAAACCATTGAAATAAGGACGTTTTTCAAAAATACAATAGAAAAATTAAAAAAAGTCTTGCATTTGCAGGATTTTTTTTATATAATGAGTTAGTACTAACTAACAAGAGTTACACGCATAATACATAAAGTAGTTGTGCATAATCAAGAGATATGGAGGACTTGATCATGGAAAACGAAAAACGTGAATTTATTATAAAAAAACTGAAAGAAAAGGGATTTCGTATTACCAGACAGCGAAGAATGCTTTTGGATGTCATTCTTGCCAATGAGTGTTCCAGCTGCAAAGAAATCTTTTTTGAAGCATCACGCCGTGACAATGGGATCGGAACCGCAACGGTATACCGCATGGTAAACTTGCTGGAAGAGATTGGGGCAATTGACCGCAAAAATATGTATAAAATCTCCTATCCAAACAATTGTTCGCTGGAAGAGGCATGTATCGTAGAGCTGAGTGATGATTCGACGTGTCGACTGTCAGCGAAAAGGTGGAACGAGGTGCTGCACGCCGGACTTGAGGCATGTGGATATCTGCAGGGACGCGAAGTCACAGGAATCATTTTACATCCTTGCAGCTGTGAGCAGGAGGGATTAGGTCATGCCGTATGAACAGATGAAAGAATATCACAGCAGAGGAATTAAAGAATCCGTCAATATACTGATGGCGATGCATTGCGGGCCGATGCTGCGCGGACTTCGAAATGAAGTGATCTTGTCTGTGGAAAATCGGTTGATGAAAGAGATGATATGCCAATTACAAGAGACACCGTATGGTTATCTGATCTTAAACAGGGGAAAGAAAAAATGTCTTGTCATGTTGTACCACATCGAAAGATTTTGCCGGTATATTTCGCAAAAAGAGGTTATAAAGGCGTTGGATGTATTTGGCTACGAATTGTCGGAAGAAAAAAGTCCGGAAGAAAACATGATACGAGCGCTGTTTGGGATTGCGCAGGCGATGGCTGAATATTACGCTGGAAGAGCCGAGTTTCCTCATGAACTGGGATACATTTTGGAATATCCACTGCGCGATGTAGAAATGTACATTAAAAATCAGGGGCAGAACTCCTTGATGACCGGATACTGGAAAGTATACGACAACTTGGAAAAAGCGAAGGAGACCTTTAAGAAGTATGATCAGGTGAGAGAACAAGCGATTGCGGATGTTATGGCGGGCAAAATGTTTTACGAGCTTGCTGTATAATCATAAATGAAATGTGCAATGCACAGAAAACGGAGGTAAAAAGATGAGCAAAGTTAGTATTGTTTACTGGAGTGGAACTGGAAATACACAAAAAATGGCAGAGGCTGTTGCAGAAGGTGTAAAAGAAGCCGGAGCAGAGGCAGATTTGAAATTTGTATCTGCTGCAACAGTAGATGAACTTGCTGCTGAACCGGCATTTGCCCTTGGCTGCCCTTCCATGGGAGCAGAGGAACTGGAAGATGCTGAAATGGAGCCATTCATGGCTGAATTGGAAAGCAAGATTTCCGGGAAAAAGATCGCTTTATTCGGTTCTTACGGATGGGGCGGCGGTGAATGGATGCGTGACTGGGAAGCACGTATTCAGAGTGCCGGCGCAACCGTTGTAAACGGAGAAGGCATCATAGTAAACGGAGAGCCTGACGATGATATCATCGAAGAATTAAAGGCTCTTGGAAAGGCATTGGTATAAATCTCCTTTCATTGACGCTTCAGATTCAGCGTCACATTGATTCTGAAGCGTTACCATTTTGATAGAATCCAAAGCAGAAAATCCGATTATGAGTATAGCAACTTCTGGCACCTATCACTGCGGCACTTCGAAAGAAACTGCGTCAGAAGACTCAAAATCGGATTTTTTGACACCTTTTATCTTGTTTCGATATTTCCCCAAAACGCTCCTTACGGTATAATTAAAATAGTAAAAAACGGAGGGAAGGAAAATAAATGAATCGACAGAGCAAAGGTATTTCATTAAAAAAGATAAACGTGACAGATCGCTTTTTGAAACGTGAGATGGAACTCGCGAGGACAGAAGTGATCCCGTATCAATGGGAGGCACTCAATGACAACGTCGAGGGGGCAGAACCGAGTTTCTGCATGCGGAATTTTAAACTGGCGGCAAAACTCGGCGAAAAACGGAGAGCTTTGGGGCAGGAAAGTCTGCCGGTATGGACGACGGAGGAGTTTAATCTGGTGCCCGAAAAAGGTAAACCGATGGAAGACCGGTTTTATGGATTTGTATTTCAGGATACTGATTTTTCCAAATGGATTGAGGCGGTCGGCTATTCTTTGGCGGCGCATCCGGATCCGGAACTTGAAAAACTGGCGGACCACGCGATCGACATTGTGTGTGCGGCACAGTACGAGGATGGGTATCTTGACACCTTTTATATTATCAATGATCCGTCCAAGCGTCTTACCAACCTGCGTGACCACCACGAATTGTATTGTTTTGGGCATCTGACAGAGGGCGCGGTCGCTTATTATGAGGGAACGGGTAAAGACAAATTATTGAAAGCGGCGATGCGGTTTGCGGACTATGTCGAAGCGCATTTTGGAGAAGAGCCGGAAAAATGCAAAGGCTATCCGGGGCACGAGATTGCGGAAATGGCATTGGGGAGATTGTATGAACTTACGGGCGAAGACCGCTATCTGAAGTTGGCGGCATTTTTTGTAAATGAGCGTGGCAAAAAGCCGTATTATTTTGACAAAGAACATGGAATTGTGAGGGATCCGGGCGAGGACAATGATGATTACTATCATCAGGCACACCTTCCGGTGCGTGAGCAGAAAGAGGCAGTCGGACATGCGGTGCGTGCTGTTTATCTCTATACAGGGATGGCAATTATTGCTAAATATACAAACGATGAATCATTGAAATCTGCCTGCGAGCGATTGTGGGACAGTATGACAAATGAAAAAATGTATGTCACCGGTGGAATCGGCGGAACACCGGAAGGCGAGGCATTTTCTTATCCATTTCATCTGCCGAACGACCGCATGTATAACGAGAGCTGTGCGGCAATCGGGCTGGCATTTTTTGCCAGAAGAATGCTGGAAATGTCCCCGAAAAATAAGTATGCGGACGCAATGGAGCGCGCGATATATAATACAGTTTTGGGCGGTATGGCGTTGGACGGAAAAAGTTTCTTTTATGTGAATCCGATGGAGGCTTATCCGGAGGGAATCCGTCACGATGCGCAGCTAAAGCATGTAGTACTTCCACGGCAAAAATGGTTTGGGTGCGCTTGCTGTCCGCCCAATATCAATCGTATTTTGAACTCGGTGGCGCAGTACGCGTACAGCGAAAACGAAGACACACTGTTTATGCATTTGTATTGCGGAGCGGATATTGACACCGAATTTTCGGGGAAAAAAGTAAAGGTACGGGTGATATCTGCGTATCCATGGGAGGAAAATGTTCAGATTGCATTTGAGATGGAAGAGGTCGTGCCTTTTACGTATGCGGTTCGTCTGCCGAGCTGGTGTCCGGAAGCACAAGTGCTTGTAAATGGAAAGAAAGCCGGTGGAGAAGAAAAAGACGGATACTTATATATTTCCAGAAAATGGGAAAATGGAGACCGTATAGAATGCACATTCCCGATGCAAGCAACGTATTATCAGGCAGATACCAGAGTGCGTGATGACATCGGGAAAGCAGTGCTGATGCGAGGGCCGATCGTGTATTGCGTAGAAGAAGCCGATAATGGAAAAGAATTGTCACTTCTCCAAGTCAATGCCTCTTATGAACCTCAAATCATCGATGAAAAATGGAATCTTGCCGGGGCAGAGGATGTCGTTCGGCTGCGAGGCAGAGGGCGTCGGATCCTTCCGCAGGAAGGGAAGCTGTATCAGCCATTTTGCGGTTATCGATATGAAGAGACAGATATTACGTTTATTCCGTATTATACTTGGTGTAATCGCGGTGTCGGCGAGATGAAAGTCTTTTTACCGGTCGCCGGTGTCTGAAAAACGAGTACGCGTGGCATGGCCGGTTTTGCAGCGATAATCTCCGGGAGTTTGGCCGGTGATGCGTTTAAATGTCCGCGAAAAATTGTGGTTGTCGGAAAAACCAAGCTGGTATGCGATTTCCGTGATGCTCAATGGAGAGCCGGAAAGCAGTTCTTTGGCGGCTTCCATCTGTTGGATGTTAATGTATGTCTTTAAGTGCATTCCCGTTATTTTCGAAAAAATACCGGAGAGATGGCGCGGGGAATATTGAAGGTACGAGGCAATTTCCTGAACTTTTATGCCGTGATCGCGGTTCCAGTGTACATAGGTCTTGATTTTTTCGCAAAGTTCGATATTGTGGCGCGAAAAACCTTCTGCACTTTGTTCATTTTGCAGAACCTTTCGGTTTAGATAAAGCTGATTGTGAAGTTCAAGCAGCAGAGCACTCAGTAAAAAAGAAGATTGCGTCAGATTAGCACAAGTTTGTTCATTGTGATAAATCTGAGACAAAAGTGCCTGAATCTTGTAAAAATCTGGTATTTTTGCTTGCATTGGGAGCGGGAAAACGGCAGTTTCTGATGGGCAGGTGATATCCGGCAGACGGAAATGCAGCCAATGAAAGGCACAGCAGGAAGGCTTCCATCCGTATTGGTGGCGGCAGGGTGCCATCAGGATATATTCTCCCTTAGAAACCGTATATTTTCCAAATTCGTCGGCGATGTAGAGAACGCCCTCATCGATAATCATTAATTCATATTCATGCAATGCCCGGCTGTAGTGAATCCAATCCGGAGACATCGTCGCTTCTTTGCCAAGCCATAAAAAATCAAGTGCTGTCTGGCCCGAAATTTGAAACATAAGTATCCCCCTTTCTGTTCATTTACGAATGATTGTAATTATTCAGCCTCCTTCCACACATTCGCATTTCGAACACTTCGTATTCTTTTCTCGCTTTTGGCAAGGCTAAAAATGCTCATATGTGGAGGGGAGCCCTATTAGGATCTAAATGTACGCAAATCAAAGTCTCTTACGTGCAAGCACGACGATTCATTGATTTCCATACATTGATCCTGAATAGTTACGAATGAATTAGTTATATTATAGCGGAAAGCAAATTTGTGTCAAGTTGTTGGCGGATAGTGTATAATATTTTGTGTAAACGATAATTCCTTTAGGTATGGAAAAAGGAATCAATTGATGAAGTTTTTAGGTTATGAGAAAAGCAGTATTCTCGGCTACAATACCGGGAACAGTCGAAATGGCTTCTACGAGCGAGATCTCGATACTTCCTACGGCAGACTTTACATCAAAGTGCCCCGTGACAGAAACGGTCATTTTGAGCAACAGTTAATTCCTGACTACGCTCGAAGAACCGATGAACTGGAAACGACCCTCATCACTCTTTATAAGAAAGGAATCACTACAAGAGAAATTTCCGGAGGCAATCCGAAAAAGCATTTACACTACAAGTTCACACAAAAAACTTGACACAATCTCCGTATAAATGGTATAATCATGTTCGTCAAAATAAAATGTGTATTCGATAATATGACAGGAGGCATTAATTATGAGGAATACAAAAAGAGGGAAACGGTATTTAGTGCTATTTCTTGTTTTTTCACTTGTGATTACAACGTGTATAGCAAACAGTTCCGTTCC
>OHDS01001073.1_pt1 | contig 11713 bp, 9 predicted proteins | sample 1567031 | NCBI WGS metagenome assembly OHDS01 (sample SAMEA3879503, study PRJEB24766) | human gut metagenome | biome: human-associated habitat; feature: feces | place: USA | collected 1985/1987
CAAGCAACAGCGGAGGAGATAATTCAGGCGGCGACACCTCCGGCGGAGGAGATAATTCAGGCGGAGAACCTTCAGGCGGAGGAGATAATTCAGGCGGAGAACCTTCCGGCGGAGGGGAATCCTCAGGCGGAGGCGAAAGCTCCGGAGGCGGTGAATCGTCTGGCGGCGGTGAGGAAGCTCCCCCTGCCGCAGAATAAAATAACAGGTTAAAACCAAAAACTCGAAAGGAAAGGTTTTTAGATATGGTTTCAATAGCAATTATGGGTCACGGTGTTGTAGGTTCGGGCGTTGCCGAAATCTTTACAACACACAAACAGAAGCTTTATGCAAGCATCGGTGAAGAGGTTTATGTCAAGAAGATTCTTGACCTTCGTGAATTTCCCGACAGTCCGCTTGCAGACAGATTCACAAAAAACTTTGAAGATATCATCAACGACCTCGAAATAAGAGTTGTTGTTGAAGTTATGGGCGGTCTTAATCCTGCTTATGACTTTGTAAAGAGATGTCTTAAAGCAGGTAAGAGTGTTGTTACTTCAAACAAGGAGCTTGTTGCCGCTCACGGTGCAGAACTCCTTGAAATTTCAAAGGAAACAAACACAAACTTCCTCTTTGAAGCATCGGTAGGCGGCGGTATTCCGATTATCCGCCCGATGAGCCAGTGTCTTGTTGCAAACAATGTTGACGAGATTGCCGGTATTCTTAACGGTACAACAAACTTTATCCTTACAAAGATGATTGAAGACGGTATGCAGTTTGACGATGCGCTCAAGCTTGCTCAGGAGCTTGGCTTTGCCGAGAGAAATCCTGCCGCTGATATCGAAGGTCACGACGCTTGCCGTAAGATTTGTATCCTTGCATCTCTTGCATACGGAAAGCATGTTTATCCCGACTCTGTACATACAGAGGGCATTACAAAAATTACACTTGAAGATGTAAGATACGCTGAGGCTTTCCATTGCGTAATTAAACTTATCGGCAGTGTTAAGCGTCTTGCGGACGGCAAGATTGACATTATCGTTGCTCCTATGCTCGTTCCGAACAAGAGCCAGCTTGCTAACATTGACTATGAGTTCAACGGCATTATGGTAAGAGGCGACTGCACAGGCGATGTAGTATTCTACGGCAAGGGTGCAGGCAAGCTTCCTACAGCAAGCGCAGTTGTAGCCGATGTAATCGACTGCTGTAAGCACCTCAAGACAAGAAAGTTCCTTTACTGGGCAGACGGCAACGGCAAAAACATTCTTCCTTGGGAGGAGTCAAGCCGTGCCATGTATGTTCGTGCAAACGGCAGTAATGTTGCAGAAAAGGCAGAAAAATTATTCGGTGAGGTAACAGTAATCAATAAGGCTGACTCACCTGCCGACGAAAAAGCATTTGTTGTCAAGGCTATGCCGTACAACGAATTTGCCGAGAAGATTGCTCAGCTTGAGGCTGACGGTGTTTCGGTACTTTCAAGTATCCGTGTGGCTGATTTATAATTTTACAGAGGGAGTATTAAGTACATGAGTTTGATAGTTCAGAAATTTGGCGGCAGCTCTGTTGCCAATGCCGAAAGAGTAATGAATGTTGCATCAATCGTAACAGACACTTACGCAAAGGGCAATGATGTTGTAGTTGTTGTATCCGCTCAGGGCGACACAACAGACGATCTCATTGAAAAGGCAAACGAAATCAATCCAAAGGCTTCAAAAAGAGAAAAGGATATGCTTCTTGCCGCAGGCGAACAGATTTCTATTTCACTTCTTGCAATGGCAATCGAAAAGCTCGGTTACCACGCTGTTTCTCTTCTTGGCTGGCAGGCAGGTTTCAATACCACTTCTGCTCACACAAGCGCAAGAATCAGAAAAGTTGAGCCTGACAGAATTAAGAAAGAGCTTGACAAGAAGAACATTGTAATCGTTGCAGGCTTCCAGGGCATTTCAAAATACGGCGATATTACAACACTCGGCAGAGGCGGTTCAGACACAAGCGCCGTAGCTATTGCGGCTGCAATGCACGCTGATCTCTGTCAGATTTTCACCGATGTTGAGGGTGTTTACACAGCTGACCCGAGAAAGGTTAAGAACGCTAAGAAGCTTCAGGAAATCTCTTATGACGAAATGCTTGAGCTTGCTACACTCGGTGCTCAGGTTCTTAACAACCGTTCGGTTGAAATGGCTAAAAAATATAATATCGAGCTTGAAGTGCTTTCAAGTATGACAAAGGCTTCGGGTACAATTGTAAAGGAGAAAACTAAAATGGAAAAAATGTTAATCAGCGGTGTTGCTAAAGATACAGATGTTGCAAGAATTTCTGTTATGGGTGTTCCGAATATCCCCGGTCTTGCTTTTAAGATGTTCTCAAAGCTTTCTGCTAAAGATATCAATGTTGACATTATTCTTCAGTCAATCGGTCATGACGGCAAGAAGGACATCAGCTTTACAGTTGCCAAGAACAGAGGCGAAGAGGCTGTTGCTCTTATGAAGGAATACACAGAGAACCTCGGTGCAGAGGAAATTCTCTATGACGATAAGGTAGCTAAGATTTCAATTGTCGGTGCAGGTATGGAAAGCCACGCAGGCGTTGCTACAAAGATGTTCGAGGCTCTTTATGACGCTCAGGTCAACATCCAGATGATCAGCACAAGCGAAATCAAGGTTTCGGTTCTTATTGATTCAGCAGACGCTGACAAGGCTGTAAGCGCTATCCACAGCAAATTCTTTGATTAATAGAAGAGCCGAGGTTCGCAGCCCTAAAATAACGACCGGCGAGGACTAAGCCGTGAAATTTACGCAAGTAATTGAAACGGATTAGACGAGTGGAAGTTATTTTAGGAATAGCGGAGAACAACGAGGCTTGACATTAGAAGAGCCGAGGTTCGCAGCCCTAAAACTTTTTTATAACGCAAATGAAAATCCCTGTCCGTTATGGACAGGGATTTTTTTGTATCGGCAAACTTTGTTTTTTACATTATAAAGCTGTCTGTACGAATTTGGTGCAGCGATTCACCGTTAAATTTAATAGTAATATCCTGAACGGGAAAATACGTTGAAGATACTGATACCGCAGACTGCAAGTATAATTGAAACAACTACCACAAGCACAACTCCTATAAGAGCCAGGATAAGAGCGGCTCTTGCGTAGTTTTTGAGTGACTTCTTTGTTGATGAGCTGAATGCCCAGACAAAGAGCATAATGAGGTTTACAATCGGCAGACAGGTTAAAAGCATAACGCCGATCCAACCGCCTATGCTTACAGGCTGAGTATCCGGAGTACCGTATGGCGGTGCAACGGGCGGTACAGGCTGTGAGTTGTATGTCTGCTGATACTGCGTGTTGTACTGCTGATTATAGCCGTTGTTGTAGCTCTGATATTGATTGCCGTACTTGCTTTGATTTGAGCCGTAATCATTGTTCGGTGAGTTTGTAAACTGCTGACCGTATGAAGTTTTGTTAGGCTGCGGTTGCTGATAATAAGTTTGATTTGGCTGACCGTACTGTTGAGAATACGGATTCTGCTGTGGCTGACTGTCGGCAGTCGGCTGTGCGTTATCAACCTCAGGCTGTGCAGTCTGCACATTCTCGTAAGGGTTCTGTGCAGCATCTTCGGTTGAAGCATTTTCAACAGGCTGTGTTTCAGGCTCCGGAGTCTGCTCAACAGGTGTTCCGCAGTAAGTACAGAACATTGCTCCGTTGTCAATTTCGTGATTGCAATTTTTACATACCATATATAATCGCTCCTTGCATAATATTCTATAAATAGTATGCTATCATTTTACACTATTTGCCTTACAAAATCAACAACATTCCACGCAATAATTCAATAATATTACAAAAAGCGACAGTTTTACGGCTGTCGCTTTTTATTATACTCCCCTTTTCATAAGCTTGTGGGGAATTATTTTATTTTCTTTGAGTGACGCTTTTACATCTATAATACGCTGATTTGACGAGCCTCTGAACACAAGGCTTATATCGTGAAGAGCCTCAACAAATTCACCGTCAACAAGCACATCAATCATTGAAAGCATTTCATCCGTACATTCACACCTTGCTCTGCTGTCGGAAAGAAGCTCCTTGTCAAACAAATAGCCCGAATAACACCAAATTGTTTTGTCGGAATATTTTTCTCTGACACGCTTTAAAAACGGCACTAAGGCTCTTTGATTTGAAGGTTCAAAGGGTTCTCCGCCGAGCAATGACAGGCCGTCAATATATGACGGTTCAAGCTCTTTGAGAATCTTATCCTCAACCTCTTTTGTAAAAGGTTCGCCGTAATCAAAACTCCATGTCTGCGGATTAAAGCAGTTTTTGCAATGATGCGTACAGCCGGAAACAAAGAGCGATACTCTTACTCCCTCACCGTTTGCAATATCGCAGAGTTTAATTTCTCCGTAATTCATCAAAGGTGAAGCACCCTTTCCTCAATTTCCTGAGTTCTGCCCTGATTCCAGAACTGAGTTCCGATATATCCACAGGTTCTTCTTGCAACATTCATCTTATCCTGATCACGGTTGCCGCAGTTAGGACACTCCCACACAAGCTTGCCGTCATCGTGAACGATCTTGATTTCTCCGTCATAACCGCAAACCTGACAGTAGTCGCTCTTTGTGTTAAGCTCTGCATACATAATGTTATCGTAAATGAACTTGATAACCTGTAAAACAGCGGGAATGTTATCCTGCATATTCGGAACTTCAACATAGCTGATTGCACCGCCCGGCGACAAAGCCTGAAATTCGGATTCAAGCTTCAGCTTGCTGAATGCGTCAATATTCTCAGTAACATGAACATGATAGCTGTTAGTGATGTAGTTTTTATCTGTTACGCCCTTGATAATGCCGAAACGCTTTTGAAGACACTTTGCAAACTTATATGTTGTGCTTTCAAGAGGAGTGCCGTAGATGCTGTAATCGATGTTTTCCTCTTTTTTCCACTTTGCACAATAGTCGTTTAGCTTCTGCATAATTTCAAGACCGAGTTCTTTGCCCTCTTTTTCTGTGAGCTTTTTGCCGATAAGGCTGTAAACGCACTCCCAAAGACCTGCATAACCGAGTGAAAGCGTTGAATAACCGCCGTGGAGAAGCTTGTCAATCTTCTCACCCTTTTTAAGTCTTGCCAAAGCACCGTACTGCCACAAAATAGGAGCGGCATCCGAAAGAGTGCCTGTAAGACGCTCGTGACGGCACTGCAATGCTCTGTGGCAAAGTTCCATTCTCTCGTCAAAAATCTTCCAGAATTTATCAAGATCCTTGCCTGCGCTGAGTCCGATATCAATAAGATTTACAGTCACAACACCCTGATTGAATCTGCCGTAATATTTCGGCTTGCCGTTTTCGTCAACATAAGGAGTAAGGAAGCTTCTGCAACCCATACAGGTAAAGCAATGTCCCTCGCCGTTTTTATCAATTTTGCTTTGGAGCATAACCTTCTCCGAGATATAGTCGGGAACCATTCTCTTTGCGGTACATTTTGCAGCAAGCTCCGTAAGATACCAATACTTGCTGTCCTCTGTTATGTTATCCTCCTCAAGCACATAAATAAGCTTTGGAAACGCAGGTGTAATCCACACACCCTTTTCATTTTTTACGCCCTTGTGACGCTGTTTGAGTGTTTCTTCAATAATCATAGCGAGGTCGTGCTTTTCCTGCTCGTTTTTAGCCTCGTTAAGATACATAAACACGGTTACAAACGGAGCCTGACCGTTTGTTGTGAGCAAAGTAACAACCTGATACTGAATGGTCTGAACACCACGGTTTACTTCTTTGCGAAGTCTTTGCTCAACGATATCGTTGATTTTCTCTTCTGTGGGATGAACACCGAGTTCTTCGATTTCCGCAAGAGTTTCTCTGCGGATTTTCTCACGGGAAACCTGAACAAACGGTGCAAGATGAGCAAGGCTTATGCTCTGACCGCCGTACTGGTTACTTGCAACCTGTGCAATAATCTGAGTTGCAATGTTACACGCCGTTGAAAAGCTGTGCGGTCTTTCAATAAGCGTATCGCTGATAACGGTACCGTTTTGCAACATATCCTCAAGGTTTACAAGATCGCAGTTGTGCATATGCTGTGCAAAATAGTCGGAGTCATGGAAGTGGATGATTCCCTGCTTATCCGCCTCAACAATATCTTCCGGAAGAAGAAGTCTTCTCGTGAGATCCTTGCTGACCTCACCAGCCATATAGTCACGCTGAACGCTGTTGACGGTAGGGTTCTTATTTGAATTTTCCTGCTTTACTTCTTCGTTGTTGCACTCAATAAGCGAAAGAATCCTGTTATCGGTAGTATTTGCCTTACGAACAAGCGAGCGATTGTAGCGGTAACGCACATATCTTCTTGCAAGCTCAAACGCACCCTTTGCCATTAGCTGATCCTCAACCATATCCTGAATTTCTTCAACGGACACTGCTCTCCTGATTTTGTTGCACTTATATTCAACATAGTCGGCAACATCCTCAATCTGTTCGTCTGTAAGGAACTTGTGTTCCCCCGAACCGTTTGCTTTTTTAACGGCATTAATAATTTTTTCAATGTTGAAATCTTCTTCTGAGCCGTTACGCTTAATAATTCTCATAATCCTTCCCCTTTTTATTATTTTGCGGTACTTCCTTGGTAAAAATATCCTATATCTGTTAATCCGAATAAAAAAATAAATTTTTCAATAATGCCGTTTAAAAAATGCGTCATGTAATAAAATTGCAAGGAACCAAACTATCCCTGCAATGCAAGACCAATTATACAATAATTGCAATATAAATACTGTTGCACAGGCAACAATTATGTGATATACTATACTATATCTTGTGGTAAGATAAAAAACGCCACACATTATGGAGTGTTGCAAATGATAGAAGAAATAGGCGGTGCAAAGCTTAAAAAATCAGATTTCATCGGGATAAACGAGTGTTTTAAACCTATTGAAAGAGAGTATAAAAGGGGTGAAATCATAACTACATATTCACCCGAAAATGACACAATTTGCATCATAAAAGAAGGAACTGTTTATCTGACAACCGACAATGCCGAAAATCAGCGGAGAATTATTTCTTTTTATGAAAAGGGCGACATAATCGTCACCTGCATTGTACCCGAATCAGACAACAGAATTTTTTATCTGAGTGCCAAAACAAACTGCAAAATTGATTTCGTGAAATACTCAAAATTTACAGCCTGTTGTGAAAAGCATTGCAGTAAACACCAGCGGATTATAAGTGCATACATCAAAAAATCTCATAAAAAAAGTCTTGCTCACACAGACATTCTCTGTCAGCAGACGCTGAGGAGCAAGCTTTTGACTTTTTTTGAATACATTAAAACCGAAAAAGGAAAAAACACCTTTTATCTTCCTCTCCCTCTTTCCGACCTTGCAGATTACCTTTCTGTTGACCGAAGTGCAATGATGCGTGAAATAAAAAAGATGAATGAGGAAAATATTATAATCTCCGAAAAGCGAAAAATCACAGTCATTGAAGATTTGTCAGAATGACATATAACATATATATGTATAAAAAAACATAAAAAACAAAAAATATAAATGCGTGATTTCGCCGTTTTGAGCCTGCAAAAAACTTGCAGGCTTTTTTTGTACACAACGATTAATATTGTAGTATAAAAACACCTTGCAGTCAACACGCTAAAAGAATTATAGTCAAAATAATTAATTTGACTGATTTTGAATGAAGAAAAACAAAAACACCAATTTTAATTGCAAAAACGGTAAAATTATACTGTTTTTAAATAACGCTCGACACTTTTTTTGTTAGCTAATTTTGCTGTCTTTAAATTTTTTTGAATTTTTTTGACCGATTTTGCTTGACTTTTAAAAAACGGGTGTTATAATATAGTCAAGATAGTCAAGAGGTGAGGATAATGCTTACACAGGACAGGTATCGTGCAATACTTGATTTGCTCGAAGAAAAAAATTCGGTCACGGTGTCGGAATTAACAAAGTTGCTTGACTCATCCGAGTCAACAATAAGAAGAGATCTTTCCGCTCTTGATGAGATGGGAAAGCTCACAAAGGTTTTCGGCGGTGCAACTTCAATCACCAGAAACGAGGGCGTTTTTGAAGATGCGGTAAGCAATCGTGAAACCGTTATGAGCGATGAAAAAGATGCGGTTGCAGAATACTGTGCAAAGCTTATCCATGACTCTGACTTTGTTTATATTGACGCAGGAACAACAACATTAAAGCTTGTTGACCACATTACAAATACAAACGCAACATATGTTACAAACGGCATAACACACGCCAGAATGCTTATCCACAAGGGTATGCAGACATATATAGTAGGCGGAAAAATAAAACCGCTTACCGAGGCTGTTGTGGGTGCCGAAGCAATAAAAAGCATAAACTGCTTTAACTTTACAAAAGCTTTTATGGGAGCAAACGGAATTGACATCGGTTCGGGATTCACAACCCCCGACATTGAAGAAGGTCTTATAAAGGAAACGGCAATCAACAAATCTTATATGGCATTTGTTCTTGCAGACCATTCAAAATTTCGCAGGGTGTATTCCGTAACATTTGCCCCTCTGCAAAAATGTTGTATAATCACCGACAAACTGCCTACGCCGGACTTTTCGCAGGCAACGGTGATAAAGGAGGTAAAAAATGATTTACACCGTAACGCTTAATCCGTCAATTGACTACATTGTCAGACTTGATTCACTTGTTCCGGGAATAACAAACCGAACAACCGCCGAAGAATATTACTACGGAGGTAAGGGAATCAATGTTTCATGCGTACTTGCAGAGCTTGACCTTGAAAGTACGGCATTCGGATTTGTTGCAGGCTTTACGGGTGACGCCATTGAAAAAGGTATTCGCAACGACAGGATTATCACCGACTTTATTAAGCTTGAAAGTGGAATTTCAAGAATCAACATAAAAATCAAAGCCGGCGTTGAAACAGAAATCAATTGTCAGGGACCTCACATAAGTGAAGGCGAACTTGAAAGGCTGTTTTCAAAAATCGACAGAATATCCGACGGCGACACAATCGTAATTGCAGGAAACATTCCGAATACGATGCCTGATGATGTTTACGAAAGAATCCTTGAAAGAATCAAGGGCAAGGATGTACGAATTGTAGTTGACGCAACAAAAAAACTTTTACTCAACGCACTCAAGTACAAGCCGTTCCTCATCAAGCCGAACAGACAGGAACTTTCCGAAATGTTCGGAGTTGAAATCAACACCGAGGATGATATTGAAAAGTATGCAAAAGAGTTGCAGAAACTCGGTGCAAAAAATGTTCTGATTTCACTCGGCGGTGACGGAGCAATGCTCATTGACGAATTCGGAAAAAGGCACAAAGCAGGAGTTCTCAAAGAAAAGGTAATTAACACAGTCGGTTCGGGAGACTCAATGGTAGCAGGCTTTGTGGCAGGATATGAAAAAACAAAAAGCTACCCCTATGCGCTGAAATTAGGCAGTGTGTGCGGAAATGCAACGGCATTTCTTGACGGACTTGCCACAAAAGAAAAAATAAATGAATTGCTTGCAAAATTTTAATTAAAAAGGAGAGAAAAATATGCGTATCACTGATTTATTAAAAAAATCGGGTATTGCTCTCGGCGTTAAAGTTGCCGACAAGAGCGAAGCAATTGACAAACTTGTTTCATTACATGAAAAGTGCGGAAACCTCAAGGATGTTAAAGCCTACAAAGAGGGAATCCTCAAACGTGAAGAACTCGGCACAACAGCTGTAGGTATGGAGGTTGCAATTCCCCATGCCAAGAGCGAAGCTGTAAAAGCTCCCGCCCTCACGGCTATCACAGTTCCAGGCGGTGTTGATTATGACTCGCCCGACGGTCAGCCCTGTAAGCTGCTCTTTATGATTGCCGCAACAACAGACGGTGATGTTCATCTTGAAGTACTTGCAAGACTTATGCAGCTTTTGATGCATGAAGATTTTACCGCAAAGCTTAAAGCCGCAAAAACTCCGGAAGAATTCATCTCGATTATTGACGCACAAGAAAAAGAGAAGTTCCCCGATGAACCAAAGGCAGAAGTTCCTGCAAAGAAGGGTTACAGAGTTCTTGCTATCACAGCTTGTCCAACAGGTATTGCTCATACTTATATGGCGGCTGAATCGCTCCAGAAAGCCGGCGACAGCCTTAACATTCCGATTAAGGTTGAAACAAACGGTTCGGGCGGTGCAAAGAATGTTCTTACCGAAGAAGAAATTGCAAATTGTGACGGTATCATCATTGCCGCTGACATCACAATAAATCTTGCCCGTTTTGACGGCAAGCCCGTTTTACAGTGTGCCGTTTCAGACGGTATTCATAAGCCGGAAGAGCTTATCAACAAGATTGTAAACAAAGAAGTTCCCGTATATCATCACAAAGGCGGTTCTGCAGATGCTCCAAAGAAGAGAGGCGGCGCTTACGGTCACCTTATGAACGGTGTATCACATATGCTCCCGTTCGTTGTAGCAGGCGGTATCTTCATCGCAATCGCATTCCTCATTGATATTGCATGCGGTGTTAACGCACAGGAGGTTGGCAGTGCATTCGGTACGGTAACTCCAGCAGCCGCATGGTTTAAGACACTCGGCGGTGTGGCATTTAACCTTATGGTTCCTATCCTTTCCGGCTTTATCGCAATGTCAATTGCAGACCGTCCCGGTCTTCTCGTTGGTCTTGTAGGCGGTTTCCTTGCAACATCAGGCGCAACCTTTATGGATCCTGCCGCTGCAGAAACAGTTCCGTCAGGCTTCCTCGGCGGCTTGCTCGCAGGTTTCGTAGGCGGTTACTTAATGCTCGGTATTGAAAAAATGTGCGATAAGATGCCTAAGGCTCTTGAGGGTATCAAGCCCGTTCTCATCTATCCGCTTCTCGGACTCGGCGGTATTCTCGTTGTAATGTGCGCAGTCAACCCGTTCATGGGTATGATTAACTCAGGTATGTCAAACGCTATTGCCTCTAACCCTGCAATGATGGTTCCGCTCTGTGCGCTCCTCGCAGGTATGATGTCTATCGACATGGGCGGTCCTTTCAACAAGGCAGCTTATGCATTCGCAACACTTAACCTTGCAAACGCAGACGATCAGGCATACATCATTATGGCAGCAGTTATGATCGGCGGTATGGTTCCTCCAATCGCAATCGCTCTTTCAAACACATTCTTCAAGAATCGTTGGACAAACGAAGAAAGAAAGAATGCTCCCGTAAACTATGTAATGGGACTTTCATTCATCACAGAAGGTGCAATTCCTTACGCAGCAGGTCATCCGCTTCAGGTTATCCCTTCATGTATCGTTGGTTCTGCAGTAGCAGGCGCACTTTCAGCTCTCTTTGGCTGTAAGCTTATGGCTCCTCACGGCGGTATCTTCGTATTCGCAACAATGCAGGGTACATGGTATTTCTACCTCCTTGCTCTTGCAATCGGTGCAGTAGTTTCAATGTTTATGCTTGCACTTCTCAAAAGACCGATTAAAAAATAATTAATTTGCTATTACCCGTTTTTTGAAATGTTTTGTTCCTCGGCACCGGTGTAAAAGCCGGTGCCACCCCTCAAAACTCAAAGAACTTTCACGACATTAGATTCAAAACTTCAAAACACAAATTTATTTATAAAGGAGATTTTATTATGGTATCAAAAGAACTCGTACTCACAAATGCACAGGGATTCCATATGCGTCCGGCATCAGTTTTTGCAACAGCTATGGGCAAATACAGCTGTGATGTAACAATCAAATTCAACGGCAATCAGTACAACGCAAAG
>OHDS01001074.1_pt1 | contig 11707 bp, 10 predicted proteins | sample 1567031 | NCBI WGS metagenome assembly OHDS01 (sample SAMEA3879503, study PRJEB24766) | human gut metagenome | biome: human-associated habitat; feature: feces | place: USA | collected 1985/1987
AAAATTGCTTTTTTTAAAATGCATTGTCATTAATCTTTCTATAAATAATTATGTTATAAATTGAATATTGTGTGTTGTTTGGTTATAATCTGTTATGATAAAAATCATGATGTCCACGTCTACGTGCCGCTTCTGCCCGTGTTAAATATGTACCACTGGCACATAATACCTGCCAACATCCGTATATCGTGGGATTATCATCAAACTTTTATGCTCATATCTCATATCATGTGGGTAACATCATATTATAAAGGTATATAAAAGAACATATATGTATCAATTTTAATACGTAATATGCAAAAATAAAAGTATTTATAATAGAACATGGGAGAAATATTGAGAAAATATTAAAAAATTGATATATATCCAGTTAAGGATAGTTAAGAAAAGAGGAATAATATGAACGATTATGTGATAAATACACCGTCAGATTTTAATCTTAAAGAAACGCTGGAATGTGGGCAATGCTTTCATTTTAACATGCTTGATGAGAATGAATATGTGTTGACAGCATATGGACAGCTTTTACATATAAGACAGGATGATAGTAATCTGGTGTTTTACGATACAGATGAGAAGATATATGATACATTATGGAGAAAATATTTTGATATAGACAGGGATTATGGGAAAATAAAAGAAGAACTGCTTGCAAAGGATGATAAGCTAAAAGAAGCAATATGTGCAATGTCAGGAGTAAGAATACTTAATCAGGAATTTTTTGAAACACTTATATCATTTATAATCTCACAGAATAAGCAGATACCACATATTAAAAAGATAGTAGCTGATATATCAGAAAAGTATGGTACTTATAAAGGAGATGTAAAAGGAATCCCAATGTATACATTTCCGGATGTTAATCAGCTAAGAGAAGCAACTATTGAAGACCTGAAGGAGTTAAAAACAGGCTTTCGTGCTCCATATATATATGATGCAGTCAGCCATGTTTATGATGGAAGTGTTAATTATAATGAACTTATAAAGTCAGATTCGGCAGCAGGAATAGAAAAAATGTGTGAAATAAAAGGTGTAGGCAATAAAGTTGCAAGCTGCGTAAGTCTTTTTGCACTTGGAAAAAGAGATAGTTTTCCTATAGATGTATGGATAAAAAGGATAATGGAATATCTTTATTTTGATAAGAAGGATACATCTAAGGAGGTTATAGCGGATTTTGCAAAAAACAGGTTTGGAGAACTTGGGGGATACGCACAGCAGTATCTTTTCTATTATGGAAAAACTATAAAAATGGGAGTTGCAGAGTCAAAAAAACATAAAAAATAAAAAAAGTATAATCAAAATGTAAAAACATTAATATATTTGAATTAGTTGTTGACAAATTATTAGCTGGGTGATATCTTATCGTTATCGGGATTAGCACTCGAAAGAAATGAGTGCTAACAGACAAAATTAAAGTAATGATAAAGATAGCTGCCACATACATGTCAGACAGCGGAAAGGTGGATTATATTATGAAGTTAGTACCATTAGGAGACAGAGTTGTAATTAAAGCATTAGTTGCAGAAGAAACTACAAAGTCAGGCATTGTATTACCAGGACAGGCAAAGGAAAAGCCATCACAGGCGGAAGTAGTTGCAGTAGGACCTGGTGGAGTTGTTGATGGCAAGGAAGTTACAATGCAGGTTAAGCCTGGAGATAAGATAATATATTCTAAGTATGCAGGAACAGAAGTTAAGCTTGATGAAGAAGAATATATCGTAGTTAAGCAGAATGATATCCTTGCAGTAATTGAGGATTAATTATAAATATTCATTATATTGTTGATTATATTATTGATTTTATTTGGAGGTAATAACAATGGCAAAGGAAATTAAGTACGGAATCGAAGCAAGAAAAGCTCTTGAAGAGGGCGTTAATAAGTTAGCTAATACAGTAAGAGTTACAATCGGACCAAAGGGACGTAACGTAGTTCTTGATAAATCATATGGCGCACCACTTATCACTAATGATGGTGTTACAATAGCTAAGGATATCGAGCTTGAAGATGCATTTGAGAATCAGGGTGCACAGCTTGTAAAGGAAGTTGCTACTAAGACTAACGATGTAGCAGGTGATGGTACAACAACAGCTACTGTTCTTGCACAGGCTATGGTAAATGCAGGTATGAAGAACTTAGCTGCAGGTGCTAATCCAATTATCTTAAGAAAAGGTATGAAGAAGGCAACTGATTGTGCAGTAGAAGCTATAGCACAGATGAGCGAAAAGGTTACAGGCAAGGATCAGATTGCAAAGGTTGCATCTATCTCAGCAGGTGACGAAGAAGTAGGCCAGATGGTAGCAGATGCTATGGAAAAAGTTTCTAATGATGGCGTAATAACAATCGAAGAATCTAAGACAATGAAGACAGAACTTGACCTTGTAGAAGGTATGCAGTTCGACAGAGGTTATATATCAGCATATATGGCAACAGATATGGATAAGATGGAAGCTAACCTTGATAACCCATACATCCTTATCACAGATAAGAAGATATCTAATATTCAGGAAATCTTACCAGTTCTTGAGCAGATTGTACAGAATGGTGCTAAGCTTCTTATTATTGCTGAGGATGTTGAAGGTGAGGCACTTACAACACTTATCGTTAACAAGTTAAGAGGTACATTCAATGTAGTAGCTGTCAAGGCTCCTGGATATGGTGACAGACGTAAGGAAATGCTTAAGGATATCGCTATTCTTACAGGTGGTCAGGTTATCTCAGAAGAACTTGGTCTTGAGCTTAAGGATACAACACTTGATATGCTTGGTAGAGCTAAGTCAGTTAAGGTTCAGAAGGAAAATACAGTTATCGTTGATGGCGAAGGTGCTAAGGAAGATATCGAAGCAAGAGTTGCACAGATTCGTGCACAGCTTGAAGAAACAACATCTGATTTCGATAAGGAAAAGTTACAGGAAAGACTTGCTAAGCTTGCAGGTGGCGTAGCTGTTATCAGAGTTGGTGCTGCAACAGAAACTGAAATGAAGGAAGCTAAGCTTCGTATGGAAGATGCTCTTAATGCAACAAGAGCAGCAGTAGAAGAAGGTGTTATCTCAGGTGGTGGTTCAGCTTATATCCACGCATCTAAGAAGGTTGCAGAGCTTGCTGCTACACTTAGCGGAGATGAAAAGACAGGTGCAGAGATTATCCTTAAGGCTCTTGAAGCTCCATTATTCCACATTGCTAACAATGCTGGTCTTGAGGGTGCAGTTATCATCAACAAGGTAAGAGAATCAGAAGTCGGAACAGGTTATGATGCACTTAACGATAAGTACGTTAATATGGTTGATGCAGGTATCCTTGATCCAGCTAAGGTTACAAGAAGCGCATTACAGAATGCTACAAGTGTTGCATCTACACTTCTTACAACAGAAGCAGTTGTTACAACTATTAAGGAAGATGCACCAGCTATGCCAGCAGGAGCTGCCGGTATGGGCGGAATGATGTAATAAGTAATAATTTGCTATACATCAGTAAGTTGATAAAATAAATTTAACATTTACATCATATTAAAAAAGTCCCTTTGCTTATGTTTTATATTCATAAACAAGGGGGCTTTTTGTTGTGCAATATAAAAGGAATGTGTTATGCTATCAAGGTTATTAAGTGAATTGCAGCAGATTGAGCTGATTCATATATGTCAGGAGAGCTTGGTTTATGTTTTTTAGTAGAAGAAAGAATGATGATTTGTCAGAAAAGCTGGTTAAACTGGTGGTTCCGATAGCTATACAGCAGTTTATGTTGGCACTTGTGAGTGCCACAGATGCGGTTATGCTGGGCTTTGTAGACCAGACCTCGTTGTCTGCAGCTTCACTTGCTGGACAGATACAGTTTGTGCTTAATCTGTTTATAGCAGGGATAACAGCAGGCTCAGGAATAATGATTTCACAGTACTGGGGAAAGAAGGACATAAAAGCTATTGAAAAGGTCATGCCGGTGGCTTTATATGCTAATCTGCTGTCAGGCGGCATATTCACTATTCTTGCGCTTCTCATACCTGAGGGACTTATAAGGATATTCACTAACGAACCGGAACTTATTGCAAGCGGTACACTATATATAAGGGCAGTAGCCTTATCCTATGTGCTGTGTGCAGTATCACAGGTATATCTGATTCTTCTTAAAAATACAGGAAGGGCGGCTCAAAGCTCTGTTATCAGCTCATCAGCAGTTGCTGTTAATATAGTCTGCAATGCTGTCCTTATATTTGGCTTGTTTGGTATGCCACGTCTTGGCATACGTGGAGCGGCTTATGCAACTGTAATATCGAGAGTGATAGAGCTTGTATGGGCATATATTGTAGTTAACAAAGACAGGATTGCCGCTTTGGAATGGAAAGGAATTATTCATACAGATAAAGCACTTACAAGAGATTTCTGGTATTATACAACACCTGTGCTATGTGCTTCCTTAGTGTGGGGCATTGCATTTGTATTATACTCAGTTATACTTGGACACATGGGAAGTGATGCTGTTGCAGCGAATTCCATAGCAAGTATAGTAAAGAGCATGGTGCAGTGCGTTATAAGGGGTGTTAGTGCCGGGGCAGGAATTATTATAGGTAATCTTCTAGGAGCAGGAAAGCTTGATAAAGCCAGGGAATATGGCGGAAGAATTACAAGACTGTCAATAGCCATTGGGATAATAACAGGTCTGCTTCTTATCGTTGTAGCTCCGGTTGTATCGCGTGCAGCCCCTATGTCAGATACAGCGAAGGGGTATCTTGGCTTTATGCTGATAGTCCTTGGCATCAATCTGATGGGGCAGTCGGTGAATACAACTGTTCTGGATGGGATATTCTGTGCCGGAGGTGATGCAAAGTTTGATATGAAGGGGAATATTGGTGCAATGTGGTGCTTTGCGGTTCCGCTTGGCTTTATAGCAGCATTTGTATTCAATGCACCAGTCTGGTTTGTATATATCATAATAAGCCTGGATGAGCTGGTAAAGCTCCCGGCAGTATATATACATTATAAGAAGTATATCTGGGTAAGAAATATTACAAGATAAAAGACTAGTGAAAAATACCAGGGATAGTTGTTTCTATTTAAAAAAGTTAAGGGGTATGTTATAATACTTCCATATTGGATTTTAGTTGTCACGCAGGAGGAATGGTAATGGCGGATATTGATGAGCTTAAAAAGAAACTTGAAGATGGATGGATAAAGGGTGAACCTTATGTATTTGTAAGTTATGCAAGTAAGGATAAAGAGAAGGTTTACGAATTTGTATATGAACTTAGAAAACGCGGAATTAATGTATATATAGATATAGAGCTTCAGGAGAATATTTCTAAGAACTGGTTACAGAATATTAAGGAGCGTTTATATGATGTTGATTGTGTTGCTATGATTTCATTTCTTAGTCTTAACTATTTCCGTAGTTATGCCTGCCTTATAGAACAGCTTGTAACACGTTCAGAGGATTTAAAGATGGAAAAAGGCAAGTATCTTGAGAATTTTTATATTGCATTGGATGATAATATGTCTACAATACAAAAAATGGAAGATGCTGTGTATGATAATACAGTTGCAAAAGAAAGTCAGAGTATGGCAATAAAGATGGTTCCAGAGGAAGTAAATGTCCTTAAAGATGTCATGGAAGATAATATTGCAGTAAAGAGCAAGTTAAAGAAAGATGTCAGGTCAACTATAGATGGTCTGAATACAGCACATAGAGTTGCGATAAGTATGCTTAGTTATATTTTTAAAGAGTCAAGCTATAGTATTCAGAAATATGGAACAGCTGGTGATTGCGCACAGTTAATGTATAACAATTTTACTAATGACAAGAATGACAAAATTAATATTGATGTATTGGAGGAACTTAAAGAAAAGTACAACAATGCTTCATCATCTGCCACAACTACATCATCTACAGCAAGTCAGAGCAGTGCTTCTGCACCAGCCGTTAAGAATAATACTACAGAAGCTGACATTGAGAATAATAGAACTTCTGATAATATTCAGAGTACAGAGAATAACAATGTGGCAAATAATAACACAAATAGCAATGAAATAGACAGCAATGATATTATTGATGATGAAAATAGCACATCTACAGACAGCGTTACTACAGATGATTTTGCCACATCAACAGACAACATCAACACAACTGATAACACCAGAACAAGACAGGCTACAAGTACAGGTGATATCAGATTTACGCTTTATGGCAAGGAGTATGAGCTTAATCAGTCAGATATGATGCTTACATTTTTTGCACACGTTCTTAATAAACATCAGGATATTGTGGACGAACTTCCTTCATATAATGGGATGACCTGTGTGTCTGATGTTGATTATAGTCTGCCAGAGAATCGTAAGGCAGATATGCCTACATATTTCAGAAGCTGTGAATTCTTTGAATTCGCTAATGGAAGCCATATATGCGTTGGAACATCATATTCAGTAGTAGACAAGTTAAAGAAAATGGCACTTCTGCTTAATATATGTGGTGAAAGCCCAGAGATATTCAGCTCAGAACAGGTTGAACTTCCAGCGGTAAAGGTCAGAGGTGGTTCTTCTGCTGGCGGCAAGGGAAGTGGAGCACTTGTGAAATTCAGCGTATATGGCAATAAATACGAGCAGAACCAGACAGATATGCTTGGAACAATATGTAGTTCTGTTATAGCTAAGCATCCAGACAAGTTAAAGGAAGCAGCAGATGCTTTATTATGTATTGATGTTAAAGATTATACAGATGTTGCCAAAGAAGACAGACCGGTATATTTCTCATCAATGAACAGATATGAAGTAAATGGCACAGCTTATAGTGTTGGTGGAAGCTTCGGAATGAAAGAAAAGCTTAAAATGATTGCCAGATTACTTATAATGTGTGACGAAAGCAAGGATATAATTGATATAGAAGACTATGAGATACCAGATGTAAAGGTTAAGGCGGCTGCAGGCACTAAGAAGAAAATTAATTACTTTGATTAATTGGAATTATTACAAGATAGGAGAAGCTTTATGTTTGATATAGCAGTAGAACAGATAGTGAAGGTAAAACCACCTAAGACAGCAGTTATTTATAAGGCATTGCTTATAATAGGCTGTATTGTGGCGGCTACAACCATACCACAGACAAGAACATTTGGAATAATTGTGCTTGCATTATTTGCGGTGATGACATTTTTAGTATTCCAGTATTATAATGCAGAGCTTGAGTATTCGATAGTGGATGATACGCTTACGATTGACAGGATTATGGCAAAATCAGCAAGAAAAAGATGTGGTGTGTATACACTTAAAAGAGCAAAGCTTGTGGCAAGAGCTGATTCGCAGGATGCACTCCGTATGAACCATATGGACGTTAAGACTTATGATTATTCAGTTGGTGCAAGCAATCACGATTCAGTTGTCATATATGCGTATAATGAACATAACGAATTAGTCAGGATATTTATATATCCTGATGAACGTGTTCTTCACAGCATACAAAATGTTGTTGAAAAAGATGTGTTTAAAGTTATTGACTTTTAAAAAATGCTCTGATACAATTCTAATATTATAAACAAAAGGAATATGATAGAACGTTTATCAGATTTTTCCACACAGAAATGTCCGAATTAAGTATTCGGATTTTTTTGTACCAAGAATTGCGTTATTATGCGCCTATAACTTAATTATTTTATTCACAGGAAAGCGAGGACAAAGGAAAATGGGTACAATTATTGGTGAGGGCATTACATTTGACGATGTGTTATTAGTTCCACAGTATTCAGAAGTAACACCTAATATGATCGATTTAACAACTAATCTTACAAAGAATATTAAGCTTAATATTCCTTTGATGAGTGCAGGTATGGACACAGTTACTGAACATAGAATGGCAATCGCTATGGCAAGACAGGGTGGTATAGGTATTATCCACAAGAATATGTCTATTGAGCAGCAGGCAGAAGAGGTAGATAAGGTAAAGAGATCAGAGAATGGAGTTATCACAGATCCATTTTACTTACATCCAGATAATACATTACAGGAAGCTAACGAACTTATGGGTAAGTTCAGAATTTCAGGCGTTCCTATTACAGATGATAACGGTAAGCTTGTTGGTATCATCACAAACAGAGACTTAAAGTTTGAAGAAAATTTCGACCGTCCAATCAGTGAATGTATGACAAGTGAGAATCTTGTAACAGCAGAGGAAGGCATCACACTTGAAGAAGCTAAGAAGATTCTTGGCAAGGCAAGAAAGGAAAAGCTTCCTATTGTTGATAAGGATTTCAAGCTGACAGGTCTTATCACAATCAAGGATATTGAGAAGTCTATCAAGTATCCTGCATCTGCACATGATTCGCAGGGAAGACTTCTTGCAGGTGCTGCTGTTGGTATAACTTCTAATGTTATGGACAGAGTAGAAGCACTTGTTAATGCAAGTGTTGACTGTATTGTTATAGATTCAGCTCATGGTCATTCAAAGAATATTATTACAACTTTAAAGGAAATCAAGGCTGCATATCCAGAACTTCAGGTTATTGCGGGTAATATAGCTACAGGAGCTGCTGCCAAAGCTTTATGTGAAGCAGGCGTAGATGCTGTTAAGGTTGGTATCGGACCTGGTTCTATATGTACAACAAGAGTTGTTGCCGGTATTGGTGTACCTCAGGTAACAGCAGTTATGGATGCATATGCTGAGGCTAAAAAGTATGGTATTCCAGTTATCGCTGATGGTGGTATAAAGTTCTCAGGAGATATAGTTAAGGCGATAGCAGCAGGCGGTAATGTATGTATGCTTGGAAGTCTTTTAGCAGGCTGTGACGAAGCTCCTGGTTCATTTGAGTTATTCCAGGGCAGAAAGTATAAGGTTTATAGAGGCATGGGTTCTATTGCAGCTATGGAGAATGGTAGTAAAGACAGATACTTCCAGACAGATGCAAAGAAACTTGTTCCAGAAGGTGTTGAAGGACGAGTTGCATATAAAGGACTTGTTGAAGATACTATATTCCAGCTTATGGGAGGACTCCGTTCAGGTATGGGTTACTGTGGAGCACAGACTATTCCAGTACTTCAGGAGACAGCTAAGTTTATAAAGATGTCATCTGCAGCTTTAAGAGAAAGTCATCCGCATGATATCCATATTACTAAAGAAGCTCCTAACTATTCTGTTGAGAATGCTTAAATAATATAATTGATATCGGGGTTAAAAGTAACCTTTTATCATATTTAAAGTGTAAAAATAAGTTTCCGGCATGGCAAAAGTGTGATTAGCTGTGCCGGTTTTATTATGTGCAATAGTTAAGAACGCGAAATATTTTCTAAAATATCAGTGAGCAGCAAGTAATATGTCAATTTTCAATCAATTAAATAAAATAAGTGATTGCTAACTTGTATCTTAATGATGTATAATGAATTTAAAAGTTAAATGAATCGAAAAATTATAATTGACAGATAATCAGGTATGAGGAGAGCGATGATATGCGGGACAAGATGATTAACAAATATATTGCCAAAAATCACGCTGGAACTGTTTTTACTGATAGTGAACTGAAGGTTATCAAGGAAGGTAATATAGATGATATGGTTACAACATTTCTTGATATGAACACAGAATACTACAACAAGCAGATGCAGAGTGTACTTAAGATATTTACTCAGTTTATAGGTAATGATATGGAACTGGAAAGAATTATATATCAAAAGGAGTACGAGGGAAAGTTTGTAGGCTGCCAGCTTATGGACGGAGATATAGATGTATTTCTTGGCATAGCGGGAGATGATGACGACCTTTTATGTGTTGCATCAGTATTTTCACAGGAAGAGCTGAGTGAGTTTGATTCAGATGCTTATGATTCAATATGTGAGCTTATTAACGTGATTAATGGTGCGTATGCAACAAAGCTCAGCTATGAAGACATAGAAGTTGCATTGCATCCACCAGTATTTTATAAGGATACACAGATTAAGGCAGATAATGGAATGTATGTAGTTACATTTTCAATGAAGGGACATAGATTTAATCTGATTATGGTGGCAGATGATAAGATTAAGCTGGAAGTTTAAGGTGTAAGCATATACCAGATTATAAAGTGGGAACGGAGGACGATTATGGCTAGAATATTGATAGTAGATGATTCTAAGACATCAAGGAAATTCTTAAGAAATATGCTTGAACAGGCTGGACACGAGATTGTTGCAGAGGCTGTTAACGGAGCAGAAGGCGTTGAAAAGTTCAGAATATACAGACCGGATATAACAACTATGGACATTACAATGCCGGTTCTTGGCGGAATAGATGCAGTTAAGGATATTATAGAGATAGACCCTGATGCCAAGATTATTATGGTAACAGCGGCAGGACAGAAGGCTAATATGATAGAGGCTCTTAAGAAAGGAGCGGCTGATTTTATACAGAAGCCTTTTGAGATGGATGTTATCGTTAATACAGTTGAAAAGGTTATGGAAGAATAATGTATAATTATAAGTTACAGATTCAATATGATGGTGGCAGATATGATGGATGGCAGCGTCTGGGTAAAGATTCATCATCCAATACGATAGAAGTTAAGATTAAAGAAATAATTAAAAAAATGACTGGCGAGGATATAGATATATATGTTGGTTGCAGGACAGAAAAGGGTGTTCATGCACTTGCGCAAACAGCTAACTTTAAGTTAAATGACAGGTATCAGGCTATTGAGATTAAGAATTATCTTAACAGATACCTTCCAAGAGATATTGCAATCAATCATGTTGAAGAAGTTGATGAAAGATTTCATAGCCAGTTGAATGCAAAGAGCAAAACGTATGTATACAAGCTTGATATGGCTAATGTAGCAGATGTGTTTACAAGAAAATATGCATATCATACATTCGATGTGCCAGATATATCAGCCATGAGAACAGCGGCACAGTATTTTATCGGAAGTCATGACTTTAAAGCATTTACAACTGCTAAAAAGAGTAAGTCAACAGTAAAAAATGTCAAGTCAGTAGATATAGATGTAGAAGGTGATAAATGTAATATTACAATAACAGCTGATGATTTTCTTCATAATATGGCAAGATATATGATAGGAATGCTTCTTGATGTTGGTAACGGATTAAAGAAGACCTCAGATATAGAAGCTGCACTTGATGGAAGGGATGTTGTTATGTCACTTCCAGCTGAGAGCTATGGACTTTTTCTTGAAAGTGTCTTATACTAAACTAAATACAGCTTTATATATTATTGTTCAGAATAGTTGAAAACCTAAAACTGAGCAGTGATGTAGTAGTGTTTTATATGGAAGCTGTCGCAACGTAAGTAGTTTATATATCAATATATAATCAACTTAGTGCAGCAGCTTCTTTTTTATATTTATTATATATGCATCAGGTGATATAACAACTGAAAAGCAAATAAAATCAGGAGTGGAGATTATATGAAGACCATAATAGAACTTATGACAGAACAATTCCAGAAAGCGTTTGAGGAATGTGGATATTCTAAAGATTATGCAAGGATAACAGTATCTAACAGGCCAGACTTATGTGAGTATCAGTGTAATGGTGCTATGGCAGCAGCAAAGGCATATAAAAAGGCACCTTTTATGATAGCAGATGAAGTTGTTTCCAAGCTTGCAGATAACAGACTTTTCTCATCTGTTGAAAGTGTTAAACCAGGCTTTATCAATATAAAGATTAGTCCTGAATATCTTGCTGGTTATATGAATGATATGGCAGCTTCTGATAAGTATGGTTATCAGAACAAAGAACAGGTTAAGACTGT
>OHDS01001078.1_pt1 | contig 11672 bp, 7 predicted proteins | sample 1567031 | NCBI WGS metagenome assembly OHDS01 (sample SAMEA3879503, study PRJEB24766) | human gut metagenome | biome: human-associated habitat; feature: feces | place: USA | collected 1985/1987
TGTGCCTGTTTCATACCCTCTATGAGCCTTTCAAAGCGTTCCTGTGCCTGTCTGTCAATGTCGGCAAGGTAAGCGTTAAGTCTGCCGCTTGTAAGAAGATTGGTGTATGTAACTTTGCAGTGATGCTTCAGATAATCCAAATGCCGCTGTCCCCAGATGCCTATCGGCTGTTCTTCTTCGGCGGGTACAGTTAAGCACGGTATTAAATAATCGCCTTGCCTTTCGTATTTGCCGCCCATTTCCTCAAAAATTGTCTTTGCCATTGTCTGTTACCTCCACATTCTTTTTTATTTTGAATGTCCGCAAAATCCGTCCTACATCTGACGGACGCCACGGAACATCCAAATGATGCAGGGCAACCAGACGGTCCTGCACATTGGTTCCGGCTCCCATCTTCTGCGTGGAACCAATCAAAAAACGAACCTGTCCGCTTCTTACCTTGCCAAACAGCTCCGTCTTTCTTAACTCCGTATTCGCTTCATGAATAAAGGCAATCTCTTCTTCCGGTACACCCCGGTTCACGAGTTTTCGCTTGATGTCATGGTAGACATCGTCAAACACCTCTGCTTCTAACATATCATTTCCATCACCTGCAGTCGTTTTCCCAACGATCTTCGGTGTCGAAAGGTCACAAAAGATAAGCTGTGCGGATTTGTCTGCCTTTGTCCTGTCCCATATTTCATACGCCTTTTGCACAAGGGCATTTACTTTGGAATGTTCTTCATCCGGCAGTAACGGATTGATCAGTCTCTGATCCAGCGCCAGCTTCCTTCCATCATTTGTTATCTTTAACATGTTATCTTCATGCGGTTCCACTCTCCGGTCACGGACTGCCTCCGCCCGCTCCGCTAACGATGCGACCATCTCCTTTTGCTGTTCGCTCGGCTGTAATACCACATTTTCATACTCTGCTTTCGGAATGGGTAGATTTAACATATCCGGTGTTTGAATATCCGCACACTCCTTAAACAAGGCGATTAACTCCGGCAGATTGTAAAACTTGGCAAATCTCGTCTTTGCACGGTATCCGGTTCCCTCTGGCGCAAGCTCAATCGCTGTCTGCGTCTCTCCAAAGGAAGATGCCCAGGAATCAAAATGCCCCAGTCCCATCCGCTGCAGCGTATCATACTGCAGGTAACGCATGTTGGTGTATAATTCCGTCATACTGTTAGAAATCGGGGTTCCCGTTGCAAAGGTAATGCCCTTTCCGCCGGTCAGTTCGTCCAGATACTGACACTTGGCAAACATATCGGAAGATTTCTGTGCTTCCGACTGAGCAATCCCCGCTACATTACGCATTTTTGTATGTAAAAAAAGATTTTTGTAATAATGACTTTCATCCACAAAAAGCCTGTCCACTCCTAGCTGTTCAAAGGTCACAACATCATCTTTTCTAGAAGTATCATTGAGTTTGTCCAATCGTGTCTGAAGGGTTTTCCTCATTTTCTCCATCTGCTTAATGGTATAGCGTTCTCCCTGCTCCGCTTTGATTTCTTCAATCGACTGTGTGATCTCAGCAATCTGCCGCTCAATAATGGCAGTCTGCCGTTCGGCAGATAGCGGTATTTTTTCAAACTGACTATGCCCGATGATCACCGCATCATAATCGCCGGTAGCAATCCGTGAGCAGAACTTTTTACGATTTGCCGGCTGAAAATCTTTCCTGGTAGCCGCTAAAATATTGGCTCCCGGATACAATCGTAAAAAGTCACTGGCCCACTGCTCCGTCAGATGGTTTGGTACGACAAACAAACTTTTCTGACATAACCCCAGACGCTTGCTTTCCATTGCAGCCGCAACCATTTCAAATGTTTTGCCGGCACCGACACAGTGTGCAAGCAGTGTATTATTTCCATACAAAACATGAGCCACGGCATTTTTCTGATAACCCTTTAACTCAATATCCGGTGTCATGCCCGGAAACTTCAAATGAGAACCGTCATACTCTCGTGGTCTGGTGGAATTAAACAATACATTGTATTTACTTACAAGTTCATTACGCCTGTCCATGTCACGAAATACCCAGTCCCGGAAGGCTTCCCTCATGGCATCCTGCTTCTGTGCAGCAATCGTTGTCTCCTTTTTATTGAGAACCCGTTTCTCTTTGCCATCCTCGATCACTGTGTCATACACACGGCTGTCCTTCAGATTCAGGGAGTCTTCCAAAATCTGATACGCATTTCTCCGGCTGGTTCCATATGTCATGTTTACAAGTGCGTTTCCAAAGTCCGCATTTTTTCCTTTCACATTCCACTGCCCGGTCACATCGGAATACTGAATCTTTATCACATCACGATTTAATAAATGCTCCGGTGTCTCAAACACTTCCCGCATAAAGTCCTCGACAAATCTCGGTTCAATCCATGTTGCTCCAATCCGGACTTCAATCTCACTGGCATCCAGTTCTCTCGGCTGTACCCGTTTCAATGCTTCCACATTGACCGCATACATGGGTTCATTCTTCGCAAAAGTTTCGGCTGCTTCCAGTTTGTTTCGCACATTTCCGCTTAAATAAGCATCCGCCGTTTCCCATCCCTCACTAAGTGGATTTTTGAAAATAATGCCGGTCAACTCATCGATCAGCGTATCTTCGTCTTTTCCACTCAGTTCGGACATGTATTCAAAATCAATCGCTGCTTTTTCTGCCAATGAAACCGCCAATGCTTCACTTGCCGTATCCACACTGGTCACAACTTCTGCTTTCTTTATGGTGCGCTTCGTAAACATATCCGCTTTTCCAAGAAAGTTGCCTTCCTCGTCCTGTTTCTCCAGTGAACAGAGCAGACAATAGCTGCTGTCCTGATGAAACGCACGCTTATTGGTTTTGGAATAAATCCTTCCATAGTCTTTTGCAAAGGAATCATACAGATCATTTAACTGTTTCTGCCGGGAATGGATCTGCTCATCCGGATAATCTTCTAACTGTAATCGGATCAACTCCTGCGTGCAGTCCCTTATGGCAACCATGCCCTGGATCCTCTCAAGCATTCCCTCAGAGGCTTCCACCGGACGCATCAAAGAGTTTTCCCGATAATACAACCGATCATCAATCAGAGCATAGCTAAAGTTCTTTACTTCCGGCACGGCAGGGATAACCTCTGTTATCAACTCCTCATTCAGTTCTTCCAGTTCAATTTCTTCATAAGAACCCTCGATAAAAGACAGACTCTTTTGTAACTGCTCCTCGAAAGGAAGTGAATCATCCGGCACACAGGTACTCTCCATTCCATACGGTCCACTGACCATTTCCATCGAACCAACAACCATCTCCGGATGTTCCACAAAGTAGCTGTTCATTGCTATGCCATTCTCATCCTGTGAAAGATGCACCCAGTCCGGTTCTACGTCTACAATGCGGTCACGCTTCTGTAAGAAAAGAATATCCGATGTGACTTCTGTTCCGGCATTGGCTTTGAATGCGGTATTGGGAAGTCTGACTGCCCCCAATAGTTCTGCTCTCTGTGCAATGTACTTTCGCACCTTTGGATTTTCCTTATCCATCGTTCCCTTACTGGTGATAAAAGCAATCACACCGCCCGGACGCACCTGATCTAACGTTTTTCCAAAGAAGTAATCATGGATCAAAAAGTTGTATTTATCGTATTTCTTATCTGCCACCTTGTACTGACCAAATGGAACATTGCCAACAGCAGCATCAAAAAAATCATTCGGAAATGCCGTTTTCTCATACCCATCCACGGTAATATTGGCTTTCGGATATAGTAGTCTTGCAATTCTTCCTGTCAGACTATCCAGCTCAACACCATACAGATGACTCTCCCGCATCGTCTCAGGCAGCATACCAAAGAAGTTGCCGATTCCCATCGAAGGCTCTAAAAGATTTCCTTTTGTAAATCCCATTCTTTGCAATGTCCGGTAAATCCCCTGAATAATCACAGGACTGGTGTAATGAGCGTTTAAGGTACTTTCCCTTGCAGATATATACTCTTCCTCTGACAACAGGTTTTTCAGCTCTGCATACTCCTTCGCCCAGGCACTCTTGGTTTCATCAAACGCATCCGCAAGACCTCCCCAGCCGACATACTTTGATAAGACCTCCTGCTCCTCATTCGTTGCCGGTCTTTTCTCCGATTCAATCGTTTCCAATGTACGAATGGCTTCCACATTTCGCTGAAACTTTTCTTTCGCTGTGCCGACACCTAATTCCATGTCGGAAATTACATAGTTTTCTGCTGAAATGTCCTCTGACACATTATTTTCTAAAAGGACCTCTGGTTCACCAATTACTTCATCCAGTTCTTCCTTTGCCTGCTGCAGTGCCTTCTCTTTCTGTTCCTGTTTATACTGGATATACTTTTCTTTCGCTGCTGGTGTAAGATAACGATCTTCCTTTATCAGTTTTCCAATTCGTTTTGCTACTACCTGCCATGATAAAAGAACTTCTGCATCCGGCGTGAAGATAGATCCCTTACTTAATTTGATTCCTTTGGCATCATAATCTTTATAACTATGGTCGGAACCAGCCAGCGCATGACTAGCCCCTCCGGTTCCATACTCATTTTTCAGAAAATCAGCAGCTTCCTTTAAGGTATGCTCCTGATGATAGAAGTCATAAATGCGGAAGCTGCCATGAACAAAGCCGGAACCTTTTGACAAAGTATGATCAATTTCATCTGCGGTGATAAAATCTTCCGTGACAACATTTATATCTTCCGGTAACGGGAACTCAACTCTTTCATTCAAAAAATCTGCAAGGTCATCTCGCAGCTCCTGTGGATCTTTTGCTAACCGGAATCGGTACTCCAGTTCGCCTTTTTCTACTCTTTGAATGGTTCTGTCCATTTGTGCAATCACCTTTCGGACTTCATCCTCTTTGGCTAACATATCGACAATATATTCATGTTCCCCCGGATAATTATATCCACTGATTCCCAGTTCTTCCGGAAATGTTCCAACCGAATCCCGGAAATAAAAGAAAAGCATATCGGCTAACTCTTTTCTTACAAACTGTTCAGCCAGATATGCTTCGTTGCTATCAATGTAACTACCTGCTTCGATCTGTCCACGGATTACAGACTCCACAGCACTCCAGGAAAGATGTAACTCCGTGTGCTCAAAAGCAGAAGTGCCATGTGCCGCATACATTCCATCCTTATTAAACCAGACTGAAATTTGTTCCACTCCAAGTTGAAATCCTTTGCCGGTTTCTCCGTATTCTTTCTGAAGAAAATCCGCCATTTCTTCCGGTGTTTTTCCGGTTTGATACTTATGATAAATTCGTTTCCGGCTATTCTTCTTTCCACCGCCGGTGCGAAGAATCTCCTCGATCTGCTCTACAGTTATCGCACCGAAAAGGAATCTGTCCGATGGCATTTCTGCCTGTGCCATTGCAATATTTCCCACCTGTTCCGACATAAGAGAAAATAAATCCATCTGTCGATAAGGACTGTCTGCAGGTGGTTCATACTGCTCTAACTCTACTACTGATAAACCAGTTCTTTCAGAACGATCTCCTCTGCCTGCTGATAGATCCGGTTCATCTCTTTCGTCCATTGCAGCGGATCGTTCTGTTTCAGTTCCTCCGTTACGGTCTGGTTCTTCAACAACTGCTGTGTCAGCACCTCGAACCTCTCCTCTGCCTGTCCCTGTATCTCCAGGCAGTGTGTCAGCAGTTCTCCGCTCAGAAGAAGTCCCGTGTAAATCCCCCTCCTGTGGTTTTTCAGATAATTCTTCCGCAACACTCCGTATTTCGTCAGCATTGTTCCTTCCTGCTCCGAAGGTATCAGATTCGGAATCCGATAGTCTCCATTCCTTTCGTATGTCAGATTCATGCCCTGCCACCGCCCTTTCTATATGATTATTATTTGCTGTATGTCTTCTATTTTGCAATAACGCCCTGTCATACCTTGCAATCGTTCTTCCAATCCGGATCAGCACGGGTTCACATAACTCCGAAGTGGTACTGCCAAGCACCGATAAAGTTCTGAGCGTATTAAACTCATGGATGTAATCAAAGGTAAAATCATCGGCAAACTCCGTCATATCACATCCACATCGCTTCAGGATGGTATAACTTACACTTTGCACCAGCATTTCCCGGAACCGGACAGCAACCGCATCCCCATCCAGATCTTCCAGGAAACTGTTTGCCGCTTCCTCAATCACCTCATCAACCGCTTCCTCATAAAAATCTTCCGCTATTCTTTCAGCAATCTTATAAATGCGGTTTTCAAAAGGAAGAGCATCATTGGTACTGCCATAAATATGCTCCAGTTCGGCAAGAACCACTTCTTTATGCTCTTCCCTCAAATGCCATATAAATGGATCTTTACCAATCCGTCTTGCCTTATGAACATCGGATACATCAAAGACATATCGAAGTTTTGGTCTTTCACTTTTCCCATCAATCAGGGCAATTCCTTTTGCTCCCCGGTTTACCCAGCAAAACATCCTCTCATTCCACATTTCAAGCGAGGCACAGGCAGTTGCGTCCGGTCGCTGTGCATAGATGAGTAGCTGGTCCTCAAAGGGATACTTATATAACCTTGACGCAACATCAAGGTATCGAATCCACTGCTCTCTGCCACGACAGACTTTCTTTGCTGTCTCTCGTGCCAGAACAGAGATTTTTACATATTTCGTCATTTCTTTTTCCTCCTGCACCTGCTTTGGTTTGGACATAATGTCCAAACGCTGCTGTTACTGATCCCGGCTTTCTGCAATGGCGGTTATGTACCCCATCAGCCTTTTTTCACTGTCTGTATTCCTTTCAATATCAATCCTCATCTTCTCATCATTTCTTTCTTCGTTTTTTTCTGCTTCCATTTGTCTGTACCTCCAATTCCTTTCACTGATTTCTTGTTTCATAGACATAGGGCTTTTGGAACATGAGCTTTATACTCCTTCTCACAAGCTGAGCCAATGTCAATCCGTTTTTATGATAAAATCCACACAGCCCGATGATACCGATCACCGGCATACACAGTGTAATGGCTGTATTGATCCCTGCACCAAAGTAAAAATGCAGAAGCAGGATTCCTCCCACTCCTGTAAGTAGTGCACTTCCTCCGAATACGCACTCCCTGAAAGACAATCCCTTGAAGAAATCATCCTTAAAGGCAGCCACATCCGGATTGATTGTTTTTGTCATTGATCTCCCTCATTTCTATAGATTAAATGCTTTCTGCATAACGCTGTCCGACATCTTTACTGAGGATGAAATAACTCCCATCTTCAAGCAATACTCCAACAACCGGATGATTGCATTTTCCGTGTCGATTGCAACAGTATTGATAAAACTGGCACTGATAACAATCACAACCGCAATAAGCAAAGCAGAAAACACATATCCGAAAAAGGTGCGTATATAAGAATAACCCACATTTGCCGTCTGACCTCCTGCTGCAAGGGTAGACAATGCCACACCTGCAAACGGAGCGATCATGTAAATCTTCAGAATACGATTTAACACCGTCAGCACCACGATAAATCCACACACCACGGTAAATAAGAAAAACAGGATACTCGTCAAAAAAGCGGTCATCGTTCCAAAGTCGGCACTGGATATATTTTCATACACCTTTGCACCATCAAAATCATAAATCATCGACAGTTTGTTTTCTCCCAAAATTGCGGAGGTCAGGTTCTTGCCCCATGTAAAAAACTTCGGCATATAACTTAATGCCATGCTCATCACATTTGAGGTTATGATCAACCGAATGAACATTTTTATTGTTCGTTCAAATGTCAAATCTGCATGTAAATCACAGCTGTCCCTGCAAAATCCATACAAGAAAAAAATGCAGAGCAAGGAAACTGCAACTACATTTAAGGTGGTATAGATCGTTGATATATTTTCCCAGACATCTTTGTATGTGCCGGAAGATGGATTTTTCGTCAAAACATCGGCTGCCAGTTTCATCATGTCATTCCATGCGTACCCGGCAGCTTCAAAAAAGTCTTTACCGCTAAAGAAATCTCCTAAATCTGAGAAAAATCCTGTTACGGAATCCCACAATCCCACCATCATCACCTCCTTTCAGGATTCCGGACACAGCGAAATTTTATGATCCGCTGCACCCGCTTTTATTATGAAACACCCAATAGTTTCAGAATTGCCGGAACTGCAATCATAACCAGACCACCAATTACTTTTTTGATTGCCTGACTCTGCTGTGTTGTATCATGTGCCGAATACCCGGTACCAAAGTCTAACAGTCCCCAGGCAAGAAAAATCACACCAACTCCACCAACACAGCCAAGAACCAAGTCCTTGATTACATTGATGCCGTCCGTAACTTCCGTCACTCCGGTATCTGTTGCATCACTTTTTCCTTTTTCACTTTTCGCCAGTGCTGCAACCGGCACATTTGTCAGTATCCAAAAATAGATCAATGCTGCCGTTCCTGCACCCCGTTTCCATAATCCATTGCAGCGTGGTTTCATAACCTCTAATTCCTTATGCATTGTTATCCTCCTTGCTTTCTGTTATCGTTTCCTGCAGCCGATTACCATGAGCCGCTTATCTTTCCCATCCATCGTCCGGCAAGTGGAAAGCGTTACAAACTTATATTTCCGAAAGAATGCCTCAGCACTACTTTCATCCATTTCCCTTTTCATCTTCTTTGCCGCTTCACTCTGAAACTTGCTGTGACTTAGGATTTTCTCTACCATCCCGTAATAATCCTTTTCATTTCCGTAATCCGTGAAAGAATAGTAATCTGCATATTTGTCCGTCTCCAAAACGGATACGATATGATAGTCCTGCTTCTTTCCCTCTACTGGAGTAAACGAAAACACGGGATGTTCCTTAAAAAATGTTTCCTCACGGAAATTTTGCAGATAGCCAAAGTACCGTCTCCCGTTGATGTTGTGACCGTAAATAATAAGATTGTCACTGTCTGTCTTACAGCGGGCATCTAAAAACGGCGTCCCATAAAAGCTGTAATCACCATGCACATCCCGGTGAAGATAATACTGCCAGTCACCTTCATGATGACCTTTGATGCCAGTCTGCATAACCGGATAAGAAAAGCCGGTGCCTTCGATTTCTAGCCACCCGATCATATCTTTATACTTTTTGTGGAGGTTCCGTACACCATCCTTTTCTTTCTCCGTGGTAATCTCTTTTTCTATGTTGTCCTGCTTTATCTCCTGATCCACGGTTCTTTTTAACCAAAGTCCCAGAGCCAAAGCAATGACTGCTAAAATAAAAAAAGGGAAGAAAAGTATTCTTCTTGAAAATACCTTTCTTCCCTTTGGGGTTGAAATGTTATTTAGTTGGTTCATAATTGCTCCTTTTACTCTACCTTTGATTCTATGAATCGGACCTTATTATTTCTATTTTATAATTTTTGTTCCAAAATTTTTCTTCATTCTCCCCAACACCTTCAGGCATTTGTTCCAAACACTGTCCCTTTTTTTGGTACTTAACTATTTCACTAATTTCTGCTAGGGCAAGTCTATGAGCTGCCCTTGAGAAAGAGGTGTCTGTATAGTCGACTGGAGTAATCTTTATTTCGATTTTATATCCAGCTTTTATATATTTATTAATTATGCGGGGAACTAATTTTGAGAGATTATTATTTAAATACATATAAATATGACCTCGTCCTGAACCTAGCAATCTATTTGCAATATTAGTTGATTTCCCGATATACAGACATTTGCGTCTTCCATTCTTTTTTCCAAAAATTTTATATATTCCAACAATATTTTGATTATCAGCCAAATCAGATGGAATAAAAATATTATTTTTTTTCGCTACAATAATTTTTTCTTTAAATGTCATAACACGTCACCTCCACAGTTTTCGATTCATCTAAATTTTTTCTCGTACACTTTTACATATAACATAATAATATATTTTAATAATCTATTTCTACGATTATTCCAAACACTTTGAACTATGTCATTAAGAAGCACTTCCACTTTTTCTCTCAAATTAATACCTACTTTTTCTTTTCTGCATTTATCAATTTCCACCAAGCACATAAACAGTTTACAAGTCGTTACTCCACTATTCATACTCGCAGAATCATATTGATATGACGCTTCTTTTAAGTGAGTCATTGCCACTTCATATTGATTATCAAATAACATGCCTAAAATTCCCAAGTAGCGCATTGCAGTATATTGCTGTCTTACATCTTTGACAACATCATTTCCCATGTTTATAATAATGTCATTACAATTCATAATCGTTTTAGCATCCTCCATATGTTTTTCTAAGTAATATTTGTATCGCAATGGAAAACAAAACAGAGACATTATAAACCAATCCGCATATCTATTTAGAGGTGTTGATATATCCCAATCAATTATATTTTTCTCCGTTTGTTTGTTTAATTTTATATATTCTAATTCATCTAATATAGTTTGGGGAGATTTTCTCATTGCTTTCGCAGCAAAATTCCAAAGCCCAAATTTAGACAAAATATCCGATAATGCCAATAAATCTTTGTTAGGCTTCATTCTGGAAATATACTTTATTACATTTATCCCATCAGCATTTCGGAACAAATGATAATTAATATACCAGTTACGCTTAAAAAATTGATTATCAGATTTTTTAAAATGTTCCTTATTTACAATTGTACCATCAGCAATATCTAAGACCTGACATATTCCAATTGCAAGATATTTTTGAGATTTTTCACTATTTCCCTTTAAAGCATATTTGAAAAATTCATTTTTCCAATCATATGTATTAAAATTTTTATGCTTTAGCTTATTTGTAATAGCAATATCACAAAACACTTGATCAGTAACCGCATGCAATACATAATTTTTTTCAAATGGTGCAAATATTTCATTGAATTCTCTTCTATTAAAATCAGTTTGTTGAACTTTCTCTTGTGAAACTTCATTGACATGATTTAATATAATAGCGCTTGAATTACTTCCCTTATCAATTTTTCTAAATACAGGATTCACATCAAAATTATCAGAACAACTATATCCTGCAAATATAAAGCAATAACCTTCGTATATCCATTCTGCAATTTCATTACAAAATTCATCAGAAAGTGAATTTTTTATCTCATTGAGAGATATTCCTATGTTATCTAAATGATAGGCATCGCCATGAGGGTAATAAATGTTTCCCTCTGACTGCTTGTTCGACCAAATATACATATTGAATTTCTCACTAAACTCAGGCATATCACTTAATTGTGTACTATATAAAGAATTATATGCTTTTTGAATTTGGTTTCCATAGTTCATGGAAACAATATTAGCTCCACTTCTTAAATATTCAGCCAACACAAAATGACAATAGTTAGGTGGTGCGTCTAAAAACGCCGAAAATCCTTGCAGTATATTTGTCGGTCGTTTTAATTCGCCTTCAAACAACTTGATTTCAGAAATAATTGTTTCCATCCTTGGGATTCCATTTTGAAAATTTCTTTCAATATGCTGTTTTAAATCCTCATAATAACTTCCACAAGAATACTGCAAAAGGCTTTCCATTAAAGATTTAGCTAATGGTAATCCTGTTGGATAATTGTAATCTACACCTGCTCCTAACCAAAACACTATTTTCTGTGGATCCATTGTTTTAATTGTTTTTATCAAACTGTCTTTTGTCTGTAGCACATATATCCTCCCCTTTGTTACCACCCGAATACTATTACAAAATCTACATAAATAATAACACTGGCATCTTTAATTGTTACCTTCACAAATCTTATATCACTACCCTTATTTTT
>OHDS01001079.1_pt1 | contig 11662 bp, 6 predicted proteins | sample 1567031 | NCBI WGS metagenome assembly OHDS01 (sample SAMEA3879503, study PRJEB24766) | human gut metagenome | biome: human-associated habitat; feature: feces | place: USA | collected 1985/1987
CTTTATAATTATCGATGTATTTCTGGAAATCTCCTGTCTGAGTCTTGATATGCTCATGTACAGGCACACTTTCTACTACTGACCAGCGCAGACCGACAGCTTCAATCATTTCTTTGCGTTTTATGATCTCTTCTACTGTCCATACTTCACCGTTCGGAATGTGGTGCAGGGCGTTCACAATGCCAGTTGCTCCGGCTTGTTTGATGTCCCACAGACTAACCGGGTCATTAGGACCGTACCAGCGCCAAGTTTGTTCACAAAGTATCATAGTAAGTTGATTTAAGATATATGTTTATGTTGTGTATTAAATGGAGAATGCATCAAAGCCACCATCTACCACAGACAAAGCACCAGTTACAAAACTGGAAGCATCACTGATAAGATAGTGGATAGTCCCAAACAGTTCCTCCGGTTCGGCAAAGCGTCCGCATGGGGTGTGGGCAATGATAGCCTTTGCACGGTCGGTATAAGTTCCATCCGGATTAGTCAGCAGGGCACGATTCTGATTTGTCAGCAAGAAGCCCGGAACGATGGCGTTTACACGAATTTCAGGACTGAATTTTGTTGCCACTTCCGTAGCCATGTAACGGGTATAGTTAGCTATAGCAGCTTTGGCAGAACCATACCCTACCACACGTGTTAGAGGGCGCAGAGCTGATTCGGAACAAAAGTTAACTATAACTCCTTCTTTGTTCTTTGCCATTACATCGACGAATGCCATCGTAGGTAATACTGTGCCAAAGAGGTTCAGGTCTACTACTTTTCTGAAGGCATCCACTTCCAAATCGAGAATCGTCTTATCCGGAGCAATAGTAGCACCAGACATATTTCCTCCGGCAGCATTCAACAAGATATCAATAGTGTTAAAGCGTTCCAGAATGGCTATTTTATTTTCTTTCAATACTTCTTTGTTCAGAACATCCGTTACCAAAAACATAGCTTCTGTTTTCTGATTCAGTTCAGTTTCCAGTTCTTTGCCGACTTCTTCCATACGGTCAAGAATAACGATTTTAGCTCCCTGTTCAGCTAAATAAAGAGCTATTCCCCTACCTAAAATGCCGCAACCACCTGTAATGACAATTACTTTGCCATTAATATCAAATAAATTTTTCATGATTTTTTATTTTATAAATTACTTCTTGAGCTTTATTTTTAAATAAGCACGATCATCAAAGGAGCAATTTCCTTTTTTAACCCCCTTCGTACTCTTGTACAATCGCATACATAGAGGATCTTTTTCCAAAATATCTGCAAGGTAACACTCTGACTCATGCAATGTAGAGTATAAATGCGGATAACCATCGGAAGATAAAATTATCTCATCTGCATTTCCTACCGGAAAGACATTAACCTGTTTCATTTGTATAGGAAAGCCATCGAATACAGGAAATGCAAACCGTTGCCCTTCTATCGGACAGTTTTGCAAAAGAGCTTGTTTCTGTAAGAAAGGATAAATAAAATCCCGTCCTAAATCATGAGCTTCAAGTCCTTCCATTGTGGCGCCGTTCAGCAAAGCAACTTCATTGAAAGCAGCACGTGCATTCGCCATGATAGCATCTATTTCTTTCTCGTTAGAAGAATACAAGTTTCCAATGATACATTGACAATCGCCTACCTGCCATACCTCATTTCGGGTATAACTATAAATCACTCCATTAGCAGTAAAGCGCTTTCCCGGTTCGGTTTTCAATTCATCAAGTAAGTTGTGTTCTACATAAAACTGGTGTATTTTTTCTGTAATTCTACGAAGTGCTTCTGTTGCATCAATATCCTTGGGAAATTCACGAATAGCCTCCAAAGCAAGTTCCATAGCCAGACGGCCTGTTTTCTTGCCATCATGAGTGAAAGTAGATTTAGCGGTAGCTCCATCAATAACAGCCGCGAAATAAGGAGTGACAATGATGCCATCTTCATTCGTCTGCGGACTTTGCTTTCCTTTCAAGAAACTCTCTTCAATAGTAAAATTCGGAACAGAAGGAGCTTGATATTCATTCTCAGATTTTAAATAGGTCCAATCGCGATCACAATTCATTACTTTTGCTTTATATTTCAAATAGTCAATCAAGTATGCCGGACGGTCTGTCTGCAAGATAGTAGCACCCAGATTATTTATCAGGTAACCATAGCCTTTATCCTTATTTAGCAGTGAACAATCATCGTCGTGTCCACCGGCATGTGTATCCCATAACGTATTATACCATATATGAGATTTACCAACCATGATTTTTTTAACCTCATAGGGCAACGGATTTGTATCGTAGGCAAACTTAAACTCAATAGCCACCGGTTTCAATACCCGAAGATAATCATTTAACTTCTGAGTGGCATCTTTATCATCCAAATTAACCTTTGGCATAAAAACTACTTTATCCAAGTATTTTCCATAATCACGCTTCACGTCTTCAGCCAGAGCATTACTTTTCATTATTACCAGATTAGTAGTTCCTGTTTTTTCCAGTAATTCATAAACCTGATCGAAATAGTCAAAAGCTTTGTCCAGATTAAGCATTACTTTTCCCTTAGCCAGCAATAGAGCTTCCTCTAATGTGGGAACTTTATAAATAGTCTTAATATGACAGCCATTTCGTAAGCGCAAATCTTTTATCTCAGCTAAAGTATGATCTTCAACTTTTCCTTTTCCGGTAGTAGTACGGTCAAGTGTCTGGTCATGCATGAGAATCAAATGTCCGTCTTTAGTCCGACCAAGATCTACTTCAACAATGTCAACTCCCATATGGATAGCGTTTTCAATGGCTTCCAGTGAGTTCTCGCAAGCATTTCGCCAGTCACCGCGATGAGAAGCTACCAATACACCCGAACTATTCGGATCAAACAGTTTAGCACGTATCTGTGCCAGTCTTGTAACCTCTATTCCGGATATTTCAAGATATTTCTTTGCGTAACGTTCACCTAATATTTTTTGTGACTTTGCATCGAAATGGAACTCATCAATATTAGTCAGCCCTTCAGATGAAACAAGACTCGCGTAAGAAATGCTATCAGGAATCGCAGCAATCCGCTTCACAATATGCGAATAATCCGGATTCCACTTTCCTATTTCTCCTGCAATAAAGGGTAAATCGGGAATACCTAAATCGGTACGCAAATCTGTAACCAATTTATTCAAATGATTCAGATAGTTCTGATAATCATCCCGATTTGATTCTCCCTGATGCCATATTATGGCTTCCGGTTTCATATCGGGGTACACACGCAATGCTTGTTTTATACGGCTTAATGTTTTCTTATAATAGCCTGCCGGATCCTTCTTCATGAAACGCTCTAAAGCTGTACCGCCACGTGCATTGACTACAAGATATATAGTATCCTGCAACTGCTCGGACAAAGTCTTAGCAAAATGGTAGCCGGGACCTAATTTTTGCATCGTAATACCCTTACGGATATTTGAGAAACGGTTCAATGGATTTCGGGCAACTTCAAAACGTCCGTCGGCATCCAGCAGCTTTACCAATGGTAAAGCTGCCGTATCCGCATTTTCTATAGGTGCCCTCCCTGACATATTGGATTGCCCGAGCAGAATGAATAAACGCTTATGAGTATCCTGCTGCGCATAGGTCAGGAAAGAGACCAATAGAAATAATAATAGTATCGGTAATTTTTTCATTCTTCTATCTATTAATAGTATCCTTCATTTTGTTCTTCCTCAATCTTGCCTGCCGGTTTCAAACGGTCGATATGATTTTGAGGAATAGGACGTAACTTATGGAAAGGTCTCATGGTTCCGGCAGCTTTGGCTTCTCCATTGAATTTCATAACCCAATCATACAGAACGCCGCAACGTACCAAGTCTTCCCATCGATAAATTTCACCTAACAACTCACGGCCTCTTTCATCCAAGATAAAAGTGACAAAATCGCTCTTCAATTCATCCGGTGTAACTTTTATCAAATCGTAGGTACTGTTCATGTCATTCATTTCGCCACCTTCTTCTTTCCAATATTGGGGAGCTTTCACTTCTTTATCGGCCCATGCTGCACGCTTCCTAACTACATTGATATATTTTGCTGCCAACTCATAATCTCCTTTTCTACCAGCAGCTTCGGCTGCAATCAGATAAGTTTCTCCCAAACGCATGCGTACCCATTCCCGTGCACCTGCTTGCGTATTTTTATCCGGACGTGTAGGATCAAGATGTTTAACCAGTACGGGATGACCTTCTATATCGTGCATCTCATAAGGCATATATACATATTTAAAGTTAGCGAGATACTTTTTCATCTCTAATGTTCCTGGCTGCAAGCCACATTTCTGTACTGAGAAATAGATAGCTGTATCTCCTAATTCAATTTTATTCTTACCTTCTTTTTGTCCTTTTGCCGGATCGGGAGTGAAATAAACCTCACCATTATAGGATAAAGTTTCCCATTTAGGCAATGTTTTTTTGTTATTCGCATAAAAAACCATTTTGAAACTCTTATAGAAACGAGAGTCGTTTTTACGATCGAAAAGAGTGAGTAAAGTCTTATCAGTCGGACGAATCATCCCATAAGGACGTCCATTTGCAATATCACGTATCATACCCGGTTGTAATTCATACATGGCTGCATTCCAATAAAGATGAAACCAGTTTCCGTCATCATTATACAACGGATTATTTGTAAATTGCACTGCATAAATTACTTCTGAGTTGCCCTGATTCTTCATATCCCATAAGTCCGCATAGTTGCTCATTAATTTGTGCGTACCTCCATTCTCCGGTAATACACTCTCTGCATAATAAAGACAACTATCCAGATCGGTAGGCTTCATGCCACGAATATCTGTTTCCGCACTGGCACGAGTCAAATACACCTTAGCAAGAAGGTGTGCGGCTGCATCTCTTGAAGCCTTGCCTCCATTCGCGGGTTTTGTTGGAAGCAACGGTTCTGCAATTCTCAAATCGCTAACAATCTGATTATAGATATCTGCTACAGGTGCCCGTTTATAATCGGTTCTCACTTCAAAATTGCCTTTTGTTTCCAAAGGTATTTTGCCAAACTGCTGCACTAAATCAAAATAAAAATAAGCACGCAAAAAATGCAATTCCCCTAAACTCAGTTCTTTTTTAGCTTCGGATAATTCAGTGCTTTTTTCTACTTGGTTTATAGCAATATTCGCCGTACTGATTGCTTTATAATGATTTTCCCAAAATTCATATAAGACCTTCAAGGAAGGATTCATAAAACCGGATTCATAACGATTAAAAGATTCGCGAGTCTTTCCGTCACGTGCTTCAGTAAACAGGTCAACTCCTAATTCAGTCATCATATTATATCTGGCTTTATTGCCGGCTCCCCATCTCATATATGAATAAGTGGCAACTAATGCTGCATCTATTCCCTTTTCAGTAGCATAAAAATCATATGTCAACTTTGAAGAATCATCTTCTTGCAGCCAATCGCTGCAACCCGAAATCAAGAAAGCAAACAACAACATAATACTAATATATCTTATTTTCATATCTCAACTATTTTAAAGATTTAGAACTCTGATTAATTTTAGAAAGAAAGATTTACTCCACCCATCCATGTCGAAGCACTCGGCGCTGTATAGCCTCTTGCTCCTTCAGGATCAATCCCAGAGAATCCAGTAATAACAAATGGATTGTTTGCAGACAGATATACACGTATTTTACGAGCACGTATTTTCTTCAAGAGTTTCTCCGGTAAAGTATATCCCAAAGTTATATTTCTAACTCTGATGAAATCAGCCTTTTCATATTGAAGTGACTTCACATAAGCTGGTGAAGCATTGTCAACACTGGGGCGTGGATAGGCATTTGTCGGATTCGTCGGAGTCCAGTAATCAATAACAATACTGTTAGCACGTCCGGGTTTATTCAAATACTCAATATTATTATTAAGCATAGCTCCCACACTGGCATACAGGAAAATAGAAAAATCAAACCCTTTATAGCTGATACTATTCACCATACTTGCAATGAACTTCGGACTGGTAGAACCTAATATTTTACGATCAGCCTCCGTAATTTTCTTATCGCCGTTATCCCATATCTTTATATCTCCCGGTTTAAAGTTGGCACCATTCTTATTAAACTCTTCCATTTCAGCCAAATCTTCCGGTGTATTCTGCCAGATTCCTATTTTCTCATAATCATAATGCACATTAATAGGATGTCCGATAAACCACTTATTACCAATATCATCTACCTTCCCATTATACAGTGATTCGATAGATTCTTTATTTGCATAGAACATCACGTCGGTAGTCCACTGGAAACTTTTCGTATTGATATTCAAAGAAGAAAGTGAAATTTCAATACCTTTATTTTTAGTTTCACCTACATTGGAAAGGACACTCCCAAATCCGGACACGACAGGTATCTGACGTTCCAGCAAAAGGTCAGAAGTGTGTTGCAGGTATAAATCAACAGTACCACTTAGCCTGTTATTAAAGAAACCAAAGTCCACACCTACATTCCATTGTTTTGTAGTCTCCCAGGTTAATTCACTATTTGCCATTATACTGGGGGCATATCCTAACACTTCGGATACTCCATTATCCCACACATATGTAGACAAGCCAAGACCGCCTCTTGTCATATAAGGGTCAATAGAAGAATTACCAGTCTTTCCCCAACCAGCTCTTAACTTTAAATTAGAAAGGAAATTCTGCTTCTTCATAAAAGCTTCTTCACTGACACGCCACGCCAATGCCACTGATGGGAAAGCAACCCATTTGTGCCCCTCTGCTAAACGGGAAGAGCCATCATAACGTACTGAACCGGTAAAGAGATATCTTCCTTTAAATCCATAATTGACACGTCCCATAAAAGACGCCATAGTCCACTTCGTCAAATTACTACCTATTTTATCTATAATAGAAGAAGATGCCAAGTCGTTGTACAGCAAATCATCTGAAGTAACATCCTGCACTCCAATCTTATTCGATTCTGTCTTATCTTCCTGAATAGATTGCAGCAAGGTCACACCCAAAGTATGGTCTTTACCAAAATCGCGGTTATAGAACAGCATGTTCTCAAGAGTCATCATCGTGTATTTACTCATACCATTATAAGCATAAGATGTTCCTAACTGGCGGGTACTTGTGTTAGAGGAATAGAATTGATAATCTTGTTTAGTGCGGGCATCAAGTCCTAAATTACTTTTGAATTTCAAACCCTTTACAGGGAAGGTCACTTCCACATAATAACTACCTAAATATCGACTAACTTTCTCAGGTGCAGATACTGCTCCTTCTTCAAGATTCATCAAAGGGTTCCACATCTGAGCATCAGAGGCTACCAACTGAGTGGGAGTACCATCTTCATTGCGTAACGAGCCCAAAGGACTGATGCGATACATATAAGCATCACCTTCCATCCCACTACCACGCTCCTTTACAGAATGTGAGTATTGCGTTTGAAGTCCAAATTTAAACCACTGGTTGATTTCATGATTCAAGTTCAAACGTATAGAATAACGTTCGTAACTCTGATCTTTCATGATACCTTCATTCTTATTATAAGTAGCAGATGCCAAAAAGTTTGTTTTGGCATTTCCACCATTGACGCTTATCTGATGATCGGTTATAATACCGTTGCGTGTAACATGATCAAACCAATTATCAGAACGTACTTTTGAAGGGTAATAATTTCCATTTTCATCATAAGCCATCATCAATGATTCAAGTACATAGGCGTCCTGTTTGAACATGGGATTTGCCATATCCGCTGTTTTATCAGGATAGTCCGTAGGATATTTGTTCGAACTATTTGTATTACGGTAAGCCTCACGCACATATTCTGCATATTGAGCCCCATTCATTAATTCCAATTTATTCTGTATAGTTTGAACACCAAAGTATCCGGAATAGTCAACCTGCGTTTTACCATCTTTACCTTGTTTGGTCGTAATTAGGACAACGCCATTAGCACCTCTTGAACCATAAATGGCAGTAGCGGATGCATCTTTCAAGACTTCCATTGAAGCAATATCCGAAGGACTAATTTCCCGAAGTCCGCCTGTAATAGGTACACCATCAACTACATACAACGGTTCATTACTGGCATTGATTGAACGTTTTCCACGAATTAAAACTGTAGGCGAGGTACCCGGCGCCCAATTATCCTGAGAAACCAATACACCGGAAGCACGTCCTTGTAAAGCTTCAGAAGCTGAAGTTACAGGAACTGACGCTATCTTCGCTGCATCTACAGAAGCCATTGCACCTGTTACATCTCTCTTTTTTTGCACACCATAACCTACTACTACTACTTCATCTATCAATTCGCTATCTTCTTTCAAAGTGATATTTGCCAAAGTTTTATCATTAGCAGCAAAGGTTAACGACTTATAGCCTACAAATGAAATAGTAATCATGCTATTCTCAGGGACATTAGCCAAAGTATATTCACCATCAATGTTAGTGATAGTACCTTGTGAAGTTCCTTCAATTATGATACTGGCACCAATCACCGGCTCGCCTTTATCATCAACTATGGTACCAGAGATTGTTTTAACTTTTCGGCTTTGCTGTACATCCGAAGTTGGCTTTTCTTTCAAATAGATTTTCTTCTCACCAATTTCAAAGGTCACATTCGTACCTTTCATTAATTGAGTAAGTACTTGGGAAAGTTCTTCTTTATTAGCTTCAATAGTTACAATTCGGTCAGGATCAACCGTAGGACGACTGTATGCTACAGTTAGCCCTGTTTGTTGAGTGATAGCATCAAAGACTTTTGCTAACTTAACTTGCCGAAATTGCAAGGTTACCTTCTGGGCAGAGGCTGTAAACGCAACCATCAAGCCTAAAAGAAGTACAAGTAAAATCTTGTGTTTCATAACTTAAATTTTAGATTAACATTAGTATAAAAATTCGCTTTATACTAAGTAGACACACAAGATTTCGGAGCGGGTGAGAGAAAAATGCTTTTTTTATTAAATAGATTAAGAAAAGGTCTTCTAAAGACTCTGAATCGTCATCAGCGATTCAAAATGTAGCTCGTCATCTTGCTTTTATTTATATTTGATACAGTCTGAAGCTATTTATTTGGCTGCAAACTGATAAAAAAGAATTCGCATGAGGTATAAGGCATGGATAGGAAAGCGGCTAAACAGCTCAAATTGTATTGCAAAGATAATGTATTTTTTTGATAGGATAAATTGTTCCTTATGATTTTCCGAGAAAACATTGAGCTTCACAACAAATAAAAAGCAAATATAACTTGCTACCTTTGCAAAAATAAAAGGCTGACAATATGGAACAATTAGATGTATTCGATTGCTTGAATGTGCTTATAGCGAGCTATTTCACCGATGACCGGGGGTGTGCCCACGAAAACAGGGAGCATACGCTTATTTATCTATGCTCCGGCGAATTGAAAATAGAGGAACGGGGAAAGAAAACCGTTCTGCATCCGGGAGATTGCGCTTTCATGCGGCGTGATAACCGGATGTGGCTGCAAAAAAAGGTTGAGGACGATAAGCCCTACCGCTCCGTCGTGCTGAAATTCACAAAGCCTTTTCTGAGGGAGTTTTACCATACACTCAACCAACAACAGATACCGGTCGACTCCAAGCGTGAAAAAACAAGTCTGCGTGTATTACCGAGTAACAGACCCGACATTCGGTCGCTGTTCGAATCAGTTATCCCTTATTTTGATGCGGGCGAAAAGCCTTCCGAAGATGTACTGAAGCTAAAAATGATCGAGGGGCTGTATGTACTGCTCAATACCGACAGGAACCTCTATGCTTCGCTGTTCGATTTCGTGGAACCATGGAAAATAGACATTCTCGACTACCTGAATGAGAATTACATGTATGACCTCTCGATGGGGGAAATCGCGAGTTATACAGGACGCAGTCTGGCAACCTTCAAACGTGATTTTGCCAAAGTGAGCAATTTGACACCGCAGAAATGGATTATCAGACGTCGTCTGGAGGCAGCGCACGGCCTGATAAAATCGGGCAAGAAAAGAGTGACGGAAGCCTGTTTCGATGTAGGCTTCAAGAACCTGTCGCATTTCTCCAAAATATATAAGGAAGCTTACGGTGTAGCTCCGTCATGGTAAAATGAACTTCAGGACAAAATTAATTGAGCCTCGTAGCAAAGTTGTTACGAGGCTCTCTTCGTAACTTTGCACCAGAACATTAAACGAAGCATCATTATGAATGAAATTTTTGCAAGAGACTTGAACGGAGAAATTGTTTCCCCGTCGGATCAAGGATACGACGAGTTAATAAACTCCATTTGGGATACAATGAAAACAGCGGCCGAACTGAACAACGGCTACCATACACCGGATGAAGTCCGCCGGATACTGGGAGAAATCATCGGGCAGGAAGTGGATGAGTCCGTAACCTTACTACCTCCGTTTTATGTGGATTACGGCAAGCATATAAAGATAGGTAAAGGCTGCTTTATCCAACAGTGCTGCACGTTTTTCGGACGTGGCGGCATTACACTCGGCGAACATGTTTTGGTCGGTCCGAAAGTAAACATCATTACCATCAACCATGACTCCGATCCGGAAAACCGCAGTGCGACTTACGGCCGCCCCGTTGTCATTGAGGATAAAGTTTGGATCGGTATCAACGCCACGATTCTCCCCGGTGTCAGAGTCGGATACGGCGCTATCATAGGAGCAAACAGCGTAGTAACCAAAGATGTGCCACCCATGACCGTTGTTGCGGGCAATCCGGCAAGAACAATCAAGGAACTAAAAAAATAAATAACATGAAAGAAGAAAACAATAAAATGAATATCAGCCGTCGCGGATTTCTCAAGACGGCAGCACTGGCAGGAGCCGCATTGACCATGCCCACCGGACTGAACAAGGTATTTGCCGCTGAAACGAAACAGACGGCAACATCTGATAACAATAGCGATGTCGCCCACATTACGGGAAATCGTATATTGGGTAAGGGCAAGGCAGCTTTCGAAGTGTCGGCACTCGGTTTTGGCGTGATGGGCATGACCTACAACCGTAGCCAGCATCCGGACAAGAAGCAATGCATCCGGTTGCTGCACGAAGCAGTGGATCGCGGTGTAACACTCTTCGATACCGCCATCATCTACGGGCCGCTGACCAACGAGAATTTAGCCGGAGAAGCACTGGCCGAGTTCAAAGGCCGGATTAACGTAACGACTAAATTCGGACACGAAGTAATCGACGGAAAAGGCACGGGACGTCAGGACAGTCGGCCGGAGACCATCCGTCGCTATTGCGAAGAGTCGCTCCGTCGCCTCCGACTCGATTCGCTTCCCATGTTCTACCAGCACCGTGCCGACCCCAACACCCCGGCAGAAGAGGTGGCATCGACTATTGCCGACTTGATGAAAGAGGGCAAAGTACAACACTGGGGCATGTGCGAAGTCAACGCCGAGACCATCCACAAGGCTCATGCCGTTTGCCCGCTGACGGCCATCCAAAGCGAATATCATCTGATGCACCGTCTGGTGGAGGAAAACGGAGTGCTCGACGCCTGTCGGGAACTGGGAATCGGCTTTATTCCATACAGCCCGCTGAATCGGGGATTTTTGGGCGGCTGCATCAACGAATACACGGTTTTCGACCCGAACAACGACAACCGACAGACCCTGCCGCGCTTCCAAGCGGAAGCAATGCGGGCAAATACCCGCATCGTGAATGTGCTGCAAGCCTTCGGCCGCACGCGAGGCATGACCTCGACACAAGTAG
>OHDS01001083.1_pt1 | contig 11647 bp, 8 predicted proteins | sample 1567031 | NCBI WGS metagenome assembly OHDS01 (sample SAMEA3879503, study PRJEB24766) | human gut metagenome | biome: human-associated habitat; feature: feces | place: USA | collected 1985/1987
GCCGCATGAAGAAGCGTCAGTTCCGCAACCTGTGGATCTGCCGCATCAACAACGCTGTCCGTCCTCTGGGCATGAACTACTCCAGCTTCATGGCTGGCCTGAAGAAGGCTGGCATCGAGCTGAACCGCAAGATGCTCAGCGAGATGGCCATCAACGATCCCAAGAGCTTCGCAGCTCTGGTCGAGACCGTGAAGAACGCCTAATAGACCTTAAAAAAGACGCCCGCGCGTACTGATACGCGGGCGTCCTTTTTGTATGTTTTGGCAGTAGGAGGAAAGACGGATGGAGAAGATCACCAGCCGGGAAAACGCAAAAGTCAAATACGCCTGCCGTCTGGCGTCCAGCGGGGCGTTCCGCCGTGCCGAGGGCCGCTTTCTGGCCGAGGGGCGGAAGCTCTGCCCCGAGCTTTGCCGGGGCGCAGAGCTGGAGACCCTCTTCTGCACCGAGGCGGCGCTGGAAAAATGCCCGGAGCTTTCCGGCCTGCCGGGGGAGCACTATCTGGTGGAGGACCATGTGGCCGACAAGCTGGCCGACGTGGGCACCCATCAGGGGGTGTTCGGTGTTTTCCGCACGCCGGTGCATACCTTGGAAGAGGTGAAAAAGGGCGGACGCTACCTCGCCCTCGAGCGGGTGCAGGACCCCGGCAATGTGGGCACCCTGCTGCGCTCGGCAGCGGCCTTCGGCTTCGACGGCGTGCTGCTCAGCGACGGCTGTGCCAGCGTTTTCGCCCCCAAGACTCTCCGGGCCTCCATGGGGGCAGCGGTGCGCATCCCGGTCATCGAGGCCGGAAAGATGCCCGAGACCATCGCCCGGCTGCGGGCACTGGGCATCACCTGTCTCGCCGCCGCCCTCTACCAGTCCCAGCCCCTGAGCGCGGCGGCGTCCAGCTGCCCGGACGGCGTCTGCGTCGTCATCGGCAGCGAGGGACAGGGCCTGACAGATGAGACCATCGCCGCCTGCACCGGCACGGTGCGCATCCCCATGACCGACCGGGTCGAGAGCCTGAACGCCGGCATCGCGGGCAGCATCCTGCTCTGGCATTTCCGGGAGGAGAGCCTGTGACGCGGGCCGGGGAGGGGCAGCTGAGCCTTTTCCCGCCCGAGCCTGCCCCCGACCCGCTCCTGTGCTGGCTCTGGCTGGCGGGGACGCTGGGGGCGGGCAGCCTGCGGGCCGGAGCCGTGCTGGACGCTTTCGGCGGAGCGCAGGAGGCATGGGAGGCCCGGGACACCGACGCCTTCGCCGCCGCTGTCGGCCCTGCCGCCGCCCAGCGGGCCTGTCTGCCCGACAATACGCCGGTGCACTACAGCGCTTTTGCGCGGCGGTGTGCGGCCCGCCGCATCCGCATCCTGACCTATGACGACCCCGACTACCCGCTGGCCTTCTCCCGCATCCCGGATATGCCGCTGGTGCTCTACTGCACCGGCGACCCCCGCTGGCTCAACGAGCCTGCCGCCGTGGGGATGGTGGGGACGAGAAGACCCACCGAATACGGCCTGCGGGCCGCTGCCGACATCGGGAAGGGCCTCGCCCGGGCGGGGGCCATCATCGTGAGCGGTCTGGCCGACGGGCTGGACAGTGCCGGACACCGGGCGGCGGTGGGGGAGAACTGCCCCACCATCGCGGTGATGGGCGTCCCCATCGACCGCACCTATCCCGCCGCCAACCGGGAGCTGCGCCGGGCCATCGAGCAGAAGGGCTGCGTCATCAGCGAGTACCCGCCCGAGAGCGACGCTGTGGGGACGGTGGGCTTTTTGCAGCGCAACCGCCTCATCGCGGCCCTCTCGGGGGCGCTGGTGGTGCTGGAAGCCAAGGAAAAGAGCGGCACCATGTCCACCGTGGCCCACGCGGAGCGGTACGGCAAGCCGGTGTTCGCGCTGCCGGGAAGCATCTTTTCGCCTTCCTCGGCGGGGACGAACGCCCTTCTGCGGGATGGCCGCGCAAAAGCGGTCTGTACAGCAGAGGATTTATTTGGTACACTGGGGCTGAGCGCTGCAAGGCCGGCCCCGCCGCCCAAGGCTGCGCCCCAGCCTCTGAGCGAGAACGAGCGGCTCGTGCTCTCCTGCATGAGCGGCAGAACGCAGGGCATCGAGGAGCTGGGCGTCAGGAGCGGCCTGCCCACGGCGGCACTGCTGGGCGTCCTGATGCGGCTCGAGCTTTCCGGCAGGGTGACCTGCCTGCCGGGCAAACGGTATATTCTGCGCTGAGGACGCGCAATTTAAAGAGAGCAAACCTCTCAGTCCGCCAAGGCCGGGCTTCGCCTCTGCCCGCGCGGCAGCGGCTGATGAGGATTTATATATAGGAGTAAAGTGTAATGGCAAAACTCGTGATCGTGGAGTCGCCTGCCAAGGCGAAGACCATCGGCAAATATCTGGGCAATGACTATGAGGTTACGGCCAGCATGGGCCATATCCGCGACTTGCCCGCCTCCCAGCTGGGCATCGATGTCGAGCATGACTATACGCCGCAGTACATCAGCATCAAGGGCAAGGAAAAGCTCATCAAGGAGCTGAAGAGCAAGGCCAAACACGCCGACGGCGTGATCCTTGCGACCGACCCGGACCGCGAAGGCGAAGCCATCAGCTGGCATCTGGCCAACATCCTCGGCCTTGACCCCCACGCCCCCAACCGCGTGACCTTCGATGAGATCACCAAGAAGGGCGTCAAGGAGGGCATGGCCCACCCCCGCGCCATCGACGAAGACCTCTTCAACGCCCAGCAGGCCCGCCGTGTGCTGGACCGTCTCGTGGGCTACAAGCTCAGCCCCTTCCTCTGGCGGAAGGTGCGCCGGGGCCTGTCGGCGGGCCGTGTCCAGAGCGTAGCCGTCCGCCTTATCGACGACCGCGAGAAAGAGATCGAGGCCTTCAAGCCCGAGGAATACTGGAATGTGGACGCCACGCTGGGCGTGGGCCACAAGAGTTTCACCGCCCGGCTGGCCTCCGACGCCAAGGGCAAAAAGCTCCTGCCCCGCACCGAGGCCGAGGCCCGCGCCATCGAGCAGGGCCTCGAGGGGGCCGAGTACACCGTGACCGAGCTGAAGAAGGGCAAGCGCGCAAAGCAGCCCACCCCGGCCTTCATCACCAGTACGCTGCAGCAGGAGGCCTCCCGCCGTCTGGGCTTTACGGCCACCCGCACCATGCGGGCCGCCCAGACCCTCTACGAAGGCGTGGACATCGCGGGCCACGGTACCATGGGCCTCATCACCTATATGCGTACCGACAGCCTCCGCATCTCGGATGAGGCCGTCGCCGCCGCCAAGGAGTATATCGCCGGGGCCTACGGCGAGAGCTACATCTGCCCCTACAAGCGCACATGGAAGACCAAGAGCGCCACGGCAGCGCAGGATGCCCATGAGGCCATCCGCCCCTCTGTGCCGGGCCTGACCCCCGATGAAGTGGACAAGAGCATCAGCGGCGACACCGCCAAGCTCTACCGGATGATCTGGAGCCGCTTCATGGCCAGCCAGATGGCCGACTGCCAGCAGGACACCGTCTCCGTCACCGTCACCGCCGGGGGCTACCGCTTCAAGGCCAGCGGCTACACCGTCACCTTCGACGGCTTTACCGTTCTCTACGAGGAGGCCACCGACGAGAAGGAGAAGAAGGAGACCAGCCTGCCCCCTCTCGAGGAGGGTCAGGTGCTCAAGCTGCGGGAGCTGAAGAGCGAGCAGAAGTTCACCCAGCCCCCCGCCCGCTATACCGAAGCCACCCTCATCAAGGCGCTGGAAGAGAACGGCATCGGCCGCCCCTCCACCTACGCCCCCATCATCACCACCATCATCGACCGCGGCTATGTGGAGCGGGAGCAGAAGAAGCTCAAGCCCACCCTGCTGGGCCGTGCCGTGGACGGCCTGATGCTGGAGCAGTTCCCCCACATCGTGGACGTGGACTTCTCCGCGGAGATGGAAAAGAACCTTGATAAGGTGGAGAGCGGCAAGGCCGACTGGCACAAGACGGTGGACGACTTCTACAAGGGCTTCGCCGCCAGCCTCGAGCAGGCCGAGAAGAACATGGAGGGCAAGAAGGTCAAGGTGCCCGATGAACCGTCCAGCGAGGTTTGCGACCTCTGCGGACGCCCCATGGTCATCAAGGTGGGCAAGTTCGGCAAGTTCCTTGCCTGCAGCGGCTTCCCCGAGTGCCGGGGCACCAAGCGTCTCGTGAAGGATACCGGCGGCATCTGCCCCAAGTGCGGCAAGGGCCGTATGCTGGAGCGCAAGAGCGCCAAGGGCCGCATCTACTACGGCTGCGAGCGCTACCCCGACTGTGACTTCATGACCTGGGATATGCCGGTGCCCACCAAGTGTGAGAAGTGCGGCTCCACCCTCTTCCGCAAAGGCTCCAAGCTCTACTGCGCAAAGGAGGGCTGCGGCTTCGAGATGCCGGTGCCGAAAAAGGGCGATTAAGAGTGAACCTCTCAGTCTGCTTCGCAGACAGCTCCCCTATCGAGGGGAGCCTTTGGCAGTGCGGGAAAGTTTTCGCTGACTGCCTTGAGCTTGAAGTGAGATAAAAGGGATATTAAATGAGCAACTATAAAGTTACCGTATTAGGCGCCGGTCTGGCGGGCTGCGAAGCGGCCCTCTGGCTGGCGGGCCGGGGCGTGCAGGTGGAGCTTTACGAGCAGAAGCCAGCACACTTCTCTCCGGCCCACAAGAGCGAGGGTTTCGCGGAGCTGATCTGCTCCAACAGCCTCAAGGCCGAGCGGCTGGACTCCGCCTCCGGCCTGCTGAAGGAGGAGATGCGCCGGATGGGCAGCCAGCTCCTGAATGCCGCCGAGACGGCCCGCGTGGCCGCAGGCGGTGCGCTGGCGGTAGACCGCGACACCTTCAGCGCCGAAGTCACCCGGATGGTGGAGGAATGCCCGGGCATCACCGTCCACCGCGAGCGGGTGGAGCACATTGATGAGAGCGCCCCTGTCCTCGTGGCCACCGGCCCGCTGACCGACGGCATGCTGGCGGACGAGATCGGACGCCTCACCGGAGATGAGCGCCTCCACTTCTATGACGCTGTGGCCCCCATCGTGACGGCGGAGAGCCTCGATTACGAAAAGGTCTTTGCCGCCTCCCGGTACGACCGGGGCGAGGCCGACTACCTCAACTGCCCCTTCAATAAGGCCGAGTACGAGGCCTTCCACGCCGCGCTGGCCTCTGCCGAGCGCGCTCCCCTCCACGATTTTGATGCAGGGGCAGAGCAGGGCGCACAGCCCGACCCCGACGCCCACGGCAAGAAGGCCGACACCGTCACGGTCTATGAGGGCTGTATGCCCATCGAGATCATGGCGGCGCGGGGCGCGGACACCATGCGGTTCGGCCCGCTGCGCCCGGTGGGCCTCATCGACCCCCGCACGGGCCACCGCCCGTGGGCCAACGTCCAGCTCCGGGCTGAAAATAAGGAGCGGACGCTGTATAATATCGTGGGCTTCCAGACCAACCTGAAATGGGGGGAGCAGAAGCGGGTGTTCAGCATGATCCCCGGCCTCGAGAACGCCGAGTTCGTCCGGTACGGCGTCATGCACCGCAACACCTTCCTCGACGCGCCCCGGGTGCTGAGCACCGGCCTGTACCTCAAGGAGCACCCCAATGTCTTCTTCGCGGGCCAGATCACCGGCTTTGAGGGCTATATGGAGAGCGCGGCGTCCGGCTTGCTGGCGGCGCACCAGATGCTTGCACGGCTCAAGGACCGTGAGCTGCCGCCGCCCCCGGCGGCAACGATGTGCGGCGCACTGCTGGACTACATCACGACGCCGAACAAGGACTTCCAGCCGATGGGTGCGAACATGGGCATCCTGCCCCGCACCGAGGAGATCAACACCATCCGCGACAAGCGGGAGCGCTACATGGCGCTTTCGCAGGCCGCGCAGGACGCCATGCAGGCGTGGGTAAAGGAGTACGAAGCATGAAAATTTTAGTGGATGCCATGGGCGGCGACAACGCCCCGCTGTGCGTTTTGCAGGGCGTGAGCCAGGCCGCGGCGGAGTTCGGCGACGGCATGGAGCTGGTGCTGCTGGGTGAGGAAAAAGCCATCCGCGACTGCGCAAAAGAGAACAAAATCGACCTTGCACCGTTTGAGATCCTCCACTGCACCGAGACCATCGACATGCACGATGACCCGGTCAAGGCCGTGCGCCACAAAAAGGATTCCAGCCTTGTGAAGGGTCTGACCATGCTGAAGAACGGCGAGGCCGATGCCTTTGTCAGTGCCGGCTCCACCGGTGCACTGCACGTCGGCACCAGTCTCATCGTGCGCACGGTCAAGGGTGTCAAGCGCCCGGCGCTGGCCACCCCGATGCCAGGCGCCAAGCAGAATTTCCTGCTGCTGGACTGCGGTGCGAACGTCGAGTGCCGCCCCGAAATGCTCAACGCCTTCGGCACGATGGGCAGCGTCTACGCCGAGAAGGTCATGGGCCGCGAAACGCCGAAGGTCGCGCTTGTCAACAACGGTGCGGAGGACACGAAGGGCACGCCGACCTACCGCGAGGCCCACAAGCTGCTGAAGGCAAACCCCTGCATCCACTTTGCGGGCAACATCGAGCCGCGCTACATCATGGACGGTGACGTGGACGTCGTCGTCTGCGACGGCTTTGTCGGCAACGTCGTGCTGAAATTGACCGAGGGCGTCGCCAAAACGCTGCTGGGGATGCTGAAAAAAATCTTCTTGCAGAACCTGATCACCAAGCTCAGCTATCTGGGCATCAAGGGCGGTCTGGGCGAGCTGAAACGTATGATGGACTCCGAGGAGGTCGGCGGCGCACCGCTGCTGGGCGCCGCAAAGCCGGTCATCAAGGCGCACGGTTCCAGCCACGCCAAGGGCATCAAGAACGCCATCCGTCAGGCCAAGCTCTGCGTCGCCAACGACCTGTGCGGCACGATGGAGAAGGCGCTGGCAGAGGTGGCCGCACAGAAGGAAGAAGCAGACGCTTAAAAGGAAAGCTGCCCTGTAGGGGCCGGACATGTCCGGCCCGCGGCATACCGGTTATTGCGCTTTTACGGGAAAGTTGCGGGCCGGGCATACCCTGCCCCTACGTTACTGCAATCTGTACACCGCCTCGATCAACGTATCCACATCGCTGAAGTGCTCGAGCATCGAGCAGTAGCGGCGCAGGGCGGCAGCGCCGTGCAGGCCCTTCATATAGTGCATGGCCTGGCTGCGTGCCTGGGGCATGGCGGCCCACTCGCCCTTTTCCTCGCACATTTCGTAGATTTGGTCGCGCAAAGCGGTCATCCGCTGGTTCAGCGTCGGCTCGGGCGGGCGTTCCTCGCCCAACAGCGCCGCGCGCACCTGCGCAAACAGCCACGGGTCGCCCAGTGCGCCGCGCCCGATCATAACGCCGTCGCAGCCGGTTGCCTCTAATAAGGTAAGGGCTTCGTCGGCGGTGGTCACGTCGCCGTTGGCCAGCACCGGGACGGACACGGCCTGCTTGATGGCCGCGATGGCCGCCGTGTCGATGGGCGGGATGTACATCTGCTCCCGCGTGCGGCCATGGACGGCGATCAAGTCCGCGCCGTTGCCCTCAAGCTGTTTGGCGACCTCGACGCCGGTCAGGTGGTCGGCGTCCCAGCCGATGCGCATCTTGACGGTCAGCGGCGTATCATCGCCCAGCGCTTTGCGCGCGGCGGCGACCATCTGCCCGCAGAGCGGCGGGTCCAGCAGCAGCCTGCTGCCCGCGCCGCTGCCGGTGATCTTGGGCGCGGGGCAGCCCATGTTGATGTCGAGAATGTCAAATTGGATGCCCTGCTCCCTTACAAACAGAATTGCCTTGGCCATCGACTCCGGCTCCGCGCCGAACAGCTGGATGGCGTACAGGCCGTGGGGGTGCTTGTCCCGCAGCAGAGCCAGGGATTTTTCATCGTGGAAGTTCAGCGCCTTGGCGCTGGCCATCTCGCTGACGGTCCAGGCCGCGCCGTGGTCTGCCATCAGATGGCGGCACGCCGCGTCGGTCAGGCCGGCCATCGGCGCAAACACCGCGCCGGTGGGGATGGATAGGTTGCGTAGCTGCATAAGTTTCCTTTCCAAAAGGCTTCCCCCTCGGGGGAAGCTGCCGCCCGCAGGCGGCTGATGAGGGCAAAGTCCGCGCAGCCGCCCGTGACCGGGTCCCGGCCGTAAGCCCGCCCTCTCATCCGGCGCTGCGCGCCGCCTTCCCCCGCCCGCGGGGGAAGGCTTTAGACTTTTCGATTTTTACATTCTATTCTACCATATTTTCCGCAAATGTGGTATACTGAAATGTAGATTGTTTATAAGGAGTATTGCGCATGAAACTCATGGTCCTGGACGGCAACAGCCTGGTCAACCGCGCGTTTTTCGGCATCAAGCTGCTGACGACGAAGGATGGCCGCTACACCAACGCCATCTACGGCTTCCAAAATATACTGCTCAACCTGCTGGCGGCGCACAAGCCCGACGCCGTCGCCATCGCGTGGGATGAGCGCGCGCCGACGTTCCGCCACACCGCCTACGACGGCTACAAGGCCACCCGCCACGGCATGCCCGAGGAGCTGGCCCAGCAAATGCCGGTTTTGAAGGAGCTGCTGACCGACCTTGGCTTCGTGCAGGTCAGCAAGGCCGGCTGGGAGGCCGACGATATTCTCGGCACGCTGGCCGCAGCGTGCGAGGCCGCGGGCGGCACGACGCTGCTGGCTACCGGTGACCGCGACAGCCTGCAGCTTGTGGACGATGCAACCACCGTGTTGCTGGCGACCAACAAAGAGACCATCCCCATGGACCCCGCCGCCATCCGCGAGAAGTACGGCATCGAGCCGCCGCAGCTCATCGACGTCAAGAGCCTGATGGGTGATGCGTCGGACAACATCCCCGGCGTGCCCGGCATCGGCGAAAAAACCGCGCTGGCGCTGATTTCAAAGTTCGGCAGTTTGCAAGGCGTCTATGACAACATCGACGACAAGGCCGTCAAGCCGGGGCAGCGCGCCAAGCTGACCGCCAACCGCGACAAGGCCGACCTGTCCTATATGCTGGGCACGATCCGCAAGGACGCACCCATCGAGACCGCCCCTGCCGCCTACCTGCGCCAGCCCGGTGACCCTGCTGCCGCCGCGCAGCTGCTGGCCGCGCTGGAAATGCACAAGCTGGTGGACCGCTGGGGCCTGAACGGCGGCACCGCGCCCGCCCCATCCGAGAATGCCGCACCGCTTGAGACCGTCGAGCCGTCCCCCCTGCCGCTGCTGCTGGAGGGCCGCTTCTACGCCGCCCGGAATGCCGACGGCGATTGGTACCTTGTGCAGGGGCAGGACGTCTACCTGCCCGACACAGACCGGCTGGCCGCGATTCTGGACAGCGGTGCCGAGCTTTGGGCGTTCGACGCAAAGCCGCTTTACCGCCTGGCGCTGGAGCACGGCGGCATCGGCAGTGCGCTGCGCTTTGACGGCAAGCTGGCCGCGTATCTTTTAAACCCGTCGGCCAGCGGCTATGAGGTACACTCCCTGGCCGCCGAGTACGGCGTACACGCCGCCTTTGCCTGTGAGGCTGCGCCCGATGCGGGCGTGCTGGCGGGCCTGTGCGACACGCTGGCCGCCGCGCTGGACGAGAGCGGCCAGCGCAAGCTGCTGAACGAGATGGAGCTGCCGCTGGCCCGGGTGCTGGCCGACATGGAGCGCATCGGCTTTGCGATTGACGCCGACGGCATCCGCGCGTTCGGCGACAGCCTGCGCAGCGAGCTGGACGGTATCCTGCACAATATTTATACAGAAGTCGGTTACGAGTTCAACGTAAACAGTCCGAAGCAGCTGGGTGAGGCGCTGTTTGACAAGCTGGGCCTGCCGCCGCGCAAGAAAAACGCCCGCGGCTACTCCACCGACGCCGAGACACTGGAAAGCCTGCGCCCCTACAGCCCGGTCATTGACGAGATTCTGAAATACCGCACCTACGCCAAGCTGCTGTCCACCTACGTGGACGGCCTGCTGAACGCCGAAGCCGCGGACGGGCGGGTCCACTCGACCTTCATCCAGACCGAGGCGCGCACCGGGCGCATCTCCTCCACCGAGCCGAACCTGCAGAACATTCCCATCCGCACCGAGCTGGGCAGCCGCCTGCGCGGCTACTTTGTGGCGGGTGAGGGCGAGACGCTCGTGGACGCCGACTACTCGCAGATCGAGCTGCGCATTCTGGCGCACATCACAGGCGACGAGCACATGCAGCAGGCGTTTTTGAACGGCGCGGACATCCACCGCTCCACCGCCGCCAAAATCTACCACATCCCCGAGAGCGAGGTCACTCCGCAGCTGCGTTCGGCCAGCAAGGCCATCAACTTCGGCATCATGTACGGCAAGGGCGCGTACTCCCTGAGCAAGGATCTGGGCATCCCGGTCAAGGAGGCGGACACTTTCTTAAAGACCTACCTCGACACCTTCCCGAAGGTGGACGGGTATATGAAGGACTGCATCGCCCACGCGAAGGACAAGGGCTACGTCGAGACGCTGTTTGGCCGCCGCCGCGCCCTGCCGGAGCTGGCCAGCTCGAACTTTCAGGTGCGCGCCAGCGGCGAGCGGATGGCCCGCAACACGCCGATCCAAGGCACTGCGGCGGACATCATTAAACTGGCCATGGTCCACGTCTGGCAGCGCCTGCGGGACGAGAAATTGCAGGCGCGTCTGCTTTTGCAGGTACACGATGAGCTGATCGTCGAAGCGCCCGAGGAAGAAATCGACGAAGTTAAGCGCATTTTGAAGGAAGAAATGGAAAACGTCGTGCATTACAGCGTTCCCCTGACGACGGAGGTCGGCGTGGGAAAGACATGGCTGGAGGCACACTAAATATTTCGCGCGAACGCGCGCCACTTGCCTCCCTCGGCGAGGGAGGTGCCCCGTAGGGGCGGAGGGAGCGAACTGTGCCATTACCCGAAATTTTTCGTATTACCGCAAAGTTCTCTCCCCCACCGCCTGCGGGCGGAGCCCCCTCCCAGAGGGGGCCAAGAGATTTTACTCTACTCCTTTAAAAAGGGTGATAATATGTATGTTTTAGGTATCGAGTCCACCTGCGACGAAACCGCGGCGGCGATTGTGGAGGATGGGCGGAAGGTCATCTCCAACGTCATCTCCACCAGCGTCAAAGAGCAGGCGCTCTACGGCGGCGTTGTGCCGGAGATCGCCAGCCGCCGCCATGCGGAGTATATCAGCGCCACCGTTGACAAGGCGCTGGCCGACGCCGGCATGACGATGGCCGACGTGGACGCCGTGGCCGTGACGTTTGCGCCGGGGCTCATCGGCGCGGTGCTGGTGGGCGTCAACTTTGCCAAGGGGCTGGCCTACGCGGCGGGCAAACCGCTTGTGCCGGTGCACCACCTGCGCGGGCACATTGCGGCCAACTATTTAACGCATCAGGATCTGAAGCCGCCGTTTCTGTGCCTCGTCGCCAGCGGCGGGCACAGCCACATTGTACTGGTCGAGGACTGGTGCCGCTATAAAATCTTAGGGCGCACCGTGGACGATGCCGCGGGCGAGGCCTACGACAAGGTCGCCCGCACGCTGGGTCTGCCCTATCCCGGCGGCCCCAGCGTGGCCGCGGCGGCGCGGGACGGCAACCCCAAGGCGTACAAGCTGCCCGTGCCCCATGTGGACGGCAAGTACAACGTGAGCTTCAGCGGCCTGAAAACCGCCGTCATCAACGAGGTCCACAACGCCGAGCAGAAGGGCCAGGCCGTGAAC
>OHDS01001093.1_pt1 | contig 11582 bp, 10 predicted proteins | sample 1567031 | NCBI WGS metagenome assembly OHDS01 (sample SAMEA3879503, study PRJEB24766) | human gut metagenome | biome: human-associated habitat; feature: feces | place: USA | collected 1985/1987
AGAAGCGCGAGAAATTCGTCGAATGGTTCGGCTACAGCGCCAGCGTCAGCCCCTACATTCTGGAAAAATTTGAAAAGTGGGCAGGGTACAAGTTCCGCCCCGAATTCATTGTGGATCAGGGCTACCACAACACGATGTTCCGCGTGCCGAGCAAGGAGTTCCGCGACTTCATCGAGTTCCAGCAGCAGGAAGTCTGCGCTCTTGCCAAAGAGATGGTCGACATCGTCCACTCCTACGGCAAGGAAGCGATGATGTTCCTTGGCGACCACTGGATCGGCACCGAGCCCTACGGCAAGTATTTCGCCTCCATCGGGCTGGACGCCGTGGTCGGCTCCGTCGGCAGCGGCGTTACGCTGCGGATGATCTCCGACATCAAGGGCGTCAAGTACACCGAAGGCCGTCTGCTGCCCTACTTGTTCACCGAGGGCGGCGACCCGATCGGCGAGGCCCGCACCAACTGGATGAAGGCCCGCCGCGCGATCCTGCGCAGCCCGCTGGACCGCATCGGCTACGGCGGTTACTTAAAACTCGCCAGCAACTGGCCCGGCTTTATCGACGAAATTCAGAATGTGGTCGGCGAGTTCCGCCAGATCCACGAAAATATGCAGGGCACAAAGTCCTACGTTGCCCCGTTCAAGGTGGCCATCCTCAACTGCTGGGGCGGCCTGCGCAAGTGGATGAGCAATCAGGTGCATCACTCCATTTACCACCGTGAGACCTACTCCGCCGAGGGTGTTCTCGAATGCCTGAGCGGCATGCCGTTTGACGTGGAGTTCATCGACTTCGATGACATCCGCAATGGCATCCCCAAGGACATCGGCGTCATCATCAACGTCGGCGATGCGTACACAGCCTTCAGCGGTGCCGAGAACTGGATCGACGAAAAGGTCGTGACCGCCATCCGCAAATTTGTGGACGAGGGCGGCGGCTTCATCGGCGTGGGCGAGCCCACCGCCTGCCAGCATCAGGGGCGGTACTTCCAGCTGTCCGACGTGATGGGCGTGGACCGCGAGATGGGCTTCTCGTTAAGCACCGACAAATACAACACCTGCGACCCGCACCACTTTATCCTGGAGGATATTGACACCGCCGTTGATTTCGGCGAGGGCACGAGCCGCATCTACGCGCAGGGCAAGCACTATCAGATCCTGGCGCAGGACGGCGAGTACAGCCAGTTGGTCGTCAACGAGTACGGCAAGGGCCACAGCGTCTACTTTGCCGGGCTGCCCTACTCCCCGCAGAACTGCCGCATTTTGCTGCGCGCCATCTACTACGCCGCCGGTATGCCGGAGGAGATGAAGCACTACTACGTGACCAACGTCGATACCGAGGTCACGGTATTCCCCGAAACGAAGCGCATCGCGGTCATCAACAACTCCGAGCAGGAGCAAAAGATCGACCTTTACATCAAAGGCAAGCTGGTTGAACAGCTGACCCTGGCCCCGCGTGAGATGCGCTGGGTTGAGGATGCCGAATAAAAGTTGATAATTTATGATTGTCCAACAGTCATACTTTATATGTATTCCGAAATCTTCAAAAATTATTAGGAGGTAATTTTCATGAAGAAGAACACAGTAGCTCTGGCCGTGGCAGCCGCCATGACCGCATCTCTCTTGGTAGGCTGCGGCGGTACCGCAGCTGACAGCACATCCACGGCAGAATCCACTGCAACATCTACGGATGCTGCCTCTGCTGCAACCACCACTGCCGGTGGCGATGAGACCCTGACTGTTTGGGCGTGGGATCCAAACTTCAACATCTACGCTCTGAAGCAGGCTGAGGCGATTTACCAGAAGGATCACCCCAATTTCAAACTCGACATTCAGGAAAATACCTACAACGACATTGAAACCAAGCTGATTACCGCTGCTACCAGTGGCGACTACAGCACTCTGCCGGATGTCTTCCTGATGCAGGACTACTCTTTCCACAAGTACATCGCTAATTTCCCGGATGTTTTTACGGACATCACGGATTCCGGCATTGATTTCACTCAGTTCACCGAAGGTAAGCTGGCAGACTCCACTGCGGATGGTAAGCATTATGGCGTACCGTTCGACAATGGTGCAACTGTCATGGCTGTCCGTTCTGACATGATTGAGAACGCCGGCCTGACGGTTGATGATTTTAAGGATTTGACTTGGTCCGAGTTCATTCCGAAGGCACAGAAGGTTGTGGATGCCAACGGTGTTTCTATGATCGCATCTTCCGGTGGTTCTGAAATGCTGATGGAAATGCTGCAGTCTGCAGGCTCTTCTCCGCTGCAGGACGGTAAGGTCAATGTTGCCGGTAACGCAGCCCTGAAAGAGGCTATGACGCAGTACAAGGCAATGGTCGATGCCGGTATTATCGCTGAGTACACTGACTGGGATCAGTACATCGCTTCCATGAACGATGGCAAGACGGCGGGTGTCGTCAATGGCTGCTGGATTATGTCCAGCATTCAGGCTGCGGCAGACCAGTCCGGTAAATGGGCCATTGTCAACATGCCTAAACTTGATGGCATCGATGGTGCTACCAACTACGCAAACTGCGGCGGCGCAAGCTGGGCAGTTTCTTCCAACTGCAAGAACACCGAACTGGCTTACGATTTCCTGAAGACCACTTTCGGCGGCAGTGTTGAACTGTACGATGACCTGCTGCCCAATGCGGGTGCTATTGCCAGCTATCTGCCCGCAGCAAAGTCTGATGTCTACAATCAGGCCTCTGATTTCTACGGCGGTCAGACTGTTTACAAGGACATCGTTGATTTCGCAAGCAAGGTTCCCGCTTATGATTGCGGCGCTTATTATTCCGATATCCGCAGCGCTTTGACCGATGCAATCACCAATGTTGTGCAGAACAATGCTGACATTGATAGTGAACTTGAAACTGCACAGAGCACCGTTGAGTTCAGCATCGAAGGCTAAGTTTCATCCCTGAATCTCAATACTAATATTGCTGAATAAAAGGACATGGTTTGCTTCTTTTTCTTTGATTGGTAATGCCCCAATGAAATAGACAGGGGGAGGGGGCAAACCATGTCCTGCTGTTTAATGCTTTCTGAGATTCAGCATTTCCGGCTAAAGTCTTGACGGCTATGCAGGAAAAAAGATTAGGAGTTAACTATGGCTATGAAAAAGATGAGCTTGGAGAAAAAGCACAATCTAACGGGTTGGTTGTTTCTTCTTCCGGCATCTCTACTGATTTTTGTGTTTTGCTTTTACCCAATGGTTCAGGCGTTGATTCTTTCTTTCAAGTCTGGCATGGGCAATACAGAACACTGGGTCGCTATCGCAAACTATACACGCATTTTGAAAGATAAGACCTTCCAGCAATGTCTGTTCAATACGATATTTTACTTTGTCATTCAGGTTCCCATCATGTTGCTGCTGTCCTTGATTTTGGCACAGCTGCTCAACAGTCCTGCTATCAAGGGTAAAGGGATCTACCGCACCATGATCTTCCTGCCGTGCGCAACCTCGCTGGTTTCCTACTCCATGATCTTCAAGTCGCTGTTTGCAACAGATGGTCTTATCAACCATGTGATTAGTGCCATCGGCTTGGCACCCATTGACTGGTTTCAGGATGCATGGGCAGCGCGCTGGGTCATTATTATCGCGCTGATTTGGCGCTGGACTGGCTACAACATGGTGTTCTATCTGGCCGGCCTACAGAATATCGATTACTCGATTTATGAGGCAGCCCGCATTGATGGTGCTTCTCCTGTTCAGCAGTTCTTCCACCTGACAATCCCTCTGCTGAAGCCTACAATTTTGCTGACGGCAATTATGTCTACTTCCGGTACGCTGCAGCTGTTCGACGAGTCTGTCAACCTAACCGCCGGCGGTCCGGGTAAGGCAACTATGACGCTGACGCATTATATTTATAACATTTCCTTTGTGGAAACACCGAAGTTTAACTATGCAGCGGCTCTGTCCGTCTTTATTCTTGTGGTTGTGGCAGTGCTGTCTGCGATTCAGATGAAAGTGGGTGACAAGCGTGAGTAAGCCTAAATTGTATCTTTCCCATGCAGTCTTGATTCTTGCAAGTTTTTTGTCGGTTTTTCCGCTGTATTACATGATTTGCGGTGCAACTAACCCGAGTATTGATGTCGTTCGCGGCAAACTGATTCCCGGTACTTACCTGATTGAGAACTTTAAAAACTTAATTGCGAATCAGAACCTGGGGCTCGCCATGACGAACTCTTTCCGCAACTCGATTCTGCTTACGCTTCTTACATTGCTGATTTGTTCCATTGCCGGTTATGGCTTTGAAATTTATCATGACAAGGGCAAAGACATCCTGATGAGCATTCTGTTGCTGGCCATGATGTTGCCGTTCGTTGCTATCATGATCCCGCTGTTCAAGATGATTTCTGCATGGGGACTTGTCAACAGTTGGATTGCATTCGTGGTTCCTTCTGTCTCCACTCCCTTTATGATCATGATGTTCCGCCAGTCTGCGCGATCTTTCCCGAGCGATATTATAGAAGCTGCACGACTTGACGGCTTGAGCGAAACGCGCATTTTCTTTCAGATGTTTGTCCCGATTATGAAGTCTACTTATGGCGCTGCCATGACGGTTACTTTCATGAATGCCTGGAACAGTTATCTCTGGCCTAAAATCGTTTTCCAGCAGAACAGCGCTATCACAATGCCTATGCTGGTTGCCAACCTGAAGAGTGGCTATACCGTTGATTATGGCATGTTGATGTTGGGCGTTTTGATCTGCACGCTGCCGACGGCAATTATCTTCCTCTGCCTGCAGAAGAGCTTCGCCAACGGTATTACGGGTGCGGTTAAGTGATGGGACAAAAATACTGCCTGACTTCTGCGCAATGGAAGTATGCACAGGCCTGTCTTACATTGGCTAAACGATTTGGACTGATAGATGATGACAGCCCGGAAGCATTGGAAAAACGCTGCGCGGCAAAGAATGCTGAGACGGTTGCCGCTGAACGGAATGGTCAGGTGACATACGGAACACGCTGCTATAATATTGCAGCATATTTGCAATATGAACTGACCCGCTTTAGACTTGATTTCGTAGAGCCGAGTGATAGGATCCGCGCGTTGGGCGTCTGCCCTGATTTTACGGCGGAAGAAACGCGAGCTTTCTACGATGCAAATCGCGATTTGTTCACGCGCTATTTTAACGACAGCTTTTCCTATGATGAAGTGAGACTTATCATTGAAAAGAGACTGCGGGAGGAGGTGTACGATAACCTTGTGCAAGACATATTATGTGAATCCCAAAATCGGTGATGATGAAAATGATGGTTTGCATGAGGATCGTGCATTTGCGACTCTGTTTGCCATAAACCGTTTGAATCTTCAACCGGGCGACAGCGTACTGCTGATGAGAGATTGTATCTTTGAAAAGCAGTTCCTCCAAATTCGAAGCAGCGGAACAGAGTGCTGCCCAATCACCATTGGAGCTTATGGTGAAGGCAATGACCCGTTGATTGCTGCTGACGGCCAAGGTATTTGGTATCAGGACTATGGCAGAGAACTTGATTCCCCGACACATGTGTATCACGGATATGTATCTTCTGCTGTTTTGCTGTATGATGCTGAGTACATTATCGTGCGCGACTTGGAAATTACAAACTGTGCAGAACACATCATTGGTGAAAAGTATTCACAGGGCGATAAGATGGAGCGCACCGGTGTAGCCGTTGTTGCCAAAGACAAAGGTATGCGCCGTGGCATCACGCTGAAAAATCTTAAAATCCATGATGTCAATGGAAATGTGTATGATAAGCACATGAACAACGGCGGTATCTATATGACTGCATTGCAGCCGGAGAATGAAGCTGTCACGGGTGTGGCGCGTTTCGGGGAGATTCTCGTTGAGGGCTGTTATGTTGCAAATGTCAGCCGTTGGGGTATAGCCGTTGGATACAGCTATGCGCATGAGCAGTTTCAAGGTGCAGCACTTAAAGAAGATGTGTTCCAAAAATATGGGCATTTAAATATTGTTATTCGAGACAACTATGTAAAGGCGGCCGGTGGTGATGGCATTACAGTCATGTACGCTCTCCGCCCATTGGTAAAGCATAATACCGCAGACTCAGTTGCCTGTGAAATGAATGACCGTATTTACAGTGAACCGGGCAATCGTCTTGGCAAAGTGGCTGCCGCCATCTGGCCGTGGAAGTGCAAAGATGCATTATTCCGGTATAATGATGTCACTGATACAAGGCTCAACCAAGACGGTATGGCTTATGATGCAGATTCTGGCGATGGGACTGTGTACGAGTACAACTATAGCCGGATGAATGAAGGCGGCTGTGTGATGTTCTGCCTTGAAGAAGCGATTCACAATACATTCCGTCACAATGTGAGCTATGATGACCTGGGTGGTACCATCAGTCCCGCCTCGAATCCAGATGCACGATTAGAACAAAACATATTCTATGTTCGGGACGGTGTGCCATTTGTCCGCAACCATATGGACGGCGGCAACTACACCGAGAGCAATGATCGAATTATTCCAATCGAAAAATAACCTATAAAAATGGAGAGAACCCTCATTCAGGTGCAGAAAAGTATCTGAATGGGGGTTCTCTTTTTTTAGAAACAAGTGGAACATCCGAATCAAAATACATTGGGTAAAGAAACAAGAAGCAAAGTAGAAAAAGGCTAAGAGCTGACGGCTCATGGGGGCAGCTAATACGCCCGCGGACTAATTGTTTCTCTATGAAATCTGGCGATGTCAGCCCGCTAACATCAGTGATAGGCTTATCAGTATACTGCAGAATCTAATCACAAATTTTAAGAAGTGAACCTGCTCCTTGAAGTAAAGACAGTTGGTGGAAAGAATCGTATCTTCCAGACCGGAATGGTTTGCTAGAGTTACATGAAAACTGGTGACACTGGCTTCAACAAGTATGGCACAAAGATTCCCGGCTCCGATTCAACCACGTCGGCGCTGCCATAAAGCGGGATCGCTTGGCGGACAGTCAGTTTACAATTGATGGGAATTTCCGACGACTGTCTGTAAACTGCACGGACAGCCTCTACGCAAATCGGGCGCGGTTTTCTGCGCTGCCGCCTACTCATCAGTACGGCGATTGAGAACAGACGAGCTGAAACTGTCACACATAATTAGATATGTAAAATGTTGGTAAAATGTGTTTTTTCGGTGTGAAAACGGTGGTCTCATACGTTATAGTAATAAGAGAAACCATACGGGGGGCAGCAATGGAGCGAATGGAAGTGCTGCGCTTATATGATCACCACAGCGATGAGGTGTATCGGTTGGCGTATAGCTATTTGATGAATCGAGATGACGCGCAAGACATTGTGCAAGAGGTATTCTTAAGACTTCTTGAGAAAAATCATTCTATAAAAACAGAATCTGAAGATGCGTTTTTAGCGAGGATAACTATAAACTGTTGTAAGGATTTACTGCGAAAAAATAAGCACAGGCAATACATTCCGCTCGATAATGTGGATATTCCAAGTAAAACAGATTTTCAAGACCAAGAAGAAATAATGCACGCGCTGATGAAAATTGCTCCCCAATATCGAATTGTTATTTACCTTTATTATTATGTAGGGTATAGACCAAGCGAAATGGCAAAAATTCTAAAGCTCACTGAATCTGGGGTGTCTATGCGCATGACTCGTGCACGTAGACAACTCAAATTATTACTCGGAGAGGAGGCTTTTAATGAAAGCTTCTTATAAAGACAGTATGCAAAATGTTGTATTTGGAGAAAGTGAAAAAGCAAAAATTCGCAGAGTAATTCTTGCCACTACTGTGCCAGTAAAACAACGAAGCAACATTCTGCATTGGAAATATATGATCGTGATCGCGGCAGTGTTTTTGGCTGGTGCTGGAATATACAAAAGTGTGAAACTGAGCTGGGAAAATGAGCAGTATGGGCAATATGAGTTTGAGATTGCGGCTTCTGATTATAGAACACCAAAAGAAAATGTATCAAATGATTTTTTGCAAGATGCAAAGGAACGGGCAAGTGCAAATACTGACAGGAAAGCTTTTTATGAAGTTGACAGCTGGCAAAGTGCTGTAAATAAAATAGGACTTAGTATGTTGAGTAGTAGATGGTTTCAAGACAACTTGAATAATTCAGAGCCAAGGGTGAGTATTACAGCAGAATGTGACACAGAAGGAAACATTGAAAAAATCTTTGCATCAGCACTATACAAAGTAAGTGATAATGAAGAAAATGACTATACTGTGTGGTATACAGCCGAGACAAAAATAGGAGCAGAAAGTCAAAGTGATTCGTTGACGGTGGGAAATATAGGAATGGCGGACACTACTTTTATGCAGTACACATTACCGTATGGAACAAAGATACAGATTGCGATAACAAAGAATGGTGGAAAAGTTCGTCAAATTAACACGTACTTTGTGAAAGATAATATTCTGTATCATATATACGCAGATGTGTGGGCGCAGGAGTCGGGACGAGCAGATATACCGATAAATGACTTTCTTGTAATATTGGACGAAATAGAAGAATGTGCCCCGATAAATTGAATCCTTATATATTGAACGTAGATAATACACTAGGAGGGAAATGATGAATAAAGCAGTATCGTTTTTTATGGCAATTCTTGCTTTGGTGGTAATGATTCCTACGGCAGCTTTTGCACAGGAATCAAATACAAGTACGGCCAAAGTAAATGAAGCAACAGAAAAAACCTATGACCAGGGTATTCGAGATGTCGAACTTGGTGATGGTACGATTGTAAAGGTTGGCTTCTCTTCGACCGAATATACGAACTCAATTATGCCCAAAAGTGGATGCGCTAACGGTAATCATACAAATAAGCATTATTATGGCACTGTTGATGCAACTAGAATTCATCAGGCGGCTGCAAGCCATCCATGCTATTGCACAGTAGTATATTCGCAAGATTGGCAGTGCAGTTCGTGCAATTCTTCTGGAACGGATAGGCGTTCCGTTCTCGTTTGGTGCCAAAGTAGCAATAAAGTAGATGACGAGACGGGGCCAGATTTGAGTTGTACTTTTGAAGGATAACTAAGCAGCAGAGTCTTGTACGGCGTTCATTATATAAGGATTGAGAAAAAGTAGTACTGGACTTAGCATATAGTAAGCGCAACAACAATCCCCAAGGCAGCATGTGTTGCCTTGGGGATTGTTGTTATTTAGTGCCTATTTACCGATTCAGAAAGATCTTGTGAAATCTGAATCTTTGGAGCATCCATCACCTTGACCTGCTCCGGCGCGGTTCTGTGGCTGTAAGGTACTCGTCGGTAGTCATTTCGATGGTACAGGCCGCGCTGTCGGGACTGAGGGTAAACGCGGACGCGGACAGGAAAATCAACTCCTGCCTGATAGAAAATTGGGTAGAGACGGCAGGGGCAAGGAAGATTTAAAACGGCACTTCTAAAACGGCACTTCAAACTGTGCAAACCGCCAGCCGCCGACCTCCCGCACCATTGTGATGGTGTAGGTGCTTGTGTCCGAGACAAGTCCATCCTGCACAGCCTGGCGGAAGGCCTGGCTGCCGGTATCGTCTGTGGCATAGACCGCTGTGACCCGGATAACAATTTTCTCGTCGGTTTCTTCCAATTTCGTAAATGTCATTGTGGTCGTAACCTGGTTATACCCGGCAGCAAAGCCGCGCTCGGTGGGAAGATAGTACATGCGGCCATCGATTGGGCGGAAGAGGCAGTACCCGTCCGACGCAAGGTACGAATCATCAAGAAAATCCCTCGTGAAAATATCCCGCAGCGCGGCGTAAAACATATCCCAATTCCGGTAGCGGTTCAGTGCGGGCGTGTAGTCGTACCCGTCTACAGTGACAGTATCCGTCTGCGTGCGGCCTGCGTCCGGGCTCTCGCAGGGAAAATACTGCGTGTCATCGATGAGATACGTGCCCGCGCGGACAAGCATCATCTTATAGGCGCGCTGATAAACCATCTGCTGCTCCGCGGTCAGAAACTCCGGCACGGGAACCTGCAAATCCTGCTCTGACAGCGGCGGCTCCAGCACCGCCTCGGCGTATCCGAAATCGGTGGAATGAAATTCATCTACCCGCCAGCCATCCGCAGTGCGCACAAGGCGGATGGGGTATTCGATGGTGTACACGTCCATATCGTCAGGCGCAAAAGAGCTTGCCCAGTTCCGGTCATAGTGGCTGATCAGCGCAAACACGACGGTGTCGCCGGTCACGGATTCCAAACGGTAGGTGTCGGGGCAGTTGTCCATCACGGTGCGGGAGAGATCGTCATGCATGGGGCATGCCAGCACGGAATCGCAGGAGGTCGCCAGGTGCCCGTCCAAATCAATAAATTTTTCGGTGTATAACGGCCCCAGTCGGCGGATAAAATCTGTTGTAAAAACGCTCTGCATCAGGTTCGTGAAATCCGTATACGGGTTTTCATACAGCGCGTAATTGCCCACCATAAGCACAAAAACGCCCTCGTTGTCCGATTGCTGTGTGAACCGCGGGGAGACATCGACCCCGACCAGATTGTCCGGCAGGCCGTACAGGGTGTAGTTGAGCTTGTACGCCCCTTCATACGCCTGTCGCTGTTCTTCGTTTAAAAAGGAAAGGTCGTCAAACTCCTTCCCGATTTCCGCCGGGGCGGTGGGGAAAGGCGTGGATGTGTTTTCGGCGGGAGCCTCCGGCACGGCGGCAGGGGACGGCACCGCCGTTGAGCCGGGCACATCCTGTGCGGCTTGCCTGCCGCAGGCGGAAAGAAGGGCAGCCAAAATCAGACAGAGTGCGCAAAAGCAGAATTTTTTCATAGCAGTACCCTCACACAAAACAAATTTTATTCGGCCTGCGCCCCAAAGAATTTCGGCAGCATGGCCCGGGCGCGGTGGATGCGTCCGTTTTGTGCAGAAATGTATCTATAATCCGTAGTATACCGCAAAAAAGTTTCACTGACAATATAAACTGTGCCGCCAGCACTCCGCCCGGGGGATTGCAAAGCACCCGGTATCATGTTATACTACAATAGCAGAGATATAAGTCATACTTGTCATGAACGGACAAAAGGCTTGTAAAACCGGCAGGAAGGCCGGGATTGCAGGCCTTTTGTTTTTTGCGGCAAAATCAAAAGGCAAGAGGTATGGGATTTTATGGTTCTTGAAGCAATTGCAAGCATCAATCAGGCGGTCAACAACTTTGTGTGGGGCATCCCGGCGATGGTGTGCATCATCGGCGTGGGGCTGCTGCTCAGTGTGCGGACTGGCTTTTTGCAGATCCGCAAATTCCCGTATGCGATCAAAACCACCATCGGGCGTATGTTCCGCAAAAAAGATGCCTCTGACGGTGCGATGACGCCGTTCCAAGCCGTCTGCACGGCGCTGGCGGGCACGGTGGGCACGGGCAACATTGCGGGCGTTGCGGGCGCTATCGCCATCGGCGGGCCGGGCGCAGTGTTCTGGATGTGGTGCTCTGCGCTGCTGGGTATGTGCACCAAATTTGCGGAGGTCACGCTCGCCGTACATTTTCGGGAGCGCAGCGCCACCGGCGAGTGGGTCGGCGGCCCGATGTACTACATCAAAAACGGTCTGGGCAAGCACTGGCAGTTCCTGGCCGTGCTCTACTCGCTGTTCGGCGTGCTGACGGTTTTTGGCACCGGCA
>OHDS01001097.1_pt1 | contig 11539 bp, 10 predicted proteins | sample 1567031 | NCBI WGS metagenome assembly OHDS01 (sample SAMEA3879503, study PRJEB24766) | human gut metagenome | biome: human-associated habitat; feature: feces | place: USA | collected 1985/1987
AACCGCAAACGGGCGCGGCGGCCTGAGGGCAGGCCGCCCTACGTCCTCCCGCTTACGGAATTTGCAGGGAAAAATTCCTCCCTCCCGGGCCGTATCCCGGTATCACAAACAAAAAAGGTCGTGCCGACGATCCATCGTCAGCACGACCTTTCGTATTTATACCAATTTACGCCTGCCGGAACCGGCTCAGGAACTCCACGGTCTTTGCATTCTGCGGGTGCTCAAAAATGTCGGCGGGGGTGCCTTCCTCGCAGATGACGCCGTCGGCCATGTAGACGACGTGGCTCGAAACGTCGCGGGCAAAGGCCATCTCGTGGGTGACGACGATCATCGTCAGGCCCTCTTTGGCCAGCTGGCGCATGACGGCCAACACTTCACCGACCATCTGCGGGTCAAGGGCGGACGTCGGCTCGTCGAAAAGCAGCACCTCGGGCTGCATGGCCAGGGCGCGGGCAATCGCAACGCGCTGCTTCTGGCCGCCGGAAAGCTGGCGCGGCTTGGCGTGGATGTAGGGGGCCATGCCGACCTTCTCCAGATTCTCGAGTGCGGTCTTTTTGGCGGTCTCTTTGTCCTGGTGCAGCACGTAGCGCAGGCCCGCGGTGCAGTTGTCCAGCACGGTCATGTTATTGAAAAGGTTGAAGCTCTGGAACACCATGCCCACCTTGGCGCGGTAGGCGCAGGGGTCGCTCCCCTTGGCCGTGATGTCACTGCCGTGGAACAGCACCTTGCCGTTCGTGGGCGTCTCCAACAGATTGATGCAGCGCAGCAGCGTGGATTTGCCGCTGCCGGACGCGCCGATGATGCAGGTCACGTCGCCCGCGTTGACGGTAAAGTCCACGTCACGCAAAACAACATGGGTGCCGAAGCTCTTGGAGAGGTGGCGCACCTCGATAACAGGCTCAGACATGGGCTGCGCCTCCCTTCATATCCAGATTCTGGGACTCATGGTTCGGGTCCGGGGCATTGTACATGCCGCTGGTGTAGGCCAGCGAGTCAGTCGTGTTCAGGTCGTAGTTCTGCGGGCCGTCCAGCGCTTTTTCCCACAGGCGCAGCAGGTAGCTGGCGAACAGCGTCATCGTCAGGTAGATGACCATGACGATGGCCGCACTCTCAAAGTAGGTGTACAGCGCACCGACAACGCTCTTGTGTACAAAGAACAGATCGGTGATCGAGATAACGCTCAAAACAGACGTGTCCTTGATGTTGATGATGAAGTTGTTGCCGATCTGCGGGATGATGTTGCGCAGCGCCTGCGGCAGGATGACGTGCAGCATCGTCTGCCAGTGGTTCATGCCGATGGCCTTCGCGCCCTCGGTCTGGCCCGGGTCGATGGAGACAATGCCGCCGCGGACCGTTTCGGCCATGTACGCGCCGGTGTTGATGGACACGATGAAGAAGCCGGCCTGCCACATGCCCATCTTGATGCCGAACACCTGCAAAAGGCCGTAGTAGATGAACACGGCTTGCACGATCATGGGTGTGCCGCGGAACAGCTCCACATAGCAGCGCAGGAAGATGTGCAGGATCTTCAGCAGCACGCGCTTCCACACGGGGTCACGCTGCTTGTCAACGGGGATGGTCTGCAAAGCGCCCACCGCAAAGCCAATCAGGCAGCCGAAAAACGTGCCGACCAGCGCCAGCAGCAGGGTCGTGCCCGCGCCGCGCAGGTACGAGAAGCCGTACTTTTGCAGCACTGTGGCACAGTTTGCGAAAAAGTCTTGCATGAGATTCTCCTTTATGATTCCTCAGCTTCACTAACACCAAGGCCCCTGCCGCGCAAAACGGCAGGGGCAGGCGGGCAAAATTACTCGCTCAGGGGCTGTACGCTGATGGCTTCGTCCATCATGGTGTTGTAGTCGTCGGTGGTCATGGTGGCCAGCACCTTATTGATGGCGTCCTTCAGGGCGGTGTTGCCCTTCTTCATCGAGATGCCGATGTTGATGTCCTCGTCGCTGACCTGGAAGTCACCGTCGCCGCCGCCGAAGTCCAGCATGACCAGGTCGGGATAGGCGGTCAGAGCAGCCTGGCCGGTAGGGTGGTCGGTGACGACGATGTCGCACGCACCGCTGTTCAGGGCTACCAGCATGGCGGGGGCCGTCTCCTGCGCGGGCAGGATGTTGGCGTTCTCGATCTGCGGCAGGCAGGTGTCATACCAGATGGTGCCCAGCTGGCTCGTGGCGGTGGCACCGGCCAGGTCAGCCACGCTTGCAGCATTGGCATAAGCGCTGTCCTTCTTCGTCAGGGTGACGATGGAGGCATAGTAGTACGGGTCGCTGAAATCGACCTGCGCGGCGCGCTCCGCCGTGATGGACTGACCGGCAATGACGCAGTCCACGTCGCCGCTCATGACGGCGGGGATCAGGCTGTCCCAGTCCAGCTTGACGATCTGGACCTTCTGGCCCAGCGCCTCGCCAATCTTCTTGGCCATCATGACGTCGTAGCCGTAGGCGTAGTCGCTGGAGCCGCGGATCTCCACAGCGCCGTTGGCATCATCGTTCTGGGTCCAGTTGTAGGGGGCGTAGGCGCACTCCATGGCAACGGTCAGAGTGGTGGGGTCACCGTCGCCGTCCGGGGCGGCGGTGGTGTCAGCGGCGGCCTCGGTGCTCTCGGCTGCGGTGGAATCCGCAGCAGGGGAGGCGGCGGAAGCGGTGTCGGCGCTAGAGCCGCAGGCGGTCAGACCGGCGGCCATCACAGCGGCAAGGCTCAGGGCCAGCGTGTTTTTAAGCTTCATGGTTCATGGTCTCCTTTATAAATTTCCCTCATATTCATGCAAAAAGCCCCGGTGTTCCACTGTGCGGAGCACCGGGGCCAAATGCCTTATGACTGCCGAATGGTGCAGTGTAATGCCGCGCCATTGCGGCTGAATAAATATTACCTCAATACGGTATATTTGTCAAGTGCTGTTTGGATTAAACAGAAGCCTTTTCGCTGTTCTTTTCGCTGGACTTGTAGCTCTTGACACTGTGGAACACAATGTTCAGGCCCAGGACGATCAGCAGGATCGCAAGGATCAGCTGCAGACCGTTGGCGATAAAGACAGCGCCCCAGGTGGTCTCACCGGCGGGGATGGCAGTGGCGGCAGCGGCAGAGATGGCCTTGACCATTGCAATCAGGCGCTGCACCAGTGCGGTGAAGGTGACGCAGAGCATGATGACCAGCGGCGGGAACAGCATCTTGTTGTTGCGGCCCGTGACCTTGAGGAAGACGCACAGGGTAGCCAAGACCAGAGCGCTGAGCAGCTGGTTAGCGGAACCGAACAGAGGCCAGATATTGGCATAGCCGATCTGGGTCAGCAGGAAGCCGAACGCCAGCGTGACAAAGGTGGAGAAGTAGACGTTGCAGAACAGCTTGCGCCAGCCCTCGGCGTGCTCCATGTCATCCACGCTGAACAGCTCCTGGAAGCTCATGCGGCCGATACGGGCCACGGCGTCCAGACTGGTCAGGGCCAGAGCGGAAACGCACATCGTCATAAAGACGGTAGCGATGGAAACGGGCATGCCGAACATCTCAAAGAAGCCTGCGACGCCGCGGCTGAAGATCTGGAACGGGGTACCGGCGGCGGGGGTGCCGTCCGCAGCAGCGGCAGCACCGGCAACGCAGAGGGCCAGGACAGCCAGCAGGCTCTCGAGCACCATGGCACCGTAGCCGACCTTCAGCATGTCCTTCTCGTTCTCAACGGTCTTGGAAGAAGTACCGGAGGAAACCAGGCTGTGGAAGCCGGAGACCGCACCGCAGGCAACCGTGACGAACAGGATGGGGAACATGGTGCCGAGCTTCTCATTGTTGAAGCCGGTGAAAACGGGCAGGTTCATGGTGGGGTGGGCGACCAGCAGGCCGACAATCGCACCGGCGATCATAGCGCCGAACATGAAGGTGGTCATGTAGTCACGGGGCTGTTTCAGCAGCCACATGGGCAGGACCGCCGCAAAGAAGATGTAGATGAAGGTGATGTAGCTCCAAGCAGCCTTGCCCAGGATGATGGGGCAGTTCATGCCGACCACGAAGGACAGCACGATAAAGGCGATGCCGACGACGGCCTCTTTCCAGCCGGAGAAGTTGAATTTCTTCTGGATCAGGCCGAAGATGACGGCGAACACCATGAACATGATGGAGACCATGCCGGCAGCACCGTTGGTCTGGGCAGCCTCCACCAGAGCACCGTCAGCACCGTAGGCATTAAAGGTGCCGGCCACCATGTCGGCAAAGGCAGCGATCACGATGCCGCAGAACAGCCAGCAGAACAGCAGGAACAGCTTGCGGCCGGTCTTGCCGATGTACTTTTCGATCAGCATGCCCATGCTCTTACCGTCGTTCTTGACGGAAGCGTACAGAGCGCCGAAGTCGGTGACAGCACCGAAGAAGATGCCGCCCAGCAGCACCCACAGCAGCACCGGCAGCCAGCCGAAAGCAGCGGCCTGGATCGCACCGGTGACAGGGCCTGCACCGGCAATGGAGCTGAACTGGTGTGCAAACACGGTCCAGCCGTCGGTGGGAACGTAGTCCCGGCCGTCCTCATGGACAACTGCCGGGGTCTTGGCAGAGGGGTCGATGCCCCACTTGTTTGCCAGCCAGCGGCCGTAAAGCATATAAGCGCCAAACAGACACACGGCTGCGATCAATACGATGACCAGCGTATTCATTGTTTTTACCTCTTTCCTTTCTTGGCATCCGGCAAATGTCAGCGGCATGGGGGCGGCAGGGTGTAAAAAAGGCCCCGTCTTCCTGCGTTCGTTCCATTTGGGACGAACCATCGAAGACGAAGGCCTTCACATACACTGCACATCGTGTATGGAATACTCCGCGATACCACTTCGTTTGCTGCACAGGGCAGCCACTCCCAGCGTACATACATACGCAGCCCCGTAACGTGGGCAAAACGGCCATGCATTACTGGAAGGCGGGGTCAGCGCCTTTGTTCACACAGGCTGCTCGCAGGGGAGAACGCTTTGCTCCTGACTGCTGCCCTTGCATCAGATGGGCGGCTCTCTGGGAGAGGGTGCTGCAAAGAATCATGTCCTGTTCATCGCATTTGCCGAATGATTGTCCGTATTTTAGTGCGGAATTCACAAATTGTCAATATCCTTGGAACAAGTTCGGAGGATACACTAATTCAGGAAAGCGTTCTGCAATAATTTTTAGGTGATTTTTGTTCATGCGTGAAACGAAGAAAACTATACACCAACACGAATGAAAAGAGTTCACGCCAAGGGCTTGACTTTCACACTTTGATGTGCTAAAGTGGTGATGCAAGAAAGAACCTGAACATTTCCGGAACATTTAAAAAAGGGAACGCTCCCAAAACCGGACAGTCCGCTGCGGCGGCAAGGAGAACATTCATGTCAGATAAAAATTCCAGAAGAAACCAGACCACCGATGCACTGTTTGATGCCATCCTCAGTCTGGAAACGCGGGAGGAGTGCTACAACTTCTTTGAAGACCTGTGCACTGTAAAGGAGATCTCGGATATGGCGCAGCGGCTGGAAGCGGCAAAGATGCTGCTGGACGGCAGAACCTACGATCAGATCGTGAAGGCAGTGGAGATCAGCACGGCCACCATCAGCCGCATCAACCGCTGCATCCAGTACGGCTCCGGCGGCTACCGCGAGACCATTGAAAAGGTGCGCGGCATCCAGAACCCTAAAAAGCAGGAGTAACACCGACGTACCCGGCAGACATAGAATGGAGCGTACACCGCCCCTGACCGGACGAACGAAAGGAAGGTTTTATCATGTCTGCTGAGAACTGTATCGATACCACCCGCTGCCCCTGCCCCTGCCTGCCCAAGGTGACGCTGGAGCAGGCGGTCGTTGACCTTGTGGAGAGCATCGCTCTGCAGGAAAATGCCCTGAGCCACATCCTGTGCGCCGAAAGCCGGAAGATGGACGCCGCCATGAAACTGGACGGTCTGGACCTGTGCAAGCTGCTGGAAGTAAACGATTCGGCCACCAACATGGTGCACGCCGTGGCAAACCTGGAGCTGGTGCTCAAGGATAAGCTGGAGTTCGTCTCCAACAACCTGTACTATCCGCCTGCGGATGCCGCAGCGAAGTAAGAAGATGCGGAAAGGCCTGTCCGGATGCCGGGCGGGCCTTTTCTCTGCTTGAATGCATAATTTTTGTAAAAACCATTTGTTGGAATTGCTGATAACGGGATTCTGTGCTATACTATACAATGTATCACCATGAAAGTGAGGAAATTTACAAATTGCTGAACTACGATGCGATCCTGTTTGATGTGGACGGGACCCTGATCGATTCCGCTCCCGGTATCATAAATACATTAAAAGAAGTCTTTGCCAAGATGGGCGTGGACACCACAAATGTGAACCTGCGCCGCTACCTTGGCCCGCCGCTGCGCAAGAGCTTTGGTGAGCACTTTACCGACCCGGCCCTCATTGAAAAGGCCACCGACCTGTACCGCGACAGCTACGCCGTCAAGGGCAGCCACGAGTGCGCCGCCTACCCCGGTGCAGCAGAGATGCTGCAGCGCCTGAAGGACGCGGGCCTTGTGCTGTGCACCGCTACCTCCAAGCCCACGCAGGTCGTCACGCCCATTCTGGAAGAAAAGGGCCTTGCAGGCTATTTTGATTTTATCGGCGGCGCGTCCATGGACGAGAGCCGCGACACCAAGACCGACGTGGTGCGCCATGTACTGGCCCAGCCCATGATGCAGGGCAGGCGGGTGCTGATGGTGGGCGACCGCAACGACGACATGCGCGGCGCTGCGGACTGCGGGCTGGATGCCGCCGGTGCGCTGTACGGCTACGGCAGCAGGGAAGAGCTGGAACCCTTCCACCCGGTGCTGCTGGCCGAAAGCTGCGCCAGCCTTGCAGACCAGATCCTGAACGGACAGGCATGACCGGAAGGCCCTGTACCGGAAACTAAGTGAATGGTGAGAGATATGAGAAATACACGACCGGAAAAGCAATCGCTTACTCCTATGCAGAAGCAGGCTGTGCTGGTGTGCAGTGTGTGCGCGCTGGCAGCCATTCTGACCATTGCCATTACCATGACGCTGCTCAAGCGCGGCAAGACCCCTGCAGCCCCGGGGGAACAGCCCTCCAGCGAGGTGCTGGTGCCGGGCGAAGAGGATATCTCGGATCACTACCAGATCAGCGAGACCTCTGCCGCCCTGCTGCCGGAGACCGCCGACGCGGGCGAGAGCTACCAGAAGGAAACGCTGTTCCTCGGCGATTCCAACACGGTGCGCCTGTACGCCAACGGCCTGATCAGCCTGCAGCAGTTCTGCGCCAAGGAGGGCATTGGCACCCATGCCGCCCTGAACGAGGGCATCGTTACCTTTAAAAAGGACAGCAGCACCTACACCATCGCGCAGGCCGTGGCCAAAATGAAGCCCCGCCGCGTGGTCATCATGCTGGGCACCAACGATACCGGCATGAGCGTGGACGAGTTCATCAAGAACTACACCGCGCTGGTGCAGGCCATTCAAGAAAGCTACCCCTACACCGACATCATCGTGAACACGGTGCCGCCGGTGCCCGCAAACCACGCAAACTACCCCCACATGGACCAGACCAAGATCGACGACTTCAACATGGCCCTGCTGTCCATGTGTGAGCAGATGGGCCTGAAGTTCCTCAACAGTGCCGAAGCGCTGAAGGATGCCAACGGCTATGGCCGCGAGGATTACTACCAGACCGGCGATATCCACCTGAAGCCCGTGGGCCTGAAGGCCATGCTGAGCTATCTGCGCACCCACGCTTACCAGACCGACGACCGTCGGCCCGACACCGCCAACATCCCCACCCGCGCCGAGTATACCCCGAACCCCAGCTCTGCGGTGACAGCACCCAGCAGCTCGGAGGCTGCAGGCTCTTCCGAAGAGCAGGGTGTGCTGTATCAGGCCAGCTACCGGGTGGACAAGACCGGCGGCACCCTTTCCAGCGGCAGCGACAGCGGCAAGACATCCCTCTCCTATGAAGTGACCAACGCCGCCCAGTCCATCAGCGTGACGGCTGTGCCGCAGGACGGCTATGTGTTCGTCAAGTGGAGCGACGGCGTGACCCAGAAGACCCGCACCGATACGAACTTCAAGCAGAACGTGGACGTGACCGCCGTATTTGCAGCGGCTTCCGTGCATATCAGCAGCACCGGCAAGGCCGTGCTGGGCGATTCCTACACCTTTACCGCAAAGCTGGGCGGCAAGCACCTCACTGCCGACAGCATCCGCTGGTACGCCAACGGTGCGGAAGTGCCGCAGGCGGCGGGCAAGACCACCGTCAAGGTGGAGATCGACCCCTCCATGCTCAATGCGACCTTTAAGGTGTACGCAGTGGCAAGCTACAACGGCTGCACCGTTACCAGCAACGTCCTGAATGTGACGGTCAGCGGCGTAAGCTCCGGCAGCTCGTCTCACAGCTCCGGCAGCTCCGGCAGCTCCGGCAGCTCCGGCAGCTCTGGCAGCACGTCGGGCAGCAGTTCTTCCGGCAGCACCAGCTCTTCCGGTGCATCGTCCGGCACCACCTCCGGGGCATCCTCCGGGGCTACATCCACCTCCGGCAGCTCGTCTCACAGCTCTTCCGACAGCTCGTCTCACAGCTCTTCCAGCAGTGAGAGCACGGCTTCCCCGGCAGGCTCGGCTTCTGCTTCCAACGGAACAGCCAGCTCTTCCCACAGCACCAGCACCAGCTCGTCCCACGCGGGCTCTGGTGAGAGCAGCTCGGCTTCCCATAGCAGCTCCAGCAGCGAGAGCAGCTCTGGCAGCTCCCATGCGGCTTCGGAATCCAATGCCAGCAAGGAAGCCGCCAACGAGCAGTCCGCATCCACGGACTCCGCGTCCTGAGGCTGTCACCCCGGCCTGCCGTGCCGCATAGGCTGGCAGGAAGGGAGGCGTTTGCATGTACTACGAGGAACCCCGCATCCCGGCGCTGCCCGGGGAAGAGAACGTGACCGACGGCAGCGTGGACGATTACGGCACCGACTGGGAGAACGTGGACAACGGCGCGCTGGAAGAGGAAATGGCAAAGTGTGCTGCCACCCCCTGTGATGTCAAAACCACCTGCCCGGACAACGACCCGGAGCAGACGGACGTACCATCGTACGAAATTGTAACAGAATGATGTGAAGCCAGCTCTGTTTACGGCAGGGCTGGCTTCTGCCTGTTGTTGAGCGCATGGCAGCTGAGGCCATGGCAGAAGGAAAAGAGGGAAGGTTTATGGCAAAATATTATTGCGTGCTGTTCGATGCAGACAACACCCTGCTGAACTTTGACGCAGCCGAAAGCAAGGCACTGGCCGAAACGCTGGTGAACTACGGCATTGAGCCGGACGCAGAAACGGTGCAGACCTACCGCACCATCAACTCGGAGCTGTGGCGGCAGCTGGAAAAAGGCCAGATCAAGCGGGAAAAGCTCATGGCGGAGCGGTTCACCCGCTTCCTCAAGGCCATTGATGCCGCCGGTGATGGAGCCGAGATGAACCGCTTCTATCTGGAACAGCTCTCCACCCACCCGGACCTGATGGGGCCGGAAGTGCTGGATGTGCTGCGGGAGCTTTCCGAGGTGGCAACGCTGGCCGTTGTGACCAACGGCTTCCAGAAGGTGCAGATCCGCCGTCTGGCCGAGAGCGGTGTGCTGAACTTTATGGAGGACGTGTTCGTCTCCGAGAAGATGGACAGCGAAAAGCCGAACCGCAGAATTTTTGATGCGGCCCTGCGCGCCCTTGGCGTGGAGAACCGCGAGCATGTGCTGGTGGTGGGCGACGGCCTGAGCAGCGACATTCAGGGCGGCGTGAATGCGGGCCTTGACACCTGCTGGTATAACCCCAGCCACGCCGAGAACCCCGGCAAGGTGGTGCCCACCTACGAGATCGCAGACCTGAAAGAGCTGTACCCGCTGGTGATGGAGCAGGAAGAGCTGGCCAATGTGGGCCTGAAGAACCGCCGCCACCAGTGCTGAGCCAATAAGCGGATGGAGAACGGGATCATAAAACTATGCTGATACATTTGGAAAAACTAGGCAAGAGCTTTGGCGAGAAGATCGTGCTGCACGATGTGACCGCCAGTGTCGAGCGGGAGGACCGCATCGGCATCGTGGGCCAGAACGGCGCGGGCAAGACCACCCTGCTCAAGATTTTGACCGGCGAGTACCAGGACTACGAAGGTGAGTTCAGCGTGACCCACGGCGTGACGCTGGGCTATCTGGAACAGAACGCAAAGCTGGATGCCACGCTGGATCTCTACGGCGAGATGCGCTCCACCTTTGCCCCTGTGCTGGATGCCATGGCCCAGATGCAGGTGCTGGAACGCAAAATGGCCGCGCAGCCGGACGACACGGAGCTGCTGGCCCGGCACGACCAGCTGCAGAACATCGTGGATGCCGCCGACGGCTACAACATGGATGTGAACATCAAAAAGGTGCTGTCCGGCATGGGCTTTGCGCAGGATACATGGCAGAAGAACATTGCGGTGCTCTCCGGCGGCGAGCTGACGAGGCTGCGGCTGGCAAAGCTGCTGCTGGAAAAGCCGGACGTGCTCATTCTGGACGAGCCCACCAACCACCTGGACTTTGCCACCATGGAATGGCTGGAAAACTACCTCAAAAGCTATTCCGGTGCGGTGCTGGTGGTCAGCCACGACCGCTACTTCCTCGATAACGTGTGTACGAAGATCTGGGAGGTCTCCTTCCAGACCATGACCACCTACAAGGGCAACTTCTCGGCCTACCTGCCCCAGAAGGAAGCCGCCGATGCCCTGCGCCAGAAGCAGCACGATGCAGATGTGGCACTGGCCGAAAAGCTGCAGGACTACGTGGACCGCAACCTTGTGCGCGCCTCCACCACCAAAATGGCCCAGAGCCGCCGCAAGCAGCTGGAAAAGCTCGAGATCGTCGAGGCCCCGACCGCCGAGGCGTGGGAGCTGAACTTTCGCTTTGAGTACGACATTGAGCCCTATGACGAGCTGGTCATTATGAAGAATCTGAGCGTCCATATCGGTGAGCGCACCCTCATCGACGCCCTGGACTACGTCGTTCACCGCGGGGACAAGCTCGTCATTGCAGGTCCCAACGGCGCAGGCAAGTCCACGCTTTTGCAGGTGCTGGACGGCAAGCGCCGCCCGTCGGGCGGTATGGTCCGCCTGGGCAGCGGCGCCAAGCCGGGCGTATTCACCCAGCAGCAGGCCCGCCGCGCAGGTCGCGTCATTGACGCCATCTGGAACCAGTACCCGCGCTTTACCGAGCTCGAGGTCCGCAGTCATCTGGCACGCTTCGGCTACCGCGGCGAGGAGGTCTTTAAGGACTGTGCGTCGCTGTCCGGCGGTGAGCTGGCCCGCCTGCGCTTTGCCGAGCTGGCGCTCGAGCGCCCGAACCTGATGTTCCTGGACGAGCCGACGAACCACCTGGACATCTACATGCGCGAGAGCCTGACCCAGGCGCTGGCAGCCTACACCGGCACACTGCTGCTCGTCACCCATGACCGCTACCTGATGCAGACGCTGGGCTGCCCGATCATGTACCTGGAGGACGGCAAAGCGACGTTTTACCCGAGCTTTGCCGCCTTGCAAAACCGTGACGCGGGCAAGAC
>OHDS01001102.1_pt1 | contig 11525 bp, 10 predicted proteins | sample 1567031 | NCBI WGS metagenome assembly OHDS01 (sample SAMEA3879503, study PRJEB24766) | human gut metagenome | biome: human-associated habitat; feature: feces | place: USA | collected 1985/1987
AGGATTCCCTCTGAGGAAGAGATAGAGAAGGCAAAGGTCCTCATTGATTACAAGCATATAGAAATCGGTGAGCGATCCGTATTTTTGAAAGAGAAAGGAATGTCTCTCGACCTGGGCGGTATCGCAAAAGAGTATGCCCTTCATCAGGCGGCAGCTCTTGCGGAACACATGGGAGAATGCTCCATGATGATTGACGCAGGCGGAGATATCTGCGTCGTGGGAAACAAGCCGGACGGTTCTGCATGGCGTCTTGGCATCCAGCATCCCCGACAAAGGAGTACGCTCATCGCAACAGTCGCGCTCGGCAGCGAGGATACCGTAGAAACGTCAGGTGATTACCGCCGGTTTCTTTTGAAAGACGGATTGATGCAAAGCCATATTTTCCAAATCAAAAAGAAAATACCGCTTATCAGCGCCACGCTTATTTACAAAAGAAATGGGGAAATGCTCCCGGTCAGCGGCGCGGCGTGTATCGCCGGCGGTCTTGATAAGGTGCGGGAGTGGCTGGAACGGATTCCCCGGCTGGAAGGTATTTTTATCACGGAAGATTTACAGGCCTACGTGACGGAGGGAATCAGCGACCGTGTCCGTATACTTACGAAAGACGCGGATCGGCGGGCTCTCATACGGCATGAATATGAAGGAGAGTGTCATGGAAGTTATTGACGTATTTAAGTCGGGCGGCCCCGTTATGTACGCGCTGCTGCTCTGCTCTATATGCACGGCAGTCATTATGATCGAGCGGGGCATGTTTTATCACCGGGCAGGAAAAAATCTGGGAATCTTTGTGGATAACCTGCCTGATATGCTTTTAAATAAAAGTTGGAATGACGCTTATGCCGATGCGGCGCAGGAAGACAATGCGGCTGCTTTTGTGGCGCAGGAAGGTATTCGTGCCGCGGCGGAAGGAAAGGATTTGCGCCTGGCTTTAGATACAGCATACAGCACGGCCGCCGCCGAGCTTCGTGCCCATTTAAATTATTTATCTATGATTGTCACGTTATCCCCCCTTTTGGGGCTTTTGGGAACGATTGCGGGTATGATCAGTTCTTTCCAGATTTTCAATTTACAGGTGGGACAGCCTATGGCTATCACCGGGGGGATTGGCGAAGCGCTTATCGCAACGGCGGCAGGTCTTTGTGTCGCTATTTTCGCTCTTGTTGTCCATACCGTTTTTGCGCAAAAGATGGATGATATTTTGACCGTTATAGAAAAAGCGGACGCCATCATCTCTTCGGAGGGCAGAAGGAGAGGCATCTGATGAGGGGGAAGCGGAATTTCCATCTGCTCTCGCAGCCGGAGGTCATCATTATCCCGATGATTGATATCATGCTCTTCCTGCTGGTATTTTTCATGGTGAGCACGATTTATATGGTTCATCTGAATACGCTTCCTGTTAATTTGCCTGCAGCGCAGGCGGCGCGATCGGAAACGAAGCCGACAGTGGTTTCTGTCACGGTGAATAAGGCGGGCCATGTCTTTTATGATATGGATGCAAAACCGACGGCTGGTATTTCCGAAAGGGTAAAGAAAACGCTTGCGGAAAAGCCGGAGACCATATTCGTCATCCGCGGGGACAGGGATACGAATTATGCGGATATTACAAGTGTGCTTGATTCGTTGAAGGCCGCGGGAGCGCGCCATGTCTCCCTGGCAGCAGAATCGGGGAAGAGGTAGTTATGCATTATCGTACGAACTGGCTTGTCGTTATTCTTCTGGCGCTTGGTCTCCATGGTGCCGTCTTTGGCGGACTGATATTGGTAAGGCCGCTGCTGGACGGATCGGCGGAGGAAGTCGCGTCGGAAGTGGGAACAACCATTGAATTGGAAGACGCACCGCAAAGCGGCGAGGGGGAAGAAACGAAAGATCCCGGCTATGAAGATGGTGCGGAGGGAGGTTCTCTTGTAGGAGAGGCACTTCCCGGCAAAGGGCTGGAAAATATAAAAGCGGCGGATATTTCTAATGAGCCGGCAGCGGAAACGGATATCGTGAAAGTTATGGAGGAACGGGAAAACCCGCCTCCCGATACGGAACCGGAACCTTTGGAAGAGACAGAAGCCGACGTTCCCGAAGAAAAGGCGGATACTGAACCGATCGTTGCGGAAAATGAAAAAGATGCGGTGAAGAAATTCCAGCAACAAATTGAAGACGCAAAAAAAGATCCGAAGAAAAAAATATCAAGTACTATCGTGGTGAAGAAAAAAGGTGACGGCAGTACGCATACGATGGGTCAGCCGCCGAAAATCATCGTGGATTCTTATCCGCCGGAAGGAATGTATACATTTAAAGGCGTTGTCCGTGTGTTTACGACGATCGGAGAAGATGGGAAGGTAAAGAAGACAAAGGTGGCGGTTACTTCAGGGCGGCGCGGTGTGGATGAGCTGGCGATGGCGTTCTGCCGCCGCTGGACGTTCAAACCGGCGCTCGACTCGAAAGGACAGCCCATGGAATGTATCAAATTGATCCGTATACCGTTCAATCTGCCGCCGGAAAAGATGAAAGATCAAATTGACAGGAATACATAGTTCATCCGGGAAATCGGCGGATGATGTGATTAAAGAGGGAGGAGCAGATGAAAAAAAGAACGATGAAATTTTTATATAGTATCGCAGCAGCGCTGTTTCTCTTGCTGACTGTGGCACTGCCTGCCGAAGCGGCACAGAACTGGATGCAGGTCTATGCCCATGTGGAGCAGATGATCAATAAGGGCGTCGAACAATATAATAACGACGATTTAGAAGGCGCGAAAAAAATAATCAATGATTCTTACTATGGGGTTTACGAAAATGACGGGCTGGAAAAAGCAATCAGGACGACTATTTCTTCGAAGAACGCCAACCTGACGGAATATCAGTACAGCGAGCTGAAAAAAGCGATTCGTGAAAATAGGGGTAAAGATGCGGTTCGCGGAGAAGCCGATAAACTTCTTTCTATGATGAAAAATGATATCGAGTCTCTTGACAGCAAAGGGGCAGGCGGCGGGCGGTGGACTTCTTTCTGGCCGGCATTCCTGATCATGCTTCGCGAAGGGATGGAAGCGATTCTCGTTCTTGTAGCGATTATGGCGTATCTGGCGAAGTCGGGAAATAAAAAATACCTCGGCACCGTTTACAACTATTCCATTGCTGCTGTGGCGGCAAGCTTTATCACTGCTTATATTTTCAGCGTTATCCTCGGTAAGTTTACCGGCGGCGCGTCAAGAGAAGCTATTGAAGGCGTGACGGCCCTTATTGCTGTCGCTGTTCTTCTGTCCGTCGGATTTTGGATGGGCGGAAAGGCAAAAGGCGATGAATGGAAGAAATATATAGAAAGTATGATGAAAACGACCATTACCACAGGAAAAGCGAGGGCTCTCGGGCTGGCGGCGTTCCTTGCGGTGTACCGTGAAGGGGCGGAAGTGATTCTTTTCTACCAGGCGCTTTTTAACGGCGCTTCAGGGGATACTGATATGATTTGGTTCGGATTCGGGACCGGATGTGCGGTTCTTGCTGTTATTTTTGCCGTTATCCGTCTGGGGCTGTTCCGTATACCGCTCCGTCCTTTCTTTATCGTCACAAGTATTCTGATGTACCTTATGGCTGTCAGCTTTGCCGGCGGTGGAATCAGCTCTTTGCAGGAAGCCCAGCTTGTTCCCCAGACAGTAATTACCGCTTCCTGGTTCCCAAATATTGACTGGCTTGGCCTTTATCCGACCTATGAGTCTGTGGGGCTCCAGCTTGCGCTTCTCATTGCTGCAGGTATCACGCTGATTGTCCGTGGAAGAAAGCGTGCGTAAATATTTCTTTCGGACTCTTCAGAGGAATAAGAAGGATCCTAAGCAGGGTTATAATTGGGGGCTTGATCTCCAGGCGCCCCATTTATATACAATTATTTTTCCATTTTTTTATAAGGAGAGTGTTAAAATGAACAGTTTCAAAAAAGTTTTTACCGCAGGACTTGCTGCCGCTGCATTATTGGCGGGAGGCATGACGGCTTCCGCAGGATTCCAGGAGTATCCGATCGGCGATGAACAGGAAGATACCGTCAACCACTTCAAAGTGGCCCTCGTATATTTCCAGCCTGTACAGATGGAACCGGAAGGCTCCATGCTGGCAGCGGATAAGGCGGATATCCATATGGAGACCGATATCCATGCCACGGAAGGCAACGAATGCGGCTTCGGTATCGGAGAATGGATCCCGTACCTCACCGTCCACTATAAACTGACCAAAGTGCAGACCGGCGAGTCTATTGAAGGCGTATTCATGCCGATGAGCGCTGATGACGGCCCGCACTACGGCGCAAACCTGAAGCTTCTTGGCGCAGGGACATATGAATGCGAATTTTCCATTGACAGCCCGGCACGTCAGAATTACAGCCTCCATGTAGATAAGGAAACAGGCGTTACCGGTCATTTCTGGGAAGAACCGGTCGTCATGAAATGGACTTTCGACTACGTTCCGCGCAATTGGTAATGTAAGAAGGAAAGCAGGCGGAACGGTCTTTCCCAAGTGATGTTTTCAAGATGCTGTAAAGAAATCCCCGGGCGGCAGGACAATAAAGAAATATAATATCTGCGCTGCGGAAAAATTTCTTTATCCGGTCTGTCCCGGGGATTTACTTGCAGCCGTTTCTTTTTGTGATTATTCGAAAGGAATTCTCATGATGCAGTTTCAAATGTTTCTGCAGCAGCTTATTCCCGCCATGGAATTCGGTACTGCGCTTATGACGCCGCTGGCAGTGCTGCTTGCTATTCTGTACAGTTGTGACGGAGGGAATCTTCGCAAAACTTTCAGAAAAGCTGCTTATTGGGGATTTTGGGGCTCTGTCTTCATCATGGCGGCCAAACAGGGGACAAGAAATGCGGTCAGCCGTGAAGGGTTTGAGGGATTGATGGCATTTTTCGCCATTATCAGCGAACTTATTCTGGCAGGTGTGCTTCTCGGTTCATCCGAAAAATTCATGAAGCGGCTTGGCATTTTTAAAAAGGGCGTCATTATCAACGTACTGGCTCTTACGATGTACTACGGCATGGAAATATGGCTCATTCCCGTGACCACCGTACTGAATGTGAATAATCCGTTTTCTGCGGAAATGCTTATCCGCATGCTCGGATTTGCTACAGGATTATTTATTGCTGTCGTGGGGAGCTGGCTCATTTACCATGCAGCAAAATCGCTGAACGACAAACGGCTGTATACTGTATTTCTTATACAGGTGGCGGCGCTTTTAATTCAGCAGATTATTTATCTTGTCCAGATTCTGATGGCAAGGGGAATTCTTCCTGCACGGTACCTGATCAAGGTGATGGCACCAGTTATTGATCACCAGGACTGGTTTATTTTCATTGTGTTTATCGTGGTCTTTGCGGTTCCTGCCGCATTATTTTCACAGAAATGTCCAGCGAGGCCGGCAGGCTGCAATCCTGCACAGTATAGGAAAATCGTGGCAGACGATATACATAAAAAGCGCTGGGGCAAGGCTTCCGTAGGCGCGCTCATCGTGATGATCATTCTTTCCAGCGTGGGCAGTGCTTATGCAAACAAAAAGGAAGAATTGGTTCCTGCGGTGTCCGTTACCGCAAAGGATCAGATGGTGAGCATTGATATCAATAAGGTGAATGACGGACATCTCCACCGTTTTGCCTATCGGACGAAGAAAGGGACGCAAGTGCGTTTCATCGTGGTGCTGAAAGGCGGCTCCGCTTACGGAGTCGGACTGGACTGCTGTGAAATCTGCGGGCCGACAGGCTATATTGAAAGAGAAGGACAAATCGTCTGCAAACTTTGCGATGTGGTTATGAATAAGCAAACAATCGGACTTCCCGGCGGCTGCAACCCGATTCCCGTAAAATATGGAGTAGGGAACGGACAGATCCGGATTGAGCAGAAAGAGCTGGATGCCGCAGCGAAGTATTTCCGTTAGCAGAAAGGAGGATATAATTGTTCTGGCAAATGGTAAAAGGCGCCATACTCCGGCAGGGGCGCCAGCTTCTTTTCGTGGCGCTTACCGTAGCCCTCGGCATTTCACTGGCAACGGCAATGCTGAATGTCATGTTTGACGTAGGAGAAAAGGTGAATCAGGAACTGAAAGCCTTTGGCGCAAATATCACGGTGACGTCAAAAAATTCCTCCATTCTGAAAGATATTTACGGGCTGGACGATGAATCGGCACCGAAAGAATACTTGAAAGAATCTGACCTGGGGCAAATCAAGACTATCTTTTGGACAAATAACATTGTCGCCCTTTCTCCCCATCTGAACGGCCATGTCACGTTGGACAACGGTGTATCTGTTCCTGTTTCAGGCACATGGTTTGATCATAAGATGGATCTTCCCACCGGTGAAGTTTTCGTTACAGGAGAGCAATATCTCAAGTCCTGGTGGCAGGTAGATGGAGAATGGCCTGAAGAAAAAGAAGAAAATTCCGTTCTTGTGGGGAAGGATCTGGCGGCTTCCCTGCATGTAAAAAAGGGAGACACCCTTTACTATACTAATAAGGATGGAACAAAAGGTTCATTTACTGTTTCAGGCATTCTTACCGGCGGCGGTGAAGAAGACGGTGAAATTATCGCGTATCTTCCGGCTGTGCAGAAAGCTCTCGGTCTGGAAGGAAAGGTGGATACCGTCACTGTCAGCGCCATGACGACACCCGAAAACGAATTGGCCCGCCGTGCCGCTGCCAATCCGAAAAGCCTTTCTATCAAAGAATATGAAATCTGGTATTGTACTTCATATGTAAGCTCCATCGCTTATCAGATCGAAGAGGTCATCCACGGTTCCGTGGCCCGTCCTGTCCGCCAGATTGCCGAATCGGAAGGGCGTATTCTGGACAAAACACAGCTTCTTATGCTTCTTATTACTGTCCTTTCCCTGCTTTCTGCCACCATGGGGGTTTCTAACCTGGTCAGCGCAAATATCATGGAAAGAAGCAGGGAACTGGGGCTGCTGAAGGCCCTCGGCGCAACGGATGTTTCGGTAATCATCCTAGTCCTGTCAGAAATTTTTATGGCAGGTCTGGCGGGTGGTATCTTAGGCTATTTTGTAGGGATCGGCTTTGCGCAGATTATCGGTCATGCCGTTTTCGGATCGGGTATCGCGGTGAACCTGATTGTCATTCCGATTCTCATCGTGCTTCTGATTCTTATGATCCTGCTTGGCAGTCTGCCTGCGATTCGTTCGATTCTCAGGCTCCGTCCGGCAATTGTTCTCCATGGCAGGTGATTCCTATGAATATAAAACGATTACATATGTACCTGGTCATGGTGACAAATGCGCTTCTGCGGAGAAAGCTGAGAATGTTTATTGCCCTTTTGGCGGTGGCCATCGGTGCGACAATTATTTCGGGCATGATCACGGTGTATAAAGAAGTACCCGAGCAGATGGGGCGTGAATTCCGCGCATACGGTGCAAATCTCCTCCTGCTTCCCGCCAACGGGAAAGCAACCATGGAGGAGGCGGCTGTCGCTCCCGTTTATGATATGCTGAAAGACAAAGAAATAATCGGTGCGGCGCCTTTCCTTTATGAACGTTTGAAGATTAATGAGTCACCCGTACTTACCGGCGGCACTGATTTCAATGAGATCAGAAAGGTAAGCCCCTACTGGCAGATCAATGGAGAAATGCCGAAAGAAAATTCCAAAGAAATACTCCTTGGCTATGAGCTGTCCGAACGCTTTCAGGCGAAACCGGGGTCGCAGGTTATCGTAGCGCTTGGCGACGGAACGAAGGAAGAAACATATACTGTTTCGGGCATTGTCCGCACCGGAGGCAAAGAAGAACAATTTGCCTATGTGGATATTAAGAGCCTTTGGGATTTTCTGGGAAAGCCGAATCTTCTGAGTATGGTACAGGTGAGTGTTGTGGCGAATTCAGGAGACCTGGAAGCTCTTGCGGCCCGTATGGCGGCCGAAACACCCGATGTCCATCCGCAGACAGTAAAGCAGATTGCCGCATCGGAACAGACCGTCCTCGGCAAACTGCAGGCCCTTGTTCTGCTCGTTACGGTAGTTGTTCTCCTTCTGACGCTTGTCTGTGTGGGAACGACGATGACCGAAGTCGTTTCTGAACGGCGCCGTGAAATCGGTTTGAAGAAAGCCCTTGGGGCAACGAACAGAAATATAGCAGGAGAGTTTTTCGGAGAAAGCTGTATGCTCGGCTTTATCGGCGGAATAATCGGCACAGGATGCGGATATCTTTTTGCACTTGCCGTCGGAGTCAATGTTTTTGGCAGGAGTCTTGAAGTTTCATTTCCCATTGCGATTATGACGATTATTCTTTCCATTGTAGTGACAGCCGTGGCGACGATGCTGCCTGTACGAACCGCTGTAAAAGTGGAGCCGGCCATCGTCCTGCGTGGTGAATAAGGAGCGTATGATGAGTCTTTTAAAATTAACCGATGTGGGCATGCTCTACGGCGGGCGTGTTCCTGCACTGGAACATATCAACCTGACCGTGGAAAAAGGAGACTGGCTCGCCGTCATGGGGCCGTCCGGTTCAGGGAAAACCACGCTGATGAATATCATCGGCTGTATGGATAAACACACTTCGGGGGAAGTCATCCTTGACGGAATCAATCTGAATGAAGTGTCCAAAAACGAACTGACACAGATCCGGCGTGATAAAATCGGCATGGTGTTCCAGCAGTTCCACCTGATTCCTTATCTGACGGCTGTGGAAAATCTGATGGTCGCCCAATACTATCACAGCATTCCTGACAAGAAAGAAGCCATGGAAGCCCTGGCCCGTGTCGGTCTTGAAGACAGGGCGGGTCACCTGCCGAGCGAGCTTTCCGGCGGCGAACAGCAGCGCGTGTGTATCGCAAGAGCTTTGATCAATTATCCGGTCCTCATTCTTGCCGATGAACCGACAGGAAATCTGGATGAGAAAAATGAAAAACTGGTCATGAACCTTTTCCGTGAACTCAATGAAGAGGGGCATACCATCATTACCGTTACCCATTCCGACCATGTCGGCAAAGCGGCAAAACGGATCGTTATCATCGAGCATGGACATATGCGTGAAGGAGGAGAAGAAGAAAAAGCATGAAAAATTTAAAGAAATATGGCGCTGCGGCTGCAGCCGGCCTGGTGGCGGCGACGCTGATCGGCGGCTGCGGTGATACCAAAGAAGCGCCTGCGTCTGAAGGCAGCACAAAATCGGGGCTGACCCAATATAAACCGCCGAAAGTGGACACGAAAGGGCTCCTTTCCAAGGCGAAAGACGGTACCTTTGAAGGAAAGAGCGCCGCAAATGGAGAAGGAGAGTATTCCATTATTTCCATTACGGTGAAAGACCATAAAATCACGGCAGCTACTTTTGACGGCTTCCTGAAAGACGGAAAACGGAAAGGGGAGGATTATGGAAAAACAAACGGAAAAATAGAAAATAAGGTTTATTACAACAAAGCCCAGCTTGCATTGAAAGCGAATAAAACTTATGCGGAAGCGCTGCTGCAGAAACAGGAGTTGAATAAAGTCGATGGCATCTCCGGTGCTACCCTTTCCTATAAGCAGTTTTTCGATGCGGCGCAGCGTGCTTTGGAAGAAGCGGGCAAATAATTATTGTCATCGGGAACGTGTAACAGCGTTCCTATTTTTATTTCCATGGACGGCGGGATATAATGTAAAAAAACAGGAAGGAAAACCATGGACAGAAAAAAGAAAGCTGACGGACTTTTGGCGGGTACTGTATTAATCTGCCTGCTTGCGGCGCCATTTAAAGAAACCGGCTTGCTTGGCGGCGGACTTTTCCATATGGCCTTTGCTGCTTCCGTAGGAGGAATTGCCGACCTTTTTGCCGTATCTTCCCTTTTCGGAAAACCGCTGGGGATTTCCTGCCGCACTGACATCATTGCCGGACGGCGGGACCAAATCGTGGACATGGCGCGGGACATGGTAGGGAAAGAACTGTTTACAGAAGAACTGCTGGAAGATTTTTTGGAAAAGAATTTAAGCTGTGAGCTTATTCTTGCCCAAATTGAAAAACAGGAAGAACTTCTCCTGCCTTTACTGGAATCTGCCTGCCGCTGCGGCATTCTTGCCGTGGATAAAGGCAAGATCTGGAATCTGCTTCTTCGGGAAGGGAAAAGTGCTATTCAAAAAGAAAATTGGGCAGACCGTATCGCTTTTGCTCTTTACACATTGAAAAACTATGAAGGAAAACAGGTACTTGCCCAAGTACTTGCGAAAGAAGCGAAAGGATTCCTTCAGAACCGCTTTACCCAGACAGAAGTAAGACGGCTCTATCAAAGCGCCTGGGCGAAGTACAGGGACAGGGGGTGGTTCCGCGGTTTGCTGGAGAGCTTTGTTGAAAGAGAAGAAACGGAAAATATCCGCCTTATTCAGGAGCAGGTGTGGAATCTGGCGGATTCCATCGTTGATCCTGGAAGCGAAGTAAGGTGCGCCCTTGGAAAGAGCTATGACAGCTTTCTTAAACGGCTTACAGAAGATAAAAAACTGCAGGAGGAAATCAATACATGGGTGTCCGCTAATCTTGCAAGTCTTTTGGAAAACAGGAAAGACTTCTTTGAAAACCTTTGGGACAGCCATCAGGAAAATGCGGAAAAATTGCTGGCAGGAAAAATACTGGACCTTGTAAAAAATGAGTTGGGGAATCCTGAAAAAAAGGAAAGAAACGATAAATTCCTCTTAAAACAATGCAGGCGCCACGTCGGCTGGCTCCATGAAAAAATTGCCGGCGGTGTCACCAAAGCGCTCTCTCCTTACGACGGCAGAAAGATGGCAAGCATGGCAAAGAACAGTGTCGAAAATGAAGTGCAGGCTATCCGGATTAACGGTACCATCATCGGCGGTATGGCAGGACTGCTCTTCTACCTTGCGGTATGGGCGGGAGGGATTTTCTGATGAAAAGATACAAAACGGCGAACCGCATCTTTTTGGCATCAGCGATCCTCTTTGGAATCGCCATAGGAGTTCACTGTTTCTGTGAAAATCCTTTGACAGGCCTTTTTTACTTCCTTGCCCAGTCCTGTTTCATCGGCTGTTTTGCCGACTGGTTTGCCGTAGAAGCCCTTTTCCGGAACAGACTTCATCTTCCTCTTTTTAAACCGCTTATTCCTGCTAACAGGGAAGCCGTTCTCCGGCGGCTTCAGGAAACGGTAGAAGGAAAACTGGTGGGGAAAGAAACTTTTACTGACTTGCTGAAAAATTTTTCCCTCATTCAATTCATTGAAAAAGAAGCAGAAGGGTCCGTGAAAGACATAGAAACCGACCTTGCCCGGAGCGGCGGCGAACTTCTTCTGGGATTCATGGAAAACCATAAGAAAGACTTGTCCCGCTGGATCAGGCAAGGCGTGGATAATGTAAGAGTCAGTCTTGGCTTTTATCTTAGAGAAAAAGCGCTGGAAGGAAACTATACGGAGCAGTTTCTGGATAAACTCCTTGAAGAAGCACAGCGCGCCGTCAAATCGGATCAAATGAAGCAGATAATCACAAATAAACTGGAAAAATTGGGAGAAAATCGGGAGCGCGGATTTTTGAAAAGGCTCGTTTATAGCTTTGCAAAGTTTACAAATACAGTAGACTA
>OHDS01001121.1_pt1 | contig 11395 bp, 10 predicted proteins | sample 1567031 | NCBI WGS metagenome assembly OHDS01 (sample SAMEA3879503, study PRJEB24766) | human gut metagenome | biome: human-associated habitat; feature: feces | place: USA | collected 1985/1987
AGGCCGAGAAGCACGGCTTCCGCGAGATCTCCATCTTCAAGGACGGCGTCGTTCTGTAATCGTTTCGAGGCTGCTGTATGGCACTTTGGCTGTACGGCAGCCTCTTTGTGCATGAAAACGGAAGGGAAGTGTTTTTATGGCTATGACCACTCGCATGATGATCTATGCGTTTCTGCTTTACGGCGGCATTTTTGCCGCTATCGTGGCCGTTATTGCAAGGGTCATAAAATATCTCATTCGCTATGGCATTGATTATTATTTTGAAAAACTGGCACAGAACCAGAAACATAAGGAGGACTGAACTATGAATCAGATCACCACCCGTTATGTCACCGAAAACGGTGCCTGCTATGAGCAGTACGTTATCACCGATGCTGAGGCAAAGACCGAGCTGGTCATCACCCCGGAGCGCGGCGGCATGATCACCGGCTTCTCCCTGAACGGCGAGGAGTACATCTGGACCCGCCACCCCAATTTTTCCGAGTGCAACCGCCCCCGCTTCGGCGTGCCGGTGCTGTTCCCCAACTGCGGCCTGCCGGATAACGGCGTGCACATCTTTGACGGCAAGGCATACCCCATGGAGAACCACGGCTTTGCCGACCTGTGCGCATGGGATGTGGAAAGCGTCGGCCCGGACGGCGTGACCCTGATTTTGGAGTCCACCCCGCTGACCAAGTTCCTCTATCCCTTCGATTTCACCGTGCTGATGAACTATAACCTTGAGGGCAACACTGCCGCCATCAACATGACCGTGATCAACGAGGGCGACACCAACATGCCCTTCAGCTTCGGCTTCCACCCCTACTTCAAGGCTTCCAAGCTGGAGAATGTGGACTTCGATATCAAGTGCGCCACCTGTTCCGAGAGCGCCAAGGGCGAGCAGCCCGCTGCCCCGGAAAAGATCACCCTCACCCGCAAGGAAGGTGCCGATAACAGCGTGCGCCTGCTGACCGGCGTGCAGTTTCCCATGACCCTCACCGACAGCGGCAGCGGCCACAAGGTGACTGTGGATGCCGACGACAGCTTCGACCACGCTGTGCTGTGGCAGCAGGATGCCGAGAGCTTTGTGTGCATGGAGCCCTGGAACGGCTGGGCCAACAGCGTCAATGAGGAAGGCAAGCACGAAGTGCTGGAGCCGGACGAGGCCATGACCGCTGATTGGAGCATCACCATCGAGAAGGTCTAAGCTTCATATCGTATAACAAAAAGGACACACCGTTGTGGTGTGTCCTTTTTGTTATACTTCAGTTCTTTGCCGGAATCATAAAGCTCTTATTTTCCGCCGGGTCCCAATAAAGCAGTTCCACCCTGCCGCCCTGTGCCAGCAGTTTTTCCTTCGGCTCCTGCTTTTGCCAGCAGCGTTCCAGCAGCTTTTCCATGTCGGCATCGGCAGACACCTTCTCCGGGCAGAGAGCGCTGCCCTGCCACCTGCCGTCGGCATACAGGCTCAGCGCACCGGCATTGCCCGCCAGAATGGCTGCAATGTCCTTCTTCATGCGGTCGTAGTCGTACTCCACGGCCTTGTACTGCCCATGCCACAGGCCGAAGAAGAGCGAGAACTCACCGCCCAGTTCAATGAGCAAATTCTCATCATTGTGCGGGTTCTTGACCACAAAAGCCACATCCCCGTTTTCCATGTAGTCGAAGTCCGGCTCCTCATTCGTGTGCACGGTCACATGCTGGCTGCTCAGCGCCGCAAGCAGGTCCTCCTGCACGGCACTGGTATCCGGGATCTCATCATAATTGATATTTGCGTTCATGGGTAGATGCTCCTTTTCTCTGTACTATTTGTGTTGTTATTTTTCACCAGACCGCACAGGCCTTCTTATTTTCCTTCATATTGCCGGATCATTTTTATACGCTGTGTAACAGAATCCATAAAACGGTTCACCCTACTTCACATTAGATCAATGCTTTTTGAATCTAACCATCGAACACACAACCTCGATATGCTCACTGTGAGGGAACATATCCACCGGCGTGCTGCTCTCCACTTTGTATCCCTTCCGGGTCAGCAGCTCCAGATCCCGGGCCAGCGTGACCGGGTTGCAGCTCACGTAGACCACACGTTTCGGGGCCATGCGGGCCACGCTTTCGATAAACTGCGGCGTAGAGCCCTCCCGCGGCGGGTCCATAAAGATCACGTCTGCGCGTTCACCAGCCGCAGCGGCTTCGCCGATCCACCGGGTGGCATCTGCGGCAAAGAAGCGGGCGTTCTTCACGCCATTGTGCTTTGCATTGCCTATGGCATCGTGCACCGCTTCGCGGTTCACCTCCACGCCCACTACCTGCTTTGCATGGTCGGCGGCGGTCAGGCCGATGGTTCCGATGCCGCAGTAGGCATCCAGCACCACTTCTTTGCCGGTGAGATGCGCCGCGTCCACCGCAAGGCCGTACAGCACTTCGGTCTGGGCGTGGTTGATCTGGTAAAAGCTGCGTGGGCTGATGGCATAGGTCTTGCCGCAGAGGGTATCCAGAATGAAGCCCTTGCCGTACAGCACCTTTTCCGCTTCACCCAGCACTACGCTGGTTTTGCGGTCGTTCACGTTCTGGACGATGGTGGTGATGGCCACGCCCTGCTTTCCGGCTTCGGTCAGCAGGGCTTTGACAAAGTTCTTGGCACCCGGCAGCACCGGCTGAGCCGTCACCAGCACCACCATCACCTGCCCGGTCATAACACCCCGCCGCAGCAGGCAGTGACGCAGAAGGCCGGTGCCCTTATCCTCATTAAAAGGCTGGTAATGGCAGGTGCCCGCTGCCGCACGCACGGCCAGCATGGTCTTATCCAGCACTTCGTCCTGCAAAAGGCAGCTTTCCACCGGCAGCACCTTGTGGCTGTTTGCCGCATAGATGCCGGAGGTAAGTTTTCCACCCCAGCCGGTGGTAAAGGTGGAGATCACCTTGTTCCGATAGTGGTACGGCGTTTCCATGCCCCGGATGTGCTCCACCGGGCCGTACTTCCCCAGCAGCTTTTTCACGGTCTCTTCTTTCTGTTTCAGCTGTGCGGCGTAGTCCATGCCCAGCATCGGGCAGCCGCCGCAATTTTTGGCACGCAGTTTGCAATCCATCTTCTGCTCTCCTTTTTACCCATAAGGGTCATACAGATCATATTCTTCCGCTTCCAGATGCTTTTCCTCCAGCACCTTCATGGCCTGTTCCAGCTCGCTCTGGCCGCAGCCGCTCTCGCTGACCAGCGCGCGCACCGCCGCCGCAAGGTCGCCGCCAAAGAGGGTGTCCAGCCGTTCCCGCATACTCCACACGTTGTAGGCGCGCTGGGTGATGGCCGGAGTGTAGGTATTGCGGTTGCCATCCTTGCCGCTTTTCACCCAACCCTTTTCTTCCAGCCGGTAAAGAAAGTTGAGCACGGTAGCCGGTGCCCAGCCCTTTGCGCGCAGCTTTTCGTCGATGTCCCGCCGGGTCGCGGGCGCACGGCAGGCCCACACCGCCAGCATCACCTGCTCCTCTGCCGCCGAAAGCGGCTTTACACTGTCCGGGATGCCGTACATCCTGCTGTTCTCCCTCCTTTTGGCATCTTTTTTGCTTTTACGTTTGTCTTTGTTTTATTATTATACCAATTTCTGCGCCAAAGCGCAAGAGCCGGAAACGCCGATGAAATCAGGCTTTTTCAGCTCTATTTTACATTTGTCTTTGTTTTTGTTTTTCCATCAAGGACATTTGTGTGCTTTGTGCCCGCACAGGGGCTTTTGCGCCGTATCTTTGTGCAAAGATGCTCTTGTTTTCATCCCTGCAAAACCGGTATACTACGGCTACAGCAATCAATAGAACGCACCGCAGAAAACCGCGGTGCTGTGCGATACAGGAAAGGGAGAGTTCATTATGGCACGAGTTTACAACTTCAGCGCAGGCCCCAGCATGCTGCCCGAGAAGGTGCTCAAGCAGGCACAGGCAGAGCTGCTCGAGTATGGCGACAGCGGTCAGAGCGTGATGGAGATGAGCCACCGCAGCAAGTGGTTCGATGCCATCATCAAGGACACCGAGGCCACCCTGCGCCGGGTAATGAACATTCCCGACAACTACAAGGTCGGTTTCTTTCAGGGCGGTGCCACCCAGCAGTTTGCCATGGTCCCGCTGAATTTCATGACCACCGGCAAGGCAGATTACCTTGTCACCGGCAATTTCTCGAACCTTGCCGCCAAGGAAGCCGCCAAGTTCGGCGAGGTGAACATCGTTGCTTCCAGCAAGGATAAGAACTTCACCTACATCCCGGACGTGAACGCCATCAACTATGATAAGGATGCCAGCTACATCCACATCTGCCAGAACAACACCATCTTCGGCACTCAGTTTGTCGAGGTGCCGCAGGTGGAGGGTGTGCCTCTGGTAGCCGACATGAGCTCCATGATCCTCTCCAAGCCCGTGGATGTGACCAAGTACGGCTGCATCTACTTCGGCGTGCAGAAGAATGTAGCTCCCGCCGGCATGGCAATTGCCATCGTCCGCGACGACCTGCTGGGCCATGCCGCCGACAATGTGCCCACCATGATGAACTACACCACCCTGCTGGGCAAGGACAGCATGTACAACACGCCCCCCTGCTGGTGCATCTATATGACTGGTCTGGTGCTCAAGTATCTGGAAAACGACATCGGCGGTCTTGCCAACATGCAGAAGATCAACGAAGCCAAGGCCAAGGTGCTGTACGACTATCTGGACGGTCAGAACTTCTTCACGAATCCTGTGGAGCACCGCTACCGCAGCACCATGAATGTCACCTTCACCAGCCCCAATGCAGATCTGGACAAGAAGTTCTGCGCCGAAGCTGCAGAAGCAGGCTTCGTGAACCTGAAGGGCCACCGTCTGGTAGGCGGTATGCGCGCTTCCATTTACAACGCAATGCCCGCCGAGGGCGTGGACAAGCTGGTGGACTTCATGGAGAAGTTCCGCAAGGAGAACGCATAAAACCCTCTCAGCCTCACTTCGTTCGGCAGCTCCCCCGAGGGGGGAGCTTTTTATCAGAAGGACAACTTGATCGAACCCCCTTTCTAAGCTCGCCCTTCGGGAAAGCTGGCACGGCGCAAGCCGTGACTGAGAGGGTTCCTGTATAATAGAAGGGAAATCTGGACTATGTACACCATCAAAACTTTGAACGCCATCAGCCCGGTGGGTCTGGCAAAGCTAAACAACAAGCAGTTTGACGTGGCTGTGGACACCGATACCCCGGACGGCATCCTTGTGCGCAGCGCCGACATGCTGAATACCGCCTTCAACGACAATCTTCTGGCCATCGCCCGCGCCGGTGCCGGCGTGAACAACATCCCGCTGGACCGCTGCAGTGAGCAGGGCATCGTAGTGTTCAACACCCCCGGTGCCAACGCCAACGCTGTAGCCGAGCTGGTGATCGGCATGCTGATCGCCGGCAGCCGCAATGTGGCTGTTGCCGCCCAGTGGTGTCAGGGCCTGACCGGCGACCCCGCCATGGCAAAGACCGTGGAAAAGGGCAAGAAGCAGTTCGTGGGCAACGAGATCAAGGGCAAGACGCTGGGTGTCATCGGTCTGGGTGCCATCGGCTCCCGCGTGGCTAACTGCGCCATTGAGCTGGGCATGGAGGTCTACGGCTACGACCCCTACATCTCCATTGACGCCGCATGGAACCTGAGCAGTCAGGTACACCACTGCGTGAACCTGAACGACATGCTGCCGCTGTGCGACTACATCACCATCCATGTGCCCTACCTGCCCACCACCAAGGACACCATCAACGCCCAGACCCTTGCCCTGTGCAAGGACGGCGTGAAGATCCTGAACTACGCCCGCGGCGAACTGGTCAACACCGAAGCCCTGCTGGAAGCCATGGAGACCGGCAAGGTGTCCGGCTATATGACCGACTTCCCGTCTGAGGCCATTCTGGGCAAGCCCGGCATCGTGTGCACCCCCCATCTGGGCGCTTCCACCCCGGAAGCCGAGGACAACTGCGCCGTGATGGCTGCAAAGGAGCTGAGCGACTACCTGAAGAACGGCAACATCATCCACTCGGTGAACATGCCGGAGGTCAACCAGCCCAGAGCCGGCGGCAAGCGCATCTGCATCATCCACAAAAACGAGCCGGGCATGATCAGCCAGATCACCGCCCTGACCACCGAAGCCGGCCTGAACATCGAGAACATGGTGAACAAGAGCAAAAAGAACATGGCCTACACCATGCTGGATGCTACCGGTGCTGTGGACAAGACGCTGGCCGAAAAGCTGGCTGCCATCCCCGCCGTGATCCGGGTGCGCATCCTGTAAAGCAAAACGGTTTAAAATGCCCGCCGCGTCGCTCTGGGCATCTTCAGCGGAAAACGATTTTTATTTTAGCAACCCGGAAAAATCTGCGGATTTTTCCGGGTTGCTTTTTCACAGAAAAGGACCGTGGCGGCAACCTGCATTTCCAAACCAGGATTTTTTACAAGCTGGAAATTCTTTCTCGTCCCATCTGCCGGTTAGTTTCCATTTACAAACTGTAGTTTGTCTTAAAAAACGCGTTAGAGATAGCTTTTTCTAACTACACATCGTAAAAAGTTTACACGTATTAACATTCAAGGAAAACCTTGAAAATGGAAAATTCTGTGCTACAATAGGCTCGACAGAAGGGAAATGTCCACCCTGTTCTCCGGCTTTTGGGCCGGTATATTCATCTTACAGGTCCTGCGAGGGCCTCTGACAGGAAATAGAAAAGGTAGGGAAGTTACTATGGATATCAAGAAGATCGCACTGTTCGCCGCCGGTACGTTGTTCGGTTCTGCCGGTTTCAAGCTGCTGTCCAGCAAGGACGCCAAGAAGGTCTACACCCAGACCACTGCTGCTGTGCTGCGCATGAAGGACTCCACCATGGAGACCGTCAGCAAAGTTCAGGAGCAGGCTGGTGACATTCTGGCCGATGCAAAGGCCATCAACGAGGCTCGTGCTGTTGAAGCCGAGGCTGCTGTGATCGAGGATGCCGCCGAGGAGACCACCGAAGAGACCGCTGAGTAATTTTCGGTTCGTAAAGCACTGAAAGCCCCAACGTGGCTTTCGAGCCGCCTTCGGGCGGCTCTTTTTTGTGAGAGTGGGGCCGCAGGCGTGCAGGGTATAGCAGCCTGACGCTGCGGCAAAAAGATAGAGAAGGATATTTGATATATGAAATGTACCATTCTGCATGAAGGCAAGGGCCGGATGCGCGTGCATGTGGAAAAAGTCCGCATGACTTTGCACCGTGCCGATGTGCTGGAAGCTTATCTGAACCACCATGATGCCATCATCCATGCCGCCGTTTACGAGCGCACCGGCGATGTGGTCATTACCTATACCGGCAAGCGCACCGCCGCCATTGCCATTCTGGCAGGCTACAAGTTCGATGTGGCCGAGTATGACGCTCTGGTCACCTCCGCCGACAGCCGCAGGCTGAACCGGGAATATCAGGATAAAATGTTCGATCTGGTGGCAGGCCGCTGCCTGCGCAAGCTGTTCCTGCCCGCACCCCTTGACGCTGCCTACACGGCATTCCGCTCCATCCGCTTTCTCTGGAAGGGTGTGCGCTGCGTGCTGAGCCGCAGGCTGGAAGTGGAGGTGCTGGACGCTTTGTCCATCGGCGTCTCGCTGCTGCGCGGCGATTTTGGCACCGCCGGTTCTGTCATGTTCCTGCTGAACCTCGGTTCTCTGCTGGAAGAGTGGACCCGCAAGAAGAGTCTGGACGATCTGGCCCGCAGCATGGCCCTGAACGTGGACAAGGTGTGGGTGCGCAGTCAGGGCACCGAAGTGCTGGTGCCTCTGACCAAAGTACGCTCCGGCGATGAGGTGGTCGTGCGCAGCGGCAACATGATCCCGCTGGACGGCACCGTTCTGGAAGGCGAAGCCATGGTGAATCAGGCCGCCCTGACCGGCGAAGCCATGCCGGTGCGCAAGACAGAGGGATCCACCCTCTATGCCGGCACCGTTGTGGAGGAGGGCGAGTGTGTCTTTATCGCCAAGGCCGAGGGCGGTTCCAACCGCTACGACAAGATCGTGGCCATGATCGAGGAATCCGAGAAGCTGAAGTCCAGCACCGAAAACCGTGCGCTGGTTCTGGCCGACCGTCTGGTCCCCTGGTGCCTCGGTGCTACCGTCGTCACCTACGCCCTGACCCGGAACGCCACCCGCGCCATCTCCTGCCTGATGGTGGATTTCTCCTGCGCGCTCAAGCTCTCCATGCCGCTGGCAGTGCTTTCCGCCATGCGCGAGTGCGGCAGCTACCACATCACCGTCAAGGGCGGCAAGTATCTGGAAGCGCTGTCTCAGGCCGACACTATCGTGTTCGACAAGACCGGCACCCTCACCCGTGCCACCCCGCAGGTAGTGGAGGTCGTGCCCTTCTCCGGCTGCAACGAGCGCGAAGTTCTGCAGCTGGCCGCATGTCTGGAAGAGCACTTCCCCCATTCCATGGCCAACGCCGTGGTGCGTGCCGCCAAAGAGCGCGGCATTTCCCATGAGGAGATGCACTCCGAGGTGGAGTACATCGTGGCCCACGGCATTGCAAGCCGCGTGGGCGGCCAGCGCGTGGTCATCGGCAGCCACCACTTCGTCTTTGAGGATGAAAAGTGTACCATCCCCACAGCCGAGCAGCAGAAGTTCGATGCCCTCAAGCCCGCGTATTCGCACCTGTACATGGCTGCCAGCGGGCAGCTGGTGGGCGTGATCTGCATTTCCGACCCGCTGCGCCCGGAAGCCGCCGCTGTGCTGAACGGCCTGCGTGCGCTGGGCATCCGGAACACCGTCATGATGACCGGCGACAGCGAGCGCACCGCTGCCGCCATTGCAAAGCAGGTGGGCGTGGACCGCTTCTTTGCCGAGGTGCTGCCCGAGGACAAGGCAAACTTCGTCCAGCAGGCCAAGGCCGAGGGCCACACCGTGGTGATGATCGGCGACGGCATCAACGACTCCCCCGCCCTGTCCGCTGCCGACATTGGCATTGCCATCAACTCCGGCGCTGCCATCGCCCGCGAGATCGCCGATGTGACCATCAAAGCCGACAGTCTGGAGGAGCTGGTGGCCCTCAAGGCCATCGCCAACTCTCTGCAAAAGCGCGTGCACGCAAACTACCGCTTCGTGCTCACCTTCAACTCGGCCCTCATCGCGCTGGGTGCTCTGGGCATCCTGCAGCCGGCCTCCTCTGCCATGCTGCATAATCTCTCCACCATCGGCATCAGCCTGAAGAGCATGACCAATCTCCTGCCGGAGAACAAGGCTCCGCAGCTGAAAGCATAATTACCGCAAAAAATAACGCCGTGTCTGAACATTCGACACGGCGTTATTTTTTATCTGTTATTCCAGCCCGATCTGCTGTGCATACTCTTCCAGCAGCTCCCGCTCCAGGAACGGGGTCTTGACACCCTCGCGGTCACGGTAGGTCTCGTGGCCCTTGCCAATGACGGCGATCAGGTCGCCCTCCTGCGCGTGATCCACTGCGTAGTGCAGCGCATCCAGACGGTCGGGGATTTCCACAAACTTTGCGTCCGGGTTGCCCTTGTTCATGCCCACGCGGATATCAGCAAGGATGTCCTCCACCTTTTCAAAGCGGTTGTTGTCCTCAGTGAGGATGGAGAAATCGGCCATTTTGGCGCAGATCTCGCCCATGCCATAGCGGCGCAGCTTGGAGCGGTTACCGCCGCAGCCGAACACCACCACCAGACGGTGGGGCTTGTAGGCCCGCAGAGTGGTGAGCAGGCTTTCGGTGGACACCTCGTTGTGAGCGTAGTCCAGCAGGATGGTGAACTTCTTGCTGATGGGCACCAGCTCCACGCGACCCTTGACCACGCACTTGCCAAGGCCGTCGTGGATCGCCTGATCCGGCAGGCCCAGCACCTTGCCCACCGCCAGAGCTGCCAGCGCGTTGTACACGCTGAACTCGCCGGGCATATTCACCTTCACATCCATCTCGTCCTTGCCGGTCACATGGAACTTCACGCCCAGAAAATCGTGGGTGCGCAGCAGTTCAAAGCCGGTCTCGCGGTAGTCCGCCTGCTCAGCGCGGCCATAGGTGACCAATTTGCAGGTATGGCCTTCCAGCAGGGCTTCGGTGTTCTCATCGTCAATGTTCACCACGCCCACGTCGCAGCGCTTGAACAGCTGGCCCTTCCAGCTGCGGTACTCCTCAAAGGTCTTGTGCTCGCCGGGGCCGATGTGATCCGGCGAAAGGTTGGTGAACACGCCCACATTGTAGTGCACACCGGCCACGCGGTCCATCATCAAGCCCTGGCTGGAAACTTCCATCAGCGCGGTGTCGCAGCCTGCATCCAGAAACTCCCGGAAGGTCTTTTGCAGCTCGTAACTTTCCGGGGTGGTGTTGGCAGTTTCCTTGTGGCGGCCCATATAATAAATGCCGTTGGTGCCGATCATGCCCACCTTGCGGCCTGCAGCTTCCAGCACGCTCTTGATCATGTGGGTGGTAGTGGTCTTGCCCTTGGTGCCGGTCACACCGATCATGGTCATCTGGCGGGACGGGTTGCCGAAGAGGTTCGCGCTCATCAGCGCCATGGCATAGCGGCTGCTTTCCACCTTGACCACGGTCACGCCCGGCAGGGCAGAAAGGTCGATGTCGTGCTGGATGACCAGTGCGCTGACACCCTTTGCCGCGCAGTCGGCGGCAAACTCATGGCTGTCACGCTGGGTGCCCACGATGCACACGAACAAAAGGCCCGGTGCCGCCTTGCGGCTGTCGTAGATGATATCCGAGATCTCGGTGTCCAGGCTGCCCTGCGCAAGGGTAAAGGGCACGCCTTCCAGTAACTGTTCCAGTTTCATACTGCACACGCTCCTCAAAACATTTTGTCACATGGGGTTTTCTTCGTTATTTGCGGTCATGCGGGCGGGGTCGGTCAGCGGTGTTTCTTCCGCAGCTGCCGCCGTATCGTCCGCAGGCTGGGCCGCAGCGGCATCCTCTGCACCGTCTGCCGCAGTATCCTCGGCAGCAGAGGTGTCAGGCTCTTCCGGCACGGTTTTTTCCGGCACAACATAACCGGAGGGCAGGGTCGGCTGGCCCTGTGCAAAGTAAATTTTACGGGTGCTGCCCGCGCTGACATGGCTGAAATCCAGTCTGCCGGTGTCGGTAGGGGCACAACCCTTGCCGTCGGCATTGGTCAGCACATAGCGTGCGCGGTCCAGCTTATAATCCAGATCGTTCCGTGTACCCAGAAGCACACTGACACGATCCTGATACAAAAATGCCATCTGGTCGGTGTCCGCAAATTCCATGCGGGTCACATCGTCCAGCATCCCATACTCTTCCAGCTTTGCCTGCAGCTCATTCAGCGCATCCAGACGGTCGTCCGTCTGCACCGCTGCCGAAGCTGCTGCCGAACCGGATGCATCCGATGCCGCCGGGTCTGCCTGCGCTGCAAAGGTCAGCTGGTCGCCGGGTGTCACCGACACCGGCTCGCCGCCG
>OHDS01001125.1_pt1 | contig 11357 bp, 7 predicted proteins | sample 1567031 | NCBI WGS metagenome assembly OHDS01 (sample SAMEA3879503, study PRJEB24766) | human gut metagenome | biome: human-associated habitat; feature: feces | place: USA | collected 1985/1987
GAAGCAGCAGATGAGATGTTAGATTACCAGGGTTGTGGTCAGTCGGTTATGGAGATGAGCCATCGTTCCAAGGTTTATGACAATATCATCAAGGAAGCTGAAAAAGACTTAAGAGAGCTTATGAATATACCAGATAATTATAAGGTATTATTCCTTCAGGGTGGAGCATCACAGTTCTTTGCAGAAGTTCCTATGAACCTTATGAAGAACAAAAAAGCAGCTTATATTATTACTGGTCAGTGGGCTAAGAAAGCATTTAACGAAGCTAAAATATATGGTGAGGCTGTTGCTGTTGCTTCCTCAGAGGATAAGACATATTCATATATTCCAGATTGTTCAGATCTTGATATTCCAGAGGACGCAGATTATGTATATATCTGTGAGAATAACACAATTTATGGTACTAAGTATAAGACACTCCCTAATACAAAGGGACATATTCTTGTATCAGATGTTTCATCATGCTTTTTATCAGAGCCTATAGATGTAACAAAGTACGGAGTTGTATATGGTGGAGTTCAGAAGAATATCGGACCTGCCGGAGTTGTTATCGCAATTATCAGAGAAGATCTTATAACAGATGATGTACTTCCTGGAACACCAACTATGTTAAAGTGGAAGACACAGGCAGATGCAGATTCTCTTTATAATACGCCTCCTTGCTACAACATTTATATCTGCGGCAAGGTATTTAAGTGGATTAAGAAAATGGGTGGACTTTCAGCTATGAAAGAACACAATGAAAAGAAAGCTAAAATCCTTTATGATTTCCTTGATGAATCTAAGATGTTTAAGGGAACAGTTGTTAAGGAAGACCGTTCACTTATGAATGTTCCATTTGTAACAGGTGATAAGGAACTTGATGCTAAGTTTGTTAAAGAAGCAGAAGCAGCTGGATTTGTAAATCTTAAGGGACACAGAACAGTTGGCGGTATGAGAGCTTCTATCTACAATGCAATGCCAATCGAAGGTGTTGAGAAGTTAGTTGAATTTATGAAGAAGTTCGAAAAGGAGAATGCCTAATGATTAACGTAAATTGTCTTAATAATATAGCTTCTGTAGGTCTTGACCTTTTCTCAAGCGATTATAATGCTAATGCAGCATTTGAAGAAGCAGATGCAGTACTTGTAAGAAGTGCTAAGATGCATGATATGGAATTGCCAGATAATCTTCTAGCTATAGCAAGAGCTGGTGCTGGTGTTAATAATATTCCACTTGATAAATGTGCAGATAAGGGTATTGTTGTATTTAATACACCAGGTGCTAATGCTAATGCGGTTAAGGAACACGTTCTTGCAGCTTTACTTTTAGCTTCAAGAGATTTACTTGGTGGTATCAAGTGGGTAGAAGATAATAAAGATGATGCGGATATTGCTAAGTCAGCAGAAAAGGCTAAGAAAGCATTTGCTGGTAAAGAAATCAAGGGTAAGAAGCTTGGTGTTATCGGACTTGGTGCTATCGGACAGTTAGTTGCTAATGCAGCTATAAGCCTTGGAATGGAAGTATATGGATATGACCCATATCTTTCAGTTAATGCAGCCTGGAATCTTTCAAGCGAAGTTAAGCATATTGTTAATGTGGAGGATATATATAAGGAATGTGATTATATCACCATCCACGTACCAGCACTTGACAGCACTAAGGGTATGATTAATAAGGCAGCATTTGATATGATGAAGAAGGGTACAGTAGTTATTAACTGTGCAAGAGATGTACTTGTTGATGAGCCAGCTATTCTTGATGCTATCAAGTCTGGCAAGGTTGCTAAGTATGTTACAGATTTCCCTAACACAACAACAGCAGGTCAGGAAGGCGTTATCGTACTTCCACATCTTGGTGCTTCAACTGAAGAAGCAGAAGATAACTGTGCTGTTATGGCAGTTAAGGAATTAAGAAACTACATAGAAAACGGTAATATTGTTAATTCAGTTAACTATCCTAACTGTGATTGTGGCGTATGTACATCAGCAGGAAGAGTTACAGTATGTCATAAGAATGTACCAGCAATCATAAGCAAGCTTACAAGCGTTATGGGCGATGCAGGTATTAATATCGATTCTATGGATAACAAGTCAAGAGGAGATTATGCATATTCTGTTCTTGATACAGGAGCAGCTATCACAGAGGATGTAGCAGCTAAGCTTTCAGCTATTGATGGCGTTATCAAGGTAAGAGTTGTTAAGTAATCACAGGATTATAGTAGTGACAATTTATTCTGGATAATTAAGAATAATAAATGTTATATAATTATATTTTGGCAGGTGTGGAATTAGATCCGCACCTGCTTTTTGTTCTTGTTTTCGTATGTTTTTACTATTTACTTATTTATAGTTAAACGGTCATAATTAGTGTGAAATGTTGAAAGGGATGGAGGATTAAGATATAATATATATTAATAGCAGTAATTGGTAAGCTTATAATCTGGAGTTTGTATAGTAATACGGCATATTAGTGATTTGTGTGTGAATTCTGATATTTGTGCTTGTTTGTTAAAGAAATAACCTTTATTGTCAATTATTATCGGTAATGTTACACTATAATGGTTTGGTTATATTAATATTTTGCTTAACTTTTAGGGTTATTGTGCTGGATATGTTATATGGCATCAGGAGCGGACGGCTTTAATGTTTTTGATATAAATTTGGTATTACAGACAATAACATATTAAAATAACATATTAAATTCAGGAAAGAGAGGTCTTTTTTTAGTGAGTAGATTAACTATATTAACTAAGGATAAGGCTCAGGTTACAATGGAGTCAATGTATCAGGATCTTGAAAGACGAATAGTGGCATCTCCACCAGGATTATGTCCGGTTGATCTTACAAGATCATTTATAAAAATGTGCCTTGCACAGTCTTGTGGCAAGTGTGTTCCATGTCGTGTTGGTTTAAGACAGCTTGCAAGACTTTTTGATAATGTGCTTGATGGTGAGGCAACAGAGGAAACAGTTGAGAATATAAAGCTTACAGCAGAAGGTATATATTATTCAGCAGATTGTGCCATAGGTTATGAGGCAGCAAAGCTTGCACTTAAGTCAGTAGATGGCTGTATAGATGACTTTGAGTCGCATATACATAACGGTTTTTGTTCATGTAACAGTAACCAGCCGGTATCGTGTGTTAAGTCATGCCCTGCTGGTGTTGACATTCCGGGGTATATAGCACTTGTGCAGCAGAAGCGATATGCTGATGCAGTAAGGCTTATAAGAAGAGATAATCCAATGCCTACAACGTGTGCTTACATATGTGAGCATCCATGTGAGAACAGATGTAAGAGAACTATAATAGATGCACCTGTTAATATACGAGGACTCAAGAAGATGGCGGTAGATAATGCAGGCATAGTTCCAGTACCAGAGTGTGAACCAGATACAGGAAAGAAGGTTGCCATAATCGGTGGTGGACCAGGTGGTCTTAGTGCTGCCTATTATCTTGCCCTTATGGGACATAAGGTAACTATATTTGAACAAAGAAAACAGCTTGGTGGAATGTTAAGATATGGTATTCCTAACTACAGATTTCCAAGAAAGAAGCTTGATGAAGAGATAGATTCTATCCTTTCAACTGGAATAGAGGTTAAGAAGAATATAAGTGTAGGAAAGGATATATCATTTGATGATATAACTGATGAGTACGATGCTACATATATATCTATCGGTGCCCATGCAGATAAGAAGATGGGGATTGAAGGTGAAGATGCCAGAAGTGGTATCATATCTGCAGTTGAGATGCTTCGTGCAATAGGCGATGGAGATATGCCTGATTATACAGGAAAGAGAGTTATCGTTATCGGCGGTGGTAATGTTGCAATGGACGTTGCACGTTCGTCTATAAGACTTGGCGCAAGCAAGGTAAGTATTGTATACAGAAGACGTAAGGCTGATATGACAGCACTTGAAGAGGAAGTTGTAGGCGCAGAGGCTGAAGGCTGCGATGTTCTTGAGCTTATGTCACCAGTACGTATAAAGCAGGATGAAGAGGGCAATGCCATAGGACTTGTAGTAAAGCCACAGATGATATCAAAGGTTTCACATGGCAGGCCAGCGCCTAAGGCAGCATCTAAGGATGAAATGCTCTTAGAAAGTGATCTGATAGTAGTTGCCATAGGCCAGGGTATAGAAACTAAGAGCTTTGAGGAACATGGAATCAAGGTTCAGAGAGGTGTTATCTCAGCACTTAATACAGGTAATATTACGCCACAGGATGGTGAAATGTCTGAGGGAGTGTTTGCAGGAGGTGACTGTGTAACAGGTCCGGCTACAGTTATAAAGGCTATTGCAGCAGGTAAGGTTGCGGCAGCTAACATAGATGAGTATCTTGGCTTTAACCATGAGATTACATGCGATGTTGAGATACCATATGCAAGTAATGAAGATAAAGTAGCCTGCGGAAGAGTTGAAGTTGCACTCAGGGAGGCAGCTGAAAGAAAGAATGATTTTGAACCGATTGAATATGGTTTTTCTTGTGAAGAAGCGTGCCAGGAGGCTGGACGCTGTTTAAGATGTGATCATTTCGGATTTGGTGCTTTTAGAGGAGGCAGAGAAGAACAATGGTAAATGCAACAATTAATGGTATAGCTATATCAGTAGAAGATGGTACAACTATCCTTGAAGCTGCAAGAAAAGTTGGAGTTGATGTGCCTACTCTGTGCTATCTGAAGGAAGTGAATGAAATAGGTGCGTGTCGAGTATGCGTAGTTGAAGTTGAAGGCCAGGACAGATGTGTTACAGCATGTAATAATGTAGTACAGGAGGGCATGGTTATAAAAACCAATACAAGAAAGGTGCGTACTACAAGAAAGACCAATGTTAAGCTTATACTTTCGCAGCATGACTACGAATGTGCTTCATGTGTAAGAAGTGGAAATTGTACATTACAGTCACTTGCTAATGAACTTAACATATCAGAGATGCCTTATGATTCAATACTTGAAAAGAATAAGTGGGATAAGAATTTTCCACTTCTAAGGGCCAATGACAAATGTATTAAGTGTATGAGATGCGTTCAGATATGTGATAATATACAGGGAATGCATGTATGGGATGTTGTTAATACTGGTTCAAGAACTACAGTTAATATAGCTAAGAATAAGACAATACAGGAAACTAAATGTACGCTGTGTGGACAATGTGTTGTTAATTGTCCGGTAGGTGCATTAAGGGAAAGAGATGATGTTGGATATGTTCTTGATGCAGTAGAGAATGAAGATATCATAACAGTTGTACAGATTGCACCGGCTGTCAGAACAGCTTGGGGTGAAGGCTTTGGATTAAGCAAGGAATTCGCAACAGCTAAAAGACTTGTATCAGCCTTAAGAAAGGTTGGCTTTGATTATATATTTGATACAACATTTTCAGCAGATCTTACTATCATGGAGGAAGGAAGTGAGCTGCTTCACAGACTTCCGGAGATTAAAGAATCGGGACTTCCTATGTTTACATCATGTTGTCCGGGATGGGTTAATTTTGTGAAGAAGGAATATCCGCAGTATCTTGAAAGACTTTCAACAGCGAAGTCACCACAGCAGATGTTTGGCGCAGTTACGAAGTCATATTATGCTGAAAAGCTTGGCGTGGAGCCTGAAAAGATATTCTGTGTATCAATTATGCCATGTCTTGCAAAGAAGGATGAGATTACGTGGGATGGCAGAGGCGATGTAGATGCGGTACTTACTACCAGAGAAGTAGAAAGAATGCTTAAGTCATTCTTTATTAAGACAGAGGAGCTTCAGGAAGAAGAGTTTGATAATCCACTTGGCATGGGAAGTGGTGCAGGCGTTATATTTGGTGCTACCGGTGGAGTTATGGAGGCTGCATTAAGAAGTGCTTATTATCTTGTCAATAAGACTAATCCTGAACCAGATGCTTTCCAGTGTGTAAGAGGACTTGAAGGCTGGAAAGAGGCAAAGTTCACTATAAATGGCAATATACTTAAGGTAGCAGTTGCAAGCAGTCTTTCTAATGCAAGAAAGCTTATGGATACAATAGCAGCAGGAAAGGTAAAGTATGATTTTGTTGAAGTGATGGCGTGTCCTGGCGGTTGTATTAATGGAGGCGGACAGCCTATAAAAGATGATTATGATAAGGTTGCGGCAAGAACGAAGGTACTTTATGGACTTGATAAGGTGAATAACTTAAGATTTTCTCATGAGAATCCAGAGGTTATCCAGTGCTATAAAGATTACTTTGAAGAACCATTATCAGAAAAGGCACATGAATTACTGCATACTAAACACGTAGTAAAGTAAGCATATTAAAAGAGCTATGCTTATGTAGGATAAAGAAAGGATGGATGTGGCGATGGCAACTATTAAAGCATTTGAATGTATAAGACCTAATGAGGACGTGGCTGACAGAGTAGCGGCTCTTCCATATGATGTATACAACAGGGAAGAAGCATGCAGTGAGGTGGCGAGGGAACCACTTTCGTTTCTTGCCATAGACAGGGCTGAAACCCAGTTTGATTCGTCAGTAGATACATATGCCAATGAAGTATATGATAAGGCAAGACAGCTTTTAGATGAAAGAATAGCTGATGGAACATTTATTACTGATACTGATAAGGCATATTATGTGTATGAGCTTACTATGAATGGCAGAGTACAGACAGGAATAGCTGCCTGCGCCTCCATCGATGATTATCAGAATAACATTATAAAGAAGCATGAGAATACAAGGGCAGATAAGGAACAGGACAGAATTAATCATGTTGACAGATGTTCTGCACAGACAGGTCCTATATTCTTAGCTTACAGGGCTGATGATGTCATAAGGAAAGAGGTAGCAAAGGCTAAGCAGGAAAAGCCGCTGTACAGCTTTACTTCGCCAGATGGTATAAAACATCGGGTGTTTAAGATTGCAGATAAAGAGGCTGTTGACAATATAAAGAGTGCATTTGCAGGAATAGATGACATATATATAGCAGATGGACATCATAGAGCTGCTTCTGCTGTTAAGGTTGGGTTAAGGAGAAGGGCTTCACATCCTGATTATACAGGAAATGAGGAGTTTAATTATTTTCTTTCTGTACTTTTTCCGGATGAAGAGCTTATGATAATGCCATATAACAGAGTTGTAAAAGATCTTAATGGATATAGTGTTGAAGATTTCAAGAAGCTTGTATCGGAAAAGTTTGATATACAAGAAAGTGATAGTGCGGTTTCACCAGACAAAAAATCAGTATTTGGAATGTATCTTGACAAAAAATGGTATAAACTTATAGCAAAAAAGGATATAATATCAGATGATCCTGTTGATGGACTTGATGTTGCCATACTTCAGGATAATCTGTTAGAACCTGTACTTGGAATCCATGATCCTAAGACTGATAAAAGAATAGATTTCGTTGGTGGAATAAGAGGTCTTTCAGAACTCGAAAGAAGATGTCAGGATGATTGTGTGCTGGCATTTTCAATGTATCCGACATCTATAGAGGAGCTTTTTGCAGTAGCTGATGCTGGCAGGCTTATGCCACCAAAGTCTACATGGTTTGAGCCTAAGTTAAGAAGTGGATTGTTTATACATAAGATTGAAGAATAAGTATATGGTTCAAAATAGATGTAAAGAATATAGAATGGAAAAGAGGATTATTATGTTACATAAAGTATACGATATTGAACTTCCATATGAAGAACTTGGCTTAAAGACACCTGAGAAAAAAGCTACAATAACAACTTATATCAAGGAAATGTATCCTGATTATCAGGATCCCTTCAACAGACCACTTGTTATAATATGTCCTGGTGGCGGATATGATCATCACTCACCAAGGGAAGGTGAGGCTGTGGCTGTTAAAATGCTTGAGCTTGGATATAATGCAGTAGTATTAAGATATAGTCTTGCACCATATATTTACCCTACACAGGTATATGAGGCAGCTTATACAGTTAAGTGGGTAAGAGATCATGCTAAGGAATGGGATGTCAATCCGGACAGAATTATACTTGCAGGTTTTTCAGCCGGAGGACACCTGGCAGCATGTCTTGGTACTATGTGGAGCGGTGACATGGTTGCATCATTTGCAAAGAAATATCTGGGATGTGATAAAGAGTATGTAAGACCAGATGGACTGCTTTTAGGATATCCTGTTATAACATCTGGAAAAGATGCACATAGAGCTTCATTTGTAAAACTTCTTGGTGAAAACTATGAAAAATATATAGATGATATATCACTGGAGAATAAGGTGTCAAAAGATACACCTGAAAGCTTTATCTGGCATACATTTGACGATAATTCTGTTCCATTGGAGAATACGCTTTTGCTTGTAGAAGCATTAAGAAAGAATAATGTTAAGTTTGAATATCATGTATTTCCAGATGGATGTCATGGACTAGGACTAGGAACTAAGGAAACTACTACAAAGGGTGGCAAACACTATCAGCCAGAGGTATATGCATGGACAAGCCTTTTTAAGCAGTGGATGGATAGATATGATAAATAAAGCCTGATGTAAAATAAAGAACATATAATGTGCATATATGTTTACGGGAAGGGGATAAGTATGGATAATAAACTGTATAAACTTATGGACTGGCCTGCTATAGAAGAGATAGTATATTCAGAGAGCAGTCATCCTAAAAGAATACTTGGTGGTCATCGTACTAAAGACGGGTTTCTTGTCCAGGTGTTCAGACCTGATGCTGTTCAGGTCAGTATATCTGTAAGCGAAAGAAAAAAGAAAATACAGATGGAAAAGGTTGATGATGCAGGTTTTTTTGCAACACTTATACCATTAAGGAAAAATGTTAAGTATGTTCTTAATATTGAAGATAAAAATGGAATTGTAAATGTTTGTTCTGACCCATATTCATTTGATGATTATGATGAATATGATACAGTTTTTAATAAGTTTATGGATGGTACACAGGATAAGGCTTATCAGATATTTGGTGGACACGAATGCAGCAAGGATGGAATTGCTGGTACATTGTTCAGAACATGGGCACCATATGCTCTTCGTGTGAGCGTTGTTGGTGATTTTAACAACTGGGATGGACGTATACATCAGATGGAGAGAATTACTGAACATGGAGTGTATGAGCTTTTTATACCTGGACTTAAAGCAGGGACCGAGTATATGTATGAGGTTAAGTTTCATAGCAGGGAAACAGTATTAAAGGCTGATCCGTATGCTATGGAAGCTACAAGATATGCAGATGCACATTCTGTTGTTACTACAGTATCATCAAAAGCTTCGCAGAATGGAAAAACAAAAAGAACAACACCAGGAGTGAATAATGCTGGTGCTACAGCATTATCCATATTAGAGGTAAGACTAAAGGATGTAGCGGATATTATTGGTAGTGAAGCTGATTATAAAACTATGGCAGATAAGCTCATTGAATATGTCAAGGCAACAGAATATACGCATATCCAGCTTATGAGTGATGATAGTGTATTCAGCAAAAAGGGATACAGTTATGCAGCATCAGGTTACTATGTTCCTGTAACTAAATATGGAAGTGCACATGATTTTAAAGAATTCATAGATAAAATGCATGATGCAGATATAGGTGTTATTCTTGAATGGAATGGTGCTTATTTTGGAAGCGATATGCATGGAATCGTTAACTTTGATGGTGGAAGCTGTTATGGATATCTTAAGCCTGGGCTGGATAAAAAGCCATACAGGGACGTAACGACATTTGCATATGATAAGGGTGAGGTAAGGAGCTTTCTTTTATCTAATCTTTCAATGTGGATTGATGAATATCATATTGATGGAATAAGACTGACTGATACAGCGACTATGCTTTATCTTGATTATGGAAAGAGACCTGGTGAATGGACACCGAATATGTATGGTGGAAACGAGAATCTGGATGCAATAGAATTCATAAAACAGATGAATGCATATATACATTCAAAGAATAGAAACATTATAAGCATAGCTGATGAAACAAGCAGATGGCCAGGCGTAACAGATACAGACAATGAGACATTAGGGTTTGATTATAAACTGAATGATGGTCTGGCAGAGGAATTCAGGGAGTTTATAAAGCAGGATCCATTGTTTAGAAAGGGAATGTATAACAGGGTTACTTATGAAATGTTATATCATTATAAGGAACATTTTATTACCAACCTTACTTACGAGGCATTAAAAGATGATACTTTATATGCAATGGTATCTGGCAATGACGATAAGCAGAGACTTTCTGATATAAGGGCAGTATTAGGATATATATATACTTACCCAGGACCAGTATGTGTGTCTTATGGCAATGATACAGGTGCATTAGTGTCTGTAGATGATGATAAAATGCAGATTTTAAGCAGACTTGAAGAACCGGCGTATAAGCAGATGAAAGCATATATAAAGGCACTCAACACATTGTATACAACAGATAATTCAATGTATGAGGCAGACAGCTCATCAGATGGTTTTGAGTGGGTTGATAATTATAATGCAGAATTAACAGTTTATTCATATGCAAGATATTCGTCAGATAATGATATGGACATAGTGGCAGTTAATTTCACTCCGGTTGAAAGAAAGGCTTATGAGTTAAATGTACCTAAGGATGGAAAGTACAAGCTTGTATTTAACAGTGACAATGAGGAATATGGCGGTGATGGCAAGGTGGAAGCTGTTGTTGTGAAGTCAGCGGTTGAAGCTGACAGCAATGATAGGTATAAGATGTTTGTTGATATACCAGCATCAGCAATGGTTGTATATAAGTATGAACCATATACTGATATTGAGATTAAAGAAATCCAGATTAAAAATGAAGCTAAGGCGGCTAAGGTTGAAGCAGAAAAAAGAGTTGATTTAGCAAGAGAACTTGCTGATAAGGCGGAAGAAGAGGCTGTGAGGGCGGCAAATGCTGAGAAGGAAGCCAAGGAAAGCTTAAGGCTTGCACAGAATGCAAGAAAGGAAGCTGAGAAGAAAGCTTTAGAAGCAGTTAAGGAAAGCGAAAGAATAGACGAGGAAATGAAGCTTAGGTTAAGTCAGCTTAAAAAATAAACTGGAACATATGGGGACAGGACAGACATATAATCCTGACATTGGAAATAAAAAACTGGATAGAATGAGAACCAGCAATATTATAAAGGAAGGAGAAAGTATATTAGTAAATATGAAAGATAAGGTGTTTACGATATACGCATATGTGTTATGGAGCAGATAACAAGTATAGTTGAACAGATTACACACTGGGGACTTACTGGAATATGGAAGATTTTATTCGCTATTATCATATGGTTTGTTGGTAAGAAAGTAATAGCACTTTGTATGAAATTCTTAAAGAAAGTATTTGATAAAGGAAGCTTAGACCCAGGTGTTGTTAATTTTACAATGTCAATAATAAGATTTGCACTTTATTCAGTGCTTATACTTATGGTTATTGATGAA
>OHDS01001127.1_pt1 | contig 11343 bp, 10 predicted proteins | sample 1567031 | NCBI WGS metagenome assembly OHDS01 (sample SAMEA3879503, study PRJEB24766) | human gut metagenome | biome: human-associated habitat; feature: feces | place: USA | collected 1985/1987
AATACCGACCTCCAATCGTTAGATTTTTAGGTCTAACTTTTTGGGGTCGGTACATTCGGCGGTCTTTTTTGTTTCAATACCCTCTGAATTTACACTGCTCTCAAACAAAGATGACACTTAAGTTCATTAGAATGCGTTTCAATACCCTCTGAATTTACACTGCTCTCAAACCGATACAATCTGCATGGAACGGTTCTATTGGTTTCAATACCCTCTGAATTTACACTGCTCTCAAACCCATTCTAGCTGGTGTAAACAAAATATTTGTTTCAATACCCTCTGAATTTACACTGCTCTCAAACAGATGATCTTGACGCGTTCGAAGAGGAAGAGTTTCAATACCCTCTGAATTTACACTGCTCTCAAACAAGTTTGCCGCCCATTTCAAGGTGGGTGATGTTTCAATACCCTCTGAATTTACACTGCTCTCAAACATTAAGCTACCATTTAGGTGTGATGTTGATGTTTCAATACCCTCTGAATTTACACTGCTCTCAAACCCTCTCTTCCCTCTGGTCGCCATGTCTGCGGTTTCAATACCCTCTGAATTTACACTGCTCTCAAACATTAAGCTACCATTTAGGTGTGATGTTGATGTTTCAATACCCTCTGAATTTACACTGCTCTCAAACTTATCAGCTTCATATTTTTCATCCCATGTAGTTTCAATACCCTCTGAATTTACACTGCTCTCAAACTGAGTTGTATAATGTTTTACCTTTGCCGTTGTTTCAATACCCTCTGAATTTACACTGCTCTCAAACTTGAAGTTTCTCAGCGTCTCGTATCCCATGGTTTCAATACCCTCTGAATTTACACTGCTCTCAAACTGACGAGTTCATAAAACAGCACATATACAGTTTCAATACCCTCTGAATTTACACTGCTCTCAAACTATGACCCCGATTCATTCAATAACATTCAGTTTCAATACCCTCTGAATTTACACTGCTCTCAAACAAACCAGAAGAACTTATAGACGTGCCTGTAGTTTCAATACCCTCTGAATTTACACTGCTCTCAAACAATTATCCATATTCTGTACCGTGCTTGTTGTTTCAATACCCTCTGAATTTACACTGCTCTCAAACACAGTGACATGACACCTCTTGACGTATATGTTTCAATACCCTCTGAATTTACACTGCTCTCAAACTTGGTCAATTCAGCAATTGCCGAAAGTTGCGTTTCAATACCCTCTGAATTTACACTGCTCTCAAACCATTCGACAGCTCGGACGTAATCTTGAAGGTTTCAATACCCTCTGAATTTACACTGCTCTCAAACATCAAAGCCACAATACTACATACGTCACAGTTTCAATACCCTCTGAATTTACACTGCTCTCAAACACAGATCAGTGCAGAAACACAAAAAAATTGTTTCAATACCCTCTGAATTTACACTGCTCTCAAACATTGCATCTCTAGCCATTTCAATTGCATCAGTTTCAATACCCTCTGAATTTACACTGCTCTCAAACACTGTATGGTCAGTATGAAACCTGAGTAGGTTTCAATACCCTCTGAATTTACACTGCTCTCAAACGTCTATGTGGTAGATGGTGTGGACATGCTGTTTCAATACCCTCTGAATTTACACTGCTCTCAAACAGAAGTATGTAGGGTGCTGCTTTCTTTTCGTTTCAATACCCTCTGAATTTACACTGCTCTCAAACTTCAAGTCTATCTACACTTGCTTGTGTTATGTTTCAATACCCTCTGAATTTACACTGCTCTCAAACACGAGTGCCGAACTCCACACCTCTGTATCTGTTTCAATACCCTCTGAATTTACACTGCTCTCAAACGACAAACAGTTACTTCCTATAGTGCTTTTTGTTTCAATACCCTCTGAATTTACACTGCTCTCAAACATCATTATCTTTTTCCTCCTTTTTCTTCTTGTTTCAATACCCTCTGAATTTACACTGCTCTCAAACATCAAAGGAGGAGAATGGGCGTATGTAGAGTTTCAATACCCTCTGAATTTACACTGCTCTCAAACCCGGTTTGCTCGTGTTTTTCAGAACCGGAGTTTCAATACCCTCTGAATTTACACTGCTCTCAAACTTATCACTCAAACCTCTCACTGCTATTTCTGTTTCAATACCCTCTGAATTTACACTGCTCTCAAACTAGTCCTGAGCGTCAAAACCTTTCTTAAAGTTTCAATACCCTCTGAATTTACACTGCTCTCAAACGGAAGAAGTGATGTCATAGGAATCAACTTGTTTCAATACCCTCTGAATTTACACTGCTCTCAAACTGTCGCTCGGAGGGCATTGGAGTATTTTTAGTTTCAATACCCTCTGAATTTACACTGCTCTCAAACAGTGTACAACGCTTGGATATGAGATGATGTGTTTCAATACCCTCTGAATTTACACTGCTCTCAAACAATTTATGATCTGCTCCAACTCTTGTATCTGGTTTCAATACCCTCTGAATTTACACTGCTCTCAAACATGCGGTGGTCATTGCGTCAATGATACGATGTTTCAATACCCTCTGAATTTACACTGCTCTCAAACACGTTGTTCAATTTTGCGGATTCTAAAAAGTTTCAATACCCTCTGAATTTACACTGCTCTCAAACCCGTGGAATTGACGTTAACTAAAACGGATGTTTCAATACCCTCTGAATTTACACTGCTCTCAAACAATTCTTCGTGCTCATTTAAATAGGCAACTGTTTCAATACCCTCTGAATTTACACTGCTCTCAAACACGCAACGATTGATGTGGAAGTTTTGGCAGTTTCAATACCCTCTGAATTTACACTGCTCTCAAACCTTTGCCTTTTTGTAGTACATAAAATCACAGTTTCAATACCCTCTGAATTTACACTGCTCTCAAACCTCAAATTTCAACTTCTTACCTATTTGAGAATCAATCCTGCCAGATTGTTGCATAAATTCATCAGTCTTATAATAACACATTTCTGCCTCCTTTTCTAGTTAAAATTCACAATAATCTTGATCAATTACCAATCTCTCTTCACATTCTTCAATCGGAAATTCTTTATTGTCAATTAATAAAAGAGAATATTTATGTGCTATACTGGTATTTACAAAATCACACACATCTTTTCTATTATAATATGATCTCAAATTTACAAATATGAACAACCTATCTCCCAATACTTCCCGATAAAATTGCATATATTCAAATATTTTCTCAATCCCCTCCACCTGCTCTAAATTTAATTTTGGCGAAGCCATTTTCAACAAATTTGAAACGCTTATTTTGTATTCCAAATTTACAGGAAGGCGAAAAGAAAGTTTGTCCATATATTTTTCAATTTCTATCAATAGTTCCTGAGTTTTAAGATAATTTTCTGCATTGACAGCCTCTTTTTCTAAAATATTCAGTAAACTTGTCAATAATTTCTTAGTGTTCACTTCGAATGGAATATATGACATTAATAATTCCACATTATTCACTATTTTTATCGGCATATTATCTTTTGACAACACCAGCCCCGTCTCTATTCCATTCATCTCCGACACAAAATCTTGAATCACTTCACGAAAGACATCTGGTGACTCAATAATGATCGAATTAAATTTTCCTTCTACAAAATGAATGCAAGACTGAAATTTATCACTTACCAGTTTCATAATATTATCAACCTCTCATCTGTATCAATAACATTAGATACGGATTCTCCAACAATATTTACCGCTCCTGCAAATTGCTTTTCTGTCACCGTTATAGCCTGAACAAGCCCTTGTGGTGGCTTATTTTTCTTTAATACTTCCAAAACACTCGTTTTAACCGATTGATTTAAAAGCATTTTTGTATAAACGGACTCTTGCATCATAACAAATCCATTGGTTATTAAAAGTTTTCGGAATTTACGATATTCCCTTAAATCTGCCGTCGTTTTGGTTGGCAGATCAAAAAATACAATCATTCTCATAAATCTATAACTCATATTTCTATAAAACGTACCATCTCTATACTTTGCTCATTCAGGGCATCAAAAATACTTTTCACATAAATTTTTATGGCATTCATTAAATTTTGCTCTGTATTATTGATTCGCACCGTTTGATTTAATATCGTTACTATTTGATGTTTTTCATCTACAGAAAATTCTGACAAAGGATGCTGTACCACATACTCATCTACTATAATTCGAAGTGGTTCCATGATGTCACAACTCAAATTAAAATGATTAAATTGATTATCATGCCACAATCCTAATTGCGTCAAATAACCATTTGCAGTAACTTCTCGATTAACTGCAGATAAAATTAAAGAATACCCATAGTTTAATGCTGCATTGATAACATTTTCTTCATCGTCTCGACTAAACTTTTTACCAAATAATGCATTAAAATAAACTTTTGCCGCATGTCCTTCTCGATTTGTAACATCTCCCGGCTGAATTTGTTCAACATATTGTTCCAACAATTCAGCTTCCACATGTTCTTCTTTCTGCAATAAAATTGCCTGATTCTCTATTTTCTTTGTTACAATTTTAGTCCATATACACTCTTTCATAAATGAATCCCATTGTAATTGCATTTTTATCTTCAATGCATCATTATGACACCCATAATATGGTACTACTTCTGCCTGCGGATTACGTTTGGAATCACAAAGAATAATACGAATCTTTTTTTCAATCAGTGCCGACAACAGACATCCTGTCATCGACACTGCATTGTTTTCAAGAATAAGAACCGCAATTTCATTCAGCGAAACTCTTTTGTTCCCGTCTCCGCGAACCACCATATAGTTCATGCTCAAATCTAGTTTACAACGACTTGAAATAACTACAACTCGCCAACTCATATGGTTCCTCCCGTAATCACTTAAGAAAATCTTTCAGGTTGACAGATTCTTTTCGGTGCAAACCAGCCGGAGAGTAGTCAACAATTCGGATGTCATCATACGGAGATGATGATAGATTTGCTCCAAGATACATTGCCCCACTCTTACTTTTTCCATTTATTGCAGTCAAGTCGATTCCACCTGCACGTCCAGATTTCAGTAAAGTAATAATAGAAATCAATGCATCAACCTGCTCTTCTATGGCAATATCCATAAATTTCTGTTTTCCATCTGATATAACTTCTTTCTGACAACCAGGCATTTGAGAAAAAATTGATGTTTGTAATTTATTAATGAAACAATCGTACAATTTTATATTTTCACTTTTAGAAATACCATCATATGCTTCATCTAATAACACATCTTTTCTCTCATCTTTTTTCCTTTTATAATTTTCTAATTTTTTAATATATGTCTCTATTTCTTTGGACACTATAAGCGATTCAGCACTACTTAGCAACAACTGTTTTCCTCCACCTGATTTTCCATTCACCCAAACTTCATAACCATCTAGCGAAAGAACCGTTTTGAACTTTATCTTCCTCATTCCTAATGGAAACCAAACATTAGAAACTGTCTTGGCACTCAATTTCTGAAGTTGTTCCTGTACATATTGTTTTGCAAAATCCTCGTCCTTTAAAAACTGCTCTGAAAACATCAGCTCAATCGGAACAAATGAAACTTCCTTTTTTGTCCCTTTGTCATAGGCTGCTACAATAAAGAACGTTGCTCCGGATTTATTATAGCCACCATATTTTACCGGATCCATTCCTTTTTTGAGAGGAACTAAGTCGGCTTTCTTTTTCAGCGGCATCTGATCAAACAACCCGCCCTTCTGACAAAATGAATATCTAGTCATCTTAATATTATTCTTCTTATAAATTGACTTAACTTTATCCATATGCACATCCGGATCCCAAATCACTTCCTCGCCATGCTGAACGGTTCTCTTAAATAATGACTTCGGATTAACTGTATATTTATCCGAAATATTAAACCATTTTCTGGTAAATCTTTCATGATACACATTTCCAACAACCGCATTCAAATAGGCGTCTTTCGCATGATGAAGATCATTGATCAAACGACTTTTTGGTGTCAAAAATTCTTGTCTGAATTGCGATGCCAATCTTGCCTTAACATATACAATTTCCGTATCTTTGTATTTCTGTTTTAGTATTTGTGTAACTGCTTTCATGGACTGTCTGGTTTCAACTAATTGCCGGTTAATAAATCCCTGTTTTTCCTCGTCGGAAAACGGAGTATTTCTTGTCAATCGTTTGTATTTTTCGTCCGACATAAGATTAGCCTTACGCAATTTGCTCCAAAACGCTTTCTGTGATGTTCGAATTTCCTCACTAATTGGATAAATATCCTTTTTATCCCCATTGATACCTGAAAGAACAAGGACCTTATTATTTACAATGCTATCATCTTTTACATAACATTGTGGATAAATATGATCTATGTTGTATTTTCCGCTCTTTATCTGAGAAAGATCTATTGCCTGTCCGGAATATGCACAACGTCCCAATTGGAGATAATATAAAAATATTGCTTCACTTTGAAGTCTGTTATTCGCCATATCTCCCATATCTTCCAATTCTTTTTCAAGAATCCTCGTATCTTCTTCTACATTTTTATACAATTCCAGCAATTGCTGTTTTCTTGTCGTTGTTCTTCCTTTTTGGTCCGGATCAGCACCTCTTGCCATCTCCACAAAAAATTTCTTCGGCGCATGTCCTAATGTGGATACAACATCATCAACCACATCAAGTGTACGCAAAATTGGTCGTTTCACGGCATTTGAAACATACATTTCATCCAATTGATCTTCTACACTAAACTCTTTTGATTCATAATATTTTTTTCGTTCTTCTTCAATTCTCTCGGCAAAAGTATAGCGATCATTTGACAATAACTGCATAAAATTGTCATTTGTCGTCCAGAGGAAATGCATAATACTTCCCATCTCACCGGTTGTTTTATCATCCCCCTGCAAGTCATTTAACATTTTTTTACTGATTCGACCAAAATCGTTATACTTTAATTTTCCAATGTACTTCTTGTCTTCGGCAGACAAATTTGGAAATTCTCGATTAATCCAATTACGATATCTGCCACGATCCTCTACATAGGTGTTATGCTCAATAATACTTTCCACATCTTTTTTATCTAAAGTCCCTGCTGCAAGAAGATTTCTGAACTCATAATGTGCTTTTAGCGAAGATTTTATTGTAACATCAATCCCCTCTAACACATCTTCTTTTTGCATATAATTATTTGATTCCAAAAATCCGCGGATCATTTTTACCGTAACTTTTGCTTTCTTTTCAAAAAGTTCATGATAAATCCTCTGTTTTGCTTCGACACTAATTGATTGACCATTCACTTTGATATTATTTATCTCGTTTAGCACCATAAAACTAGAATACAACAACGACCATTTTGGCAATACACTTTCGCTAGGAAGATAGGTACATGTATTTGTCATACGACGGATAAATTCTTTTTCAGAAGCATCTTTATCCACCATCTGGTCAAAATTCCAAGGCAGAATCTTTCCTTCCGCTTTTCTTTTAATCCATGCATTTTCACTGTTATCCCGGCGCAACGGTCCTACATAATATGGCACTCGGAATGTAAATACAGATTTAATTTTTTCTGTTATTGTCAAACCATCCGCATCTTTTTCTTTTAAAAATGGCAAATAGTTCTCTGCTTTGTCCAATATTCGTTCTAATTCAATCTGATACAGTTGATGCGGAATTACACGGTTATCAGAATTTACCTGTTTTGGCATGAAACCAGCATTCTCAATTCTGCTTACCATATCTTCGTAAAAATCTAAATCTTCCTCTTCTATTTGTTCTTCAATCTTATCAAGTTTTAACGTTTTCTTTAAAAAGTCATTAAACTCTTTCTGATTTGCTTTTTGCTTTGGTAATTCAACCTTATCCTTAGTCGTATCAACGGATTTTAAATTATAGGAGTATGCTGTATAATTTTTTAGTTCCTTACCCGACTCTTTAAAAATCTTATAATACTCTTTCGGTGCATACTTGCGAACAAATTTTTTCAATTGTTCCAAATCCTTTTTGTGCTGGTCATACACCTCCACCTTTGCCTTCGAAATGTATTTTTCTCCGTTTAATACATCAGTCAAAACACTCCACTCGTAAATGGCTGTCATTTTGGAAACAAATTCCGCATCATCGCCCAATTGTGGCAATATTTCTTCCATATCATCGCTAATACTAAAGGAAAAGTCACTTTCATATTCGCTCTGTTGAAAAAGATCTTTCGCCTTAATTTTTCCCCCAGCAAGGAAATTTATCATGCTTTCATACTTATATGGTACACTTTCCTCTTTGGGAACTTTTCCCCCATATATCACTTGTTTTAACTCTCTTTTCTTGGTTGTAATTCCACTTTTGGATTTTATGATTTTCTCCAATTCTTTGCAATCCGCTTCAATCCACGCATTGTAAGAATCTTGCAACCCTTCCATATTAAAAAAGTCGATAAATTTGTTGTACACTGTCTCAAAATCTGTTATTTTATCCACATTTTTTACACTGATTTCTGACAAAAAATGACCTCGATGTGCAACAAGCCAATCAATCGCAATATTTACAAGTCGAATATCAAATGCTTTATCCTGCTCCATCAATGCAACGATTAAATGATGAATCGTCGGATACTCCTTATGATAATCTACATCTTTATAATCTTCATCATTAAAATACATATTTCCTGTACTGCTATCAGTCTTGTCCTCTCGCCACAACGCACTTTCTTTTTTCCGAATATAAAAATTCTTATCTACTTTTCCAACCTCTGATGCAAATAACTCATCAATTAACTGCACTCTCTGCTGTCTTCGATCCAAACGTCTTCTCGCAGTACGAAAACCTCTTCTATCTGCACATTGATGTCCTTCATCAAATAAATGAGAACACCAAACCGGTTCGCCTTTGTATTTAATCAGATTATAGTTTTGATCCGTTGCAGCTATACCCACTGAATTAGTTCCTATATCCAATCCGATATAATAATCTCCATAAATTTTATTACTTTTTTTCAATTCCATATTGACACCCTCCTTATAGTGTGTTATTATAATGTCAGTGAATTCAGTACCCTCTGAATTTGCACTGCGAGTTCAAATAAAAATTTTTTCAAATCGTCATTTTGACAAAGCCCGGAGGGGCTTTTTTATTTTGCTCTTTTTCAAATTTGGATACAAACAACTCCACATCTATTTTACCATTTTTTACTTTTTTTGACAATCTTTTTTATAATCTACATTTTTAAATTCCCACTCCTTATACGCCCTCCCCTCTACCATAAACACCAGTCAATGATTTCCTTGCCTTGCAGTTTTTCCATCCACTCTTTTGGAATATTTTCTATCCCGTACAGGATTCCCGCCAAGCCACCTGCAATAGCTGCGACGGTATCCGTATCATCCCCGAGATTAACTGCTTTTTCGATACATTCTTTGTAAGAATTTGTGGTTAGGAGCGACCACATCGCCGCCTCAAACGAATCAACGACATAACCACTCGAACGGATTTCCTTTTCTTCAAGTCGATCGATGTATCGTAGACGATGCAGAATTGATTTTTCCGACACATGCTTTTCTATGGCTTCCCGAGGAGACACACCGGCAAACATTTCCTGGGCGATTCGCACATAAATGATACAAGATTCTTTTGAAATCTTATGTGCGTGCGTAATGGCCGATACTTCCGCGATTTGTTCGTCGGTTATATTGGGAACAAATGCCAGGGGAAGGATGCGCATCAAAGAACCGTTGCCGTTTGACCTTTCATCTTCTTTTCCCTTTTTATTTCTAATTGCTTGGCTGCAAGTAATTCCACAGTCAAAAACTTCACCAAACGGTGTATACTTTTTCTCATAAAACCACGCTTCAAATTGCCGGCGAATATCTTCGCAGTCTATTTTGCCCATATTCTTAATGCTGGCACAGGTTGCCAATGTCATACTGGTATCGTCAGACCATGTGCCGGCGGGCTGATCATGTGTGCCGTGGCCAGTCATCCCTGCACATTGAAAACTTCCTCTCCGCGTAAATTCATACGGTACGCCTACCGCATCTCCAACGGCCAGTCCATAAACAGCATCTCTTAATCTTTTTGCCATAATTTACCTCTCCTTTCAGCCTGCCAATTCATTGATATTTTTTACAATATGTATTTCTTCCTGCTCATTTTCCAACTCAGAAATGTCTGCGTTATTATTTGAGGACTGCACTTCCATAATCTCCTCGATCTCTGCCAGACTTTCTTCACAAACGTCGGCAAGCGAAAAGCAGTCAATGGTATCCGTAAGTGCATACAGACAATCCAGTTCTTTTTCTTTCTCCTTGCGCTCGATACGGAGTTCTTTGAGTCTTTTAAACACTTTGTACCCTTGTGCCACATTGTAATTGGCATCTTCCGTTTGCAGAAGAATCTCTTCGATCTCGTCATCGATTTCGTCAATGTCAAGCTGGATATTGGTTATGTACTGCTCTGCATGTTTCTTCACCGCCTTCATTTTTATAGTTATTCTTCATTTAATATTCTTCTCCATATTGGTAATAAGCATCATCCATCGCATCATCGACACCTTCGGCATAATCGCTGTCTTTCTCGTATCTGTCTTCATCATAGTCCTGTTGCATGTCAATGTCATCGTATCCATCAGAATAAGCACTGCAGGCATCTTCATAATCAGACGAACCCTCCGATGAGGAATACGTCTTCGCCGAAGCAGATGAGGATGTGCTTCCGGCAGATGAGCCCGTGTACGAACTATCCGAAGAAGTTTCGCTTGATGTCGTGTTAGAACTGTCTGACGAATAAGTATGTCTTGAAGAACTATCATGCAAAAAGCAATAACTACTATGGGATCGTGCCTCATTGTCACAACCCGCATGCAAACATGTCGTGTGCTTTGAATTCGAACTACCGATTGCAACGATAATAATACCAAAAAACCAAACAAAACCTAAAAATGCTAAAATTTGTCCTATTGTATCATCATTCATAATGTCCATCTCCTTGCTTAAATTATTTGTCAAAAATCGTAATCATCCGGATCTAAGCCGGCGTCTTCCAACGCTTCATCTCTTTCATCCTCATCCATGTCCATTAATTCATCCGGATCCAGTCCTGACATGATGGCGTCATATTCAAAATCCGCGTCGTCTGTCTCTGCATCATTATCAAAATCGCCGTCATCTCCAAACAATGCATTGTGTTCTTCCCGGCTGGTACAAAGCATTTCCGCCGCAAGCACTTTCTCCTACCAATCTACTTCTCCATCTCTGTTAAAATCCATCCAATCCTGCATAACAAAGCCCTCCTTCAACTATTTTTGTTGCTTTTGTTTTCGTTTTCTTTATATTACAACATTAGCTGTCCCAAAAACGGGACTTGCAAAATTTTTTTTAAAATTTTTGTAACTATTCAGGATCAATGTATGGAAA
>OHDS01001161.1_pt1 | contig 11144 bp, 7 predicted proteins | sample 1567031 | NCBI WGS metagenome assembly OHDS01 (sample SAMEA3879503, study PRJEB24766) | human gut metagenome | biome: human-associated habitat; feature: feces | place: USA | collected 1985/1987
CCGTGGTCGTCCGTCCCTCCGGCACTGAGCCGAAGATCAAGACCTACTTCACCACGCTGGGCAAGGACCTCGCCGAGGCACAGGCTCAGAAGGATGCTCTGGCTGCTGCCATTGAGCCCATCCTCGCATAACACGGAAATCCCATAAAAAATTTATGCCCCCGTTCAGCGCCAAAAGTGCTGCACGGGGGCATTTTTGATGGGTGTGGGCGGTTGCAGTTTGGGGCCTGATACGCTATAATATTCAATGAGTCATAATAAGCTCCGGGCAGTGTGGCACGGGGCAGGAAGAAAATGGGGCAGGTGTAAGAAATTGGATTATCGTGTGACGGCTGTTCTGGTGGCGGCAGGCTCCTCCACCCGGATGGGATTTGATAAACTGAGCTTTGATCTGGGCGGCGAGACCGTGCTGGAGCGGAGCGTCCGGGCTTTCGACGAGTGCCCGGAGGTGGACGAGCTGGTTCTGGTGACTGGCGCGTCGGGCGAGAACGCAGAGCGGGCCGCAGCCCGGTGCAAAAAGCCGGTGCAGCTGGTGCGGGGCGGTGCGACCCGGGCCGAAAGCGCCCGGAACGGCGTAGCCGCTGCCCACGGGGCGCTGGTGGCCGTCCACGATGCGGCCCGGCCCTTCGTGAGCGGGGAGGTCATCGCCGCCGTGCTGAAGGCGGCTGCCCGCTGCGGGGCTGCCGCCCCGGCAGTGCCGGTGAAGGACACCATCAAGCAGGCAAAGGGCGGCAGTGGCAAGACGGTGCCCGCCGACTGCATGGTGGAGGATACCCCCGACCGCAGCACCCTTTATGCGGTGCAGACGCCCCAGTGCTTCGACCGGGCCGCCTATCTGGCGGCGCTGGATGAACTGGACGAGGTCAGCGCCCGCCTCGTCACCGACGATTGCAGCCTGTTCGAATTAACGGGCCGTCCGGTGGAGCTGGTGCAGGGCGACTACGCAAACATCAAGATCACGACCCGGGAAGACCTGCCCCGGGCGGAGAACGGAGGAAAGAAGATGCGCATTGGTCATGGTTACGACGTCCATCGTCTGGTGGAGGGCCGCAAGCTCATCCTTGGCGGCGTGGAGGTGCCCTATGAGAAGGGCCTGCTGGGCCACTCGGACGCCGATGTGCTGGCCCATGCGGTGATGGATGCCGTGCTGGGCGCGGCAGCGCTGGGCGACATCGGCCAGCACTTCCCCGATACGGCGGCGGAGTACGCCGGGGCGGACAGCCTCGTGCTGGCCCGCCGGGTGGCGGAGATCGTCGCCGCACAGGGCTGGCGCATCGAGAACATCGACGCCACCATCCTCTGCCAGCGCCCCAAGCTGGCCCCCTACATCCCGGTCATGCGGGAAAAGCTCGCCGCCGCCTTCGGGCTGCCGGTGGAGGCTGTGAGCGTTAAGGCGACCACCGAAGAGCATCTGGGCTTTACCGGCGAGGGGCTGGGCATCGCAGCCCACGCCGTCGCCCTCATCGAAGCTGTGTGAACGGGAGAGTGTGACCCATGACTCTGAACTCTATCGTAGCAAACTTTCAGACCTTCAAGCTGGTAGACCTGCTGGACATCCTCATCATCGCGTTCCTCATCTACCAGCTTCTGGGCATCGTCAACCGCACCCGGGCCGGTCAGCTGGCCAAGGGCGCGCTCATCGTGCTGGCGGTCTATCTGGTGGCCAACATCCTGAATATGCGCACCGTTACTTGGCTGTTGAACTCGCTGCTGCAGGTCGGTCTGCTGACGCTGGTGGTGCTGTTCCAGCCTGAGATACGGCGTGCGCTGGAACGGATGGGCCAGACCGACCAGTGGGCCTACCGCTTTTTCAACAAGAGCCGCTACAACGACACCAGCCTCAAGGGCGCGTGGCGCAGCGCCATCATCGCCATCTGCGATGCCGCCGAGCGCTTTTCGGAGACCAAGACCGGCGCCCTCATCGTGCTGGAACGGAACACCAACCTCTCGGAGATCGTCCGCACCGGTACGCCCGTGAACAGTGCGGTCAACCTTGAGGTGCTGGGCACTATCTTCTACGAGGGCACCCCCCTCCACGATGGAGCGGCCATCATCGAAGATGGCCGCATCAAAGCCGCAGGCTGCGTGCTGCCCCTTTCCAACAACCTCGACCTCGGCAAGGACATGGGCACCCGCCACCGCGCCTGCCTCGGCATTGCCGAGAACTCCGACGCCATCGCCATCGTGGTCAGCGAGGAGACCGGCATCATCTCGATGGCGAAGAACGGCGTCCTCATCCGCCACTTCGACCGCCAGACCCTCTACACCCGTCTGGTGGATGAGATGATCCCCAAGGAGACGGCCAGCGAGAAGAGCGCCGCCGAGGGCTGGAAGGCCCGGGGCAAGCGCCTGCTGAACTGGGTGAACGCCAAAGAGGAGGAAGAGCAGCAATGAGCACCGAGCAGAACAACGGCATGAAGCCTGCCGTGCCCCCTAAGCGCAGCCTGCTGAGCGACCGCCGTGTCCGGCTGCTGCTGTCGCTGCTGGGCGCAGTCATCGCGTGGATGGCTGTCACCATCGTGGTGCAGCCCGGCACGACGACCACCATCTATAATGTCCCGGTGGACTTTACCTACGATTCGTCCGCCTACACCTCCCGCGGCCTGAGCATCGTCGATGCGGAGGAAAAAACGGTCAATTTAAAACTTTCCGGCGACGGCTACACCATCGGCAGCCTGTCGGCCAACGACTTCGTCGTCTATCCCGACTGGTCCAGCGTCCGCGACAGCGGCGAAAAGACCCTCCGCCTTCAGGTCCGCAGCCAGAGCACCCTGCTTACCGGCGTGGCCGTCTCCATCGACGGCAGCAACACGGTGGACGTGGTGTTCGATGTGGTGGAGGAGAAGACCCTGCCCATTCAGGTGACGACGAACTATCTGAAGATCGCCGACGGCTATATCCTCTACGGCACCGAGGTCTCCAAGGAGACCGTGACCCTCTCCGGCCCCAGCACCGAGCTGAGCAAGGTGGAGGCCTGCACCGCCGAAGTGACCCACAACGGCGAGCTGACCAGCCCTGTCACGCTGGACACCGACCTGCGGTTCTACACCCGCAGCGGCAGCGAGGTGAAATTTGAGTATACTACCCTCGAGGCGGACAGCGTCGAGGTCACGCTGCAGGTGTACAAGCTGGCGACATTGCCGGTGAAGGTGAGCTTCATCAACGCCCCCCGGGACTTCGACCCCTCGGTGCTGGTCTACTCCCTGAGCAAGAAGACCCTCAACGTGGCCGGGCCGGAGTCGCAGATCGATAAGCTGTCCACCCTGTCGGTGGGCACCATCGACCTTTCCACCTTTGCGCTGGATAAGGTGTATGAGATGCCCATCGAGCTGCCCAGCGGCATCCGCCTGCTGGACAATATCTCCACCATCACGGTCAGCTTCGACAGCTCCCGTCTGGAGACCAAGACCATGAACCTGCCCGCCAGCTGTGTGCAGGTCGTCAACCTGCCCTCTACCTACACCCTGACCGTGGGGACCGAGCGGCTGATGAACGTCACCCTCTGCGGCCCGGCCGGTTCGCTGGAGGCCCTGACCCCGGAGCAGGTGGTCATCGAGATCGACGCCGACGACTTCTACGTTGCCATCGGCCAGCAGAACATCGCCTGCCGCCTCTATGTGCCCTCCAACGATAAGATCTTTGCGCTGGGCAGCTATGTGGTGCAGTGCAAGATAGAAAGTAACTGAGTATATGATCCTGATTCGTGATATTCGCCTGCCCCTCTCCGCCGGGGAGCAGCAGGCCTATGAAAAAGCCCTCCACCTCGCCCGGATCCCCCGCAGCAGGGTGAGCCATCTGGGCATCGCCAAACTCTCGGTGGACGCCCGCCACGGCCAGCCCAAGCTGGTCTACACCGTGGCGGCGTCCCTGAAGGAGGAAGGGGAGGAGCCTGCCTATGCAGGCGCTTCGCCCAGCGTCACCGTCCAGGGCAGGATCGACTTTTCGGTGGAGAACGGCACCCAGCCGCTGGCCCACCGGCCCGTGGTCTGCGGCCTCGGCCCGGCCGGACTTTTTGCAGCGCTGCTACTGGCCCGTCAGGGCTACCGGCCCATCGTGCTGGAGCGCGGCCCGGCGCTGGAAGAGCGCGTCAAGGCTGTGGAGCATTTCTCTGCCACCGGTGAGCTGGACGAGAACGCCAACATCCAGTTCGGCGAGGGCGGCGCAGGCACCTTTTCGGACGGCAAGCTCACCACCCGCATCGGCGACGAGCTGTGCGGCTTCGTGACCGAGGTGTTCCTCGAGCACGGCGCCCCCAAGGAGATCGCATGGCAGCAGAAGCCCCATGTAGGCACCGACCTGCTCCGGGGCGTCATCACCTCCATCCGCAGGGAGATCGAGGCGCTGGGGGGCGAGGTCCACTTCAACACGGCCCTCACCGGCTTCGAGCGCCGGGACGGCCGCCTCGTCGGCATCCGGACCACGGGTGGTGCCTTCCCCTGTGAGGCACTGGTCTTTGCGGTGGGACACTCGGCCCGCGATACCTTCGGGATGCTGATGGACAGCGGCCTCGTGCTGGAATGCAAGCCCTTCAGCGTCGGCTTCCGGGCCGAGCATCTCCAATCGGAGATCGAAAAGAGCCTTTACCACGAGGCAGCAGGCCACCCGGCCCTGCCGCGGGGCGAATATCAGCTTTCGCAGCACGTTGAAAAACGATGCGTCTATACTTTCTGTATGTGTCCCGGCGGTCAGGTGGTGGCTTCGGCCAGCGAAACAGGCCGCGTCGTGACCAACGGCATGAGCTACCACGCCCGCAGCGGCAAAAACGCCAATGCGGCGGTGGTGGTCAGCGTGGGCGGCGAGGACTTCGGCGGCGACCCCCGCAGGGCCATCGCATTCCAGCGAGAGCTGGAAGCGAAGGCCTACGCGGCAGGCCGCAGCGCGGGCGAGTATGCCGCCCCGGCGGAGAACATCCAGAGCTTTTTGGAGGGCAGGGGGCAGCTGAGCATCGGCCGCGTCCAGCCCACCTATGACCGCGGCGTCCGGGCCGCCGACCTCGGCGCACTGCTGCCAACGGAGCTGGCTGACACGCTGCGGGCGGGGCTGCGCGCCTACGAGCGGAAGATCGCAGGCTATACCGCCCCCGAGGCCATCCTGACAGGTCTTGAGACCCGCACCAGCAGCCCGGTGCGGCTGAAGCGGGAAGAAGACTTTGAATGTGCCCAGCTGGCGGGGCTTTACCCCTGCGGCGAGGGCGCAGGATATGCGGGCGGCATCATGAGCGCCGCCGTCGATGGCCTGCGGGTGGCCCGCGCCATCATCAGCCGGTACAGTCCGGCAGAAGGGTGAGAAGTTGAATGACTGATCGTGAAAACGATTTCCAGAATCGTTCCGGCCAGAGCAGGGCACAGGACAGCGAGGGCCGTCAGGTGCAGCAGGAGCTGGAACGCCAGCTTCGGGAGCTGGGCGATACCATGTCCGAAGCCTTCCGCCACGGCTTTGAGGGCCGGGGGGAGGAACTCGGCGACCGTGCATGGAACGTGGGCCGCGCCGCTGCGAATGCCGCAAGCTACGGCATCTCGGAGGCAGGCCGGGCCTTTCAGGCCGGAAAACAGGAGTACCGGAAGCGGGCCGGGGAGGCCGGAAGCAGCGCCGGCGCCAGCGGGATGACCGACTGGGCGCGCAATTTCTTTGCAAAGAAGCCGGAACCGACGGCCATCGAGAATATCCGCGCCAGCGCCAAAAAGCGCCACAGTGCAGGCGTCGCCATGCTGGCGACCGGCATCACCTTCGCCGTCCTCTTCGGCATTACGGCCATCGCCTGCTTCGGCACGGCGGGGATGTTCACCTCCGGCAGCGCGGCGGGGGCGGCTGATATGACGGTCCTCGGTGCCATCGGCGAGTTTGCCATGAGCGCCATCCGGGCCACCGCATGGTGCTCGACGGTGGTGACGGCTGTGTTCGGATGGCTCACGGCGGCGGGCGCTTCCCGGATGAAGGCCGCGAAGACGCTGGAGCTGTATGCCGACACTGCCGAGGGCTTCGACTGGCACAAGGGCCTCTCCCTCTCGATGCTGGCCGAGCTGACCCATAAGAAGAAGGCCAAGGCCCTCCGGCTGCTGCGGAAGTTCATCCATAAAGGCTGGCTCAGCGCATGGGTGGACGAGAAGAACGACAAGCTCTACCTGACGGCGGAGGACTACCGCACTGCGCAGGAAAATCAGCCGGAGCCTGAACCGGAAAAAGCGCCGGAACAGGCCGAGGATGTCCCCCTGAACCTCGAGACGACCCGCCGCTTCGCGCAGGTGCTCGAGAAGGAGACCTCCCTCATGGAGGATGAGCGGGCGGTGGAGGAGCTGCAGCATATGCAGAAGACTACCGAGTCCATCAGCGCGTGGCTGGAAGCCCACCCCGAGAGCCTGCCCAAGGCCCGCCGCTTTGCGGAATACTATATCCCCACCACCCTCAAGCTCCTGCACACCTACAACGACGTGCAGGGCCAGCAGGGCGAGAACGCCGAGGCCATCCGCAGGGACATCGCGGGCATCCTGCATACCCTGAATCAGGCCTATGACAACCTTTACGATAAGCTTTTGTCGGACATGGCGCTGGACGTTTCCAGCGAGATCGCTGCGCTGCAGGGGATGCTGGCCAACGATGGTCTGGCCGGGGAGGAAATGCGATGACCTACCGGGCTTGGAACACCAAAGAAGTTGACCGTGCGGCCCTGAAGGAGCTGACCGCCGCCATCGCCCAGCAGAACACCGAAGAGCTGGAAAACCAGAGCATGGACGATGGGCCGTGGAGCGAGGAGAAATACCGCTCGGTCTTTGCGGCCCAGCAGAAGGAGGCCGGTCTGCTGGCCGGCATCCTCGCTGCCCGGGGCATCACCGACCCCGCCGAGGCGCTGACACTGCTGGCGGGCGAGGAGGAGCTGAGCGACCCCATGCTCCTGACCGACATGGACAAGGCCTGCGCGCGCATCCTGCGGGCCATCGACGAGGGCGAGACCATCGTGGTCTTCGGCGACTACGATGTGGACGGCGTGACCGCCACCGCCCTGCTCTATCAGCACCTCAAAGGGATGGGGGCCAGCGCCAAGTGTATGCTGCCCAGCCGGGAGGGCGACGGCTACGGCCTGTCGAAGAACGCCATCCAGTCCATCTATGATAAGGGATGCCGCCTCATCGTCACGGTGGACAACGGCATCTCGGCGGTGGAGGAAGCCGCCTTTGCGGCCAGTCTCGGCATCGACCTCATCATCACCGACCACCATCTGCCCCACGAGAGCCTGCCGCAGGCGGTGGCCATCGTAGACCCCCGCCGGGCAGACGACCACAGCCCCTTCAAGGGCCTGTGCGGCGCGGGCGTGGCCTTCAAGCTCTGCGCTGCGCTGGACGGATGCCCGCCGGAAGAGATGCTGGAATACTGCGGCGACCTCGCCGCTGTGGGCACGGTGGCCGACGTTATGCCCCTGACCGGCGAGAACCGCACCATTGTCAAAGCCGGTCTGCGCCAGCTCCAGAACACCGACCGGCCCGGCTTCTGCGCCCTGCTGGAAGAGGTGGGGCTTGCGGGCAGGCCGGTGACGGCGGAGAACGTCAGCTATGCCATCGCTCCCCGCATCAACGCGGCGGGCCGGATGGACAGCGCCGTCACAGCCCTGCAGCTGGTGCTCTGCGAGGACGAAGACCGGGCCGAGGAGCTGGCCCATAAGCTGACCGACATCAACAGCCAGCGGCAGGAGACCGAGATGGAGATCGTCCGGGCCGCGCAGGAGCTGCTGGATGCTGAGCCGGAGCGCCTCGAGGACCGGGTCATCCTGCTCTGGGGCAGGGACTGGCACCCCGGCGTCATCGGCATCGTGGCCTCCCGCCTCGTGGAAAAGACGGGGCGCCCGGTCATCGTGGTGTCGGTGGATGAGCACGGCGAGGGCAAGGGCAGCGGCCGCAGCGTGCAGGGCTTCAACCTGCACGAGTGCATCGCCTCCTGCGCCGACATCCTGCTCCGCTTCGGCGGCCACGCCATGGCGGCGGGCCTCTCGGTGCGGGAGGAAGACCTGCCCACCCTCCGTCGGCGGCTCAACGACTGGGCGGCGCGGGAGTGCCCCGTGCTGCGCACACCGCCGCTGGAATGTGACCTGTCCGTCCACCTCGACCGCCTTACGGTGGAGAGCGTCCGCCGCCTCGACCAGCTGGCCCCCTACGGTGCCGACAACCCCAGCCCGGTCTTCGTGCTGGAAAAGGCTGTCGTGGAAGGGGTGTATGCGGTCTCAGAGGGCAAGCACTCCCGCCTGCGGCTGCGGCAGGGGAACGCCAGCCTCTATGCGGTCTGGTTCGGGATGCATCCCGAGCAGGTGCCCTATGCCGCCGGCGACGTCGTGGATGCGGCAGTGAGCCTGTCGGTCTACGATTCGGCCCGGGGGCCGCAGCTGTCGGGCCGCATTCTGGAGCTGCACCCGGCGGGCCTCGGCAACATTGCGGCGGAGCAGGCGGCTCTGGTGCAGGCGCTGCGCCGGGGCGCGCCCCTGACGCCAGAGCAGAAGGAGGCTGTCGCTCCGGAGCGCAGCCATATCATCACCGTTTACCGGGAGCTGCAGGCGCGGCGCTGGCACGCCGAAGATCTGCAACCCCTGTTCGCAAAGCTTGGCGAGGAGAACACCGGCAAGACGCTGGTGGCGGTCGCTGCGCTGGAACAGGTCGGCCTCATCACGGCGGCCGACCGGGGCGGGGCCAAGTTCTGGGAGCTTGTGCCAGCCACCGGCAAGAAGAACCTCGCCGATGCGCCCATCCTGAAATGTCTGGAGGATCGATAAAGATGCCTGAGGGAAAGAAAATCACCGCCCCTGTGCCCGCAGCACCGGCTGCGGCGGGAGAGGACAGCTACTCTGCAAAGACCCATCTCCACCAGCCCATGCCGGTGACGGAGATGGCGACCGTGGCCGCCACGGCCCTGCCGGCCAACGCCCCCGAGGGGACGCTGCCCTCGGAGGTGCGGCCCGAGATCGTGACGTGGGACAAGCTGGTGGAGGCCATCAAGGCCAGCGGCAAGGCCTACAACATGGCCATGATCGAAAAAGCCTACAATATGGCCAACGACGCCCACAAGGGCGTCTGCCGCCGCAGCGGGGAGCCGTATATCTGCCACCCGCTGGCCGTGGCCCGCCTCGTGCTGGACCTCGGCATGGACACCGAGAGCATCGCCGCCGCCCTGCTGCACGACGTGGTGGAGGATACCCCCACCACACTGGCCGACCTGACCGCCGCCTTCGGCGAGGAGGTGGCCCTGCTGGTGGATGGTGTCACCAAACTGACGAAGATCCAGTTCTCGAACATCGAGGAGCTGCAGGCCGAGAACCTGCGCAAGATGCTGCTGGCCATGAGCCGGGACGTCCGCGTCATGATCATCAAGCTCTGTGACCGCCTGCACAATATGCGCACCGGCGACGCCTGGCCCGAGCAGAAGCGCCGCGACAAGGCACTGGAAACGATGGAGGTCTATGCCCCCATCGCGCACCGCCTCGGAATTTCCAACATCAAGGAGGAGCTTGAAGACCGCAGTCTGCACTACCTTGACCCTGTCGGCTATGAGACGATCCGTGACCTGCTGAATAAGCACGGCGACGAGTTCCTGCATCAGGTCTGCCATACGATTGCCAGGCACCTGTCCGAGAACGGCATCCAGAAGGCGACCATCCGCCACCGCGTCAAGAGCATCTACGGCATTTACCGCAAGATGTATATGCAGAATAAAGATTTCGAGGAAATTTATGACATTTACGCTGTGCGTATCATCCTCGACAACGTCCCCGAGTGCTATACCGCGCTGGGGCTGATCCACGATATGTACCACCCGCTGCCCAACCGCTTCAAGGACTACATCTCGACCCCGAAGCCCAACGGCTACCAGTCCCTGCACACAACGGTCATCGGACGCGAGGCCATCCCGTTTGAGGTGCAGATCCGCACCTGGGACATGGACCGCATGGCGGAGTACGGCATCGCCGCGCACTGGAAGTACAAGGCCGGCATCACAGGCAGCAGCGACAAACTGGACGAGCGCCTGGCCTGGGTGCGCCAGCTGCTGGAAAGCCAGCGCTCCAGCGCTGACGCCACGGATTTGCTCAGCGACATCAAGAGCGACCTGCTGCCCGAGGAAGTGTTCGCCTTCACGCCGCGCGGCGACGTCATCAACCTGCCCGCGGGCGCGACGGCCATCGACTTCGCCTACGCGATCCACTCTGCTGTCGGCAACAGAATGATCGGTGCGAAGGTCAATAACCGCATTGTGCCCATCGACCACAAGGTCCAGACCGGCGAAATTATTGAGATCATCACCGGCTCCGAGAACCGCGGCCCCAGCCGCGACTGGCTCAACATCGTCAAGACGAGCGAAGCCAAGAACAAGATTCGCAACTGGTTCAAAAAGGAACGCAGAGAGGAAAATATTCAGGAGGGCCGCGATGCGCTTGAGCGCGAGATGCGCCGCAACCTCATGACGCTGACCGACGAGCAGCACGACGTCTTTATGGAGGCGCTGGCCCGCCGCAACCGCTGCAACAGCGTGGAGGAAATGTACGCGGCCATCGGCTACGGCGGCCTGCAGATTTCCCGCATGCTGCCCAAGCTCAAGGAGGAGTACACCAAGCTGCAGGCTACCGAGCCGAAGCCGGTCACGGTGGAGCTCAAGCGGATGCATTCCTCCGACGGCGTCATCGTCGAGGGCATCGACAACTGCCCCATCAAGTTCGCCAAGTGCTGCTCTCCGCTGCCGGGCGATGAGATCATCGGCTTTGTCACCCGCGGCTTCGGCGTGTCTATCCACAAGCGTGACTGCGCCAACGCCCGCGAGAGTATGCGCCACCCCGAGAACGCAGACCGTTGGGTCCGCGCCTACTGGGACGAAGCGGAGAAGGAAAACTACAAGGCTACGTTGGATATTGTTTGCATAGATCGCGCGAACCTCGTCTCTGACGTGGCACTGGCACTGGGCGATATGCGCGTGCCGATCTACTCTCTGACGGCCCGCGCCGCCGAGCAGGGCCGCGCCCGCATGAGCGTGACCGTCGGCATCACCAACACCGAGCACCTGAACAGCGTCGTGGCAAGACTGAAAAAAATCAAGGACGTTGTGAGCGTGACGAGGAACTGAAACGGCCGGAGGCATGTAGGGGCCGCACATGTGCGGCCCGCAACTGTATGGCAGACG
>OHDS01001185.1_pt1 | contig 10981 bp, 8 predicted proteins | sample 1567031 | NCBI WGS metagenome assembly OHDS01 (sample SAMEA3879503, study PRJEB24766) | human gut metagenome | biome: human-associated habitat; feature: feces | place: USA | collected 1985/1987
AATAAAAAGATATTATGGCTGTAAGTATGGCTGATATAACCAAGCTCCGCAAGATGACCGGTGCTGGTATGATGGATTGCAAAAATGCTTTGACTGAAGCTGAAGGCGATTTCGACAAGGCAATGGAAATTATCCGTAAGAAGGGACAAGCTGTTGCAGCTAAGCGTTCAGATCGCGAGGCTTCTGAAGGCTGTGTGCTGGCTAAGACTACGGGTGACTTTGCCGTTATCATCGCTCTGAAGTGCGAAACTGACTTCGTGGCTCAGAATGCTGATTTCGTGAAATTGACTCAGGACATTCTGGACCTTGCCGTGGCTAATAAGTGCAAGACTCTGGACGAAGTAAAAGCTCTGCCGATGGGCAACGGTACTGTACAGGATGCTGTAACAGACCGTAGCGGTATCACTGGCGAGAAGATGGAGTTGGATGGTTACATGACTGTAGAAGGTGCAAGCACTGTGGTTTATAACCACATGAACAGAAATGGCCTCTGCACTATTGTTGCTTTCAACAAGGCTGTTGAAGAAGGACTGGCTAAGCAGATTGCCATGCAGATTGCTGCCATGAACCCGATTGCAGTAGACGAAGATGGCGTATCTGAAGAAATCAAGCAGAAGGAAATAGATGTTGCTATCGAGAAGACAAAAGCTGAACAGGTACAGAAGGCTGTTGAGGCCGCTTTGAAGAAGGCTGGTATCAACCCGGCTCACGTGGACAGCGAAGACCACATGGAAAGCAACATGACCAAAGGCTGGATTACTGCTGAAGACGTGGCAAAGGAAATCATTGCTACTGTTTCTGCCGAGAAAGCTGCACATCTGCCTGAACAAATGATTCAGAATATTGCTAAGGGCCGTCTTGGCAAGTTCTTGAAAGAAGTTTGCTTGCTGAACCAGGAAGACATCATGGACGGCAAGAAGACAGTTAGAGAAGTCTTGAAAGAAGCTGATCCTGAATTGAAGGTTGTTGACTTCAAACGTTTTACTTTGCGCGCTGAATAATTCCGCTTAGAAACGATTCTATAAAAAGAAGTGGCCGTATATGGAGTTGAATTCCTAAACGGTCACTTTTTTATGCCTCTACAGTTGCAGTGAGACGGATGATGCGTTTATCCCACGGGCTTGGTTTGCGTGTATCCTTCTGCCTTCAGGAGGTCGATGACACGTTGTTTGAAGTCGCCTTGCACGATTATTTCTCCATCTTTGGCACTTCCGCCTACTCCACATTTACTTTTCAGCAATTTGCCCAGTTCTTTCAGATTATTGTCGGTGCCCACGAAACCGGTGACAAGAGTGACGACTTTGCCACCCCGGTTCTTGCGGTCCAGCTGTACACGCAGGCGTTGTTGTGCAGGGGGGAGGGTAGCTTGCTCCTCATCGTCATTCATCTCATAGTTGTAGTCCGGGTTGGTGGAATAGACTATATTCAACCGTTCTTTCCAATCATTATTCTTCATACTTCTTTCTTTTAAACTTCCCAAAAGTACGATATTATGTGGAATTATGCAATTAGAAATTATGTTAAGCTTTTGTTGCATCCGTGTTACTGATTAGAAAAAAAGCACTACTTTTGCCAATCGCAATATTGAGAACACCCAGATTTCCAAGGAAATCAATATTGATGCTTCACAAATTGCCAAAGACCTTTCGTATGTCAATATCTCGGGACGTACGCGTGTAGGCTATGAGGTGGACACACTGATAGCTGTGCTGGAGGATTTCCTGGGATTTACCAATATACACAAAGCCTTTCTGTTCGGTGTCGGAAGCTTGGGAGGTGCCTTGCTGCGCGACTCGGGTCTGAGCCATTTCGGTTTGGAGATAGTAGCTGCTTTCGATGTGAAGCCCGAACTGGTGGGTACGACACTGAGCGGCATCCCCATCTATCATTCGGACGAGTTCAAGCAGAAGATGCAGGAGTACGATGTCAATATAGGCGTGCTGACGGTACCTATCGAAATAGCCCAGCAGATAACGGATTCCATGGTAGAGGGCGGTATCAAGGCCGTATGGAACTTTACCCCGTTCCGTATCCGTGTTCCCGAGAACATTGTCGTGCAGAACACTTCCCTTTATGCCCATCTGGCCGTGATGTTTAACAGACTGAACTTTAATGAGATCAAGTAATGAAGATTATTGCTGTAGGAATGAACTATGCTCTGCACAACAAGGAGCTGGGACATACACATGAGAATAAGGAACCGGTTATTTTTTTGAAACCCGATTCGGCTATACTGAAAGATGGCAAACCTTTCTTTATCCCCGACTTTTCCAACGAAGTGCATTATGAGACGGAAGTGGTGGTGCGCATCTGCCGTTTGGGCAAGAATATTGCTCCCCGCTTTGCCCATCGCTATTACGATGCGGTGACGGTGGGCATCGACTTCACGGCACGCGACTTGCAACGTAAGTTCCGTGAGGCGGGTAATCCGTGGGAGCTTTGCAAAGGGTTCGACAATTCGGCAGCTATCGGCACCTTTGTCCCTTTGGAACAAGTGGGCGGCAATGTACAGAATTTGGACTTCCATTTGACGATTGATGATAAGGAGGTGCAACGCGGTCATACATCGGATATGCTTTTTCAGGTAGATGAAATCATTGCTTATGTCAGCCGCTTCATGACCTTGAAAATCGGTGACTTGCTGTTCACGGGTACCCCTGTGGGAGTAGGTCCCGTCAGCATCGGACAGCACTTGCAGGGCTATCTTGGGGAAGAGAAAGTACTTGACTTCAATATCCGCTGAGCAGCATTCGGGATTTTTGTCCGTAAACCTCTATGTTAGCTTACTAAACTTCTGCTTTATAAAGCTAAAGTACCCCTTTACTAATTTCGTCCAAACATCTTTTGTCCAAAGAACTTTGTAATCAACGGGTAAATGTTTACTTTTGTGATGTAATCTTGAACTATAGACAGAGAAACCGTACTGCATGAAACGTTTGTTTGCCATCCTTTTCGCTTTGTTTTGCACTATGCCTTTATTCTGCCAAGATAGAGAGGTGGATTCATTGCTTCGGGTGCTTGATGCATCTGTGCAGGGGCGTGAACGATATACACTGGAACGTCAGTCTCAAATCAATGCCTTGCAGTGCCAGCTGAAGGCTACCCGTTCCGATGCGGAATTACTGGAAATCTACCAGGAGTTGTTCGGCAAATACAGCGCCTACCGCATGGACTCTGCCTTGTGGGCAGCAAATCGTTGCGTGGAAGTAGCCCAGCGTATGCCCGTAGCATCGCATCTCTACTCTGCTCGTATGCGTGTGGCAGAGGTGATGATTGGTACAGGAATGTATAAGGAAGGACTGGAAATTTTGGAAGACATTCCCCAGGAGGAACTGGGTGCGATAGATATGTTCTACTACTATAATCTTTATCATAAAGTGTACACGCTGATGGCATCCTATGCTTTTTCAGAAGAATTGCAGGCGTCATACTCCCGGCTGGCATATCAGTACAAAGACTCCATTCTGCGTGTGAAGCGTCCCGATTCGCAAGGCTATCAACTGACTTTGGGCGACAAACTACTGTATGAGGGTAAGTATGACGAAGCCATAGGTGTTTTGGAGGGTTGCTATGATATCCATAGCCAGAAGGACTTCAGCCTTGCCATTCCTTCTGTTGCATTGGCAAGCGTTTATGGTGCCAAAGGAGACCACAAGCAGGAAAAGAAATATCTTACCATCTCGGCAATAGCCGACGTGCAAAGCGGAACAAAGGAATACATTTCGCTTTGGAAACTTGCCAACCTGCTCTATGGCGAGGGCGACATAGAACGTGCGTATACCTATATGGAATGCTCCATGCAAGATGCTACCTTCTGTAATGCTCGCTACCGTACGATGGAGATTTCGGGGATGTTGCCCGTCATCAACTCCACCTACGAGGCCAAGTTGCATGAGGAAAAAGAACAGCTGGTCACCTTATTTATATGGATATCCATCCTGGCGGCAGTATTGCTGGTGGCCTTGGTCTATATTTATCATCAGATGAAGCGCCTTTCCCTTGCCAGAAAGACCATGGATGACATGAACAAGGAATTGAAGCACATCAACGGTGACTTGCAGGAACTGAATGCTCGGTTGCAGGAGTCGAACCGTGTGAAGGAGGAGTACATCGGCTACGTCTTCAACATGTGTTCCGTCTATATAGACAAGCAGGAAGAATTCCGCAAGATGCTGGCAAGGAAAGTGAAGGCCGGGCAGCTGGACGACCTGGTGAAAACCATCCACTCCACCACCTTTGTCACCGGCGAGTTGAAAGAATTCTTCCATACGTTCGACAGCGTCTTCCTGAAACTCTATCCTAAGTTTGTGAACGACTTTAATAACCTTTTGCAGGAGAACGAGCGCATCTATCCTAAAGAGGGCGAACTGCTGACTCCGGAACTCCGTGTGTTTGCCTTGATTCGGTTGGGAATTTCAGATAGCGGAAAGATTGCCACCTTCCTGCATTACTCTTCGCAGACCGTATATAATTACCGCTTGAAAGTGCGGAGCAAATCCTTTCTTTCTAAAGAAGATTTCCTGAATATGGTGCAGAAAATAGGGTAAAACTCCTCCTATGCCCTTTATGTGAATCTACTTTCTTACTTTCTGCTGATTTTCACAATATGCTGTTTTTTAATGTTTTATAGATAAAGCTAATCTGCTTGCGTCTACTTTAAGCTTCTACTCGCCTTTTTCGCGGGACAGTTAATCATATACCTTTGCAACATCGACAAAAGATTAAAGTTAACTGTAGTTTTTTGATAAGTATTAGTTAAGAAGATTGGGTATAAGGATTGCATGGAACCGGGCGTGCTTGGTTCCTTTTCTTGGCAAACATTATTTTTATTAACTATATATTGTATTATATGAAAAGCATGATTAAAATCGCAAAGAGTATTCTCCCGTTGCTGGGATTGCTCTTGTCTTTGTCACTTTCGGCACAAGATATTGCAGTGAAAGGACATGTGAAAGACCACACAGGTGAACCACTGATTGGGGCTAACATCTTGATAAAGGGTACCTCTGTGGGAACTATCTCTGATGTGGACGGTAACTTTACTTTGAAAGCTGCCGTCAATGATATTCTCTCCATTACATGTATCGGTTTTAAGGGCCAGGAACTGACGGTTACCGGCAGCAATACACCGCTCGTCATCACTTTGCAGGAAGACACGGAGATGCTGGACGAAGTCGTTGTAATCGGTTACGGTCAAGTGAAGAAAGGAGATGTCACTGGTTCTCTGCTAACTGTGAAGCCGGACGAGCTGAACAAAGGAAAGCAATTGACTGCCGAAGACGCTCTGGTGGGTAAGGTTGCCGGTGTGAACATTGTACCGGGCAGCGGTGCTCCGGGCAGCGGCGGTACCATCCGTATCCGTATGGGAGCTTCTTTGTCAGCAGACAACGACCCACTGATAGTTATCGACGGTGTGCCTGTCAGCAACGCCTCCATCAGCTCTATCAACCCGAATGACATTGCTTCGTTTACGGTATTGAAAGATGCTTCGGCAACAGCCATCTACGGTTCGCGTGCCTCCAACGGTGTCATCATTATCACTACGAAGAAAGGAAACACCGACGGTGTTTCACGTCCCTCTTTCAGCTACAGTGCCAACGTGACGGTGGGCAATGTGTATAAGAAACTGGATGTACTCTCCGCTTCCGAATATCGCGAAGCCTTTGCCAAGTATGCCAATGCTCCGGAGGCTTTCAAGCTGGGTGATGTCAATACCGACTGGCAGGATGAAATCTACCGCGTGGCAATGGGTACAGACCACAACCTCTCCATGACTGGTGCTTTGAAGAATATGCCTTACCGCGTGTCCGTGGGCTATACCAACCAGAACGGTACGTTGAAAAACAACAACTACCAGCGCCTCAATGCCAGTATCGGTTTGTCGCCCAAGTTCTTCGACAAGCATCTCTCTGTTGACATCAATATCAAGGGTAGCATCGAGGACGAAAAGCCGGTTTCCACCAGTGTCATCGGAAGTGCCGTAGGTTTCGACCCTACACGCCCTGTATATCAGAACTATGACGGTAATGTAGGTTTGGGGTACTATATGTGGATGGGTGTAAGTAATACCCCCATCACGCTAGCTGCCTCAAACCCCGTCTCCGACTTGGAACTTGCCGACAAGCAGAACAAGACCAAACGCTCCATCGGTAATATTGCCCTCGATTATAAAATACACGGTTTTGAAGACTTTCGACTGAACCTGAACATGGGGTATGATTTCCTGACGGAAGACAAACACGATAACATGCCTGACTTGGTCCCCGCCATGTACACCGGCAACGAACAGGATGGTACCGGAAAGCGTTATACATATCATAACGACAAACGCAATACACTACTCGACTTCTACGCCAACTATGCCAAAGACTTCAACGACCATAACCTCAATGCCATGGCTGGTTACGGCTGGCAACGTTTCTGGTACAAGAACCATGATACCACTACCGACACCAAGGGTGAGGATCTTACCTCTCCCAAGCACGAGGAAGCTGAACTCTACCTGCTCTCCTTCTACGGTCGATTGAACTACTCTTGGAAACAGCGTTATATGCTGACTGCTACGTTACGTGCCGATGCTTCTTCTCGCTTCTCGCCCGAGACCCGTTGGGGCTACTTCCCTTCCGTAGCCGCTGCATGGCGTGTGAACGATGAGGCTTTCTTGGCAGACAACAAAGTAGTGTCCGACCTAAAACTCCGTTTGAGCTACGGTCAGACCGGCCAGCAGTCCATCGGTTCCTACTACCAGCATTTGTCCACCTATACTGCATCTTACGATGAGTCCAGATACTTGTTCGGTAACAAGTGGTACACCACCTACCGCCCCAACGGCTACGATCCCAACATTAAATGGGAGACTACGGAAACTTACAACATCGGTATCGACTACGGTTTCTTGAACAACCGCATCTCGGGTACGATTGACTACTACTGGCGTAACACGAAAGACCTGCTGAACGACATTTTTGTACCTGCCGGCAGTAACTTCACCAACCGTATCGAAACCAACATCGGTGATATGGAAAGCAAAGGTCTTGAAATCGGTGTGAACTTGGTTCCCATCCAGACCAAAGATTGGGAATGGAACATCAGCGGTAACTTCACTTGGAATGCCTCAAAGATTACCAAGCTGAACACCATCGACAACGAGAGCAACTACGTAAAGACAGGTAACGCCGGAGGTACAGGCCGCTATCTGCAAGTACACATGGTAGGAGAGACTCCGAATACCTACTATCTACTGAAGCAAGCTTATGACGAAAACGGACAGCCGCTGGACGGTAAATACATTGCCAAAGACGGCTCCATCACTTCTAGCGAAGAAGACTCTAACAAGTACGTCACTGGTAAGAGTTCCAAGGCCCCTTACTATTGCGGTCTGTCCACCCGTCTGTCCTACAAGAATTGGGATTTGGGCATCAACGGACACGGTAGCTTCGGTTTCTATGTCTATAACTATGTGGCTGCTTCCAACTCCTTGGATGCACTCTATGGCAGCAACGGCGTTTCCAGCAACATCCTGCGTTCTACGCTCGAAAACAAGTTTACGCAAGACCGCCAGTTCACCGACCATTTCCTGGAGAGAGGCAACTTCTTCCGTATAGACAATATCACCATCGGTCATACGTTCAATAAACTGTGGAACGACGGGACATCGCTCCGTCTCTCCTTCGCCGTACAGAATGTATGCACTTTGAGCGGATACTCCGGTCTTGATCCGGAGCTTTATGACGGAATCGATAAAAACATCTATCAGCGTCCGCGTACGTTCATGCTGGGAGTTAACCTTAATTTTTAATGACTAAAAACAGATACATGATTATGAAAACTAGATATTTCAAATTAGTAACAGTATGTTTGCTGGCTGTGTCACTTTTTGCTTCTTGCCTGGGCGACCTGGATACATTGCCGCTGGATGATAACGAACTGACCGGTGAGATGGTGTACTCTACTCCCGAGGGCTATATCGGCATGATTGCCAAGTGTTATGCTGCCCTGATACAGACAGGGCAGAAGGGTGGTGACGGAGGAGACGGCGATGTGTCGGGCATCGATGAAGGATATTCTGGTTATACTCGTGCCTTGTTCTACTTGCAGGAAGCTTGTACGGATGAAATCGTATTCCAGTCCGGTGGCAGCAAGGGTGTACGTGCCATGCTTTACTTGAATTGGGATGCTTCTACTGAGATTGTGGGTTATCCTTATTACCGTCTTTTCATGACCATTAACTATTGCAACGAGTTCCTACGTGAATGTACAGAGAGCAAATTGCAGGAGAGAGGTGTGTATGAAGCCTTGAAAGACGAGTATCAATACTATTGTGCCGAAGCCCGCTTCATCCGTGCTTATAGTTACAGTATGCTCTGCGACCTTTACGGTTCTACACCCTTCGTGGACGAAACGATGGAAGTAGGTGACATGCCCGAGCAAGCCACTCGCGAGGAAATCTACAACTTTGTGGTGTCCGAACTGGAAGAATTGACCACCCTGCTGAAAGAACCCAAAAAGAACGAATATGCCCGTGTGGACCGTGTAGCAGCCTGGTTCTTGCTGTCACGTGTTTACTTGAATGCCGAAACTTGGGTAGGAAAGAATGAATACACAAACGCATACAAATATGCCAAAAAGGTAATTACGGAAGGTAATTATCCGCTGGCTTCCGATTATCGCCACATCTTCTTGGCAGACAATGAAACTTGTTCCGAAATCATCTGGCCGCTGGTGCAGGATGCAGACTATGCGCAAGGCAGCGCAGGTACTAACTTCCTGATTAAGGCGTTGATGAATGGAGATATGGGCAACTATATCCGGATAGGTGTGAACGGCACCTGGGGAAATGCCCGCGTAAAGACACAGCTGGTGGATATGTTCGAAGAAGAAGACCAGACTTTTGTGGCAGACGACATCTGGGGGAACGGCAAGAAAGACAAGCGTGCCCAATTCTTCTCTATTGGCCACACCAAAGAAACTTGGGTAGAAGGCAAGGAGTTCCAGAGCGATTTCAATAACGGCTACGCCTGCATCAAGTGGAGAAACGTGCGCAAAGACGGCAGTGAACTGGAACCAGGCGGCACGAAGTACTCCTCTGTCGATTATCCGATGTTCCGTACGGCAGATGCCTACTTGATGGCGGCTGAGGCTATTCTGCGTGGCGCCGAAGGTGGTTCGCGTACCGAAGCGTTGGAGTATGTGAATGAAATCAGAGACCGTGCTTACATGTCCGGCAAATATGGTAATGGCGTATCGGGACGCATCAGCGACAGTCGGTTGAATCTTGATTTCCTTTTGGATGAACGTGCCCGCGAGTTGCACATGGAGTTGGTTCGCCGTACAGACCTGATTCGTTTTGGTAAGTTCACCAAGGGATATAACTGGGACTGGAAAGGTAGTGACAATGGCGTGGCAGGTTCTTACATAGGTAAGGATGTGGACGACAAATACAACCTCTTCCCCATTCCGCAGGACGAGTTTACCACCAATCCTAATTTGACACAAAATCCTGATTTCTTGAACTGAAAAGCTTTATTATCCTATGAATTTTAGATTGAAACGAATCGTTTTTTCTACCATTCTTTTTGCCGCATCGGCTGTGCATACATCGTCGTATGCACAAGCCACGCGCGAAGAAATCTTCGATAACATTGCCGTTACCGGAGGAGTGTATTATGCCTATCCGGCACCGGGTGTACAGACCAAGGCACCGAAGGGTTACGAGCCTTTCTATATCAGTCACTTCGGACGTCATGGCTCGCGCTGGCTGATTTCTGACGAGGAGTATATCCGTGTGATGGAAGTGTTTGAAAAGGCACATCAGGCAGGTAAACTTACTCCGCTGGGCGAAGATGTGCGCAAGCGGTTGGCTATTGTCTGGGCAGATGCCGAAGGACGCGGTGGAGACTTGAGCCCAGTGGGCGTGGATCAGCAGCGCGGTATTGCCGAACGTATGTATCAGGCATTTCCCGAAGTCTTTAAAGGTGCGCCGGAGATGTCGGCATGTGCTACACTCGTAATACGTTGCGTACTCAGTATGGATGCCTTCTGCGAACGTCTGAAGGAATTCAATCCCCAACTGAAGATTGAGCGTGAATCTAGCAACAAATACATGCCTTACTTGAACTTTCATACGCAGGAAGCCATGAAGTTCACTTCGCACAAGGGCCCTTGGTACGAGGAGTTCCGCAAATTCGAGAAGAGCCATGTTCGTCCCGAACGTCTGATGAACTCACTTTTCTCCGATAAAGAGTTTGTCCATAAACGTGTGAATCCGGAGGAACTGATGCGCGGTCTTTATGCGATAGCCTCGGACATGCAGGACGTGGAGCAGGAAGTATCGTTCTATGATATTTTTGAGAAGCAAGAGTTATTCGACATTTGGCAGATACACAACTACAAGAACTACGTGTGCGACGGTCCCTCGCCCATGACCAACGGACTGATGGTGGCAAACGCCAAACCGACACTGGAGAACATCATTGCCGCTGCCGACGAGGCTATTGCTTCGGGTAGAAACTCGGCTACTTTCCGCTTTGCACATGATGGAAACATTATCCCCCTGGCAGGATTGATGAAGTTGGAGAACTGCTATAACGAGGAGGCCGACCCCGATAAGTTCTATCAGGCGTGGTGCAACTACAAGGTTGCGCCGATGGCAGGAAATATACAGCTGGTGTTCTTCCGCAAGAAAGGCTCGCCGGAAGATGTGATTGTAAAACTGTTGCTGCACGAGCATGAAGTAAGTATCCCGGTGAAGACGGATATGGCTCCTTTCTATCACTGGCAAGATGTGAGAGCTTTTTATAAAGGAATTGTAGACAGTCTGCCCGACAGACCGTAACATATTCTTCATACTCCATACCGATTGCACGGTTTACGTTCGATTTTCTTTCCACAAGGGGAGCAAAAAACGGCGTAATCCGTGCAATTTGTGTCTTGTTCCTTCTCTTGTTCCTATTTTTTCTGTACTTTCGTATCAACTTAAAGA
>OHDS01001193.1_pt1 | contig 10927 bp, 10 predicted proteins | sample 1567031 | NCBI WGS metagenome assembly OHDS01 (sample SAMEA3879503, study PRJEB24766) | human gut metagenome | biome: human-associated habitat; feature: feces | place: USA | collected 1985/1987
CAACAAGGCATATCATTGCAGAGCATACAAGCAATTTATCCGCCAGAGGATCCATAAATTTACCAAAGTTTGTAACAAGATTGTTTTTACGGGCAAGATATCCGTCAAACCAGTCTGTAACGCTTGCGACCACAAACAGAGTCAGAGAAATGTAACGATTGGCTTCTCCGCCCCATCCGGTCAGAAGAAATATTACAAGAAAAGGAACAATGATCATTCTTGCAATTGTAAGTTTATTCGGTGTATTCATCTGCCAACTCTCCTATCAAATCATATTCCAGTGCACCGGTCACACGTACCTTTGCAAAATCTCCTGTCATCAGGAGTTCTCCTGTCTGCACAAAAATATAACCGTCGACCTTTGGTGCATCTCCGTAAGTTCTGCCAATGTATGCGCTCTCATCTGCAACTTTTCCCTCGATCATCACGAGAAGTTCCTGTCCGATACGGTCAGTTCCCTTATCATAGGAGATCTCCTGCTGAAGCTCCATGATCTCGTCACGTCTGGCCTCTTTGACTTCTTCCGCAACCTGATCAGGCATCGTTGCTGCAGGTGTATCTTCTTCCGGTGAGTAAGTAAATACTCCCAGACGGTCAAATTCCATCTCATCCACAAAGCCCATCAGCTCTTCGTGGTCTTCCTGTGTTTCCCCGGGGAATCCGGATATCAGAGTGGTACGGAGCACGATGTCAGGAATCTCCCGGCGAAGCTTATTTACAATCTCCACCAGCTCTGCCTGTGTTGTCCTTCTTCCCATTCTCTTTAAGATACGGTCACTTGCATGCTGGATCGGAAGATCCAGATAATGGCATACCTTTGGATTTTCGCGGAGTTCCTGTGCCAGTTCAACCGTAATCTCTTCGGGATAACAGTACAAAACACGGATCCACTCAATATCGCGAATCTCGGACAAACGCCGGAGCAGTTCCGGAAGTTTTTTTTCATGATAGAGATCTACACCGTATAATGTAGTCTCCTGTGCTACCAAAATCAATTCCCGGATTCCTTTTTCCGCAAGTTTTTCGGCTTCTTCAATCAAATCTTCCATCGGTACACTTCGATAATGGCCTCTCATGGATGGAATAATACAATACGTACAATTTTTGTTGCAGCCTTCGCTGATCTTTAAATAGCCAACATGCGACATACCGGAGGTAACGCGGTCTGTCAGGTGAACTGGGAGATAATCCAGTTCTTTTGTCAGCGCCGCATGTTCGCCCCCGAGTGCTTTTTTTACAACGACAGCGATATCATCGTAGGCAGTCGTTCCGATCACGCCGTCAATTTCCGGCATTTCTTCCAAAATGGTATCCTGATAACGTTCCGCAAGGCATCCGGAAGCAATCAGCACTTTACATTTTCCTGTCTTTTTGTATTCTGCCAGTTCTAACAGAGTTTCGATACTCTCCTGTTTGGCATCATGGATAAACGCACACGTATTGACGACGATGATCTCTGCCTGTTCCGGCTCATCGGTCAATTCATAGCCTTCTTTGGTAAGAAGGGCAAGCATTTTTTCACTGTCAACCAGATTTTTGTCACAACCTAAAGAGACAAAATAAATGTGCATCATTCTTGTAATCCTTTCGCTTCTACGCAGTTATTCATAAGCATGGCGATCGTCATCGGACCGACGCCGCCAGGTACCGGAGTAATGGCATGCGTAATCGGAGCTACGTCATCATAATCCACATCTCCGCAAAGTTTGCCGTCTGCACCGCGGTGGATTCCGACGTCAATAACAACAGCGCCGTCTTTGACATATTCTTTGGTGATAAATTTTGGTTTTCCAATCGCAACGATCAAAATGTCTGCCCGTTTCGTTACTTCTTTCAGATCTTTGGTATGGGAATGACAAACCGTAACGGTTGCATTTTCACGAAGCATCAAAAGTGCCATCGGTTTTCCGACAATATTGCTTCGTCCGACGATCACACATTCTTTTCCATCGATTTCGACCCCGGTACGTTTTAATAACTGAATTACACCAGCTGGTGTACAGGAAACAAATCCCGGCTGTCCGATACTAAGGGCACCGACACTCTGTGGATGAAAACCATCGACATCTTTTTTCGGTGAAATCGTCTGAATTACCTTGTCTTCGTCCATATGCGCCGGCAATGGAAGCTGTACCAGAATGCCATTGACATCGTCTCGGTCATTTAACTCTTTGATCAATTGCAAAAGTTCTTCTTCCGGTGTTTCTTCCGGCAATTCGTAAGCCAGAGAACGAATCCCGATATATTCACATGCTTTTTTCTTGTTTCCGACATAAACGGTCGAGGCCGGATCATTTCCTACCTGGATTACAGCCAGGGTTACCTCAAGGTTTTCTTTTTCTACTCTTTCTTTTAATTCGTCTTTTATCTGTGCGGAAATCTGTTTTCCATCAATTCGAATGCTCATAGCAACCTCCTAATAGTTTTTTTATAAATTTTCTACGATACGGTCACGCAGGGACTGCATATGGTAATCGGTTCGATTGATTACGTCAGCACAGGCGCGCAGTTCATACATAATACTTTCCGCATCATCAATATCTTTTTTATATTTCAGCTGGTGCTCCAGACTTGCCCAGAAGTCCATCGCGATCGTTCGGATCTGCACTTCCACGCGAATCTGCTCTTTGTGATCCGAGAAAAAGACCGGAACTTCAATGATTAAGTGAAGACTGCGGTAACCATTCATCTTCGGATTTTTAATATAATCTTTGCGTTTGATCAATTCAATGTCATCCTGCGCAGTAAGCATGTCCGCCACTTTGTAAATGTCATCAATAAAAGCACAGATGACGCGAACCCCTGCCACATCCGAAAGATTTTCAAATACCGATTGTACCGTGACGGGATAGCCTTTTCTGCGAAGTTTGCTTGCAATGCTGTCCGGTTGTTTTACACGGGTTTTGATAAATTCAATCGGGTTTCTCTGTCTTTTTATGGATAACTCATCATTTAATACTTGTAATTTGGTTTTAATCTCTTTGATCGCACAACTGTACATCATCATCATCTGTCGAAATTCGGTTTCCTGATCGATGAATACGTGTCCTGCATCTGCCGGTATATATATCTGATTTAACAAAGAGGTGTCAACTTCTTGTTCTAACATAGTTTATTCGCCAACCTTTCTCCTTACCTGAATGCATAAAAATCCATTTATGCATACAATATAATTTTATAAGAAAATGACAGTAAAGTCAAATAATTCTTTACTTTTTCGAAAAATCAAAGTATAATCAGTAAAAAGTATGGATACGGAAATGAAAAAAGGAAGGAAATTAACAGATGTTTCGTTTATGGGCAAAAGAATTTAAAAGCAATCGAATGATCCGGGACATGGTCGTGGAAAATGATTCCCCTGAGATGTCCCGGACTAAAAAAGTATTTGCAGCACTGGAAGAAGTGTGCTATGAATTTGATCTTTCCAAACCAATCTGGCTGGAACACAATATCGAAGAATTCAAACGCGTCGACAAAACCCGCTTTCGCAGCGATAATTTTATCGACGGCATCGAATTTGATTATCTTGAGATCCACGTTATTGAGGAAGATTAGGAATCGGCTCAATACTCCGCTGTAAAATCCCTTTCATATACGCTATGGCAATTCCATAGTTCGTAAATGGAATGCCTTGGTCAACAGCACATTTCATACGATACTTCACTTCTCTCTCATTGAGCATGCACCCTCCACAATGGATGACCATCGCATAAGGAGATAGATCTTCCTTAAACTCCCGGCCGGAACTCCATTCAAATTTCAGATCTTTCCCGGTATATTTTAAAAGCCAGTTTGGCAGTTTTACAGTACCGATATCTTCGCACTGGCGGTGATGCGTACAGCCTTCCGAAACGAGGATGCGGTCTCCGTCTTTTAGTGAATCTACCGCTTGAATTCCTTTGACAGCGGTTTCCAGATACCCTTTAAAACGCGCCATTAAAATAGAAAACGAAGTCAATGGAATCTCTTTTGGCACAATGGCTGCGACCTCTTCAAATGCCTGACTGTCCGTGATCACCATACGGACCTTTCCTTCTAATTTTTGTAAAGTCCGGGCAAGTTCCGTATTTCTTACCGTCACTGCGGCAGCGCCCGCCTCAAGAATATCGCGTATCACCTGCTGCTGTGGCAGGATCAGACGACCTTTTGGCGCAGCGGAATCAATCGGAATGACAAGCACAGCAAGGTCTCCCGGGCACAAAAGATCTCCCACGATCTGAAGTGTCATATCCTTTGTAGGAATCTGATGAGCAAGTTTTTCCTTACACTCCTGAATACCAATTTTTTCCAAAGCACTAATATAGATACTATGCTCCTCTTCTTTCGGAATTTTCTCCAAAAGATCGGATTTATTATAAATAATCAGATAGGGCAGTTCTTTTTCCTGAATTAATGCAAGCAGCAGCTTGTCTGTCGCTGTGAATCCCTTTTTTGCATCAACGACAAGGACGGCAATATCGGTTCGGTTTAAGATCTGTTTTGTTTTTTGGATTCGTTTTTCGCCCAATTCGCCGACATCATCGAAGCCGGGAGTATCAATGATCATAACCGGTCCTAACGGAAGAAGTTCCATCGCTTTTTGCACCGGATCCGTCGTCGTTCCGAGGACATCTGACACGACTGCCAGTTCCTGCCCGGTTATCGCATTGACAACACTGGATTTTCCGGCATTGCGGCAGCCAAAAAATCCGATGTGGATTCGATTGGCAGAGGGAGTATCATTGAGTGACATACGTATACCTTCTTTCTTGTTTATTAAAAAACATTGTACCACATTTCTGAAAAATATGATATAATCATTTCGTGTAATATTAGGGATCCAACGATAATAGAAATGGAGAATAAAGATGAATAAAACAGAAGTTACGGAAATAAAGAAAATATTTAAAAAAGACGACAATGGCATCACAAGGATCTGTGGATGCTATGTAGATGGCGAAAAAAATAAGCGTGTCGAGTTAAAAGAGGCATTTTACTCTCTTCCCGAAGAAGAAATGTTTAAATACGTGGATATTTTTCGAAAAACGATGTCCGGTACGCTTGGCAAAAATCTTATGAATATGGAATTTCCTATGGAAGAAGAAACCAATGACGATGGCAAACAGAAATTTATGATGAAGCTCGTAGACAGTGGTCTGCAAGACGACGCCCTTTTGGATGAATTCTATGATATGGTGATCAAAACGTACGAATATACCGGAAATTATCTTATCGTTCTGATCCATACCGCTTACGATATTCCGTCAATCACAGCGGATGGAATCGAAAACGAAGATGCATCCGATTATGTATATAATTTTATCCTTTGCAGTATATGTCCCGTAAAATTATCCAAGGCCGGGCTCTGCTACAATCCGGAAAATAACAGTATTGAGGACTGTGACCGCGACTGGATCGTACAGGCGCCGGCAAACGGTTTTCTTTTCCCTGCCTTCAATGACCGAAACACAGACATCCACAGCCTGCTTTATTATGCTAAAAATGCGGATGAAGTCGATATCGATTTTTCCTACAATCTTCTCGGCTGTACATTTCCAATTCCTGCTAAGGAGCAAAAAGAAACGTTCCATGCTTTGGTGGAGGAGTCTCTCGGAACAACGTGCGATTACGAGATGGTGAAAAATCTGCATGAAAACTTAAATGAAATGATCGAGGAAAACAGGGAAAATCCGGAACCGCTCGAACTGGACAAAGAAGATGTGAAAAAGATCCTCTCCTCGTGTGGAGTTTCGGAAGAAAAAATCGATGTTTTTGAAGAAAAATTTACGGAAAATATTGGGGAAGATCAGAAACTGGTCGCAGATAACATCGCCAATCTCCGCAAATTTGAAGTGCGAACTCCGAATGTCACCATTCAGGTAAACCCGGACCGAACCGACCTTGTCAATACGCAGATTATCGATGGTGTACCTTGTATCGTCATTGAATGCAGTGACGAGGTGGAGGTCAATGGAATCCGCGTGGCAAATCCGATGTAGGGATGTAAATAAAAGTGGATAAGATAAGAGAAAGAGGCAGTCTTTGAGGGGCTGCCTCTAATATTTTCTTTTGGATTTATCGGATGAGTTGTATTAATGTGTAAAACGCACTTCCCTGTTGTTCTGTAACAAGATTTGGTTTAATATCTCTTAATAGAAATTTTTTGATAACTTCTGAATGTGGATGCTTATATTTATTGCTATAGCCAGCTGAAATCACAAAAAAACAGTTATAATCAAGAAATTTATCATTAAAATTATATTTTGAACCGTGATGCGGTATTTGAATACATCCAATCTTGTCCCAATATTTAGAATATGCTTTTTGTAGTTCTTTCCAGTTATTTCTTCCAGATGCATTATAATCGCCAGTATATAAACAACCTGCTTTTTTATCAAAATTGTTGTAATTACAATAATTGCATTTACAATATTTATAATTTAGTAGGTGTTGTTGGAAATAATCATATGCTGTTCCTGAAAATAATGTCATGGAATTTGAATTAAAATCGCCTGGTATATTTCCATATGCATTTATTATCTTATTTTGGTCATTCTTGTTCCCATTCTTCCACTTTTCTTCTAATTCGTCTCCATTAATTTCGCATTTAAACTCTTTTTTTAAATTATCTTTCAATAGTACGATTTGTTCAGTTTGTTTAAAATTGAACGGTATATACATCCATTCAAAATAGTTAGCCCAATTGTAATCATCTACAATTTTATCAACTATATTTTCACCTGAATTAACGATATTAATATTTGGCAAATTACCATTTATATCCTTAATTAAATTATCTTGATTGGGAGGATAGATTCCGATAAGTTCAGGCATATTTCTATCAATTCTATTATTATTCATAACATTTTTGATAGCTTTATTCGGAGAAACTAAAAATTCTAACGTAAATTTAGCTGCTTTTTTTATTTGAAAATTAATTTCAAGTAATCTTTTTGATTCATTATCTATTATAGGGAAAATTATTTTGTTAACACAACAATGCTCAAGCAAAAACGGAATACCATTTATATGATCTTCATGTAAATGAGATAAAAATATGGCATCTATCTTTTCATCTTTTTCAAATGTAGTTTTTATTTGTTCCTTTAAAATCTGTATATTTGTTTTTGACCCACAATCATAAACTATATTGTGGGTTTTACCAAGAAAATGAAGGCACTCGCAATAAAACGCCCCTTGTCCAATTGGCAAAAAACTTCGTACCATACGCCAACACATTTGTATTCCTCCATTAATTCAAAAAACTTTTAAAATGAAAATATTTTTCAAAATCCTCCAACGCCAGCCAATACCAATAATGCTATTACTAAAATAAGCATAAATATTATGTAAGCAACTAAAAAGTTTTTGCTTTTTGCTTTATTTAAAAAAATAAGCATTAACCCGACAAACAACACAACCACAATACCTAATGAAAGGTTAAGCATTACAAGAAATTTCAAATTTGCTGTTTCTGCATTTATATTAGTGAAGTTTACCATTATCATAGAAAAGACCGCAACAAATACACCCATTATTGTCATAATATTGGCATATATTTTACTTTCTTTTTCTTCTAATTCTTCTTTTTGCTGCTCAATTTTTAAAATTTTCCGCTCATATTCGTCCTGATAACCAGCAAATCCTCGATATTTCTCTTCATTATTAAAAGAAGCATTTTCTTGAAGATTATATGTTTTTTGAGGGACTTCTTTTAATTGTTCAAAAAAGATTTGAGCAATCTTGTCTCCTTTGTCAAGTTTTATTCGATTCGGTGATATATTGGAAACACGTAAAAACATGTATGTCTTATGACCGGGAAAATAGTGAGGACCACTTACTTGAATTCCAAGACGCATCTTTGAATTTTTCTCACCAATTCGCCCCATTAAATCGTCAGGCATATGTATCATTTCTTTGGTTCGGACAAAAATAGTTTCACTCGGTTGTAATATATAAGACTCCTTTTCCGCATCATTTGTTATGATGCATTCAAGAGTTACATCATAAGAAACAGAGTTTACATTGTTTTCATCATAACCTTCGATAACAATGTCTTTCCCACGTTGTTTTATTTCTTTATCTACTAATATCATGGCAAATCCCCCTTTTATTTATATTATAACACTCATTTCGGTGTTTTCAAGTCAATTTCAAAAATATTTTAGTATCACAACAACAAACAACCGAACAAAATTTTTTAATATGTTAGTTATCCTCTAGTAAATCCCTATATATTTCAGAAGCATTTGTTATCGTTACTTTTTTACCTTGTTTTGTTAATTGGATTAATTTGTTTGCCTTTTTCCTTATTTTGTTTTTAATAGCATTGCTATTTACTATAACCGGTTTATTGGTGTTCCTACCTATGTATTCTTCAGCGATATACTCTTCCGTCACCGGACACAGATTTTGAAGCAAAAATGCGGCGTATCTGCCGCGGACATATCCAAATTCCAATCCGTCATAGACAGGATATTTTTGCAGTTTTTGATTCAAACCATTTTGATATTTTGTTATTTGAGATGAAATAGGAATCATCCAATAAATATCATCTATCCTATCTTTTATTGCATAAAAACAAGGTCGTTTATGTTCTTGACCATCGATATTTTCCTTATTTTTCATCACACCATATGTTCCGTACTTTTCACAATATTCGTCTTTTAAAAAATAAAAATGTTCTTGTGTCATATATATCCCTCCGTATAAGAAAAAAGATCCCTTTCAAAAAGGAATCTTTCTAATATTTTGTTCCTGTGCTTTTATGATTCGCCTTACAGGTGGCGATGAATATTTTATGATATTATTATATATTAGTCTGCACAAACAAACAACCGAACAAAATGTAAAGTTTCTGTGACAAACAAAAGTATCTACTTCGCCAATAAAATTTAGCTCCCCTACTCTTCTTTCTCCTCAAGTACATACTTATACACCTCATACGGCTCATTGTTCGGATGCAGTTCCTCATCCTGCCAGTCACAGTAGGTATCTTCAGAGGCAAGCAACCCATTGATATGGTAAGTATCGGTATCATTTTTATAGTCACGTTCCCCTTTTGCAACGATAACTTCCTGCAGTTTTCCCTCTTTGTACTGTAATTTGCTGGTAAATTCGGTATAAACCTGATCAGCTTCATTATCAATATCATAGCAAAAATAACCACCGGGTTTAAGTTCAAATGCCGCCTCACTGGATAAAAATGCAGCATATTCCCCGTTTTGATAGGAGAAAATAACATATTCATCAAGAGAAAGTATTAATTCTTTGATTCCGTCCCCAGTCAGATCAACCAACTGGACCTGATGATAAATATCTTCCTTCCCTGTCAGATATTCGTCCAAAGTCTGTTCTGTTCCATCCGGAAAGTGAATTTTCTGCTCATTTTTCAACATAGGTAAATATTTGGCAAGCATGGTATAATCTTCCGGACACATATTATACTGTTGTTCTTCCCAGTCAATATTTTTCAGGTTTTTCAGAAAATCATACCCGTTATATTCCTGAAAGTGTTTTACTTTTTTGCTAATTGCAAAATTTTCCTGAGATTTTTGCAATTTATGCAGAAACTGCGATTCTGTGACTTCAGACATTGGCTGTTGATAAGAAAACCATTGAATCGCAACGGATTCTTTTTTTAGTTTTCCATATTTTTCTTTCATCAAAGAATCGATATCAGAGTATTGCTTTTTCGTTATTTTTGCGGTTTTCTTATTGCCATTTTGTGTTAGCTTGTAGTAACTGTTTTTTAATTTTCCTTTTCCTTTTTTAGAAACAATATGAGAGCCTCCTGCAAGGTAATTATCGGTAAATGTACCATTTTTCAATTGCAGAAATCCGAGTGACTCATAATTTTCGCCGCCAGATACATGGGTTATGCCATACACTCTATAGTAGTAATTATGCTCTTGTTGATCAATATAGACCGTGTGTATGGCATCTAAAATGTCATGCCCTTCTTTTCCGAAGGCTTTTCCTTTGCATTTTTTCAATTTTGAACCATCTTTGCTGATCTCGTAGTACCAGTTATGGGTAATATGACCCGTTCCATTCATTTCAGTTGCTATAATCAATTCCAGCCGTCCGTTTTGATCGAGATCCGTCACGGCGTAATGATAGCTATCCATATATTGATCATAAGTCACAATCTTATCTTTTGCTTCGGCGATGGTTTTTAACTGCCCTTCTATCGATAACGGATCCACCGGCTGCATCGCAGAGGATGACGCGTTAATTGCTGAAGAGGTGGTACTAATTGCGGATGTGGTGGCCTCTTCGGAAGATTTTGGATTTTGTGCGGAATCTGCACATCCCGTCAGGATCAGGCTTGCCAGTAACAGGCATAGGGAAAAAATGTGTTTTGGGTTTTTCATAATAACTCACTCCTCACTATAGATAAAAACGGCAAACCTAAAGTGTGTTTTTAGATTTGCCGTCCTGTAATTATATGCTATAATTCATCCTATTTCTTATTATAGTTGATCAGACAGCCTTTCAAGATGATCTCTCTCTCATCATCCGTCAATCTGCCAAGTTTGAATTCCATCTCTTTCATGCCTTTGTTTACAACGTAAGCTTTTACGCTGTCTTTTTTATTGGCAATGGCATCTTTCACGTCTTTGACAAGGATGTAGTCATCTTTATCAAATGGAAGGTCGCCATCAAAAATAAATGGAAGCATTCCCCAGTTGATCAAGTTGGAACGATAACGTTTTGTCGCATATTCACGTGCGATATTTGCCATACCGCCGAGAACTCTCTGACAGCTGGCTGCCTGCTCACGAGCGGAACCATCTCCCGGTTTTACGGCAAAGATGACACTTCCGATCTCCGTTTCTTCCGGTTTTACATCGAAGGATTTCTGAATTGTCTCATATACGTCTTTGAGCTGTGGATCTACGGCGTAGATGTCTTCTCCGGCAAGGCGGGCTTTCTCAGCCTTCTG
>OHDS01001200.1_pt1 | contig 10863 bp, 11 predicted proteins | sample 1567031 | NCBI WGS metagenome assembly OHDS01 (sample SAMEA3879503, study PRJEB24766) | human gut metagenome | biome: human-associated habitat; feature: feces | place: USA | collected 1985/1987
GCATACAGACCTTGGAGAGGGTCTATAAACACTACTACTTTATAATACGAGGAAGGCGAAAATGAAAAATAATCAACGCTTTGGGAAATTACATATTATTATACTGGTAATATTGATATTGGGTGTAATACTGATTTCTATTTTATTAGGTTCCAGACAAAAGAATGAAGGAGTATTTATATTTTACGATTATTCAAATATGCTTTCTGAAAATGAAAATAATATGGGAATAATAGATAGGAAGAATAATAAAGTAGTGATTTTTGATAATCTTGGTAATGAAGTATCCTATCTTGATACAAAAGAAGGATGTCCAAATCAAATAGCACTTGGTCAGGATTCTTATTTCTTGCTTTACCTATGGTATAATGAAAGGGATGAAGGTAAGATTGTTCAGTATGACTATCAATCTAATAAGATGAAAGAGTGCATAGTTCCTAATTTGGCAACGATTGCAAGTAGAGAAGGCTATCTGTTTGTAGGAAATTGGAAAAAACGGGAAAGGGAAGATGGCTTGTATCCGTACTTTTATCCGTACTTTTATCCTTTTTATAACGGATTTTATGCAAACAGTTATATTGCTGAGAATGAGTTTGGTAGTGAATTTGAGAAGTTATTTCCGAATAAGACAGAAATATGTATGGTTGGAGATGTTGAATTGTATTATCACATAGAAGGATACTTTTCTACGGAGCCTGCGTGGGGGGACTATCCGGGAACATCGATGGGAGATTTTACAGTAAAAGATAGAGTTTACGGATTTCAGACAGAAACAAAGCAGGAGGCGAAAAATCGTAGTTTAGTTTTAAAAGAATTTGCTGGAAATGAGAATATGAAGGATGCAATTTATTCAGTACATGAGTATCAGAATGGTAATAACATTTATGGTGTTTGCAACATTTTTGAAAAGAGGATTTATTCTCAGCCGATTAAAGGGCAGGATGTAATAAGTTCTTTCAGTTATAAGATTTCTGATAAAGAAGGCAAGGTTGTAATAATGCACCAAGAGAAATCGGGAATCGGGATAATGACATCGGAAAATGTTTATATTTATCAGAAAGATAATTGTATAATGCAACGAAATCTAAAATCAGGAAATACCAAAGTAATCTATAACTTTCAAAATCTAAGTGGGCAGGAGATATACGTACAAGGCGATTATTTGTTAGTTGTGGACGATGGAAAGACTGTGCCTGTTAAGTGGAATCTTAAAAATAATATAGATTCGTAAATACAAAAGGCTATTTTGAGTCAAAAGAATATTAATAATGGTCTCATAAAGGAAGATTATAGTGATATCAAAACTTATGTGATTCATAATGGGGCAGTCAGTCTCGGTGAAATTCCGGAAGGGGCAGTGTGCCGTACATATCCGGAAAAGCAGTTGGCAACTGGATGTATGTCGAGTACAAAGGCGTTCAGGGCTATGCCTATAATAACTATCTGCAGTCCGTAAGCCGTACCGTTTCAGATGGGAAAAAAGCAGAACATCCGCATATGAGCTACAATCTCCTTCCTCTTCTGATTCTGCCATGGCAGATAATGGTCATGTTGAGAAGGGAAATATCTATAAAATTTTATCGGGAAAAAGAGTGAAATTGGTAAAACATTACTCCAAGACAAGTGCTGTTGCTATTCCAAATTATGTAAAAATACAGGGCGTAAAATACAAGGTCGTTTCCATAGGTGCAAGAGCCTTTAAATATGACAAATCACTTCGAAAACTTACGATTGGAAAATATGTAAAATCCATAGGACGCGAGGCATTTAGCGGTTGTAAGAACTTGAAAAAAATCACTCTTAAGACAAAGAGTTTGACAAAGAAAAATGTGGGAGCAAGATACTTATGTAATTATATAGAATTAAAACTCAAAATAATAACAGCATGGAATGTGCAACTCTCTTGGTTAAAATAAAAGCGAGAGTTACCATTATATTTTTTAATAACACGTTCGATGCTTTTCATGCCATAGCCATGATTTTGTTTATCCTTTTTGGTTGATGTTAAACGGTGGCTTCGGGTAAAAGGATCTTTTTTACATGAGTTGACCATGGAAATAACGATACTGTCATGGTTGTGAGCGGAAATATTTAATTCAATAAATGAATTTGGTATGTTTTTGGCAGCATCAACAGCGTTATCTAACAGATTGCTGAACAATGCTGTCAAATCATATTCAGATAGAAAATCAACACATCCGGCCCGAACATCTGTAATCAATGAAATATGAAACTCCGTACATTGCTGCTTAACCTTAAAAATAATAGTGTTAAGCAAATCATTATCGGAGATACGGACCGAGGTCTGTAAGTCAGAAGATTTAATGATTTCATGGATGTAGGAGGCCACTTTTTGTGGCTCATTTTTTTCATTTAATTCTGCAATTGAAGATAGGTGTTTTCGAATATCGTGGATCAATATTTTTTGTTTCTCGTCTTGTTTATGCAGCGCATCGAAATAATTTACTGCAGCGGATTCTTTTTGCAGCAAAATCTGCATTTCTAAAAATTTTTGATTTTTTTCCTGTATTGCTGTATGAAACCAAACCAGAAAAACGTTGATGGCAAGAAGCAAAATGACACTAATTGTTATCATAATGTTCAGGTACAATGGTAAGTGAACATACATACAGACGGTAGCAAGAACAATAGCAATAAACCCGGATAATATCGGGATTATATTGAGGAAGAGGGTGTTTTTGTCAGAGGCAAGTTCTCTTGTCTTTTTTTTCTTAATATATTGGGAAATGTATTGAAGTAAAGCAAAATATAATAATTTACTTGGAATGGTCAATGCTATTACATTTTGAAAATAAGTTTTGTTATTATAAAAATCCGGAATAAAATAGGAAAGAATACTAAAAAATCCCAGTTCACTCAAAGTCATAATCATTGTAATGAGAAAAGAATGGAAAAAAGCAGTAAGAAATTCTGTCTCATACATAAAGAAAATGTATATAAAATTGAGAGTTAGAAATGCCAAAAGGTTAATTGCAAAATTTTGTGGTAAGGAAGCGATAAATAACAAAACATAGCAAAAAGACAAGACCGCTATTTGTCGCCGCCTTGTGTGGGAAGGGATAAATAGATTTTTACAATACTGCCAAAGAATACAGCCCTCAAGTATGTAAATTATAATATAGCAGATTTGTATTGGCATAATAAATATCACCTCGTACTTTCAAGATATAAAAAATAAGCTTCCTTAAAATCAGAATATTTTCTTCTTGTCAAATAAGCAGTATATTGATCGTTGTAAAGATGAATCAGTGAGTGATCAAAATTGGTCACATATTGCATATTTACAATAAAACTGCGATGAGATTGAAAAAAACAAGGGCTGTCAAGGGCGGTAACCCAATAGGACATTTTAGGAATTACGATATATTCTCGATGTGTTGTATATACGTGTATAGTCCGTTTCCGTCCTTCTATAAAAATAATATCAGAGGCGGAAACGGTATAAACTCCGTCTTTTGTCTCTAGCGGAATTTTTGTATTAGTTGAATTATATAATTCGAGGGCATCGTTCATATTTTGAAACAAGCGCTGTTTATCCAAGGGCTTCGATAAATAACGAAATACATGAAAACGCATTGCATCATCCAAATACTCTGTAAAAGAAGTTATTATAAATATGATTGTGTTTTTATTGCGTTGTTTTAATTCTTGACCGATTAAGATACCGTTAAGCCCGGGCATCTCGATATCAAGAAAAACAATATCTTTATCGCTTGAATCATGAAGAAGATCTTCTCCATTGTTGTAAGTAAAGATTTTGGGAACTTTAAGCTTTCTTTGTTTGAAATATTCAATAATATATTTTTGTAATTTATCTACAATAATATTGTCGTCGTCACAAATAAAAATCTGCAAACTTACATCCCCCTTTCTTCATATACTTCCATTATACATAAAATTAATGAAAAATCAAGTATATGAAGAATGGATGGGATAAAATATTAAAACTTATTTTTATTCCAATTATGTTGATTTCTTGCAACCATGAGTTCAACCATTTCTCCGGCTAATTTAATGTCTTCGGAACTGCATAATCTAAGATTATCACAAATATTTAAAGGGACATTATTTGGATGAATGCTGCCCAAAAGCAGAAAACTAGTGATTGTTATAATGATGTTTTATGTAATATTAATTATAGTTCGTTTGAGATATTATGCAAGTTGTGTAGCGATTAGTCTTTGCTTATCTGCATTATTACAATTACCATGTGTTTTGCGGTTAAAATGGCAAAAGGATTAATGCAAAGATTAAAAATGACCAAAAAGGTACGAAAAATGTCGTTTCGTGCAAGTGGTATTGATTTTTATGTATTGTAAGTATAATATGTATAAAAGATTTATGATTAATATGAGATATGAATATTTGAAAAGACCAAGCTAATGAAATGATGTGACGTAATTAAAAGGTTGCTTTTTCTTTAGCTTATGGAGAAAGCAAACTTAGTTTGTAAAGGAGAATGGTAAAAATGAAAGGTAAGAAAGTATTATTATATTTGATTATGTGTATTGGACTTGTTAGTTGCAGTAAAAATGAGCAAGAAGGATATGGAGAAAATTATAATAGAAAATACGATTCGCAAAATTTTTCAGCCAATCGAGAACAGACGGTTACAGAAGATGGTTTTTATACCATTCAGGAAGAGTATATATTTTTTGTTGATAAAAAGTCAGGAAAAGCAATACCACTCTGTGGTAAAGTGAATTGTAAACATAATGATAGTACTTGCAATGCTTATTTTAATGCTCCACTTAATATTCAGGCATATGATGGGAAAATTTATGTGGTAGCACGAGGGTCTAAGGACAGAACGGAGTCGTTATATAGAATTAGTCTAGATGGAAGTAAAAAAGAAGAATTAAAAGTATTATACGCGAATGAAGATAATGATGTAAGCTGCGCTTTGGAGTTTATGATACATAGAGGGTATGGTTATATGGTGACAAATTGGGTACAAAAAGATAGAACAGAAAGAACACAAAGTATGTATCGTATTTCTCTGGATACATCTGAAAAAAAGGAAGAGATAGCAAGTATAACGGGATATGTACCATTGATATATATTAATGAGAGCCGGGGAAATAAAATTTATTTTAGTACAAATCGTTATATAGATCAGGATGGGAAAAAATTAGAAGTGATAAATTATGAATTGGATATTTTGAAAGATAGTATTAGAAAATTAGATTTTTTTAAGGATAAAACTCTAATTGTTGCCAAAGATGAACGATATTATTGTTATCAAAAAGGTGGGAAAGGGCTTTTGTCTTTTGATAAGGACGGGGGAGATGAAAAAAATATATTTGAATGGAAATATGATGAAACGATGATTTATCATGATGAAAAATATTTTTATTTTGATAATATGGTTTATTTGTATCTTCATGATCTGCCTGATACAAAACGGAGAATTGTGATTGTTGATTATGATGGCAATAAAGTTTGTGAGTGGAAAAAGTTTGGTACAAAAAATCTTGCTATTTTATGGTCAGACTCCGAACAATTGTTGTTGCGGAATAATGAAAAGGAAACTTACCAAATAGTAAAAATGGCGGATTTGTCAAAATTGGAGTAGAGGGAAAAAGTTATGAAAGAATTACAACGAATTGTTTTTCAAAAAAAATACCTGCTAAGTGTTATTATTTTGCTTTTAACTAATTTGTGTTTGTTTCAATATTTTCAAATGGATACGCTTGAAAGTATAAAAGATACAACAACAAGAAATGTTATCGAAAAAGAGTGGAAAGAAAATCAAAAAACAGCAAAAAAACAGTTTATAGATAAGGTTCAGATGATGACAGAACAATCCAAAGAATTGTCTGAAATAAGTATTTTTTCGAATAAAAATGATTTTTCAAATAAAAATATTTGGAAAACTAAAGAGGATTTTGAAAAAATAAAAGAAGTAATTATTGATGTAAAGTATTCGGATCATGCTGTGTTAGCTTTTCTAGAATATGATGAAATAGTTTATTTTTTGTTATTATTTGTTTTTATAACTGTTTTATGTTTTTTTGATGAAAGAAAATCTGGACTTTGGCAAATTACATATACTTGCAAAAGAGGAAGAACGATATTAGTATTGAAACGGTTTGGTATATTAGTGTTTCTCACGATTGTATTTAGTGGAATAATATTTGTGGAGACATTGTGTGTCGCTTTTTGGGATTATGGAGGAAGAGAAATAATTTTTTCGTCAGTGCAGTCTGTAACGATGCTTCAAAATTTTACTTTACCGTTTTCGGTTTTGCAGTTTTTCTTTTATGCTTGGGGAATTTATGTTTTAGCTTTGATTATGTTCGGGCTATTTATATGGGGAATTCTTTCTGTTGTACACAATCGCAATCTTGGAATGATAGTGTTAGTTCTGGTTTATGGAATTGAAATGGCTTTATATTATATTCTACCAGAACAGCATCCACTTTGTGTTTTGCGATATTTTAATCTTTGGTTTTTGATAAAACCAAACCAAATCTTTGTTGATTATAACAATTTCCCTATTGGAACATTTGTGGTAAATCTCAGGCAATTTGTACAATGGGGGCTAGCAGGGGGAATTGTAGTTTTTAGCATTTTGGTATTTTACATAAATAAAATAACTAGACCATTTTATGTGCAAGGAATTGTAGAATACCTGATGAAGCAATTTAATGAGAAGTGTAAGAAAGTATTATGTTACTGCACAGGATTTTATTTTGAGGTATATAAATTACTGATTCAGGAAAAGGGCATTTTGATTATTGGGATATTTTTGTTTTTAATAATAAGCGGTATTTCTAAAGATGAAATGTTATTTAGTCCTGCTAGAGAAGAATTGAATCATTTCTATGAAGAAAATACTGGGGAAATAACTAATGAGAGAATGAAACCATACAAAAAAATAGAAAAAGAGTTGAGACAAGCATATGATGCGTTTGTCAATTCTTCGGATGAAACTAAAGAAGAGGCGACAGATATTTATCAATCATATGAGGCAACAAGGCTCATGTTTGAGAAGTTAGGAAAACGACTGGACTATGCCAAAAAACTTGAGAAAAAAGGAATTGATGGTTGGTGGCTCAATGAAATAGGATATTGCGAGCTTTTGGGAGAAAAAAATGTAAGCAAAAGAATGGTTCATGGAGCACTGGCAATTCTAGCTATGATACTTACTTTGGCAGGAAGTTTTGCAATGGAACGACAGTCGGGGATTTGTTATATCTTGAAATGTACAAAAAAAGGAAGGAAAAAATTATTTTTTAGAAAAGTATTTTGTGCGATTGTAATTGCTACGTTTGCTGCAGTGCTGACAGTAGGAACAGAAATGTATGAAGTAGGAAAAGATTATTCTTTTCAAGGCTTATCTGCACCGGTTCAGAATATATCGCTTCTGGAAAAGATACCATTTTCATTTACGATTGGGCAGTTTCTGGGTATCTGGTTTTTTATGAGATTATTGATTTATATAATGATAGCAATGATGAGTTTGATGGTTTCAGCATTTATAGAACGTATTGAAAAAGCACAGATGATTTCATTAAGTTTATTGGTGCTGACTCCAATTTCAGGAGTTTCGGAATTTATGATATTAGGAACATACAGGTTAAAAAAAACAGTAATAATTCTTGTAATGACACTAATATGCATATGTTTCAGCATGGTGATTACATATCGGAAATGGAGGGATTAAAATGCTTGAAATAAGAAATTTAAGGAAAACATATGGGAAAAAAGTAGCATTAAAAAATTTTAATTATGATTTTAAAGATGGAATTTATGGTATGCTAGGAGCCAATGGGGCAGGAAAAAGCACATTGATGAATTTGCTTACTGATAATTTGAAGCGGGATTCAGGACAAATTTTTTACGATGGTGAAGAAATATTAAAAATGGGTAATAGATACCTTGAAAAGGTGGGATATATGCCACAACAACAGGGAATATATGAAAATTTTTCGGCGAGAATGTTTTTGTTTTATATGGCGGAGCTGAAAGGAATTCGAAAAAAAGAGGCAAAGAGCCAGATTGGACAGCTGCTTGATATTGTGAATTTATCTGTTGCTGCGGATAAAAAAATAGGAAGTTTTTCGGGTGGTATGAAGCAACGTGTATTGTTGGCGCAGGCATTGCTGGGAAATCCTAAAATTTTGATACTTGATGAGCCTACTGCTGGACTTGATCCGAAAGAGAGGGTAAATTTGCGGAATTATATTCATCGGTTATCTCAGAATAAAATTATTTTGCTGGCTACGCATGTTGTTGGTGACGTAGAAAGTATTGCAGATAAAATTTTGATTTTGAAACAAGGAGAACTGGTAGCAGATGCTGGACCACAACATCTAATTCACCAGGTAAATGGAAAAAATCTTGAGGATGTATATATGAACTATTTTGGAAATGAGTAAGATATATTCTAAGTTTATAAGATGAGTATAATGGTCTCATAAATTAAGACACTGAACGCGACATTTCTTAATGAATCTGATATATTATAACCAACAAATGAAAGAAGGTATTTATTATGTCCAGATCAAGAAGAAATTTCAGTGCTGAAGTTAAAACAAACCTCGTACTCCAACTGCTTAAAGGAGTAAAAGAACTTAATGTCCTTGCTGTTGAAAACGATATTCAACCAAATCTCCTGCGCAAATGGAAGAAAGAATTTCTTGCAAATGCTTCTCTTGCTTTTGATAACAAGAGGGAATACAATCTCCGAGAAAAACTTGCCGAAGAACGCAAGGAAAAAGCCGAATACGCCAAAAAGGTCGCTCAACTTACCATGCAGGTTGGTCGCCGTAAAGCGGGCAAAAGTCTGTCCGTATCTGCTTCGTAATGCAGTCATAGACCGTCCCAATCAGGCATGGTCGATTGACAATTACATACATTCCAATGAAGCATGGATTTCTTTACCTGACAGCCATTATCGACTGGTACAGCCGTTGTATCGTTGGCTGGGATGTTGATGATACTCTGGATACCACTATAGTCATCAACGCCTGTAAAAAAGCATTTAAAGTAGCTAAGCCGTTAATCATCAACTCGGATCAGGGCAGCCAGTTCACCAGTGACAAATACATCGACTTTATTCGTAATAACGGAATCCAGCAAAGCATGGATGGCAAAAGTCGATGGGCAGATAATATCATGATTGAACGCTGGTTCCGCAGCTTCAAGTATGAGGAAGCAAGAGAAGCCATCGGAAGGTATATCTACACCTATAACTTTGAAAGATGCCATCAGTCCATTGGGAACAAGCGGCCTGCCGAGGTATACTATCCGGTAATGCTTCTGGATGCAGCCAGAGCAGACGCATAATATAAAAATCCGGGAGAGGCTTCCCGCATTTTCCATGTAACTCGTCAACATATCAGTTCATTATAAAAATATCAAATTTTTGTCTTGACAACTGAGCCATTATAAAGATAATGTAGGAGATTTTGAAAATTTAATAAAATTTGCTGAAGAAAATGGAGTTAAGTGGATTAATGTGATTTCGAATAAGTTGAGTTGTGGTGAAATCAAGTCCGCTATGGCATATGAAGATTTTGCGTGTAATAAAGCTTGTGTACTAAGAAAGGAGATAGAAGATGAAGAGCATTATTGATTTTTTTAAAGTTATAATCAAATATGATAAAATGTTAATATCAATTTTGATTGGAGACATTTTTTTCGGAGCATTGCAGCCTTTTCCTAAAATTATTTTATCAAAAATCATATTTGATTATTTAGTAAAGGGGGAGTCACTTCAGCAATTTTTGTATATTATATCTGTCTTGGTAATCTCTGACGTTATTATACAATATGTTTTTCATGTTTTTGAGCAACAGGTAGAGTTAAAAGGACAGTGGTTAATGTTTGAATTAAGTTATAAACTTAATAGAAAAACCATGGATCTTGAATATGAAATGCTTTTGCAGCCTGAAATATTAGAAAAACGGGAACTTGGGTTAAAAGTGGTTAGCGGATCTAATTTTATAGATATGATCCGAAGTATCCGGAGCATTATTTCAAATGTGGTTGTGATAATAGGTGTAACAGTGATTGTTATGCAAATTGGCTTTTATGTGTTAATTCCAGTTGTTTTAGTTGTGGCATTTAATTCATGGATTAATTCTAAGGCAAAGAAAGTACAGTATCAATGTAGTGTTGAAGTGATTCCTTATCAAAGACGTATCGGGTATCTTCAATCAATATGTAGTGACTTTAGTTTTGTTAAAGAGACGCGAATCAATGATTGCGTTGAACTCATTGATGAAAAATATTCCGGATTGTCAAAAATGTGTTATTCTTTTATGAAGAAGATTATAACAAGACAACAAAGAGTTTTTCGTATTGGTGGTATTACAAATGGTTTGCAGGATGTTATTATTTATGGAATTCTTGGAATTAAAATTTTAATACGTAGATCAATCAGTATTGGTGATTTTTCAATGTATTTTAATGCTGTTTCTAATTTTAAAAATTCAATTTTACAAATTATGTCAGATTTTGTTGATTTGCGTATGAATGGTCTCAATGTTAGGCATTTAATAGACTATATGAATATAGAAGATAAAAATAAAGGAGAACAGACAAGTGGAGAAGATTAAGAAAATCTGTTATGGAGGCGATTATAACCCGGAGCAGTGGCCGGAAGAAATCTGGAAAGAGGATATGCGCCTGTTTAAGCTGGCACACATTGATATTGTTACGCTGAATGTCTTCAGCTGGGCAATGCTGCAGCCGGATGAGGCTACGTATGATTTTACCAAACTGGATAAGATCATGGATATGGTAGAAGACAATCATCTGAAGGTGTGTCTGGCTACTTCTACTGCGGTACATCCTGCATGGATGGCAAGACGTTATCCTGATGTTCTCAGA
>OHDS01001202.1_pt1 | contig 10829 bp, 7 predicted proteins | sample 1567031 | NCBI WGS metagenome assembly OHDS01 (sample SAMEA3879503, study PRJEB24766) | human gut metagenome | biome: human-associated habitat; feature: feces | place: USA | collected 1985/1987
ATTTTCAGGGTTGTTTCACTGTTCAGTTATCAAGGTTCTTTGCTGTCGCTTTTGCGTCAGCGATAAATATTATATCAAATCGCTTTTGCTTTGTCAAGACTTTTTTAAAACTTTTTTTGTTTTGCTGTTTTGTCTTTACCGCGTCAGCAAGATATATATTATCAGACGGCAACACTTTTGTCAACACTTTTTTTCATTTTTTTTGATTTTTTTCAGTATTTGTTCTAACCCACGAAAATTCGACATTTTTCCACAAAATCTTTTTCCGTTTCACACAGATTGTCCCCTCATTTTCAAAGTATCTCTATAAGAAAGTGGCGTCAATCGTCCAATTGAATTCCTTTCAGCAGACCTGCCAGCGATGTCGTCGCTTCTTCATCGGTATATTCCATTGAAGTTTCCTCCGAGTCATTGACTGCTTCTTCCACTTCCGGCGCGATGTCCTCTGCTTCTTTCATGCTCAAGCGAATTTTTCCGTCTTCGACAGACAACACTTTCACTTTTACTTTCATGCCAAGTTTGACCACTTCTTTTGGCGACTTCAAAAACTTATTGCAGATCTGTGAAATGTGCACCAGTCCGGTAAGTCCGTCTCCAAATTCGACAAAACAGCCGTAAGACTCGATACGCGTGATCGTCCCCTCGGTAATAAACCCTTTCTGCAGAGCATTTAATTTCGCGGCATTTTCCTGTGCAAGGCGTTCTTTCGCCACTTCTTTTGCCGAAAGCACAAGGCGGTTTTCGTCTTCGTCCGCCGTAATTACCTGTACCTGCACCTTTTTACCGACGTAAGACTCCAGGTCCTCGACATACTGTTTGGAAGCCGGAATAAATGCACGGATTCCCTCAAGATACGTAATTACTCCGGAAGGTACCACTTCTTTGATCTTCACTTCAAAGATGGTATGATTAGCAAGGGCATCCTGCAATGTTTCCCAGGCTGCCACTTCTTTTGCCTGACGCAGGGAGGTGATTGTCTGTCCGGATTCATCTTCATATAAAACGATCACAGTCAGCGTATCTCCGATCCGGATCTCATCCATTGCGTGAAAATCCGGGTCATTGCTCCATTCTTCTTTCGGAATGATTCCGCGGGAATACGATTGCAGATCAAGCGCGATCTCGTCTTCGTCGATTGCCACAACGGTTCCTTTTATCGCCTGTCCCGGGCGGAATTTTACAAAAGAGGCATTGATTTCATCTTCAAAATCTGCCATTGTCAATTTTTCTTCATCCATTTTCTGTCATCCTTTCCAATTCGTCTGCCAATCTGGCAAATTCTTCTAGTCCCAGTTTTTCGCCGCGGATTCTTACATCAAATCCCGCCTGTTCAATCGCACGCGCTGCCTGTTCTTTCGTAAAAGAAAGCTCGGCGCTGTTTGCAATTCCATTTTGCAGAGTTTTCCGGCGCTGGTTAAAAGAAGCGCGGATCAGACGGAACATCAGTTTTTCATTGTGCACTTCGACCGGCACTCTTGCAAGACAGTCGAGTCGTATGACCGCACTGCCGACATTGGGCCGCGGCATAAAACAGTTCGGTGGCACAAAGGCGGCGATGTATGGTTTGGCATAATATTGAACCGCGAGAGACAGCGCTCCGTAATCTTTTGTCCCCGGTTCTGCTTTCATACGGTCTGCCACTTCTTTCTGCACCATGACGGTAACATTTGCCAGAGGAACATGGCTTTCAAATAATTCCATAATGATCGGCGTGGTAATGTAATATGGCAGATTTGCCACCACTTTGATCGGCTTTCCGTCATTGTAAGTGTCTGCGATCTGCTGAATGTCCTGTTTTAAAATATCACCATGCAACACTTCTACATTGTCGTAAGGCTGCAATGTTTCCTTGAGAATAGGGATCAATTTATCATCAATCTCCACCGCAAGCACCTGTCTTGCATTTTCACAGAGATACTGCGTCAATGTGCCGATCCCCGGTCCGATTTCCAGCACAAAATCGTCTTTTGTAATCTGTGCCGCGTCGACAATTTTATCAAGCACATGCGGATCGATCAAAAAGTTTTGTCCAAATTTTTTCTTAAATTGAAATTCATGCTTTTGAAGCACTTGTATGGTCTCTTTTGGATTGCTTAATTTTTCCATATTCACCTCCTGTTTTTTTCATCCAGCCGGTATAACTTTCTGGCATTTTTTTCTGTTTCTTCGATTACTTTCTGCTCGGAAATTCCTTTGATCGCGGCAATTTCGCGTGCCACATAAATTAAGTTTGTGGAATCGTTTCGTTTGCCGCGGTTTGGTTCCGGCGAAAGGTAGGGGCAGTCCGTCTCCAGCACAATACGTGAAAGCGGGATGGCTTCTACCGTCTCTTTCAATCGCCGTCCGTTTTTAAATGTGATCACACCGCCGACTCCGATATAAAATCCCATATCGACATATTCTTTTGCCATCTCTTTGGCATACGAATAGCAATGAATCACGCCGCCACAGTCTGCCGCATGGGTTTCCAATATCATATCCATCGTATCTTTCGCCGCTTCACGGCTGTGGTATATAATCGGTAAATTTACTTTTTTTGCCAGTTCAATCTGGCGGCGGAACCATTTTTTCTGAATTTCCGGCTCCGGCTCTTTCCAGTGATAATCAAGACCGATTTCCCCGATGGCAACAACTTTTTCGTCATGGGAAGCCTGTTCCAGCCATTCCATATCGGTTTCTGTGAGGGGCGCGGTGTCCGAAGGATGCACCCCGACCGCCGCATAGGCAAACTCATAACTGTGTGCCAGTTCCATCGCCGCTTTGCTGCTTTTCATGTCAGCGCCCACGCACACAATATTGCCAATTCCATTTTCTTCCAATAATCCAAGAAGGCTTTCGCGGTCTTCGTCAAATGCTCTGTCGTCGTAATGACTATGTGTATCAAATATCATATTATTCTTAGAAAAGACAACAGAAGAGAATTCCTCTGTTGCCTTTTATCTCCGTTTTCTTTGTATTCTATTAGCAGATCTCGGCTCCTGCCGGCATCGGTTTTTCCGGTGTCATAAGTGCCAGATTTCCGTCAGCATCTTCTGCGCAGAGAAGCATTCCTTCTGACAATACGCCTGCCAGTTTTGCCGGTTTGAGGTTTACAAGAACCATCACTTTTTTACCGACCATCTCTTCTGCACTGTAGTGTGCTTTGATTCCGGATACGATCTGTTTTACTTCGCTTCCGATACGAACCTGGGAGCACAAAAGTTTTCTCGATTTCTTCACTTCCTCGCAGGCAATGATCTCGCCCACCTGGAACTGCATTTTCATAAAGTCATCAAATGTGATCTCCGGTTTTGCTTCGATATCAATGACATCCTCCGGTGCCTCAGCTTTTTCTGCTTCTGCTGCCTGAGCCGCTTCTTTTTCATGAATTTTTTTCATAAATTCTTCTTCATCGATTCGCGCAAACAGAATCTCCGGCTTTTCAACTACTTTGGTATCGTTTGGATATTCTCCTGCTTTCAAAGTCTCAAGTTCGCCCTTTGTCGCATTGATCTGAGCAAGGATCTTCTCACTGGTTTCCGGCATAAAGGAATCCAAAAGAGTCGCTCCGACACGGATACCATCCATCAGATTGTACAAGACGGTAGCCAGACGAGGTTTCTTTTCTTCCTCTTTGGCAAGTGCCCAAGGCATCGTCTCGTCGATATATTTATTACAGCGTTTAAACAAGGTAAAGATTTCCGTAATGGCATCTGCCACACGAAGTTTGTCCATTTTTTCTGTCACTTTGCCCGGTGCCGCATTGATAACAGCTTTCAGTTCATCATCGACAGGCTCGGAAACACCGGCATCTTTAACCACTCCGTCAAAATACTTATTGGACATGGAAATGGTACGATTTACAAGATTTCCCAATGTATTGGCAAGGTCGGAATTCATGCGTTCTACCATTAATTCCCAAGTTACTACACCATCGTTTTCGAATGGCATCTCATGAAGAACGAAATAACGTACGGCATCTACGCCAAACTCGTCTACGAGATCATCGGCATACAGTACATTTCCCTTACTCTTACTCATTTTTCCGTCGCCCTGAAGCAGCCAAGGATGTCCAAATACCTGTTTTGGCAGAGGAAGTCCGAGTGCCATAAGCATGATCGGCCAATAAATCGTATGGAAACGCAAAATATCTTTTCCGATCAGATGAAGATCTGCCGGCCAGAATTTGTCAAACATTTCATCGCTGTTTCCGTCCTGATCGTAACCAAGTCCGGTAATGTAGTTACTCAGCGCATCGACCCACACATATACGATGTGGCCCGGATCAAAGTCTACCGGAATGCCCCATTTGAAACTCGTTCTGGAAACACAGAGATCTTGAAGTCCCGGCAAAAGGAAATTGTTCATCATTTCGTTTTTACGCGACTCCGGCTGGATAAATTCCGGATGTGTGTTGATATGTTCGATCAGGCGGTCCTGATATTTGCTTAATTTCAAGAAATACGCTTCTTCTTTCGCCGGCTGGCACTCGCGTCCACAGTCCGGACATTTGCCATCGACAAGCTGTGACGGTGTGAAGAACGATTCACAAGGAGTACAGTACATTCCTTCGTAATGTCCCTTGTAAATATCTCCCTGCTCATACAATTTCTTAAAGATCTTCTGAACCTGTTTTTCATGTTCTTCATCCGTCGTGCGGATAAAGCGGTCGTAAGAGGTGTTCATCAGATCCCAGATACGTTTGATCTCAGAAGAAACATTGTCAACAAATTCTTTTGGCGTAATGCCTGCTTCTTCTGCCTTCAATTCTATTTTCTGGCCATGTTCGTCCGTTCCGGTCTGGAACCGCACATCATAACCCTGATTTCTTTTATATCGCACGATTGCATCGGCGAGTACAACTTCATACGTATTTCCAATATGAGGTTTTCCCGATGTGTAAGCAATGGCGGTTGTCAAATAATATGGTTTCTTTGCCATTTGTAAGAGCCTCCTTCAATTTTAACTTCCTATCTTTCTATTTTAGTGGGAAATCATGAAATTGTCAACGGTTTCATCACTCCACTCTGCAACATCTCAATTTCTTCTTTGTATGGCGGAATCGGATTTTTCGGATCATCTTCCGGTTTGATCCACGGTGTTTCCAGTATTTTCGGCACATTGGCAAATCTCTCGTCCGAGACAAACCGGTACAGAGTATCAAATCCGATCGTGCCAAGTCCCACATTTTCATGGCGGTCTTTGTGCGCTCCGAGTGGATTTTTGCTGTCATTAATATGAAATACCGCAATCTGGTCCAGCCCAAGAACGCTGTCAAATTCTTCCATTACCTCTTCGTAATGATTGACGATGTCGTATCCTGCATCATTTACATGGCAGGTATCAAAGCACACGCGGAGGTTTTCCGGATACCGCACGCCGTCATAAATCGCTTTAAGTTCTTCGAAAGAACGACCAATCTCGCTGCCTTTTCCTGCCATTGTCTCCAAGGCAATCTTCACTTTCATATCCTGTTTCATTACCATATCCAGTCCTTTGATGATCTGCGCGATACCGGCTTCTTCACCCGCGCCCACATGGGAACCCGGATGGAGAACAAGTGTCTCCGATCCCATCGCTTCGGTTCTCTCTAATTCTACCGCGAGAAAATCCGTCGCGATCTGAAAGGTCTCCGGTTTGACCGTATTTGCCAGATTGATAATATAAGGGGCGTGTACGACAAATGTCTCAATTCCGTTTTCCTTCATCAGCTCTCTTGCTGCCGGAATATTTAATTCCTCTATTTTCTTTCTTCTTGTATTTTGAGGTGCTCCGGTATACAGCATAAAGGTATTTGCGCCATAAGAAAGGGCGGTCTTCACGGAGCCAAGCATCATATCTTTTCCACTCATTCCCACATGGGATCCTAATAAATACATATTTTCCTCCTATCGCAACAATTCAGGACTGAATGTGCGGATGGGGTGTCCCGAATAGTTGCTTTCAAAATTTATTGTTCAAAAAACGCAGTTACAAATTCTTCCAGATAATACTGGTCTGCTGCCGCCATCAGTTCACGGGCAGAATGCATCGCAAGGATCGGCACTCCCATGTCTACCATTTTCATCGGCAGATATTTGGAAGCGATTGATCCGAGTGTGCCTCCCTGGGAAACGTCCGAACGGCTGGCAAATTTCTGATACGGAATGCCTTCGTTTTCAAAAATCATCATTGCGGTCGCCACCGCTTCACTGTCTGTTACATAATTCTGTGCGCTGGAACGTTTGATCACGACGCCTTTTCCCAGCGGATTCGGATTGGTCGGATCGGATTTTTCCGGTTTATTCGGATGAAACCCGTGTGCGACATCAAGTGACAATGCAAATCCTCCAAAAATCGCCGTCTCTGCCTTTTCTTCGGCCACTCCGAGACAGCGGTATATTTTCTTTAACAAGCGGTACAAAAATTCGCTGTCTGCCCCCTGTTTTGTGCGGCTTCCAATCTCTTCGTTGTCAAACAAGGCGATGACATTGATCCCCTTTTCCCGGTTCTGATTTAAAAGCCCCTGCAGGCAGGCTTCGACTGAAGTAATGTTGTCCAGCCGCGGGGCAGAGATCATATCTTCCTGAATGCCCAATACATCTCCGGCATCACAATTGTACAAATATAATTCATAATCCAATATCTCGCTTGCGGATACTTTCAGTTCTCTCGCAAGCAGGGAAAGAAAGAACTCTTTTTCCACTTCGGTTCCATCGACAAAAGCCAGCGGCTCAAGGTCATTCTGACGGTTTAATTCCACACCTTTATTGACTTCGCGGTTCAGATGAATGGCAAGATTCGGAATCGTAAAAAGCGGACGTTTCATATCCACAATACGCACTTCCGGCTCAAATACATTATCGGATTTGATAACTACTTTTCCCGCCACGGAAAGGGCACGGTCCATCCATGTATTTAAAATAGCACCACCGTACACCTCGACATTTAACTTGCCATATCCTTTAGTGTCTACTTCCGGATTACTTTTGATATAAAGGCAGGGATGGTCTGTGTGCGCCGCAGCCAGGCGAAGCATCTGGTCTTTCTCCGCCGCCTCTTCTGCCAAAAATTGGCTGCCGATAGAAAATGCAAACAAACTGGAATCCGACTGTGTGACAAGATAAGTCTTGCCGGGCTCCAGATCCCAATGCGGTTTCTGCATGGAAAGCACACAGGCGCCCTCTTCTTCCAATGTTCTTTTTGCCGCTTTTACTGTCGTAAAGCTGCATGTCGATACGCCGATCCGATTCAATAAACGGTCTGCGGTTTCCTGAACTTTTATATTCATATCCATTTTCCTTTCCCACTTTGTATAATTTCTTTTCTTCCGGTTATACTCTTACTATAACCAAAGATAAAGTTAAAATACTTATCCTCCCCCCTTTTCAAAAAGGAGCCTCTTTCCTACCGATAGCGCAGGAGAGATGCTCCTTTCGTTATTAAATAGTAACTATTCAGGTTCCCCCTCTTCCACACATTCGCATTTCGAACACTTCGTGTTCTTTCCCGCCTTTGACAAGGCTAAAAATGCTCATATGCGGAGGGGGAGCCCTATTAGGATCTTATGTGGAAATCAAAGCCTCTTACGTGCAAGCACGACGATTCATTGCTTCCCATACATAAGATCCTGAATAGTTACATTAAATATTTATAATTCCCAATGACTGAAGCAGCAGGAATACTAGCAGAACCGGTGCCACGAAACGAATCATGACGATATACAATCCTTTTCTGCTGAATTTGTATTCTCCATTCTGCGTTACTTCATTGATGATGACATCCGGTTTCACAACCCAGCCGATCAAAATACAAGTAAGTACAGCTACGGACGGCATCAGAATATTGTTACTGATATAATCCATAATATCTAAGATCTGTGCTACGCTTCCATTTGGCAGCGGCAGTTCAAAGTAAAACAAGTTGTAACCGAGGCAGACAATGATTCCACCGATAAATGCATAAATGGTTACAATAATTCCACCTTTCTTTCTCGACCAATGGAACTTATCCATCATACTTGACACGATAGCTTCCATGACTGACACGGAAGATGTCACTGCCGCAAAGAGCACCATCAGGAAAAATGCGACACCGATGGCGATGCCGACACCGCCCATCTGGTCAAATACTTTCGGAAGGGAAACAAACATCAATCCCGGTCCGCCGGACATTCCTTCAATTCCCATAAATACATAGATTGCCGGTACGATCATAAGGCCCGCAAGAAGTGCCACCACGGTATCAAAAATCTCAATCTGGTTGATGGATTTCATCAAATTTACATCTTTTGGCACATAAGAACCATAGGCTACCATAATTCCCATCGCTACACTGATGGAGAAGAACAGCTGTCCCATCGCATCCATAATGATTACAACCCAGTCTTTGAGCGTCATTCCGCTGACATCCGGAACGAGATATACTTTTAAACCGTCAAGTCCGGTTCGGGTAACCCCATTCGCATCCGTGAATTTTATCGTCAGCGAATAGACGGAAATTCCAATGATAAGTACCAATAAGATCGGCATGATAAATTTGCTGGCTTTTTCAATTCCTTTATCCACGCCGCAAAGCACGACTGCCGCTGTCGCTCCTAAGAATATCATCATAAAGAAAATCGGTGCATACTGCGATGTAATAAAGTTGTTAAAGAAACTATCCTGCGCCGCATTATGCGCTTTGGCTGTCGCAAATACAGTGAAATATTTGACAACCCATCCACCGATCACACAGTAATACGGCAAAATGATCGTCGGTACCAGGCAGGCAAGTACGCCTAATTTTCCCCATTTTGGATGAATGGCTGCATACGCGGTAAGCGGGCTCTGCTTGGTCTTTCGCCCTATCGCGATCTCGGTTGTAAGAAGTGCAAATCCAAATGTCAATGCCAATATGATGTAGCAGATAATAAACACGCCGCCGTGATTTTTCGCTGCAAGATACGGAAATCTCCAAATATTTCCAAGTCCAACGGCACTCCCTGCTGCCGCCAGTACAAATCCCAGTGTCCCTGTAAAACTCCCTCGTTTTTTCTTTTCCATAAAGTCCTCCTGTCAGTGCGTTAATATCTTCTATAATAATGGATTATGGATTATAACGCAAGGATTTTTTTACAAATGCAACACCCGGTCTTTGATTTCCTGGGTTCTTCCCTGATTCCAGAACTGGGTTCCGATATAGCCACAAGTGCGGCGGGCAACGAACAGTGTGTCGGTGTCGCGGTTACCGCAATTTGGGCATTCCCAGACAAGTTTTCCTTTTTCATCGGTTTTTATCTGAATCTCGCCGTCGTATCCGCAGGCCTCGCAGAAATCGCTTTTCGTATTGAGTTCCGCGTACATGATATTTTCGTATATATGCCGCATTACCGCAAGTACCGCCGGTATGTTGTGCTGCATATTCGGCACTTCCACATAGCTGATGGCACCGCCGGGCGACAGTTTCTGAAATTCCGATTCAAATGTCAATTTATCAAACGCGTTGATTGGCTCGGTCACGTGAATATGGTAACTATTGGTAATATAGTTTTTATCCGTCACGCCTTTGATCCGTCCAAACCGCTTTTGCAGGCATTTGGCAAATTTGTAGGTCGTTGATTCCATCGGTGTGCCGTAAACCGAATAGCTGATATTTTCAGCAGCCTTCCATTCGGCACATTTGTCGTTTAATTTCTGCATGACTGCCAATGCAAAATCATGTCCTTTTTTTGCCGTATGGCTTTCTCCGGTCATTCGCACGCACATTTCGTACAATCCGGCATAGCCGAGGGAAATGGTCGAATAACCGTTATACAATAGTTTATCAATCGTCTCTCCCTTTTTCAGGCGCGCAAGCGCTCCATGCTGCCACAGAATCGGTGCCACATCGGAAACGGTGCCGAGAAGGCGCTCATGACGGCAGCGCAGGGCACGGTGGCAGAGTTCCAGTCTTTCGTCCAATATTTTCCAGAACATGTCCATGTCGCCGTACGATGAGCACGCCACATCAACAAGATTGATTGTCACGACTCCCTGGTTAAATCTCCCATAATATTTATGGCTTCCATCCGGATTCCGCTGACTGTCTTCCACCGTCAGAAAGGAACGGCAGCCCATGCAGGTGTACACATCCCCCCGTTTTAATTCACGCATGACTTTCGCCGAAATGTAGTCCGGAACCATACGTTTTGCCGTGCATTTGGCAGCAAGTTCCGTCAACGCATAATACGGGGAATCTTCCGAAATATTGTCCTCGTCGAGTACATAGATCAGCTTCGGAAATGCCGGTGTGATCCACACACCTTTTTCATTTTTTACCCCCTGAATCCGCTGTGTCAGCACTTCGCGGATGAGCAGGGAAAGGTCATACCGCGTCTGGCCTTCCACTTCATCCAGATACATAAACATTGTGACAAACGGCGCCTGTCCATTGCACGTCATCAGTGTAATGAGCTGGTACTGAATGGTCTGAATCCCGCGCTTGATCTCATCTAAAAGCCGTTTTTCCGTAATTTTCTTTATCTTTTCTTCGTCTTTTTCCAGTTCGTTTTCCTCAAATTCGGTTTCCACTTCTTTATATATTTTCTTTCGGCTGATGTCCACAAACGGCGCCAGATGAGCAAGAGAAAATGACTGGCCGCCGTACTGGTTGCTTGCCACCTGCGCTACGATCTGCGTCGTAACATTGCACGCGGTATAGAAAGAATGCGGTTTTTCGATCATTGTCTCGCTGATGACCGTTCCGTTTTGAAGCATGTCTTCGAGATTGATCAGATCGCAGTTATGTTCTTTTTGTGCATAATAATCGGAGTCGTGAAAATGAATGATTCCCTCATTGTGCGCATCCACAATTTCTTTCGGCAGCAGCAGACGCATCGTAAGGTCCTTGCT
>OHDS01001213.1_pt1 | contig 10746 bp, 6 predicted proteins | sample 1567031 | NCBI WGS metagenome assembly OHDS01 (sample SAMEA3879503, study PRJEB24766) | human gut metagenome | biome: human-associated habitat; feature: feces | place: USA | collected 1985/1987
TGGGAGAGGTGGCATTGCGAAGCAATGACGGAGAGGGCTAGGACGCTGCCGGGGGGCTGTCCTTTGTACAAATACACCGAAAACCCTGTCGGAAAGGGGCGGTCTGCGGGCAAAACGCAAAAAAATCGCTTTCCCTCTTGCCAAACGGGGCAAAACGCGCTATTCTATAGTCACAGTTTAACGGTTTAGCACGGTAAAGCGGTAAAACGAAGGCCGCGCCTGCTGACCCCTGAGGGAGGAACTTTGTATATGAAACGTCTGGTCTCTGCTTTTCTGGCCGGTGCGATGGCACTGAGCCTTGCCGCCTGCGGCGGTGCCGCATCCACCTCCACGGCTGCTTCTTCTGCCGCCGCCTCGGCCTCTGCCGCCCCGGCAAGCTCTGCCGTCGCCGACAGCGACCTCGCCTATCTCCAGTCCAACGGCAAGATGGTCGTCGGCTACACCGTCTACGAGCCGATGAACTACACCGACGCCGACGGCAGCTTCACCGGCTTCGACACCGAGCTGGCCGCCGCCGTCTGCGAAAAGCTGGGCGTCGAGCCGGAGTTCGTGGAGATCAACTGGGACACCAAGGAGACCGAGCTGGCCGCCAAGAGCATCGACTGCATCTGGAACGGCCTGACCCTCACCGATGACCGCGAGGAGAACATGGCCTGCACCAAGCCCTACGTCAAGAACGCGCAGGTGGTCGTGGTGAAGGAGGGCACCGACTACACCTCCACCGCCGACCTCATCGGCAAGACCGTGGTGGCCGAGGCCGGTTCGGCAGGCGAGACCACCATCACCGAGAACGCCGACCTCTCGCAGGCCGACTACATCGCAAAGTCTGTCCAGACCGACTGCCTGATGGAGGTGGCCGCCGGGACTGCGGACGCCGCCATCCTTGACCTGACGCTGGCCTCTGCCATGATCGGCGAGGGCACCGACTACGCCGACCTCAAGATGGTGGACGAGCTGAACGTGGAGGAGTACGGCGTGGCCTTCCGCAAGGGCAGCGACGTCCCCGACGCCGTCAACGCCGCCTTCGACGAGCTGAAGGCCGACGGCACCATGCAGGCGCTGGCCGACAAGTACGGCCTGACCCTCGCCGACTGAGATACATTATTATAATAAGATAGGTGTAGTGATCCTGTGACTGTGATTCTCGAGCGTCTGACCGGCGCATTCGCGCTCAACTGTGAGCTGTTTTTCCTGACGCTGCTCTTCTCGCTGCCGCTGGGCCTCGTGGTGGCCTTTGGCTCCATGAGCCGGTGTGCGCCGCTGCGGGGCGTCGTCAAGACCTTCGTGTGGGTCATCCGGGGCACCCCGCTGATGCTCCAGATCATCGTCATCTACCTCGGCCCGGGCCTGCTGGGCATGACGAACCCCTGGCCCTCCGGCGCTTCGGGCCGTCTGGTGGCTGCTGTGGTGGCTTTCGCCATCAACTACGCCTGCTACTTCTCCGAGATCTACCGCGGCGGCATCGAGGCTGTGCCGAAAGGCCAGACCGAGGCCGGGCAGGTGCTGGGCATGACCAAGAGCCAGATCTTCTTTAAAGTCACCCTCTTGCAGGTGGTCAAGCGCATCCTGCCCCCCATGGGCAACGAGGTCATCACGCTGGTGAAGGACACCTCGCTGGCCAACGTCATCGCCAACAAGGAGATCATCATGATGGCGAAGGAATACAGCGCCAAGGGCCTCATCTGGCCGCTGTTCTCGACCGCACTCTTCTTCCTCGTCTTTGTCGGCGCGCTGACGCTGCTGCTGGACTGGGCCGAGAAGAAGATGGACTATTTCCGCTGCTAAGGAGGATAGGAACTATGGCATTACTCGAAGCCTCCGGCATCGGGAAAAACTTTGGGGAGACGAAGGTGCTGAAAGACATCTCCCTCACCCTCGAGCAGGGCGAGGCGCTGGCCATCATCGGCTCCTCCGGCTCGGGCAAGACGACCCTTCTGCGCTGTCTCAACTTCCTTGAGCGGCCCGACACCGGCGTTATCCGGGTGAACGGCGAGACCATGTGGGACGCCGCCGACCCCGCCACCCAGCGGGAGAGCGAGGTGCGGAAAAAGCGCCTCCACTTCGGCCTCGTGTTCCAGAACTTCAACCTTTTCCCCCAGTACACCGCGCTGGAAAACGTGATGCTGGCGGGGGAGCTTCTGGCCCGGGAGCAGCCCGGCTACAAGGCCGACAAAAAGGCCGTCCACGCCCGCCTCGAGGCGCAGGCCCGCGATTTGCTGGCCCAGATGGGCCTGTCGGAGCGGGCGGGCCACTACCCCCATCAGCTCTCCGGCGGCCAGCAGCAGCGGGTGGCCATCGCCCGTGCGCTGGCCCTCCACCCGGACATCCTCTGCTTCGATGAGCCGACCAGCGCCCTCGACCCCGAGCTGACCGGCGAAGTCCTCCGCGTCCTGCGCGACCTCGCCGACCGCAAGACCACCATGATCATCGTCACCCACGAGATGCACTTTGCCCGGGACGTGGCCGACCGCATCCTGTTCATGGACGGCGGCGTCGTGGTGGAGGAAGGCCCGGCCCGCCAGCTCATCGACCACCCGCAGGAGGAGCGTACGAAGCAGTTTTTGGCGCATTACTCCGAATAAGATAGGCTATGGCCCTCCCCGCTCGGGAGGGCTTTTTTGTTGCTCACGCCGAAAACACCCCCATTCGCGCAGGTTTTATTGACATCCTCTTGATTTTTTGGTAAATTTGCATCAAGAAAGACCGGTTCTCGAATGACGAACAGACCAGAGGAGGACAGACTATGAGACTGAAAAGCGCACTCCGGCGGGGCGTAGCCGCCGCCGTCATCGCAGGCATCGTGGTAAGCTCCGGCATCCCGGCCTATGCGGGAACATGGGACATCGCCGACGGCGACATCACCGTGAAAGCGGGCGACGCCGAGGGGCCGAACAACGTCAAGCAGGGCGATAACGACTTCGTAAAAGATGAGGGCGACACCGTCATCACCGGCAAATCAGACGAGAACACCGTCACCATCGACACCTCCGGCGGCGACGTGGACGTCACCTTCGACGACCTGAAGATCGACGTCAGCGGCAAGGCCGAGGTGGATGGCAGCGGTGACAGCCCAGTCGATGCGGGCAAAGCCGCCGTCACCGTGCAGGGCGACCACGATGCGACCATCGAGCTGGACGGCAAAAACGAGCTGAAGAGCGGCAGCTACAATGCGGGCCTCGAGAAGAACGAACACGAGGCGGAGGGCACCCTGACCATCAAGGACGACAAGGGCAAGGACGGCTCCCTCACCGCTGAGGGCGGCGACGGCGGCGGCGCAGGCTTCGGCGGCGCAGGCATCGGCGGCGGAAAGGAGAGCACCGGCAGCAGCATCATCATCCGGGGCGGCACGATAGAGGCCGTGGGCGGGAGCAACGCGGCAGGCATCGGCGACGGCGCAGGCCGCGCGTCGGACGACACCGACGACCCGAACCCGGGAAAACTCTACATCTGCGGCGACGCCGAGGTGACGGCCAAGGCGGGAAGCCAGATATTGGACGCCAAGGTCCCGGCCATCGGCGGAACGTACGGCGAAGTGCCCACGGAGTCCCTTTCTGACGCCGACCACAAGGTAACGGGAGGACGGCTGACCCGTCTGAACGCGGACGGCACCGTGATGGAGGGGATGGGCTACGACTACACCTCCACCCCCACGCCCCAGCCGGAGGAGGACGAGGACGACGACGATGACGTCCCGCCCCCGGCACAGGAGAATGCCCCCGAACCCCTGCCCGGCGGCATGGTGGTCAAGGGCTTCTTTTCCAGCCGGGTCACCATCCAGCGGCTGGACCTTTCGGGGGTCACGGAAAGCGGCATCGGCCCCATGGTCGGCAGCGTAAAGGCCTCCGACACCGGAGAGGTCCTCGCCCCGGGGGGTGCGGTGCTTATTGAGAGCGCCGCCCCCCGCTCCACCGTCACCACCGACATCCCCAGCCTCCGGGAGGACGGCGTGGAGGACATCTTCTTCCGGTATCAGGACACCATGACCCACTATAGCGTGGACAAGATGGCCGACGCGGCGGGCGAGGACGCTGACGTGGAGCTGAAGCAGAACAGGGAGGACATCAGCCTCCGGCTGGACGGCGAGACGCGGGATGACCTGTCGGAGCGCTATCAGGAGTGGGTGCCGGTGTGGATACCAGAGGTGAAGGAGCGGCTGATATTGACCCACGAACACGAAGAGGTAGAGCGAAAAACGAGTGAAGAGCTCAGACGTGAACTCGACGAATTACTGAAACAAAAGCGGGAGATGGACTTCCAACTCGCGAAAAAAAGGGCCGACCACCCGAGTTTGGATTGGTGGCTCGAGCCTGCGAGAGAGGAAACGCCGAGGATCGGGTTTGATGAGTCCCTGAAACAGCTGGCTTCCCAATTTGAGGCCATCGCTCCCGAGGAGGATAAGCCACTGCTCGTTCCGGTCTACTCCCCTCGCACGGAGCGCCTGAGCCGCAGCGACGGCATTGCATGATACACAGAACGAAAGGAGACGTACTATGAGACTGAAAAGCGCACTCCGGCGGGGCGTAGCCGCCGCCGTCATCGCGGGCATCGTGGTAAGCTCCGGCATCCCGGCCTACGCGGCCCAGTGGGACATCGCCGACGGCAACATCATCGTGAAGGCGGGCGAGGCCGAAGGGACGAACAGGGTCACACAGGGCGAGAAGGATGTGGAGGACACCGACACCGTCATCACCGGCGAGTCGAAGGAGAACACCGTCACCATCGACACCTCCAAGGGCAACGTGGACGTCACCTTCGACGACCTGAAGATCGACGTCAGCGATAAGGGCGAAGCTGCTGTCCGGGTCGAGGGCAATGGAGATGCGACCATCGAGTTGGACGGCAAAAACGAGCTGAAGAGCGGCGGCTACAATGCGGGCCTCGAGAAGGACGGCCACGAGCCAGAGGGCACCCTGACCATCAAGGACGACAAGGGCAAGGACGGCTCCCTCACCGCTGAGGGCGGCGACAACGGCGGCGCAGGCATCGGCGGCGGAATGGAGAGCACCGGCAGCAACATCAAGATCACCGGCGGCACGATAGAGGCCGTGGGCGGCGAGGGTGCTGCCGGTATCGGCGGCGGTGTGTACGGCTCGGGCCGCGACATCGAAATTTCCGGCGGCAAGGTGTCGGCCTCGGGCGGCGATGCGAATGAAAATCTGGATCCCTCCCGCCCCGGCGCGGCTGGCATCGGCGACGGCGCAGGCACGGAAGGCCGCGAGATAGACCCGGATGCGCCGCCCAGCAACCCCGACAACCCCAATCACATCATCATTTCCGGCGACGCCGAGGTGGAGGCCAAGGCGGGCGCCAGCACCGGCGGCAAAACTGCGGCCATCGGCGGCGGAGATGTCGGCGAGATCTCCAATGACGCCCTCTCCGACGACGACCACAAGGTGACGGGCGGCAGTCTGACCCGCTACGACCCCGACGGGAAGAAGATGGAGGACTACAGCTACGACAGGCGGACGCCCTCCCAGCCGGAGCAGCCGGACAAGCCGGAACAGCCCGATGATACCGAGAACAACGACGACGAGGACGACGACGAGGACGACGCTCCGGACACGCAGGCTGGCGAGGTGCCGGGCCGTGTGAAGCAGATGTACGAGGCCATGGGCGTGATCACCCATCCGGATGGCACACAGGAGCTTGCAGATGTGACCACGGCAGAGTATGACCCGGTCAACAAGGTCCTGCGCTTCGATGCCCACGGCACACTCTTTCGGATGACAGGCGACTCGCTGCGGGAGCTTGCAAAGGAGGTCCATGAGCTTCGCATCCGGTTCCTTGATGGGGAAGGGCGGGAGATGGAGGCCGTCATTCCGCTGGCCCGGATCGAAGATCTGGTCGGCATGAATGGTGCATTCGAACTCGAGCTGTCCCATGAAGGGCGTTATCGGTTCCGTGTTGTGGGGCAGACGGGATATGATAGAAAAACATTCTCGGATGAGACCGTCCTGCGCCAAAGCGGCAAGGAACTGATCCTCGTGTACCGCGTTGGCGATGAGGAGCAGAAAGCGCAGGAGACCGCCCGGGTGGAGGAGGCGATCGCCCGCCGTAAGCAGGAGAAAGAGCAATGGGGAATGGTCCTCTCCGGTCGGGAAGGCGGCTCCCTGAGCGGACTGCCCGGGCTGACTCAGCCGGGAACGGGTGCCGTCGGTGACCTCAGCGGGCTGACGACTCTCTCGCCGGACAGCCTTACCACGGCCCAGCAGCCGAAGCAGCCCGCCTCCGACCAGACGGTGTGGAAGACATTTACCGGTAACATCGTGAAGCTCGCGGGCGGGAAGCAGGACAGCAAGAAGGACGACCCGGCCCCCTCCGTCGGTGACCTCAGCGGCCTCCCGACTCTCTCGCCGGACAGCCTTACCACGGCCCCGCAGCCGGAAACAGGCGGATGGGTAACGGACAGTCAGGGCGACTGGGTGTGGAAGCCGGGCAAGGATGACAGTCAGCCGCCGGATTTGAGAGGAAATTGGGAGACAAGAAAATGGATGGGGAGCAGCGACGATTATTGGTGGGAGTGGCAGCCGGTGCAGGAGGGTGATCAGTTATATTGGAAACCAATCCTGCAGACACGGAACAGGGATCCCTTTTATGACTCCGCATATTGGAAACCAAACAAATGGGTAAGGCTCTCTGACTATAGTCCGTGGGATTTCTTTTATGACTCCGCATCTTCTGACTCTGCATGGATGTACGATTATGAAGGCTGAGAGCGTGCGCTGAGAGGAAGTGCGGCAGGAGGGCCTTGCCGCTCCACTGCGCACAATCACCAAAAACCGCCGATAGAAAATAGCAATGTTGTACGAAGAAATCTGCCCAAAACCCCTTGCAAAATCACGATGAGCTGAGTATAATACCACTCATGAAACGCAAAACGTCCTGCCCCTCGTCCGGCAGGGCGTTTTTGTCGGCAAAAATCCGGCAAAGAAATGTTAAGTGACCGCCCGGGGAGGGGCTTTGTATGACAAAAGACATGACACAGGGCAGCCCGCTCAGGCTCATCCTTGCCTTTGCGGTGCCGCTGATGCTGGGCAGCCTGTTCCAGCAGTTCTACAATCTGGCCGACACCATCATCGTGGGCCGCTTCGTGGGCGTGGATGCGCTGGCGGCGGTGGGCAGCGTGGGCGGCCTGAACTATCTGGTGCTGGGCTTCGTCAACGGCATCGCCTGCGGCTTCTCCATCCCCATCTCGTGGACCTTCGGCGCGAAGGACTACCGCGAGATGCGGCGCTACACCGCCAACACCGTCTGGCTGAGCCTCTTTTTCGCCGCCGTGCTCACGGTGGTGACGGTGGCCCTGACCCGGGCGGTGCTGGTCTGGACCAATACCCCCGACAACATCATCGACATCGCGGACATCTACATCCGCACCATCTTCTGGGGCATCCCCTTCACCCTGCTGTACAACGTCACCAGCGCCCTCATGCGTGCGCTGGGCGACAGCAAGCGGCCGCTGTACTTCCTGCTGGTGGCCAGCGTGCTGAACATCGGCCTCGACCTGCTCTGCATCCTCATCTTCCGGATGGGGGCCTTCGGCGCGGCCTTCGCCACCGTGTTCAGTCAGGCGGTGGCGGGCATCGGCAGCCTCGTCTACATCGTCCGCCACTACCCGGAGCTGAAGTGGAGCGGGGAAGAGGGCCGTCTGAGCGCCAGCCACTGCCTCAAGCTCTGCAACATGGGCATCCCCATGGGCCTGCAGTGCAGCATCACCGCCATCGGCAGCGTCGTGCTGCAGGGCGCGGTGAACGGTCTGGGCAGCAGCATCGTGGCCGCGCAGACCGCAGGCGGCAAGGCGGCCCAGTTCCTCTCGGTGCCGCTGGAGAGCATCGGCACCGCCATGACCACCTACGCCAGCCAGAACATGGGCGCCCACGACCTGAAGCGTGTGGACAAGGGCGTCACCACCGCGCTGGGCATCGGCTGCGTCTACAGCGTGGTCTCCTTCCTCATCCTGCGGGTGATGGACGTGCCCCTCATCAGCCTCTTCCTCGAGAGCAGCGAGGTGGAGATCATGGCCAACGCCCGGAGCTTCATCTTCTGGAACAGCCTCTTTTACATCCCGCTGGCCGTCCTCATCATCTACCGCTACACCATTCAGGGTCTGGGCTACTCGGGCCTTGCCATGTTCGCAGGCGTGGCCGAGATGGTGGCCCGCGTCATGGTGGGCTGCTGGTTCGTGCCTCTCTGGGGCTACTTCGCGGCCTGCATCGCCAACCCCGTGGCATGGTTCTTCGCCTGCTTCTTCCTCATCCCGGCCTACTTCGCCGTCCGCAAGCGCCTGACGAAGGAGCTTGCCGCAGCGCGGGTGGAGGATTGAGGGAAGCGGAACTTCTAATAGCTTCACCAAACGAAACGCCCCCAAGGAGCGGCAGCTCCAAGGGGGCTTTTTTGCGCCTTTCGCTCATGGGCAGTTTCGCTGTTACCCGGAAACCTGCCCTCTTCGCCAGAGGCTCCCCGATGAAGACCAGCCTGACCTTCAAAGCTCCCCATATTTACAAATCCCCCCAAAACCGCTATACTATATATAGTTGTGTCAAAACGAGGAGGCGGGACGATGGAGCGGGAGCTGGAACAGCTGGAAGGCACGGTGGAGGACATCATCTACCAGAACGAGGACAACGGCTACACCGTGTTCGAGGTATCGGGCGGCGGTGTGGTAACGGTGGTCTGCGGCGTGGTGGGGGAGCTTCATGCAGGGGAGAGCGTCGTCTGCCGGGGGCGGTACGAGAACCACGCCACCTACGGGCGGCAGTTCCACGCACAGGAGTGCGAGACCGATATGCCCAAAGACCTCGAGGCCGTCTATGCCTTCCTCGCCAGCCGGTCGCTGCCCTACATCGGCGCACGGACGGCGGACAAGATCATCGACAAATTCGGCGCGGCGGCGCTGGAGGTCATCGCCAACGACCCCGCCCAGCTCACCCTCATCCCGGGCATCTCGGCGGACAAGGCCGACCGCATCCAGCAGGAGTTCAAGCGGATGTTCGGAATGCGGGAGCTCATCGCCTATCTGGCTCAGTTCGAGATCAGCCCCCGCCGGGCGATGGAGGTCTTCCGCACCTTCGGCCCGGGGGCCATGACGGCCATCCAGCAGAACCCCTATCTGCTCTGCGGCGAGCCGCTTCAGCTGGACTTCCGCCACGCCGACAGCATCGCCCAGTATTACCAGATGGCGGGGGACTGCGCCCAGCGGCTGGAAGCCGCCCTCCTGCGCACCCTCCGCCACAACGCGGGCAACGGCCACACCTGCCTGCCCCGCGCCCAGCTGCTGGCCACGGCCTCGAACTTCATCCACCAGCCCCCCGAAAAGCTGGACGAGGCCCTCGCCCGCTGCCTCGGGGCGGAGACGCTGGCGGAAAAGACCTTCGACGGTACGGAATATATCTACCTGCCCGACCTTCTGGCCGCCGAGCAGGACATCGCCGACCGTCTGGCCCTGCTGACGAAGCGGGGGAAGCAGACGGCCCACGGCCTCGACAAAAACATCCAGATCCTGGAGCTGGCGCAGGGCTTCGCCTATGCGCCCTTGCAGCGGGAGGCCATCCGGAAGGCTATGACCGAAAACTGCCTCGTCCTCACCGGCGGCCCCGGCACCGGCAAGACCACCACCGTCAACGCCATCCTGCAGCTTCTGGAAGATCAGGCCGAGCGGGTGGCCCTCTGCGCCCCCACGGGCCGGGCCGCCAAGCGCCTGAGCGAGCTGACGGGCCGCAAGGCCTCCACCATCCACCGTCTGCTGGAGGTGGACTACACCGGCGGCGTGGTCAGCTTCATCCACAACGACAAGAACCTCCTCAAATGCGATGTGGTCATCCTCGACGAGATGAGCATGGTGGACGTCAGGCTGTTTCAGGCCCTTATCGCGGCCCTGCGGTACAGCTGCCGCATCATCATGGTGGGCGACGCCGACCAGCTGCCCAGCGTCGGCCCGGGCAATATCCTCGGCGAGGTCATCCGCTCGGGGCTGGTGCCCACGGTCTGCCTCAACGAGATCTTCCGGCAGGCGGCCCAGAGCCTCATCGTGGAGAACGCCCACCACATCATCTCGGGCGAGCCGCTGAAAAAGGGCGGCAAAACGGACGATTTCTTCTTCCTTGAGTCGGACGGCGACGCGGCGCAAAAGCTCGTCTGCGACCTCGTGACCACCCGCCTGCCCCGCAGCTACCAGTTCGACCCGGTGAAGGACATTCAGGTGCTCTGCCCCACCAAGCTCGGCCCCACCGGCACGCAGGCCCTCAACGTGGAGCTGCAGGCCCTGCTCAACCCGCCCCAGAAGGGCAGGCCCGAATTGCAGAGCGCGGCCCGGGTCTTCCGGGTGGGCGACAAGGTGATGCAGGTGCGCAATAACTACGAGATCACATGGCAGCGCATCGGCGGAGAGCAGGGGGTAGGGGCGTACAACGGCGACATCGGCATCGTGGAGTCCATCGACCCCCGCAGCCGCTCGATGGTGGTGCGGATGGACGACCGGCGGCTGGTCTACCCCGCCGAGAACCTCAACGAGCTGGAGATCGCCTATGCCATCACGGTGCATAAGAGTCAGGGCAGCGAGTTCCCGGCGGTCATCCTCCCGGCGGCGCAGGTGCCGCCCCGCCTGTGCTACCGCAACCTCTTCTACACCGGCGTCACCCGGGGCCGGAAGCTCTGCATCGTGGTGGGCCGCCGGGACGTCGTCAACCGGATGATGTCCAACGTCCGCCAGAACCTCCGCTACAGCGGCCTCGCGGCCCTGCTGGCGGAGGC
>OHDS01001223.1_pt1 | contig 10646 bp, 8 predicted proteins | sample 1567031 | NCBI WGS metagenome assembly OHDS01 (sample SAMEA3879503, study PRJEB24766) | human gut metagenome | biome: human-associated habitat; feature: feces | place: USA | collected 1985/1987
ATCCGAAGATGTAGTAATTGCGGGCCTCATGAGTCTGCCATGCCCAAATCAGGCAGATGCCTACCGCCACCAGACCAGAGACCGCGCCCATTACCGACTGGCGCTGAATCAGTCGCACAATAACCTGCAATACCGCCAACACGGCCGAAACCGCAATGGTGAGATTCAGATTGCTCGTGGCCACGAACAGTACGACGAACACCACGCCAGGCAGCATGGATTCGATGACGCCACGCGGGCCACCGATGGCGTCGATGACGGAGAAATCCTCGCCTTCATTGCCGGCGTCGGCTAGAGCGGACAGGCCGGTGCGTTTGTTGTCTGCCAAGTCTCTTCCTATAAATCAGCGAACTTCGGAGAACATCGGGCCGCGAGACAGCGTGGTCTTCACTTCGGTCTGCTGGTCCTGGCTCAACGGGCCCTTCGGCTTGTTGTCCGGAATGTCCTTGAAGTGTTCCTTGCCGTTCGCCTCGCCGGCTTCGGCCGCGGCCTTGGCGGCCTTACGCTCAGCGGGGGCGACCGGCGGATGCATCGGGATCAGATCGCGCGGCGCCAAAGGCTCCTCACCACGCTCGACGACGATGCCGGCGAAGAACTTGTTCAGCGCCTCGGTCTCCGGGCTGTCCGGATCGATAGCAGCCTTGCCGGAGAAGATGCCACGCAGCATCCAGCGCGGGCCGTCCACACCAACGATGCGCGTGTTCACGGTCTTGCCGCCCTTGACATTGACCGGCAGCTTCAGTTCGGTGCCGAACACACCGTCCACTTCAGAAGCGGCCTTGTTGGCTTCAAGCAGGTCACCGCGAACGTCATCCCACAGTCCCAGGGTCTTGGGTGCGGCAAAGGCTTCGATCTCCAGGCTGGAGGAGCCGAAGGTGATGGTGGAGCCAAGCACTTGCTGGGTGGCGCGGTTGGCCTTGATGCGCAGCTGGATGCCCTGGAGGAAGGGCAGGTAGTAGGCGCCGAGATCCAGATAATCGTCATAATCGGGCACGTCCTCATCATTGACGTCCCACGGGCCTCGCTCTTCTCCGCGGCCCTGGTATTCGCTGGATGGTTCCGCCAATACGGTTTCAGCGCTTTCCGCCTTTGCTGCGGCGTTTGCGGCCTCGGCGGCCACCTTGTCCTCATCGACAGGCTCAACGGCCGGCTCGGCTTCCTTCTTGCTCTTCTTCTTGCCGAATCCGAACAGTCCCATAATTCCTCGTTTCATGTAACGGTTGCAACCTTGCTAACACTAGCACTCAGGCTTAGAGAAAGCTGAGCATCGCGGCCGCCGATGTCCGGTTCGATTCGTAGGGAGGCCAAAATAGTATGGCCGCATGACCATCACCATTACCACGTCTAACGTCAACGGCATTCGTGCGGCCAAGCGCAAGGGCATCGAGGATTGGGCCGGCAAGCATGCGCCGGATGTCTGGTGCATACAGGAGGTTCGCGCGCCTCAGGACGATGTCGATTCTATTTTCGATGAATTTGGTTTCGAATACGCCACCGCCGGCAAGATCGAGGCACCGGCCAACCTCCATGCCATGAACGAGGTCTGCCGGGTGAAAGGCCGCGCGGGAGTCGGACTGCTCACCGACTTGGAAGTGCTTGACAAGCGATATGGGCTGCCAGGCCTGAGCGAGGATGTGGATTCGGGGCGTTGGATCGAAACCGATGTCAAAACGCCTGAGGGCTACGCGATCACCGTGGCATCCGTATATGTGCATGCTGGCAACACTGACGATCCGACCAAAATGGAACAGAAGTACCGTTTTCTGGACACGATGCTGAAGCGCATGGGCGCGTTGCGGGACGAGGCTGCGCATGGCGGCAAACAGGCCGTGCTCTGCGGCGATTTCAACATCGCGCACACGCCGCTTGATATCAAGAACGCCAAGGCCAATGAGAAGCACGCCGGATTTCTGCCCGAAGAACGTGCCTACGTGGACAAATGGCTGGACGAATACGAGTTCGTGGATGTGATGCGTTCGTTGGCCGGCGACATTCAGGGGCCATACACCTGGTGGAGCCAGCGAGGGCGCGCTTTCGACAACAATGTCGGCTGGAGAATCGACTACCAGTTCGCCACGCCCGAGTTGGCGGAGACCGCACGCGGATTCGTCATCGACAAGGCTCCCACGTATGACAAACGCTGGTCCGATCACGCCCCACTCACGATCACATACGAGGTATGACATATTCCGTGGGACAACATCCGAAAATCGACGATTTTCGCGGGCCGTCCCACGCCCCACAGCATGAGTAATTATCGACCACACTAAGAATGGCGTAATTCCGGGCTTCGTGAGAAATCTGCTGTGGGACAACACTCATGTCTATCGATTGATGTTGATGTTGTCCCACAAATTGTGGGACAACATCGGGAAAACACCAATTTTTGCGTTTTCGTCCCACGCGAACCATCATGCAAACCTGCACATACGAATATTGGGTTCTTTCCACGGATGGAAAGAACCCAATACAATGCGCTCAAACGCAGATTATCAGTCCAGACCGAGCTGGAGCTTGCCGCCGGGGATGGCGTCGAGCAGGTCTCGGGTGTACTGCTTCTGCGGGTGGTCGAAGACCTCGTCGGTGGTGGCGTGCTCCACGAGCTTGCCGTGCTGCATCACCACAACCTCGTCGGCGATCTGGCGGACCACGGCCAGATCGTGGGTGATGAACAGGTAGCTCAGGCCCTTTTCGGCCTGCAGGTCGTTGAGCAGGCGCAGCACCTGATCCTGCACCAGCACATCGAGGGCGGACACGGCCTCATCGCACACGATGACGTCCGGATCCAGAGCCATGGCTCGTGCGATGGCGATACGCTGACGCTGGCCGCCGGAAAGCTCGTTCGGGTAACGGCCCATCACGGAAGCCGGCATCTCGACCATGTCCAGCAGTTCCTTGACACGGTTGGCTCGCCACTTGGAATCGCCGATCTTGTGGATGCGCAGCGGCTCCTCGATGGAACGGAAGATGGAGTACATCGGGTCGAGCGAACCGTAGGGGTTCTGGAACACCGGCTGAACGTGGCGGCGGAAACCGAGCAGATCCTTGGCCTTGAACGTGGAGGTGTCGCGGCCTTCGTAGAACACCTTGCCGGAAGTGGGCTTCAGGAGGTGAAGCACCATGTTCGCCACGGTGGACTTGCCGGAACCGGATTCGCCCACGATGGCCAGGGTGGTGCCGCGCTTGACGGAGAAGGACACGTCGTCGACGGCCTTGAACATCTCCTTCTTGCGGGGCAGCTTGAATTCCTTGGTCAAGTGGTCGACGGTGATGATGTGCTCGCTCTTCTCAAGCGTGCTTTCGCCGGCGATGTGGTGATCGAGCAGGGCGTCCGCGTTCTCACCGCGCTCCTTGGCGGAGATGATGCGCTGGGAGGCCAGCGACGGGGCGGCGGCCACGAGTCGCTTGGTGTACGGGTGCTGCGGGTGCTGCAGCACCTCGAGGGACGGACCGGATTCGACGACCTGACCCTTGTACATCACGACAATGTGCTGGGCACGCTCGGCGGCAAGGCCCAGATCGTGGGTGATGAACAGCACGGCGGTGCCCAACGAGTCGGTGAGCATGTGCAGGTGGTCGAGGATGCGCTTCTGCACGGTCACGTCCAGAGCGGAGGTCGGCTCGTCGGCAATCAGCAGGTCAGGGCGGCAGGCCAGACCGATGGCGATGAGCGCACGCTGGCGCATACCACCGGAGAACTCGTGCGGGAACTGACGGGCACGGGTAGCGGCGTCGGGCAGACCGGCCTCGGACAGCAGACCCGCGATACGGTCATCCATTGTGGAGCCGATGACGTACTTCTTGGCGAGGTACCAGGCCTGATCGTCGGCCACGCCGGCCTTGATGAGGTCGTCGGCCACGCGCCAACGGGTTTCGGAGCCCGGAACCCATTCGTTGGTGAAGCGGGCGACGGCCTTGTCGAAGGCCTCGCCGGACACGCCGGCTTCGGTCAAAGCCTTCTTGGCCTCGGTCATGAGCTCGGGCAGTTCCTTGGCACCGAGGAAGGTCTCGTCGTCGTTGCCCTTGACTTCGACCTCGTCGCCGGCCAGGGCCTTGGCGAGGGCGGAGCGCTTCTCATGGTCCACGTCCATGTTGTTGGCCTTCAGTGCTTCCTTGACCTGGGTGCCGATGCGCCACACCGGGTTGAGGTTGCTCATCGGGTCCTGCGGCACGAGGCCCATCCTGGTGCCGCGCAGCTTGTCGAACTCGCTCTGCTTGGCGCCGGCGATTTCCTCGCCGTCAAGCTTGATGGAGCCGTTGACCACGTGACCGGTGCCGGGCAGCAGGCCCAGCACAGCCATGGCGGAGGTGGATTTGCCGGAGCCGGATTCGCCCACGATGGCCACCCACTGGCCGGGGTAGACGGTGAAGTTGGCGTCGCGCACCGCATGCACCGGCTTGCCGGTGTCAGTGGTGAAGTCGATGGCCAGATCCTTGACCTCGAGCAGCGGACCATGCTCTTTCTGCATAGCCAGCATCTTGGCGTTGGTGTTGTCAGTCATAATGATTCTCCACTCCCCTCACTCAGGCCGTACGGCTCTTCGGGTCGAGGGCGTCCTTGACGGCGTCGCCCATCATGATGAACGCAAGCACGGTGATGGCCAGTGCGGCGGACGGGTAGAACAGCACCATCGGATCGGTCTGCAGGTTGGTCTGTGCGCTGGAGATATCGCCACCCCAGCTCACCGTGGTGGTCGGCAGACCGACGCCAAGGAAGCTTAGGGTTGCTTCGGCCACGATGTAGGAGGCCAGCGAAGTGGTGGCGATGACGATGATCGGGGCCAAGGAGTTCGGCAGGATATGGCGGAACAGATTCCTGGCAGGCGTGGAGCCGAGGGCCGTGGAGGCGGTGTTGAATTCGAGGTTCTTCGATTCCAGCACGGCGCTTCGGGCGATACGGCATACGCCGACCCAGCCGAAGAGCGTCAACACCAGCACGATCTTCCAGATGGACTTGGAGGTCTTGAACATCTGGAGCACCACGATGGCGCCGAGCAGCATAGGCAGGGCGAAGAAGATGTCGGTGATACGGCTCAGCACCGCGTCGACCCAACCGCCGAAGAAGCCGGCGACGGCACCGATCAGGGTACCGACAATCACGACTAGTAGCGTGGAGAGCACGCCGACGGACAGTGAGGTACGGGTGCCGTAGACCACGCGGGTGTACACGTCGCAGCCCTGCAGGTCGTAGCCGAAGGGGTGTCCGGCGGAGGCGGGGCTCAAGGAGTTGCCCAGATCGCAGGCGTTCGGATCCTGCTTGGTGAACAGACCGGGGGCGATGGCCACCACGATGATGAAGAGGATCAGCAGCCCGGAGATGATGAACAGCGGATTGCGGCGCAGGGTTCGCCATGCGTCGGCCCACATGCTGGTGGCCGGTGCGGATTCGTCGACGGAATCGACGTCCTGCAACGGGGTCTCGTCGAGAGGAGCTACGTAACGGTCCTGACCGGGCAGGGTTTCCATGAAGTATTCGGTTCCTGGCTCGCCGGTCTCGTTGAGCTCGTTTTCAGTGGTTTCGTTTGCCATGTGACTCACTCCTCCCTATCACGCGTAACGGATACGCGGATCGAGGGCCGCGTACAGCATGTCGACAACGAGGTTGCACACTACGAAAATCAGCATGAGCAACGTGACGATGGACACCACCAGGTTTGCCTCGCCCTTCAGAATGGACTGGTAGGTGAGGAAGCCGATGCCGTGGATGTTGAAGATCTGCTCGGTGATCATGGCACCACCCATCAGGGCGCCGATGTCCTGGCCGAGGTAGGTGACGACTGGAATCAGGGAGTTACGCAGCACGTGGCGCAGCATGACCTGACCGTTCGACATGCCCTTGGCGCGTGCGGTGCGCACGTAATCCTCGGCGATGTTGGAGGAGATTTCGGAGCGGGTCAGTCGGATGATATAGGCCATCGACACCGAACCGAGCACCATGGCCGGCATGAGCAGATCAAGGAAGCCGGGGTCGGCGCCTGCCGTCACCGGCAATATCGCCCACTGAATACCAAAGACATATTGCATGACGAAGCCGGTGACGAAGGTCGGCACGGAAATAAGCAGCAGAGAGACGATCAGGATAACGGTGTCGTACCACTTGCCCTTCTTGAGGCCCGAGATAATGCCGAAGACCACACCGAAAATCGCCTCGAACACGAACGCCATCAAGCCGAGCCTGATGGTGACCGGGAAGGCGCGGGTGATTTCGTCGAGAACGGGCTGGCCGGCGAAGGTATCGCCGAAGTTCAGGGTCAGTGCATTCTTCAGGTAGATGAAGTACTGAACGATGAACGGCTGGTCGAGATGGTATTCTGCGCGGATCTGGGCTGCGACGGCCTCATTGACGGGCTTGTCTCCGAACATGGCCTTGACGGGGTCGCCCGGCAGGGCGAATACAAGGGCATATACCAGAAGAGTCGTACCGAGAACCACGGGAATCATCTGCAGAATGCGTCGCAGAAGATACTTACCCATACGGTTGCTCCTTATTTCCTAGACCGGCCAGAAAGGGTATAGTACGCCCCCGCCGGTCGATAAATACTCCGACAGTTTACCGCATGCCCGGACTGTGATATGTAAATTTGCGTTAACGCAAGGTTTGAGATTGGGCAATGCTGGTGGATATGTCCATGGTTGCGGTCGGATAGTGGATACTTTAACTTGGTTCCCGATGGCGTGAGCAAGCACCCCGCACACAACAAAAAGGGCGGGGATCTTGCGATCCTCGCCCTTTATTTCCGAACTACCTAGCGGTATCCGTTCAGTGAGTCAGACTCACTTCTTGGACATCTCGGTGTAGGTCGGGAGGTTCTGCCAATCGAAGGCGTAGCCGGACTTCACGTTGAGGGAAGCCACACCGGAGGCGTTGGAGTAGTACAGCGGGATGGCCGGAAGGTCGTTGAGGAGGATTTCCTCAGCCTGCTGGTACAGCTTGTTGGCGTCATCAGTGCTGGAAGCGGCAGCAGCCTGCTTGCACAGGTCATCGAAGGCCGGGCTCTTGTAGTCACCATCGTTGGAGCCGTTGCCATCAGCAGCAGCGGTGGAGTACAGCTGCCACAGGTAGTTCTCGGCGGACGGGTAGTCAGGCTGCCAGCCGGTACGGAAGGCGCCCTTCATCTGACGGTTGGTGACCGCGTCACGGAATTCCTGGAAGGTCGGGATCGGGTTGGTGGCCGCGTCGATGCCCAAGTTGTTCTTGAGCTGGTTCACGATAGCATCGTAGAGCGGCTTGGCACCACCATCGGCGTTGTAGGAGAAGGTGAGCTGGCCGTCGTACTTGGAGATGGCGTCAGCCTTGGCCCACAGTTCCTTGGCCTTGGAGGCGTTGAACTTCAGGTTGTCGGCACCCTTGAGGGAGTCGGAGTAGCCCGGGGTCTTCGGGGAGGTGAACTCGGTGGCGGCGGTGGCGTTGCCGTTGAGCACCTTGTCGATGAGCTGGTCACGGTTGATGGCCATGGAGATGGCCTGACGACGCAGCTGGCCTTCCTCGTCGTTCTTGAAGTGGTCAAGGGAGGACGGGATGGTGAAGGTCTGGATGACGGAGCCGGCCTCGGAGTAAGCCTGGACCTTCTTGTCGGTCTTGAAGGTCTTGGTGAAGGCAGCCGGGACGGATTCCATCACGTCGAGGTTGCCGGCCTGAATATCACGGTAAGCGGCGGAGTCGTCGGTGTAGACCTTGAAGGTCACGCCATCGTTCTTGGGCTGCTCGTTACCCTTATAGTCAGGGTTCTTGACGAGGGCGATTTCCTTGTTGTGATCCCAGTGGTCCAGCTTGTACGGGCCATTGGAGACAGGCTTCTCGCCGAAGGCCTTCGGATCCTTGTAGAAGGACTCGGGCAGCGGGGCGAAGGCCGAGTAGCCGACCTTAATCGGGAACACGGAGTCGGACTGGTTCAGGTCGACGGTGAAGGTGGTGTCGTCCACGACCTTGAGGCCGGAGAGCTGCTCGTCACCCTTGAGGCCATCCTTCTGCAGATCGTCATAGCCGGCGATGGCGGAGAAGAAGGAGGAGCACTTCTGGGCGTTCTTGGCGTTGGCCACGTAGGACCAGGCCTTGGTGAAGGACTCAGCGGTCACCGGAGTGCCGTCGGTGAACTTCCAGCCAGACTTGATCTTGATGGTGTACTGGGTGGCGTCATCGTTCGGGGTGATGGACTCGGCCACTTCGTTGGAAGCCTTGCCGTCCTTGTCGAAGGAGACCAGACGGGAGAACAGCAGGTCGACCGGCTTGCCGCCGCCGGTTTCGTTGGTGTTGCCCGGGATCAGCGGGTTCTGCGGTTCGGAGTTGTACGCAGTGATGATGTTGGAGCCAGCGGTGTCACCGGAGGCAGCGTTGCTGTTGGAGCCGCCGCAGGCGCTCAGCAGCATGGCCACGGAGCAAGCCATGGCAGCGAAAGCAAGAGCTTTCTTCTTCATATGATTTCTCCTATTCATTAGGTTGCGAAGCGTTTCAGCCTCGCCTCATGCGAACGGGGTCGGATTTCCTCATCGTCGGGACACTTACGCTTCCCGCCGCTTCGGACACCCAACCCCGTTGCTGTTACCTGTCATTTTTGCGCACTTGGGAGACAAGCAGCGTATTTTTGTTACACCCATGTAAAATTCGGGGGCTTTTACCGGCTAGGTTCAGTCTTTGCTAAGTTTGTTAACCAATGCCCACATAGTGGTCATGCCCGGGGAAAGGCCTGTCTGTAACGGTTCTTGAGCTGCTCGATGGAGACGTGCGTATAGCGTTGTGTAGTTTTCAAGGAGGAATGCCCGAGCATCTCCTGCACCTCCCTCAGATCGGCACCGCCGTCCAGCATGTGCGTGGCCGCCGAATGGCGCAACGCATGGGGGCTGATGTCCGGTACGCCGGCCTCTCGGGCCGCTCTGTGTACGATGTCACGGGCTATGCGTTGGTCGATACGGCCGCCTCGTGCGCCGAGGAACAGGGCGTTGGTAGCACGGGACTTGGCTGCATCCGTTGCCGTACGGGCCAGTACAGGCCGCCCTTGTTCAAGCCAAGTCTCCAGCGCACGCTGGGCGGGCAGTCCGAACGGCACCACGCGTTGCTTGTTGCCTTTGCCGGTGACTTTGATGGTGCGATTGGAGAAGTCGACGTCAACGATATCCATCGACACCAGTTCGGCGACACGGATGCCGGTGGCATACAGTAGTTCGAGAATCGCGGCGTTGCGCTGCGATTCGGCGACGACTCGGGCGCTGTCGCGCTTGTCTGCACGGGCGGGTGCCTCGTTGCGGTTTACGGTGTCGACTGCCTTGCCGCTGCCACTGCCGGACGCGGCTGCCGCTCCCCCATCGCCCTTGTACTGGTTTGTTGCAACGGCCTGTTCGGCGACATCCAATAACTGCTCAGCTTGAGATTCGGTGAGCACCGCGGGCAGCGTGCTGGGAATCGAGGGAGTCATCAGTGTGGCGGCCGGGTCGGTGTTGGTCACCCCATGCTCATAGGCCCACGCGAAGAACCCGCGCACGGCCACGGTTTTGCGGGCCATGCTGCTGCGGGCGTGATCGCGCGATTCCACCGCCATCCAGCTACGCAGATCATCCAGCGTGATCTCGTTCAGATCGGTCACGCCGCGCAGCTCGAACAGGTGCAGACATGCCGTGAGATCCGCGCGATACGCTTTGAGCGTATTCGCTGACAGGCCGCGGTTGGACTTCAGATAGGAGACGAAGGAGTCGATATCGCCGTCGAACTGCGTAGATGACACTCTCGTTCTCCTCCGAATTCTTTATGGCCTTGGGTTACGGCCGGGGTGGCGTGTTGCGCCGCTCCGGCACGGGTTTCAATGTGGCAATCTGTTCCTGATGGATGGTCACGTTCTGGGCCGGGCGCGAACCATTGGCGGCGGCGTCACGCACCATCTCCAACGTGTATCCGTCCCAGGAAACCACGTGACCCACATAGTCGCGGAACTTCATACGGTGGTCGACCGGGTCAATGCCGTCGGTGATGCGCACCACCACGCGGGCACCGGCCGGAATCTGCCTTGGTAACGTCATACGTCATCATCCCCCTTAACCATTCGCCGCATCAACTTCGATGCGTTTCCCGAAAAACGGTACAGACTACCTTACTCCTTTGAGCCTTTCGAACAGCGGAGCCACACGGTCTTCTCACGAAAACAAGCGGGAACTTCATCCCCCTCGCGCGGCCTTCTTCGTGACAGGCGGCGAGGGGAACCTGCGCACGGGCCTACATGGCGGTACGCAGTTACATGGCGGGGCGCAGTTGGATGATGGCCTGACGTGGATGGACGAAGCCGGTGATGGCTTCTCCTCGGCGTGCGGAGAACAGCAGGGTCTGCTGCCAGCCGGCTTCGGGGACGGCGAGCTCGCGTTCCGGGAATCCGGCGGCAGTTGTGCCGGCTTGCGGCGCAGCGGTGGCCGTACCGTCTTGTGCAGCGGTGATGCCGGCATGTGTCACGGCGGCCTTGTACCGGCGGAAGGGGTCGCCTTCGGCGAAGAATCCCATCACATCCTGCTCGCCGGCGGCACCAGCGTGCAGTTGGTCGGCCATATCGGTCAGACGTGCCGCCATGCGGCGCAGCAGCGCTTCGACGTTCAGCGAGTCTTCCTCGACCATCGCGCGCGTGCGGTCCGGGTCGGTCAGGGACACGCGGGTCATGTCCCTCCAGCAG
>OHDS01001245.1_pt1 | contig 10538 bp, 10 predicted proteins | sample 1567031 | NCBI WGS metagenome assembly OHDS01 (sample SAMEA3879503, study PRJEB24766) | human gut metagenome | biome: human-associated habitat; feature: feces | place: USA | collected 1985/1987
TCTCGCTTTGCAAGCAAAAAACGCACTAAGTCCTAATAGTTGCGGATTTGAGGTTCATAAAAAGTTTGGGGTAAAGAGACGCAACCTTTTAACTAGGCGGTCAAATCCTACGCTCTTTGATGTGCGTCTATTTTTGCTATTTACAAACGGCTGAAGTACAAGGAAATGCCGTTCAGGAAAATCAAAATCCTAAAAAATTTGTAGTACACAGCGGCAGCAAATGAGATTCACAAAACGCTGGATAGCAAGAAAAACCTTTAGTGAGGGATCAAACTTGGGTTAAAGCTAATATTCACGAACTGGCCTAATTGACATTCCTCGCCATCTTGGACACTCATCTATCATGATGAATCCCTCATGCATATATAAAAAATCATTACCGTTAGTCAAGTCGCTTACATCACTAGACCAGTAAAAGCCACAATAACTTTTGTCAAACTCCTTATCACCGTCTCTAAAGCCGTTTTTCGGCAAGAATATTGCACGTCCATTTGAGCCGATAATCTTATAGCCAGCCACACCTTTGTATGTTGCTTGAACAACTGTTGCAGAGTTCAGGAATTCTTTCCATTCTTCAACAGAAGGCATATGCCACCCTTCTCCCTTTATACATCTTACAATATCATATAAAGGATTTCCTTTAATACTTTTTATAGTGTCGGGAATATAATAATCTACGCTATTTCTACTTTGCAAATTGCCAGTTATATCTCCACAACCAAATAAGCCTCCACATTCTTCAACCTTGTTTGCTCCTAAGTTCATTGATGACCAGGTTACACTACCCCCTAAATCCACCGGATCATATACACATATAGGAATGTTTCTTGTTTCATCTTCCTCTAAAGTATAGTCTATCGTCGGCTCTTTTGATTTTATAGAGTCTGGCCATGCATTCAATATTTCAAGAGAAGGGTAAGCAAAAGTAATAGAAGCTATTTTTTCCTTGTTAGACTTTTTATACCACTCATATTCCATTTTCATATTCAGCAATGGAAAACCTTTTGCCTTCTTTAATTTTTCTTTATCAATTGCAACATCCATGTTCAGTTGCATCTGTTGAATAATCTCCTTCATATCTTCCATAGAAATGGCATTTGCCACAAAATCCGACACTACGCCACAATATGTAATGGTATTATCTTTAATTCTTATAGAATCAAGGGTTATTCCCAAACCAGCCTGTGTCGGTAATGCCTTTTGATTCAACCTAATACCTCTAAGCATTTGATATTTTTCTTTTATCACTTCTCCTACGTTACCCCCATATTTTATTATTATAGCTACTTCATCAAAATCACTCATATCAATAGACATTCTATGGATTATTTTATTTGGTGTGCCTTTCAGAAGATCTGTTTCTTTGATATTGAACTGTAATCTTACTTTTTTTTCACGCAATTCGCTCCCTATTTTGCGATAATACACAAATTGCCCGATATTTGTTATCATTTTTGATTTAAAAAGCATATATAAAATCCAAGTATCATCATATGGAGTTCCATACAAATTGATGTTTTGAGTATTAATAGAGCCACCATATAGTTCATACGCTTCCTCTATATTTCGCTTGATCGATTCAGAACCATTATCACTTATCATTTTTAGGTATGACCTGTAAGTTTCAGACTCTTTATCTATATGACATACAAAAGTAAGGATGTTATTTTCTACCTGACAGTAATCTATACTAATCCCATATATGGAATTAGGTAACTGGCAGTACTCTATTAAATCATTAATAGCACTTGCCTTTATTGTAATATGCGAAAGCAAAATCACAATTACTAAAGCAAAGCATCTAATCATATACTCCTACTATTTATTCTATAATACTTGACACACATTCTTAACGTCACATCGCAGCAACATTAAAGGCTGGAAGAAAACTATTGTTTCAAAGCATGGTCTAAGCTATTAAGAACATATTTGACTTCACCAGACTTCCAATTATCGACAGAAATATCATCTGGCTCATAAAAAAAATTGTATTAAGTTATATATTAAACGCAATAACCAAAGTTGTCATCCATAAATATAACAAGAACTGTTAAAGCGAAACCAACTAGCGATATAGTAAATACCACCGGCAAACGTTTGGAAAATTTCGTAAAAGACTTTTCAACCTTACAGGTCGAAAAGTCTTTAACGAGCGCCCTCCCCTCAGTTTTCAAACTTCGTGAGGGGAAGGGCTCACATATAACCCTCCATATTGCACATACCCGGGTTGGCAAGACTGGAAAGGAGACTTTTAGGGATAAAGCGTCGCTAGCTTTTAGTTGGGCGGCCAAATCTGTTCCCCCCCGATTCACCCTCCTTGCAAAGGTCCATGATGATGATGACAGGACCAATGATTGGCACTAATAGTAAAAAGATATTCTGACCACCCTTTCCGATGTCATGCAGTCGTCGAGTCAGTGCCGCAAGAGATGGGAGGAAAGTAATAAAGCCATAAAGCACCCATAAAATAAGGAAAAACGCACTTGCACTTTCTTCATCAACAATTACTGCAGCTACGTTAAGCACATTAGCTATAATGAAGTTGAACAGATAGAAGTACCAATACTCACTTCTTGAGGCTCTTCCATTGAAGGTAGCATAGTTCTTAAAACATTTTTTGATAGCCCACAACATACCTCCAGAACTGCTTGTCTGAGATTTTGACGCTGTGTACTCCCTATACTGTAGCTCATCATTTGGAGTAAGCCTATTGTAAGGCTTCGGCTTATGGAAATGCACGTTGTGTTCCTCCTCATCCTTCTCCACACCTGCATTTCCAGCGGACGACATCCCTGTCAAGGGAATACCGCCCCTTGAGTGCCCTACCACCGCCACATCGTCGTCATCATGAGGATCAACACCGTTGTTAGGTGAAAAGACATGAGTATTCTCTTCATCGTTGGAAAGACTTACCTCAGGAGCTAATCTTGCACCACATTTCTTGCAAAATTTTGCCCTCTCGTTTTCTATTACAGCGTTGCAAGCTGGACATTTTCTCATACTTACTAAATATTTATGGTTACTACTTTTTTAAGATCACCTTCATGGTTCATTTCTACTCGATAGGTTTTCGGGGGCCTGCCCTTGAGGAAGACTACCACCGTGCATATACCCGACGTTGGTACACTATTATTTTTATTATTAAAATAGTGCAAAGCCACCTGGTAGGTTCCCCTTGGGGGATTGGGCCAAAAAATATTTTCCGCTGCCCCTTTTCCTCCCTGGCGGTTATCAACATCCAAAGCTCCCCCCGTGGCAGCATCTTGCGGATTTGAAAAGTTAATCACAATGCCATTGGGCTGCATAACGTGGAGATCAATATCGCCATAGAAGTCCCAAAGCAATGTGACTTTTAGATCACCCGTTTGGCCAGTGTTTCGCGCCTCTCGTACCGCTTGCGCCGTATCCGTGTCCACTTGCTCTTCCTTCACTGTTCTCGCGTCCTCCTCAGTATTCTCCTGGCCTTCTCCAGCTCTGTGTCTATTACAGTTGGAAAGCAAGAGCAATATTATCAAAATAGGATAGATTATTCCAAGAATTATTTTCAAGCCTTTCATCTCACTTGTATTATACCTCCAAACGGGTCATTAGACAGTTATTACAAACTTCAATCATGTAGCGTTTCACCGGCAGCAAGGGATATCTCTTGTACTATTGCCGCGTTTTTATTCAAGCCGTACAGTTGAAAATAAAAGTACCGCTCCCTGAGTGCGTCCACAATGATTCTCAACCGTACTGCTCGATTTACCAAATTATGCCTTTGTTTTTAAAGTTCTGATGGTTCAAACGTTATAACGCAAGCACTACCGGAGATATCTCCCACATATCTGTATTTAAGACCCGTATTGGCATTTTTGCAAACCTTGATCATTTGCTTCATCATTGGATCTGGACTTGCTATCGCTTCTTGCAAAGTTGCTTTAACTGCCGCTTCGTTTTGCTCTATACTCTCGATAGGAACCATATTTTCATCTATGCTATAATTGAAAACAAAATAATTACCTTCGAGAGCAGCAGATGACAGCGTCGTGTATTCGTCAACTTGCATTGGGCATTGTGCATTGGTAGATGTTACATTGATTTCCAATATTTCACGAGGAGAGACCGGGTCGATTTTCCCTTCTGCCAAATCCTTTATTTCGTCTTTGGTCAGTCTAATCTTAAGGTTCTCGTTGCCTTCCTCCAGCTGCATGATAAATGTCAGTTTGGAGTCTGCCTTTGCGATTTCTTTCATCAATTGGCGGCCCGATGGTGAATTGGCCCAGTTACCAAGCATTGCTCTTTTAAGCGTGTTTTTTAGCTTGTTTAAGACATTTATTTTGATGGGCAATTCTTTACTGATCGTCATAGTAATGATGACTTCATCAGCATCCTCATCGAATTGGTAGCTTGAAATACTTCCAACCAGGCCTAAATCTATAGGACATTCCTTATTGGCAGCCTCAATTTTCGCTTTCAGTTCTTCCTTTGACGAATCACATGAATAAAAGCCAAAGGACGTCAACAACAACAATGTAGCTAAAAGGTAATGTTTCATACTCTTCAACCCTAATTCGTGTCGGGCACAACCTCTAAGCGATTTTATGTTTACAAAAGCAAAAATGTCTTATTTTGTCAACATCTTCTTATTTTACTATTGCCTCTCATGCTTTCAAGTTCTTGGCAAGTAATCCTGATAAAAACTGTCTTTCCTGTTCTATCACCTATGAACTTATATCCAAAACCCTTATTCGCTTTTAGACACAGCTGCTTGAACATGACCGCATCTGCATCTGCATTTTTAAGATTCTTCTTGATATTTTGCTTTACTTCATATTTATTCTGTTCCATAAGATCCATATCAAGAACATCTTCATCACACTCATAGTTATACATGACATAATCTCCATCCAAATAACATTTTTTTACAACAATCCCCTCTTCGGCGGTCATGGGAAACTCACTATTCGCTTCCGCTATCCCCTCTTTTAAAAGGGTTAAATTCTCTTCTTCAGGACTAATTTCTTCTACATCATCAACGAAGGCAACCGCACACGTATCAACCGCACACGAATCAAGATCCGCCGGATCAACCACACACGTATCAACGCACGTCGTATCAACGTACGCAGTATCATTATCAGCGTCAAGAGATTCTACATGACCTGTTGTTTTAAACAATAGCAAACCTCCTACAAAAAATACTATGAAAAGGATGGCGGCCCATAATATGACTATGCTATTTGACTCAGGCTTCTCACCCGTAGGAACCACTGGCTCTGGGTTAGGACCAGTTGGGGGATTAACTTCCATTCCTCCACCAGTATTGCTACCGGGTGCCTCTTGTTTTCCTGTTAGCGGTATGCCCTCATGGACCAGCCTAGTAACATCCTCATCTTTTTCATTCGTCTGAGGTTCGAAAGGAGGCAACTTCGTTCCACACTTTTTGCAGTACTTTGCTTTATCATTGGTTATTTCCGCATTACATTTAGGACATTTTCTCATATCATCACATTTTTACGGTTTATTACTAAAAGTCGATAACCTAATATTTTCACAAAAATCTAAGTTCTGATCATCAGGATACTCCTGCTGTCAACCACTACAAATAGACACGACAGACGATATTGATAGCCAGTTGCAAAAACAAGGAAACGGGCACACAAATCGTAAACTTCTTATGAAGCGTTTTATGCCTAAAGAATATCATGGCACACAAAGCCCCGAATGCACCTCCCAATAGTGAGAAGAGAAGCAGCAATAGCTCTGGAACCCTGGTTTTTTGGACACACGCCAAATGCTTGTCCCATGCGAACAAGACAAACGTCATGATGCTCATGACATATAATATAAACAGATCGGGATAACTCATAGTTTACTCTAACGCTAATAAATCACATGAAACATACGACTACAAAAGTCCTCAAAAAACGGCCACACTACGATAAGCAGCCAAAGCGTAGCAAGAGCCACCAAGACCTCAACGACAACTATCCACCAACCATAGCCAGCCTTTTCTGTTTTCTCCTGCAGGAGGTATTCATACTCGTCTTGTTCCAAGGTAAAGGAGATGGGGGCATACTGTGTCTGATTCGGCCCACTGTTGATCGTCGCCACCACAGGAGTGTCCAGTTTGAACAATCCCTCTTCGAAAAAAGTGTCCCCATTTTCGTCCAATTGGACCGTTTTCGCCTGCTGACCTTGTTGTTCAAACTTGACGCTTTGACAGACCAATGGTTCTCCCTTTGTATTTCGAACCATCACCTTGATCTGTTTGACCTCTTCTTCAGGAATGAAAAAGACATATTCTTGCTGGTCTTTGTCGAGAACATACTCGGCCTTGTTGTCGTGATGCACACCATCTTCCACCATCATCGTCTCTCCAGCTTTCATTTCGGGAAGCGCAGCCACACCCTTGTCGTCGGTCTGGTAATGATTCTTAGCGTCATGATAGGTGACTTCTATAGGGTAGCTGCCAACGACTTCTCCACTTTTCTTTTTGACAACGACGTAAGGGGTGAGATGTTGATTGTCGGTGGCGGTAGTCTTCTCAAAGACATACTGGTTGATGGCATTGTTGACGAGTCGCTTCATTTGGGGCGCATACCCTTCCACGCTGACCGTACACGGCCCTTGAGGCACTTCCTCCATTTTCATAGAGAGCACTCCGTCAAGCCCCGTCGTCCTCTCCAGACGCTTGTCGCCATAGTTGATGACTACTGACTGCGAAGGAAGCATCGCGCCATCTTTCATCACAGAGACTTGTATTTCGACCTGCGGTTTCTCCTCAGGCTTTTCGCTCTCGAATGAGAAGACTATCTGCCCCCCGTCATCAGTGAGCTGGGTGGTCTCCGTTTGATCAAGCATGGTAGCGGCGACAGAGGCCTCGTCATATAAAGGCAATGAGATTTCGGCACATCCTTGGGCGTTCGTCGTCGCTTGATACTGCTTCCCATGGAAGTCCACCACTACCGGCTCATTGGCGAGGGGCGCCCCGTCCCTGGTAGCACTGATGGTGAGCGGTGCAAACTTGGTCAGGTCGAAGTCGTAGGAAGACTTACCCTCTACAACCAGAAGTGGAAAATCTCTACCGTCTGCGAGATCCGTGACGACATAGTGTTCGCCCACCTTCATGTTGTCGAAGAAGTAATATCCGTTATCTCCTGTTTTCAAGACCTTCATTTGCCTTGGCAGACGGAGGCCAAACTCGTAGTTTCTCATCGGATTGCCATCAAAAGAGAAGGAAACACGAATGGGATTCTTCTGTTTGATCGGTTCCTTTGAGAAGGTACCTTCTTTGCGCACGGGCTTTTTGAAGCCCCAGCCCGTCAGGAGTATTTTGACATCACCTTCGTCATCATTGTAGTATATATAGCTATCGTCTGGCGTCGTACAGAGCATTTGGGCTGTCTTGGCACCAATGACTTCAGCCATATCAGTCTCGGTCAGATACAGAGCCTCCTGGATGACTTTCTGCTTCAGTTCGCTGGCATCCACCATGCGATGCCACTGACACCGATGGTCCGACCAGACATAGACGCCCGGACCAATGCTAAACTTGGCAAAAGGATTTTTCTCCCCGAGTTTCGCACATAGCGCTTTGTACAATCCAGAATAATCCTGCTTGTTTAGCTTATGAACTTCTTTTACTGACGACTGTCTTTCCATTTCCTATCTTTTGTTAGTTTCCACCGATGCGCTGCAATATGCTATTGATTCAAGATCTCATTTTCTATTGCACGATATTTGGCAAAGGTATAGTTGGCAAACATTTTTTTCAAATACGGTACCTGTACCACCGTTTCATTGATGCGGCCCTGTTGTCTTTTCAAAACACCTTTTTTATCTTTGTCGAAGTAATCTTTAGAATAACAGTTGACGTTCTTACGACATTCCTGCATTTGACCTATAAACTCTTTGAACACACCAAGCCCGTCCTCAAACAAACGCAACTGCCTCAGGACCTCTGCCACTTCCTTTTGCTGCACCTCGTTGAGTCCCTTCAAGGGATCGGCTCGCAACAAGCGGTTTATATTGTCCTTGTTGAAGCGCGAGTTGGCAGCCAGAGCCATTTCGTCGTACGCCCTTTTGTTTCTTTCCACCACCTTCGCCTGAGCGAGCAACTTGGCAACAGAACGGTCGTCCTGGTACTTCTCGTTCTCATCAATGATCTTGTCCAGCTTGTCCAGACTCATCTGAGAGAAAGGACGCTGCAGATAGTCTTCGTTCTTGGCTATGACCTGCCCCGCAATACTTCCTCTGACACTGTCAAGCCTTGCACACTGCTGCTGCATTGTACGAAGATTTCCGTTGATGGTCTGGAGTTGCGCTTGCAAGGAGTGTACCTCCTTTTCTTGCTTCTCCAGCGCTGCGAGCAGTTCTTCCTTACGTTTCAGCAGTCTGCACACTTCCAGATAGTCGGCATCATCTTTGAATCGGGCCAATTGCTTTTGCAGCTGTGTGATGGTTCTTGCATTCTCCTCCTCCTGCTGCTTCAAGGCTTTCAGTTCCTTGCCCCATTTTTTTATGGAGTCGCCAAGAACCTCTTTCTGCATGGTAAGTTCTTTGTTCTGCCGAGCCGCATCCGGATGGGCATTCGTCTCCATTTCGCTTTGGGCGACCACCATCAATGGCATCAACAACAGCGCCACGGACAATATGTGTTTCATTCGTATCATTATGCTACCACTAATTGATTGATTTTTTCTTCCGCCTCGGTTCGCGTTTTCAACGGATCCTTTTCCAATTCTTTCCAATATTCGTCCAAAAGATCCTTGAGGAAAGGTATCACCTCGAAATATCTCTGATATTTCGCAGATCTTTCAACTTCATTTCTATAGTCACTTATCTCTTCCAAACACTCCTTTCTCTTCGACTCCGACTCCGGAAGATCGGCGATTTTTCCTTTGGTGATTTCTACAATATCCCTTAGATTTCTGATGCCGCCTGCTATTCTGGACAGCTTTACATTCAAGCTATCCATTTCTATAAACTGCTCCTGCGTCATTTTAGCTCGAAGGACATCAGACTCACACAATGGCATAAAATAGTCAAGACGCAGCCATCCTACGCTATCAAGATCCTCTCCACGATCCACGCAGGCCCACGCCTTGTCACGTGCTCGTTTGTAGTTGATAGCAAAAGCGAGACGCTCTTTATACGGTTCAAAGCCTTTCTGTCCAGCAAACTCATGCAAAGAATCTTTCATCGCCTTTAGACGTTCCATCGACATCTTCGAAAACCGGAGGTTTAGATACTCATTGTTTTGAGCTAACAGTTCCTGCATCTGCCGCTGTTTTTGCTCTTTGTTTAATCTGTCAGAATACACTTTCATTCCTTCCAATTTCCCTTCGAGTGCTTGGACGTTTCCTGTGGCTTTTCTTATCTGTGCATCAAGTGCTTGGATGGAATCTTCCATCGACAAATGCTTTTGCTCTAGGGAGACCACCGTCTCGCGCAGCATTCCGACGTCCCTCATCGTTATGGAGCGGGTCAGCACCTCCAGCTGCTTCGCGCTGGCAGATACCTTGGTGGTCCACTCCATAAGTTGGACTTGGAGGCTGGCAGCATGAGCCCTCAATGCCTCTATCTCCGTTTGCAATTTCTGGTTCGTCTTTTCTGATTTTTGCCCTCTTGCAGGAATAGCAAACAAAAAAAGCAACAACAGAAAGAGCAAATGATATACCTTAATTCTCATACTACCCATATTCCTCAAATTCCCTATCCGTATATTCATCTACAAAACGATCGAGTTTGCCGACCTTGTGAAATTCTTGGTCAAACTTTGATTTCACGTTTCGCAAGTTGTCCAACTGTCCCCTTGTTCTTGAGTAGTAACTGATGATCCTGTCAGCAAGTGCATTGTAAAAATGCGTTTTTCCTGCCGACAATTTGTCGGGAATACTATTCAAGCCGTTCTTGAGTTCGAGGATACCGGATAGATGCTCTTTGTAGATGCTATTAGCAAGCATGTGGTCTCTTTTTCCCTTCACGCTTGCCGCGTAGTTGTTGTACGAGTTCCAACTATATCCATTGAACGAAGGAGACAGGCCGATGCTTTGATGCGCCAGGCGATAAGCTTCGCAGTAAGTGGCATAGACACTACGGATCTTCTTGACCCTTACGTCTGTTTCAGCATTCTTGTCCTCGCGTTCTATCACCTGGATTGCCTGGATGTATTTCTCTATCGTGCTCTTTTGGCAAGAAGCAGAGCTCCATGCGTCAAAGATCTTACGATCGACTATCTCTACGGCCGTCGTCGTATTGAGATCCTTCAAAGTGCCTGTTTCAGACTTGGCGCCAAGCTGGCTGATGGATTCGCAATGCCGTAAGAAGAGCTTTTCGTCCCAGTCTCCTTTTTTCTTCCAATCATCTTTGATTTCATCACTATATGATTGGTATATCGTGTTAGAAGGGGAGGGAAGAACGTCTATCTCCACACCAGTCAGCAGAAAGAACGCTCCTACTACGCCACCCAATAGTACGATAAAAATGATAATTAACTTAATTCAAGTTTCGCAAGTAAGTTCCTTAGCTTGCTATCTTTAGTTCATAAATCT
>OHDS01001247.1_pt1 | contig 10524 bp, 8 predicted proteins | sample 1567031 | NCBI WGS metagenome assembly OHDS01 (sample SAMEA3879503, study PRJEB24766) | human gut metagenome | biome: human-associated habitat; feature: feces | place: USA | collected 1985/1987
ATATCTCCGTACCCTCTTTGGGTAGCAAAAAGTATTTCTTTTCCTTGTTCATCGACAGCTTCTATAACCGCCGCCACTACATGTATCGTCTTCATATCGTACCTCTATTCATTCACAAAATACTGATAAATATCTTCTCTCACCGGATGACTCATTTGAAGTTGAAAATTCATAATGGGAAGAAATCTTCCTTTGTCATCCTGAATCCGGGTCTGCTCCCAAGCAGCCGGCATCACTTGTCCCATGTAATAGAAATCCGTTCCTTCTCCATCGCTTTTCTTGATGAACAAAAGAACTTTCAAACCACTTTCCTCAGCATGAATCAATTTTTGTGATTCTACACTATCCAATGATACACGACTCCGAGTCATCCAGCTAAAAATCTGATTATTTACAAATGCATCTTCATACATTGTGCTCTTTGCAATATCCTCTTTTTTGTGATACGTCACAAAAATCGGACATGTATCATATTTAATCTTATAACCATAAACAGTCGAACTTTCATCCTTTTCCCAATTCAACAAACGGCATATGTCCTTACGTGAATATTTTTGATACAATGACAGTCCAAGATCATCCATCTCTTTTTGGTATACTTCACTATATCTTCGAATTCCAAGTTCTACTATATCTTTCATTTGCCGGATAAATTCGGATCCCCGGATTCTCACATAATATAAAAATGTCCGAGAGATAAATTGATCTTTTTCTTCTGTCAGTATATCTAATTGACTGTATTTTTTTCGTTCAGACTGCGTATTAATAAATTCTCCTTCAAGAACATGAACAGCAGACTCAAACGATTTTTCAGACATTTCCATATTATAATCCTGCCGTAATTTTATCTCCATCTGTTTCTTATTAAATCTTCCCTCTTGCAATAATTGCTGCAGCATAATAAGTTCATAAATACGTTTTCCATTTGCCAGATTCTGGGATACAAATTCCAGGCAGGCTTCTTCCCTGTCCGTCATTTCTCCGCTATACTCCTTATCAATCATTTTCAAAAAATGATAATAATTTCCTGCGTATTGAATCAAAAGTAACGGATCGACTTCCCCCTGCGTATAAAAATCGACTATACTTGGAATTTTTCCAAGTCGGTCTTTTACCTCAAAATATTTTGCAGACAACATTTTCTTTGTCGTCCTTAAGCCATCGATGGATTCATATATTTTCTTTCTGCTGATTTCATCAAAATGAATCGTACTTGCACCGGGAATAACGCGGCCGCCTTCCCTCAAATATCTTCGGATATTATCTTTATTGTAACTTCTGTCTCCGGATAGTGCAATTGGAATCATGAAATTATTTTTATAATTTCCAATAAAATCGAGAATTACAACATATTCCTTCCCCTCTGCTTTTCGGAGGCCACGCCCCAACTGCTGAATAAATACGATCGGCGATTGAGTTGGGCGAAGCATAATTACTTGATTTACTTCAACAATATCGGTTCCTTCCGAAAAAATATCAACGGTAATCAAATAATCAAGGTAGTCATCGTCTTCCGACTGCACATCCATCGTCAAGCGTTCAATCGCACGTGCTCTCTCCTCTTCGGAATCCGCACCACTCAACGCCATCGTTCTCCAGCCATGTTCATTAAATTTGCGGGACAGTTCCCTTGCCTCTTCAATACGGCTGCAAAAGATCAAGCCTTTCACACGTTCTCCGGAATATCCAAAATATTTTGCCTGATCCATAACATACTTAACACGCTCATCGCTTGTAAGATATCGGAAGTTTTCCAACTGTTCTTCCTTAGTTTTCCCCTCATCCGAAATCATATGAAGATCGGTAATTCCAAAATAATGAAACGGACAAAGCAAATCCTCCTCCATCGCTTGCTGCAAACGAATTTCGTAAGCTATGTTATGATTAAATATCTCATAAATATTTCTTCCTTCTACATTGTCATCCCGCTTATCCGGCGTCGCAGTCATTCCCAATGTAAATTTCGGGGTAAAATAGTCCATCACCCGCTTAAAACTCTCCGCACTTGTATGATGTGCTTCATCATAAATACATGCTTCAAAATATTCTTTTGGAAACTTTTGTAAATTTTCCATCTTGCTCAACGTCTGAACCGTAGCAAATACAAAATCCGCTTCATAATCATGCTGATTACCGGAAACAATCCCGGCTCGTATTTTGCTTCCAAACACCTTTTCAAAAGAATTCTTAGCCTGCTTTGCAATTTGATTTCTATGTACTAAAAATAAAACTCTTTTAAAGCCAAGTTCTCGCATCGCAAATGCAGAAGCATAGGTTTTTCCGGTTCCGGTGGCAGAGATCAAAAGTGCCCTGTCATTTCCCTGTTTTATAAGTTTCAGCAATTCATAAATAAACGCCCGCTGCATAGAATTTGGTTTTAAAGAATAGGCTTCAATAGACGGAACCGATTCCCTTTTCGCAATTTCTTTTTGCTCGGAAACCATCTTTTCGAACAATTTTTTCTCTTCGAATCTCTTCCGATATTCTTCAATAAATTCGTCATATTCTTTTGTACACTCTTCTGCATTCCATATCCGCTCAAATTCCGTCACAATATCTTGTATCATTTCACCCTGACCGGTGGAAACCATCTTCGTATTCCATTCCATATTTTTTGTCAAAGCATCTTGCGTCAGATTCGAACTTCCTATGATAAAATGATATTCTTCCTCTTTTTGAAAGATATATCCCTTGGTATGAAAGCCACTTCCGGCACGTTCTGTTTGATACATGCGAAGCTGCACATTGGAGAGACCTGCCAATGTGTCCAATGCCGACGGATCACTAAAGCACAAATAATCTGTCGTCAAAATACGGCCCTTTATCCCCTTATGTTCCAATTCCTTCAACGTCTGCAAAAGCGGCGTAATACCGCCTCTTGTAATAAACGCTACACTGATCGCGAATTCATCACAATGACGCAATTCATCCTCAATTGCCGAAAACACCTTCTGTCCCTTTTCATTGTCATTGTAAACAAACTGAGGGCGATATGCTAAATTAGAGTTCTGCGTCGCATCTATAAACGCTGTATTTAATCCCTTTTTCAATTCTATGATGTTTGTGTTCATTATTATTTCTCCCAGTTTAATTATGGTACTATGATTTCACTCAACTATCTAAAACCATAATACCATAAAAAAGCGCTTGATAAAAGCATTATTTCCGCGTGCTTATTTCTTACTCTTCGCCACTCCAATTACTACCGCCACAATAATACAAACAAGGATAAGAACTGGCTGTGTCATCAAATATAGCACAAACGCAAAAAGTGCAAATCCTGCTACGAATTTAATGATAACTTCGATTCCAGACCAATCCCCATCACATGCAGCAACAATTGAAAAAAAGATAAACATTAAAATTCCTGTCAAAATTCCCATAATACATCCACTCCTTTTGTCTTTTACATAATCTGTTAACGATTATCCAAGCCATTTATTGTTTCTGTATCTCCTATTATACAAATTTGCTGTCCCAAAGTCTGGACTTGCAACTATTATATCCCACTTTTTTATCAAATTATTTTCCCAATTCCCAAAATGCGACCGCACTTGCAGCGGCCACATTCAACGAATCGACTTCCTGCGCCATCGGAATATTGACGATGAAATCACTTTTCCGTATCGTCTCATCACACAGCCCATCTCCCTCTGCCCCCATGAGAATCGCAAGTTTGCCCTCTTCTTTCAACGCCGGTGAATCTATGCTGATCGAACCCTCACAAAGTGCCATAGACACTGTTTTGAAGCCCAAATCACACAATAACTCCATATACGCTTTTTCTGTCTCATCAATAAATGTCCACGGCACCTGGAAAACCGTTCCCATACTGACTCGAATCGCCCGCCGGTACAAGGGATCGCTGCATCCCCGTGTAAGCAGCACCGCATCCATCCCCAATGCCGCCGCAGAACGAAATATCGCCCCTACGTTAGTCGGATTCATGACATTTTCCAATACTACGATTCTCCGGGCATCTCTTACCACCTGCTGAATTTCCGGAAGTTTTCTCCGCCTCATCGCGCACAATGCGCCTCTGGTAAGCTTAAATCCGGTAATTCCAAGCAAAACGTCTTCCGTAGAAGTGTAAACCGGTACACTTTCATATTTTGCCAAAATATGCGCCATCTGGCCCAGTACGTCCTTTTCTTCCAAAAGAAACGAAATCGGCTCGTAGCCATCTGCAAGCGCCCGCTCAATCACCTTGGGGCTCTCCGCGATAAATACGCCTTCTGACGGTTCAAATCTATGCAGCAATCCAGCTTCCGACGTACTTGCATATAAAGCCAGCTCCGGACATTTCAAATCATCTATGTGTATCAGATTCATTTTTTGACTATTCTCCTTATCTTTTTGACCGTCCATTTGCGTTACGTCCAGCACTTTCTGCATCTGCTGCAATCGCCGCATCCTTTCTGACGTGGCTCCGGGCTCCATGGCTTGCACAAAACATCAATTTTTCCGGCATCATATCTCTCTGTGGTACCCAACATTGAAATCTGAACAATATTTTGCGGCAGCTCCGTTATCGTAACCGGTTCCATACGAACTTTGGAGCGATCCATACAACTCTGCACTCGCACCGGATAAAACTGTTGCAAGCACTCCCCGTCTGCTTGATTGATAACCATGAGCGACTGAGAAAAAAGCCGGATTTGTTTGCCGGAATTTTCCCCGCCGCAGATGATTTTGTCATTTTCCGACAATTTTATTGAGTTTGTCAAAATTTCCACTTCTTTCATTTTCGGATTACAAAACATATTCCGATAAAATTCTTCCAATCTTTCCAATATCTACAGCACCCTTAAATTCAAATTTAGCTGTAAATCCATTGGTAAACATAATATATAACTCCGAATCCGGAATCATTTCCAAAAAACCCGGTGTTTGAATTGAAAAATACTGAATTTTGGAATACGGCATGGTTGCAAATGATTTCCTTTTTCCCGTAATTCCCTGCACATCCACTGAAATAATTCGTTTATTGGTAAATATCAATTGATCACGAACTGTCTGAAATGCAAATTCAATCTGTTCACCACCAATCAACAATCCGTCCACTTCTTTACGAACTTCCTCTACATTAATTGGTTTTAAATTAAATACACTATTACTATTAAAATTAACTGCCATTTTGTTATCCTCCTTATTTTATCTCTTATAGCAATCATTTTTTGATAAATTTATCCTTTTTCTTTTGTAATTTTCAAATACAAGTATTTCTTCTTTTGTTTTTTTATCTTTTTCAATTTTACCACAACCTGCTTTTTCCCATTCACCCATCGCACTTCTTTTATCTTTTTCCTGACAAGAAATCGTATCGTCGCTTTATCAAGCTTCAACGCTCGATTCTTTCCCGTCTTATAAACAATTTTAACACAAATTTTCCTGCCCTGTTTTTTTGCTCTTTTTTCCACCTTACGAACCGCTTTTTTCAAAGCCGGATAAAGTTTTCTGTTCTTTTTCAATTTCACCACAACAGTAACGTCTTTTTGCTTTCCGGATATATTTGGTTCTGCTGAAGGCGTTGCTGTAGAATTTACATCCGGTGCTTGCGTCACTACCGGTGAGTTCGTCGGTGGCAATGCTGGCATATCCGTCACAGCAGGCGTCTGTGTTGGCGGCAATGTCGGTGTAGATGTCGCGGCGGGCGTCTTTGTCGGTGGCAATGTTGGCATATTCGTCACAGCGGGTAAATTCGTCGGTAGCAATGTCGGTACCGTTGTCGCAGCAGGCGTCTTCGTCGGCGTTGCTGTCGCACTTGGTGTTTTTGTTGGGCGCACTGTCGGAGTTGTCGGCGGCGACAAGGTTGGCTCTGGCGTTGCTGGCTGTTGTGTCGGCGTTGCTGTTGGCGACGTGGTTGGAGTTGCCGTCGCACTTGGAGTCGCTGTCGCCGGCTCCAGCGTTGGTTTTATCGTTGGAGAAGCCGTTGGCGTCACAAGCGGCTCATCCGTTTCCGCCGGTGTCGGTTTCGGAGTCTCAACACCCTCCGCAGCCACCTGATAATAGTATGTAACATCCACATTTTCTCCAGCAACATTTACAACATTTCCATCCGAATCACTTCCTATATAGGAATAGCCGGCCAGCTGTGGATTTCTTAATGTATATGTAGAATTTGCCGGCACGTAAACCGTAGTTGTTTCCGCTTCCGGAATGTCTTCTGTCGTGCCATCTTCCTTTTTCAATTTGTAATGCAGATTGACCATGCTCCAAGCCTGCTCCGCCGTTTTGTCCGTAGCCAAAACTTCTCCCGTATCCGCATCCACAATTTTTCCCTCCATTTTATCGCCATTAACCAGCCCGGAAACATCCGGAATCGTGATAGAAAGTGATTCTTTGGCAGCTTCCGGATCATACCGGTTCGCAAGTGCAGGAATCGTGTATTTTTTCTCTTCTGAATATTTTACTGTCGTACCATCTGCCCCAATAATCCGAAAAGTCATTTTCAAATGATGTTCGCGATTTACCATATTTTGTACCACAGTTCGAAATTCCAGATCCCAGTTATTGGCTTTGGTAATATTTTTCTCGCTGATTCTATATTTTTCGCTATCCCGATCCAATGTCCCCGTTTTGCTATGTGGAATAGAAATCTCCGGATCAGCCACATAAATCGCCGCCGGCCGGCTGACATAATCCGGATTATTCAGATTTCTTGCCAACTCCATTTTGCACACCTCACAAAACGGCTGACCAAGCCATCTCATCATGCATTCACGGCTCGGAGCAAATGCCGTCTCCGTTCCCGCCTGAGTAACTCCAATCCCACGGAATCCAAGCATTTTCGCCCACTTAATCGTCTCCGGATTCGTGGTATCCGAGGTATTTGGGTTATTCGTATACCTCTCATATTCATCTCCCAAACGCCCGATACTGTGCGCAATCTCATGCGCCATAACTGTTCCATTCTGGTTATCTTCTGAATTTGCGGAAAAGGAAAATAATGAATTATGAGAGGCCCCAAAACTCCCTTCTGAATTGCAAAGCACATGGATCGTACCAACATTGGCGCCCGCATCCAAATAGCTTTCCTCCAATTCCTCTCTCAATGTTTTGGCCTTATCCGTCCCACCGCTTGTAAATACAAGTGCTTTTCCATGTGCTGCAACATGAAAATAGGTATCTACACTCTTGCCCCCATATTCGCTGATTCCCGACTCGTTGGAAACCGCCTGCACCGCATAAATATTGATGCGGTCCGAATACTCTTTGTAAGGAGACCACGTCAACATCCCTCTCGCCTTCTCAGCCGCATCCTGCAAAAACTTGTCCTGTTCCTCTAGCGTATAACCATCGCCCATGATCACAATAACAAAATTTTCCTTATCATCTCCCGCCTTATGAATCACATGCACCGGAAATGTGGTTTTCTGCGTTGTTCCATTTTGAGCCACGGTCGTACCCCGGGGTTGCACCAAGTCAGCCTCCGCGCTGGCGACGTCCTGTGGGATTATGGAAAATAGTATTGATATAATAAGCAATATTGCTTGAAATTGTTTTTTCATTCGTTTCACCTCGGGTTTGTGATGGGTTGGGGGGTACAAATATATTAATATTATACTCGTTTGTGGGGGGATTTTCAATACAAATTGTGGGGAATGGAGATTTTGAGAAGATTACGTTGTAAAATATTTGAATCGTATTCAACAATTTACGCTATCAGCACTAATATTCCTAATAGACTTTCAATGTCTAAAATGGTATAATTATAATGATATTTAATTTAAATACTAATAGACTAGATAAATATCGTATTAGAAATCATAACTATACAATAGGAACAAAAAATATCACTCATAAATAGAAATCGAGGTAAATACTATGGCATTTAGTAAAACAATCCAAATGTATATATTTGACGGTAACCCAAATGGACGCATCATGTGTGAACTTTCTAATTGGAATGGTCGTATATATAAAATTTCTCGAAACGAACTTTCCGAATTCGCCAAACGAAAGGATTCGGAAAACACTGGCGTATACTTCTTATTTGGTAAAGATGAAAGTAATTTTGACACTGTCTATGTTGGTGAAGCCGAAAAGATGTTCACACGTCTCAAACAACATCTTAAAGAAGATTACTGGAATGACTGTATCGCAGTAATAAGCAAAGATAATCTTCTAAATAAAGCGCATGTAAAATATCTTGAAAACAAATTCTACAATATTGCCCAAGATACTGGTCGCGCCAACGTATTAAACAGCACAATTCCTACATGTTCATCCATTTCAGAATACGATGAAGCCATGCTTTCCGAATTTATTAGTAATACAAAATTACTCGTAAACACTTTGGGATATAAAACATTTGATTCCATCGAAGATTCCTCAATCAAAGCCGGGCCTAAACAGTTATACTTTTATATTAACGGAGCAAGAGGCGCAAGCTCCAAAGGAGTTATTGTTCCCGATGGCTTTGCTGTTTTTAAAGATTCCAAAATTGCTTCCAGTACCGTACCCAGTATGTCTGAAACTTTAATCAAATTACGTACTTCCCTTATTGAAAAGGGGATCATTAATTCAAACTTTTGCTTTACGAAAGATTATATTTTTACCAGCCCTTCATTAGCAGCCGCTATTGTTATGGGCAGAAATGCAAATGGAAGAACAGAATGGAAAACAAAAGACCATAAATCTATCAAAGATATTGAAGAAAAACTTTAAAGCCCAAAAGGGTTGTGGTAAAATATAGTTGTAACACCCCGACCTAATGAGTTATAATCTTACTAGGAAACAAGGTACACTACAATGAATCAAAATTACGAATCTTAATGCATCTCAATTTAGCAACTTAATTTGTAGTATTTTCGATTATACTATACGATTGGCTGTGGCAAACAACATTGACCCTGCTCTCATAAGCAAACCGAAAATGTTAAAAAAGAAAACTTACCTTGATTTGCAATATTATTTAGATATGCAAAAAGTATTTTTGAGTTAGTAGCTTGATCCAATAAACATAAAAAGACGGTGTGAAATTCTTTCTGTAAATTCAGATCTTCTATGATAATTGATACGGCTTAACAGCAGGTTTCTGTGGTTAAGCCATTGTATATTTTATAACAAAAATAAACTGGTATGTCAAGAACAACCAGAAAATCTGGGTGTATATTTACTCTTGACCATTCAGCTTTTATTGCTATATTGTCATTCGCTCAGGGTACATAATCTCGAGTTCGCCACGAACTTTGCCCCAGTTGCGGATTGGCATTGTCCACTTTTTGGCTATCTCAAAAGTTCCTAGATATAGTGCTTTCATTAGCGCCTGGGAACTCGGAAATACGCTTCTCTGCTTGTTTAGTCTGCGATAGCATGAATTCAGCGATTCAATGGTATTTGTTGTATAAAAAGCAGTACGGACCTCTTTGGAAAATTTGAAAATCGGGGAAATTGCATCCCAGTTATCATGCCAGCGGTTCATGGCACTCGGATATTGTCCCGACCATTTTTCTGTAACGGTTTTTAACTGCCTTCTGGCAGTTTCTTCATCGGCAGCTGTATAGATTGTTTTTAAATCTTTAGCAAAAGCCTTCATATCCTTGTTTGCAACGTATTTGAGTGTATTTCTTACCATATGCACTATGCAACGCTGCTGCTCTGTTTTTGGAAATGCTGTAGAGATTGCATCTTTGATTCCCGTTAATCCATCAGAGCAGAGAATGAGAATGTCCTGGACTCCGCGATTTTTCAGACTGTTCAATACGGACAACCAATATTTACTGCTTTCATTTTCTCCAACAACAATACTTAAAACTTCTTTCATGCCATCTTCGTTGATACCGAGAACAACATATGCGGCAAGTTTTCTAATTACTCCATCATCACGGACAGAGAAGTGTACAGCATCAATGAAAACGATAGGATATACCGCAGATAAAGGACGATTTTGCCATTCTTCGATTTTAGGAAGAAGTTTATCTGTAATATCAGATACCATTCCTTCGCTTACTTCAAAGCCATAAATATCCTCTATCGTTTCTGAAATCTGTCGTGTGGTCATTCCTTTTGCATACATAGAAATGATCTTGTCATCAATCAAAGAAATGTCTTTCTGACGCTTTGGAAGCACCTGAGATTCAAAGGAGCTCTGTCGATCCTGAGGAACATCGACCTCGAACTCCCCATACTTGCTACGAACAGTTTTTGGCTTTGTGCCGTTTCGGTAGTTTGGCTCGCTGGATCTTTTGTAGCGATCATAACCAAGATGACTATCCATTTCTGTTTCAAGCATATCTTGAATCGTTCCGGACAGAAGATCCTTTAATGCTTCCTGAATATCGTCAGCGGACTGAATATCATACTCCTGAAGCAATCCTTGAATCAGATTTCTCTTTCCCTCAGTCATTGGTTTTGGTTTGTAAACTTGTTTTTTTCTGTTTGCCATAATAAAAGGCCTCCTATGATTTAATATTTTATCATAGAAGACACGTATATTGTCTAATTTACAGAAATTTTTTCACAGGACTAAAATGAAATTTTAAATTCCACTTTCCCACGGGTCGGTGGAATTCAGTCCTG
>OHDS01001259.1_pt1 | contig 10435 bp, 6 predicted proteins | sample 1567031 | NCBI WGS metagenome assembly OHDS01 (sample SAMEA3879503, study PRJEB24766) | human gut metagenome | biome: human-associated habitat; feature: feces | place: USA | collected 1985/1987
ATACCAGCCGCTGGCCTTGATGGCACTTTCCCGGATGGACTTGCGCTTGTCGGGGATGACACGCGCCGGGTCTACCTTCATGAAGGTGCCGAGACCCGTACACTTCTCGCAGGCACCGAAGGGATTGTTGAAGCTGAACATCCGCGGGGTCAGCTCCTCGACGGAGATGCCGTGCTCAGGGCAGGCGTAGCTCTGGCTGAACATCATCGGTTCACCGCCAATGACGTCGATGACGACAAGCCCGTTTGCCTGCGCCAGCGCGGTCTCTATAGAATCGGCCAGACGCCCGCGGACCGTGTCGTTGATGACCAGACGGTCCACGACGATCTCAACGGTGTGCTTGATGTTCTTTTCGAGGTTGATCTCCTCGCTCAGATTGTACATATTGCCGTCGACGCGCACGCGGGCAAAACCGGCTCGGCGGGCGGCATCCAGCTCCTTGGCCTGGGTGCCCTTGCGGGCACGCACAACGGGGGCCAGCACCTGAAAGCGGGTGCGCTCCGGCAGCTTCATGACTTCGTCGACCATCTCGTCTACGGTCTGCTGGGTAATCTCCCGCCCGCAGATCGGGCAGTGGGGCACGCCGATGCGGGCGTACATCAGACGCAGATAGTCGTAAATCTCCGTTACTGTTCCCACCGTGGAACGCGGGTTGTGGCTTGTTGTTTTCTGGTCGATGGAGATGGCTGGGGACAGGCCGGTGATCTCGTCGACATCGGGCTTTTCCATCTGGCCCAGGAACTGGCGGGCATAGCTGGAAAGGCTTTCCATATAGCGGCGCTGGCCGTCGGCATAGATCGTGTCAAACGCCAGGCTCGACTTGCCGGAGCCGGACAGGCCGGTCATGACGATCAGCTTATCTCTGGGCAGCTCCAAATCGACGTTTTTCAGGTTATGCTCCCGCGCACCCTTGATGACAATGCGGTTGTTCGGGTCGATTTTGATTTTGGAGCTGCGCTTTGCAGGCTTTTTTTCGGGTGTTGTACTCAATTTTTATATTTCCTCCTGCCCTTGCGTGTTTTGGCAGCGGCCTTGCGTTCACTGGTGTCGGCGGCGGTGGGATCTTCTCCGCGTTCCAGCCGCTGAATTTCGTCGCGCAGCTGCGCGGCCAGCTCAAATTGCAGCAGCCGCGCGGCCTCCTTCATTTCCTTGGTCAGCCGTTCAATTGTCTGCTGGCGCTCGGCGCGGCTCATGCGGTGCTGGCGCATCCGCTTGTTTTCCTCGCTCATGCTGATTTCGAGCCCGTCGCCGATGGCCTTGACGATGGTTTTTGGCGTGATTCCGTGTTCTTTATTGTAGGCGTCCTGAATGGTGCGGCGGCGCTCAGTCTCCATGATGGCGCGCTCCATGCTGGGCGTGACCTCATCTGCATACATGAGCACAACGCCGTTGGCGTTGCGGGCCGCGCGGCCGATCGTCTGAATCAGGCTTGTCTCGCTGCGCAGGAAGCCTTCCTTATCGGCATCCAGAATCGCAATCAGCGATACCTCCGGCAGGTCCAGACCCTCGCGCAGCAGGTTGATGCCAACAATAACATCAATTGCGCCGACGCGCAGGTCCTTGATGATCTCCATGCGCTCAAACGTGTCGACCTCGTGGTGCATATACTTCGTCTTGACGCCGTGTTCCTCCAGATAATCCGTCAGATCCTCGGCCATCTTGACGGTCAGCGTTGTGACGAGTGCGCGCTCGCCACGGTCAATGCGGGTGCGGATCTCGCCCAGCAGGTCCTCGATCTGGCCCTCCACCGGGCGCACCATGATAAGCGGGTCCAGCAGGCCGGTGGGGCGGATGACCTGCTCCGCTACGCGGCTGGAATGCTGGCGTTCATATTCACCGGGGGTTGCAGAAACAAAAATCTTCTGATGGATTTTGGCTTCAAATTCTTCAAATTTCAGCGGGCGGTTGTCAAACGCCGACGGAAGACGGAAGCCGTATTCGACCAGCGTTTTCTTGCGGCTGTAGTCGCCGCCGAACATACCGCGCACCTGCGGCAGCATGACGTGGCTCTCGTCGACCATCAGCAGGAAATCATCCGGGAAATAATCCAGCAGAGTGGTGGGCATACTGCCCGGCGCACGGCCCGAAAGCACCGCCGAATAGTTCTCGATGCCTTTGCACATGCCCACCTCGTTAAGCATCTCAATGTCGTAATTGGTGCGCTGGGCAATGCGCTGCGCCTCGATCAGCTTGCCCTCGGCGGTGAACTGCTTCACCTGTGCGTCGCACTCGGCGCGGATCTTTTCCAGTGCTGCGGCCTTCTTCTCGGAGCTGACGATATAGTGGCTGGCCGGGAAGATGGCTACATGCTTGACTACATTCTGTTTGGCCCCGGTGAGAGGGTTGAACTCCGTGATGCGGTCGATCTCGTCCCCAAAAAATTCCACCCGGATGGCAAGCTCGCTCATATAGGCAAGGTAGATGTCCACGATATCGCCGTGCACACGGAACTTGTTGCGCACAAAATTCACGTCGTTGCGCTCATATTGCAGAGTGACCAGCTTCTGGCACAGCTCGTCCCGCTCCATCTGCATGCCGGGGCGCAGGCTGATGACCATGCTGCGGTAGTCGATGGGGTCGCCCAGCGAGTAGATGCAGGAAACCGATGCTACAATGATCACATCCCGCCGCTCCGAAAGCGCCGCCGTGGCCGAGTGGCGCAGACGGTCGATCTCGTCGTTGATGGCGCTGTCCTTTTCAATATAGGTATCCGTGCTGGGGATATAGGCTTCCGGCTGGTAGTAATCGTAGTAGGAGACGAAATACTCCACCGCGTTGTTGGGGAAAAACGACCGGAACTCGGTGCACAGCTGGGCCGCCAGCGTTTTGTTGTGGGCCAGAACCAGCGTGGGCCGGTTGCATTTTGCAATCACATTTGCCATGGTAAAGGTCTTGCCGCTGCCGGTAACACCCAGCAGGGTCTGGCAGCGGTCGCCCCGCTCCACGCCTTTCACCAGTGTTTCAATGGCCTGCGGCTGGTCGCCGGTGGGCTGGTAAGAGGATACCAGTTCAAATTTTTCGTCTGCCATCTTCCCTCTCCTCTCCGGCCCTCGCGCAAAGAACCACAATCAGTTGTATTTTACGGTTTGATTATAGCACACCAGTTTTATAATGTAAACACTTTTTTGTTGTTTCACAGATCAAGGCCAGAAAAGCGTACCTGTTTTAAAGTCATAGATCGGCAGGCGGTTTGCGTCCCGCATGGAGAAATACTCCGTATCGGTCAGGATGAAGTGATCCAGCAGATGGATGTTCACAAGGCCCAATGCCCGGGCAATATTGCCAGTGGCTTCCAGATCCTCCATGGAGGGCAAGGCCGCACCGTTGGGGTGGTTGTGGCTGAGCACCACCGTGTCGGTGCCGCCCTTGATGGCCGCAGATACCACATCCTTGATGTCCAGACTTACCCGGTCGGTGGTGCCTTCCCGCAGCCAGACCGCCGCGCGCACCCGCTTACGGCTGTCCAGACTGACCAGCATTGCACGCTCGTAATCCGACCACGCAAACTTCGCCATCAGATAGCTGCCCATCTGCTCGGTAGTTCTGATGCAGCGGGTGGTGCTGGTACGGCTGCGGCCATAGTAGCGGCTGATCTCCGGCAGCAGATGCAGCATCCGGGCTGTGGCCGGGCCTACGCCCTCCACAGTGCACAGCTCTTCCTCGCTGGCTTCCAGCACAGCGGCAAAATCGCCAAAGCGGTCGATCAGGTCGTGAGCGATGCCGTTGGTGTCCTTCTGGGCGTTGGTGAGGTACAGCACATATTCCAGCGCTTCGTGCTCGGCCAGACTGTCCAGACCGTAGTTCTGCACCCGTTCGCGCATCCGCTGGCGGTGTCCCTGATGCCGTTTGTGTTCTGCCATTGCGGTACTCTCCTTCTGATTCATTCCTTATAATAGTACCCATTTTGCGTCCGGAACTCAAGGCTTTGCGGTAAAATAGTTTTGATCCGGGGCGTTTCCGCGTTGACTTGCAGCCAAGGCTGTATTACTATAAAGGTATCTCTTGAAAATTGAGGAACATTTATGAAACAATATACCGCAACCGCCAACGACGACGGCGTTCGTCTTTCCCGCTTTGTGCAGAGCGTGACCCGCAATTTTCCCACCAGCCTTTTGTACAAGAGCTTCCGCAATAAGCGCGTGAAGGTAAACGGAAAAAAGGCCGTGCCGGAGTACCGCATTCAGGCAGGCGACCTGATCGAGCTGTACATCAACGACGAGTTTTTCCCGCCGGAAGGCGCAAAAACCGTGCAGAAGGCCGCGCCGAAAAAGAAGCAGAATCAGCCCAAGGTCAATATCATTTATGAGGACGAAAACATTGCTGTGCTGTACAAACCCACCCACCTTTTGTGCCATAGCGACCGCACCGGCGATGCGAACCTTGTGGATGCTTTTACCCAGTATCTGGCCGAAAAAGGCGAATACGACCCCCACGGCGAGAACCGGTTCAAGCCCGGCATTTGCAACCGGCTGGACCGCGGCACCGAGGGCCTTGTGATCGCCGCCAAGAGCTACACCGCCCTGCGGGACATGAACGAGATCATCCGCACTGACCTACTCAAAAAGGAGTACTACACCATCACGGTGGGTATCCCGCAGTCCGGGCGGTTCACCGCATGGTGGGAGCACGACGAGAAGAACAACAAGGTAAGCATCCATGCACACCAGTCGCAGGACGAGCGCCGCAAGCAGATCATTACGGACGTGGACGTACTGCGCACCGCCGGGCCGTTCGCCCTGTGCAAGATCGGCCTTGTCACCGGCCGCACCCACCAGATCCGTGCACATCTGGCCTATCTGGGCCGTCCGGTTCTGGGCGACATCAAGTACGGCAACCGCAAGATGAACGAGCGCACCGGCACCAAAACGCAGGCCCTGTGCGCTGTGCGGGTCACTTTCCTTGATATTCCCGAGGAAAACACCCTGCATTATCTCTCCGGCAAGGTCGTCAAGCTGAAGGACCCGCAGATCATAAAGCAGTTCGATGCGCTGGATAAGAGCAAAAACAGCGAGGAAAACCACCCTGCATAAAGTGGAAACAAAAAAGCGGCCGCTGTACTTTACCGTACAGCAGCCGTTTTTCTCTTTGTTCTTTACTTTTTGTCGGAGTCCTGCTCCGCCTTTTCCTGCGATTCCTGTTCACGGCGCAGCTCTTTGATGCGTTTTCTCTCGCTCTGGACATGGGGCCATGGCCAGCTGAAGCCCTCGTTCTCACGGCACCATTTGACCAGCGGATAGAAGGCGAAAGCCAGACCGAAGAGGTACAGCAGAGCGTACAGCAGGGCATCCAGCGTGATGAGTGCATCCAGTGCACCGATCACCGCCACCACGCAGCCTGCCTTCAAAAAGAACAGGCCGTTCTGGCGGCAGTATTCCTCAAAGTGTTCCGCCTTGACGGCACGGCGGCCCTGATCTCCCCAGACACGGGGATTTTTCATGACCGAATAGCCGTAGAATACCATCATCAGGCCAAGGGTGAGCTGAAAGCCAAAAAACATTTATGATACCTCTTAATCTTCAAACAGCGGCTTCATCAGGGGCAGGAAATCCAGCGTTGCAAAGTAATCGCGCGGAGTCTCGGCACGGCGGATCAGACGGTGGGTGCCATCCTCGCACAGCAGCACTTCGGCGCTGCGCAGCTTGCCGTTGTAGTTGTAGCCCATGGCAGAGCCGTGTGCACCGGTGTCGTGGATATAAATGATATCGCCAATGTCGATCTTGGGCAGCATCCGGTCAATGGCAAACTTGTCGTTGTTCTCGCACAGACCGCCCACCACATCGTACATATGGTCGCAAGGCTCATTTTCCTTACCCAGCACAGTGATGTGGTGGTAAGCGCCGTACATGGCCGGGCGCATCAGGTTGGCTGCGCAGGCATCCAGACCGATGTATTCCTTATAGATGTGCTTTTCATGGATGGCAGTTGCCACCAGTGCGCCGTAGGGGCCGGTGGTAAAGCGGCCCATCTCAGTAAAGATGGCCACATCGCCCATGCCTGCGGGCACCAGAATTTCCTCAAACTTCTTGCGCACACCCTCGCCGATGGCCATGATATCGTTCTCGGTCTGCTCCGGGCGGTACGGGATGCCCACACCGCCGGACAGGTTGATATAACCGATGTGCACACCGGTGGCCTTCTGCACCCGGACAGCCAGCTGGAACAGGATACCTGCCAGCTCCGGGTAATACTCATCGGAAATGGTATTGGAAGCAAGGAAAGCGTGGATGCCGAAGTTCTTGGCACCCTTGGCGGCCAGCTTCTTGTAGCTTTCGATCATCTGCTCCTCGGTCATGCCGTACTTGGCATCGCCGGGCTTGTCCATGACCTGAAAGCCCTCTTCGCTCTCGCCCAGACTGAAGGTGCCGCCCGGGTTATAGCGGCAGAAGATGTTCTCCGGCACACCGGCGACACGCTCCAGAAATTCCACCATGGTGGCATCGTCCAGATTGATGTAGGAGCCCAGCTCGTAGGCCTTCTTCATATCCTCCACGGGAGTCTGGTTGGAGGAGAACATGATTTCGCTGCCGGAGAAACCGCACACCTCGCTGAGCATCAGCTCAGTCAGGGACGAGCAGTCCACGCCGCAGCCCTCCTCCTTGAGGATCTGCAGGATGACAGGGTTTGGCAGAGCCTTGACGGCAAAATACTCCTTGAAGCCTTTGTTCCAGCTGAATGCCTTGTTGATGCGGCGGGCATTTTCACGGATGCCCTTCTCATCGTAGACATGGAACGGCGTGGGCACATCCTGAATGATCTCCTGTGCCATCGCCTCGGTCAGAAACGGTTTCTTTTCCATAGTAACATCCCTCTCATTTTATATGCACGCGGCCGATCGCCGCAGTGACATCAGTAGAAACTCCTTTCGTCATCGCTGATGCGATGCCACCCATTTCCCTTTTTGTCGCTGGCGCGACATCTGTTTTTCTCTTTGTTACCTGTGGTGACATTTTTCCCCGGCGCAGGGAGAATCTGTCCCTGCCGGGGAAAGTCTTTCTCAAAGAGGGAGGCTTTGCCGCACGGACAAGTTCCCTCTTTGAGGGGGCTGTCTGCGCAGCAGACTGGGGGAGCTTACAGCTTCAGATTCTGGCGGGTGGGGGTGAAGGTCGGGATCATCTTTGCCAGCTGCTGCACCACACCCTCATCGTTGTGCTGGGCGGCTTTGGCAAGCTCCTGCAGCTGCCCGTAGAACTCGGCAAGGTCAATGCTGCGGGGCGAGGCTACAAAGATCTTGTTATGCTGGGTGCGGCGCATCTTGTCCTGCTCCTCGTCCATCATCAGCTCTTCATAGAGCTTCTCGCCCGGACGCAGACCCACGATCTTGATCTCCATATTCACGCCCGGCTCATAGCCGTAAAAGCGGATGAGCTGCTTTGCCAGATCCATGATCTTGACCGGCTCGCCCATGTCCAGCACATAGATATTGCCGCTTTCGGCCAGCGCACCGGCCTGCAGCACCAGCTGGGCCGCTTCCGGAATGGTCATAAAGTAGCGCTCAATGTTGGGGTCTGTCAGGGTGACAGGCCCACCTTTTTTGATCTGGGCCTCAAACAGCGGAATGACGCTGCCGTGGCTGCCCAGCACATTGCCAAAACGCACAGCCACACACTTCATATCCGTGTTGCCCGCAAAGGTCTGGATGAGCATTTCGCAGATGCGCTTGGTACAGCCCATCACGCTGGTGGGGTTCACAGCCTTATCGGTGGAAAGCTGCACGAACCGCTCCACGTCGTGCTCGCTGGCGCTCACCAGAAGGTTCTTGGTTCCCAGAACATTATTCTTCACGGCCTCGGCAGGGCTCACCTCCATGAGCGGCACATGCTTGTGAGCCGCCGCGTGGAACACCACCGTGGGGTGATAGGTCTCAAACACCTCGTCCAGCCGTTTTTTGTCCCGGATGGAGCCCACCAGCACCGTTACCGGGATATCCCGGCCGTACTTCTGCTGCAGCTCCATCAAAAGCTCATAGGCGCAGTTCTCGTAGATATCAAAAATAAGCAGCTTGCCGGGCTTGAAGCGCATCACCTGACGGCACAGTTCGCTGCCGATGGAGCCGCCGCCGCCCGTGACCAGAACGGTCTTGCCGGTAAGGTAGCCGGAGATCTGATCCGTATCCAGCGTCACCTCATCGCGGGAAAGGAAATCCGCCGGGTTCAGCTCGCGGAAGGCTCCCTGCTGGGGTGCGCCGCTGCCCACCAGCTGCGGATCGCTGAGCAGCTGCACCGCACAATGGGTGCTGACACACAGGTCGATGACATGGTTCAGTTTGCTGCCCTTCAGGGTAGGGATGGCAATGATGATGCTGTGGATGCCGTAGCGATTGCACAGCTCCGGGATATCCTCCAGCGTGCCCTTCACCGGCACCCCGTGGATAGTCTGGTTCAGCTTTGCGGGGTCGTCATCAACCGCCACCACGGCATGCCCGTATTCCTTATTGGACTTGCACACGTTGATGGCCCATGCACCGGCCTCCCCTGCACCCACGATCATCACGGGCCGGTTGGGGTCTCTGCTGGCAGAGCCGCGCAGCTTTTCGCCCAGCGGGTGGTTCAGGAACAGCCGCCATGCCAGACGGCTGCCGCCCACCAGCAGGAAGATGAGCACTGCTGCCATGCAGTTGGCAGAGTTGAACAGCACACCGTGGATGCACAGCCGGTTGACGCAGTAGACGATAACGGTAGGCACAGCCACCGTTGCCGCCAGACGCATCAGGTCGCGTTCACCGGCATACTTCCACAGTACGGAGTACAGCCCGCTGAACAGAAAGCTGGCAATGTACACCGCCACGATCCATGGCAGATTTTCGTACAGAAGCTCACGGTTATGCGGCCACCAGGCAGCTTCCACTGCTCCGTCTGCCCGCAGCAGAAGCGCAAAATAAAAGCTGAATGCAACAATGGCTGCATCCAGCAGCACAAGCAGCGCCCGGCGCGCAAGCACCTGCGGCGTGTTTTTTTTATCTTCACAAAAAAGTCCTCTTTTTGCACACGGCGTAAAACGCCGCTGTTTTTTCCGGAAGGAGCTTCCGGCGTTCCGACCTGCACGGCGCACCGGGCAGCCCTATCTTTATATTATACTCAGAAGCGCGGGGAATGTCCAGAAAATTTGCAGGAAAGGCGTCCCCTTGCGGGAAGCTGCCGCCTCAGGCGGCTGATGAGGGCGCAGGACAGCAGTATTTTACCCTAAATCCCCCCTCATCCGGCGCGGGTGCGCCCCGCAGCAGGCTGCCTGCTTTTTGTCCGGAGGGCTTTCACTTCCTCCCCCAGCCCCAGCGGCCATGCCGCCAGCAGGAATGCTGCCGCCGTCATGCAGCCGCCCGCCCCCAGAGCCGCCAGCTGCATGGGCAGTTCCGACCTCAGGCCGTCCGCAAGCAGCCCTTTCAAAAAAGCACCCGCCCCTGCTGCCAGCAGCGCCGCCAGAGCAGGCGCACCCAGCCAGCAGCGGAAAGCGTGCCGCGTGCCGCTGGAAAACAACAGCCGCCCGGTGTTGGCAATGCAGGTGTACAGGCTGGAAAGCAGGATCACCGCCAGAAAGCCCTTCATGCCAAAGCGCGGCAGCAGAATCACCACCCCGCCAATGCGCAGGATGGAGTCCCACACGCTGTAGCGGAACGCCGCCTTCTGCTCCCCCACCCCTTTCATGGCACCGTCCACCATGCTTTCCAGATACATCAGCGGCATGGCGGGGGCCAGCGTTTCCAGATAAAACCCGGCTTCGGCGCTGCGGTATAAAAGCTGTGCCAGCGGGCATCCCCACACCCAGAACAGTGTCCCCGCCAATGCAGAAAAATAACCGGTGAGCCGCAGCATCCGGTCCAAAAGCGCATTGAGACGTTTGGTCTGGCCCAGAATATGAGCCTGCGTGATCTCCGGCATCAGCAGCACCGAAAGACTGCCCAGCAGGCCAAATGGGAACGTAAGCAGCGGCAGAGCCATGCCTTTCAGTTCTCCGAACTGCTCCAGCGCGGCGGTGCGCCCGCCCGCGTTGATCAGATAGACCGCAAGGCAGGCGGGCACCAGCATATTCTCCGCCGTGTGCAGGGCGCTTGCCAGCACCCGCCCGCCCTCCACCGGCCACAGGATCTCCCACAGACGGCGGGCAGGGTCTGCCGGGCGGACGGCTTTCTGCCCCGCAAACGTGCTGCGGGCATCCCGCCGGTAAAAAGTCAGCATACACAGCGCCGACACTGCTTCGCTGACGGCTGTTGCCCCCAGCACCAGCATACAGCGCACGCCCACGGCAGCCCCTTCGGTACGGGTGAGTGCCAGAGCTACCAGCGCAATGCGCACCGTCTGTTCGGTAAGCTGGCTGAACACACTGGGGGCCACATGCCGCCGGGCGATGAAAAAGCCCCGCAGGACCGCAGACACTGCCATCCATGGCATTCCCAGCGCTGAAACGCGCAACGCTCCGGCAGCACGGACATCACCAAGCCACC
>OHDS01001262.1_pt1 | contig 10427 bp, 8 predicted proteins | sample 1567031 | NCBI WGS metagenome assembly OHDS01 (sample SAMEA3879503, study PRJEB24766) | human gut metagenome | biome: human-associated habitat; feature: feces | place: USA | collected 1985/1987
GCTACGGAGGAGACGCTTTGCAATGCCCCGTTCTTATTCGCGGAAAACAAGAAGTTCACAGTATCCGCCCCGTGTATGCCCGGCTCTTTGCGGGCACCTATCTCTACCTGGAAACGGACATTGGGCATGCCCAACGGAACCAGCCGCGCAGCCATCTGCTTCTCCACTTCACGGGCAGCGGCAGTACGCGCCTTGGTGAGGACGGCAGCCTGCTTTTTCACCTTATTATATAAAGCGTCGCAACGCGCTTTCAGTTCCTCGATGTGCTCGTCGGACGAAGTGATGGCGGAGAGTTTGGCGGCGTATTCATCCGTCAGCGCCAGAAGTTCACCGACAGTGGAAACGCGGTGCTTCTGTTGGAGCGTATAAATCAAGTTCAGACGTTCGTTCACTTCATCCAGACGTTCGGGGTTGAACTCTATTTCATCCTCCTTACCCGACACTTCCTGCGAAATATCCTTCAACTCGATATAAGTGCTTTCCATGCGTTCGGCAAGTTCCCCGGCAACCGGATAAACCCTCTGCAGGCCGAGCATCGTATTCAGGCATTCCTTCAGCCCGGACAACAAGCCTCCTTCGTCCGAGTAGAGCGTCTGCCCTACCCGATAGAGTCCGGCCTTTATCTCTTCCGCATGGCTCAGCGTATCTGCCTCTTGCTCCAGCTCCTCCTGCTCACCGGCAGACAAGTGTGCCTCTTCCAACTGTTCCAGTTGGAAACGGATATAGTCTTCGTCCGACTTATCCTGATTGGCACGGGCAACAAGGGCCTCCAAATCCTGCTGTGCCTGCTTCCATGCTCCGAAGATATGCTGGTAAGCAGACAAGGCCTCTTCGTTATGCGACAAGATGTCCAGTACATTCAACTGAAATCCTTCCTTGTTCAGCAATAGGTTCTGATGCTGGGAATGCACGTCAATCAGCTGTTCTCCCAGCTCCTTCATCTGAGCCAATGAAGCAGGCGTGTCATTGATGAATGCCCGGCTCTTGCCCGAAGCGGACACCTCGCGGCGCAGGAGGCATTCTTCCTCGTACTCCAACTCATTCTCCTCAAAGAAAGGCTGCATACCGTAAGCGGAAATATCAAAACGGGCCTCAATAATGCACTTCGAAGCTCCTACACGAATGGCTTTCACATCGGCACGCTGTCCCAGCAGCAGACCGATGGCACCCAGAATAATGGATTTTCCAGCACCGGTCTCACCCGTTATCACCGAGAAACCGCTGCTGAAGCTGATATCGAGCTTTTCAATAAGCGCATAATTCTGTATGTAAAGCGAACGCAACATAAGGATATTGACGATTTGACGATTTACTATTTACTATTTAAATCTTTCACCAGACGGTCTACGATGTCGGCAGCCACTTCGGCTTTGGACTTCAAGGGGTAGTCCGTCTTTCCCTGGTGGTCTATGATACTGATTTTATTGGTATCGCAACGAAAACCGGCTCCCTTGTCGTTCAGGGAGTTCAGCACGATGAAGTCCAGATTCTTGCGGTTGAGCTTGTCTTCCGCATTCATCTGCTCGTTATGAGTCTCAAGGGCAAAGCCTACGAGGAGGCGCCGTTGGTGCTCTGTATCGTTCTTCAGATTGCCTAAGAAAGCGGCTATGTCGCGAGTAGGTTTCAAGTTCAAACTCATCTCCCCGGTCTTTTCACGCTTGATTTTCTCATCCGCCACTTGTTCGGGGGTGTAGTCTGCCACGGCAGCCGTCAAGATGGCGGCATCGGCATGGACAAAGGCGGCGGATGCAGCCTCGAACATCTCCTGCGCCGACTCTACCGCATGGTACTGGTGCATCGGGAAGTAAGTGCCTTGCTGCACCGGACCGGCAATCAGTATCACCTTGGCCCCTCTGGCGGTACATTCATCTGCCAGGGCAAGTCCCATCTTGCCGGAAGAATAGTTGCCGATGAAGCGCACCGGGTCTATCTTCTCATAAGTAGGTCCTGCGGTTATCATCACTGTCTTGCCCACCAGGTCGCCATCTTTGGCAGCAAAGTACATTTCCAGGTGGCGGATGATATTCTCCGGCTCCTCCATACGGCCTTTCCCCACCAGATGGCTGGCGAGTTCTCCCGTAGCAGGTTCTATGATGTGGTTTCCATAAGAGCGGAGTGTATCCAGATTCTTTTGGGTGGAAGGATGGGCATACATGTCCAGGTCCATGGCAGGCGCCACAAACACCGGAGCTTTGGCGGAAAGATAGGTGGTAATCAGCATATTGTCTGCCACGCCATTCGCCATCTTGCCGATGGTGGAAGCCGTAGCCGGGGCTATCAGCATGGCATCTGCCCACAGACCGAGGTCCACATGGCTGTTCCAGGTGCCATCGCGTTGGGCAAAGAACTCACTGATAACCGGTTTGCTGGTCAGGGCAGAGAGCGTGATAGGGGTAATAAATTCTTTTCCGGCAGGCGTAATGACCACCTGCACCTCTGCACCACGCTTAATCAGTCCGCGAATAATATAGCATGCTTTATAGGCGGCAATGCTGCCCGTAATGCCCAATACTATTTTCTTCCCTTTCAGTATATTTGCCATTTATTTCTGAGTCATTTCACGCAGACGTATCTTGGTCAGCGTGGCTTTGGTATTCAGGGTAAAATCACTGTTCAGAATCCAGCTGTAATAGCCGGGATACCGACATGCCCTTGTACTTGCCGAAGTTGAATACTTCCACACCTTTGTCATCGTAGACCATACGACCGGCAAAGTCCACATTCTTGTTGAAGCTGGAATAGTCGGCAAGGAAAGCCACGTCATTCTGCAACTCCGGATAGCGGTCAAACTGCGACATCAGCACCTCGTAGGTGGCACGTGTATCAGCCTCTGCCGTATGGGCGTCTTCCAAATTCTTGCCGCAATAGAATTTATAGGCAGCAGACAGCGTGCGTTGCTCCATCTTGTGGAAAATGACCTGCACGTCCACAAACTTGCGGCGGCTCATGTCAATGTCCACACCGGCACGAAGGAACTCTTCCGCCAGGACGGGGATATCAAAACGGTTGGAGTTGAAGCCCGCCAAGTCGCATCCTTCAATGTCATTGGCAATGTTGCGCGCCACTTCCTTGAATGTGGGGCAGTCGGCTATATCGGCATCGTAGATGCCATGAACGGCAGATGCTTCGGCAGGAATGGGCATTTCGGGGTTGATACGCATGGTTTTGGACTCCTCATTCCCGTTGGGATATACCTTGAGGTAACAGATTTCGACAATTCGGTCTGAGTTGATATTGGTACCCGTAGTCTCCAAATCAAAAAAGACTATCGGATTTTTCAGATTCAATTTCATTGTTTTTTCGTTTTATAAGCTCTGGCTATGAGCTATAAATTATAAGTTTAACTTACAAGCCACGAGCTACAAGTACCGTGCGGCATAATTGCGCAGCCACTTGTAGCTCGTAGCTCATAATCCGATTGCTAATATTCATCAGTCATTCAGCATCATCGGCATCAGCAGCATCAGCAAGTCTTCGTTCTCTTCCTGCTCTACCGGAATAATGACACCTGCACGTGAAGGATCTGCCAGTTCGATAACGATTTCATCGGCAGAAATGTTATTCAGAATGTCAATCAGGAAAGTGGACTTGAAACCGATGCTCATCGGATTGCCCGCATATTGGCAAACCAGTGTTTCTTCGGCCGATGTAGAGAAGTCGATGTCCTGTGCGGAGATGACAATCAGATTCTCCTGCATACGGAGCTTGATAAGGCTGCTTGCCTGCGAAGAGAAGATAGACACGCGGCGCAAAGCACCGAGCAGTTGCAGACGGTCTACCGTCACTTTATAAGGGTTGTTCTGCGGAATCACAGAGTTGTAGTTGGGATAGCGTCCTTCGATGAGACGGCACACCATGCGGTAGCTTTCCAATGTGAACACAGCGTTGCGTTCGTCGAACTCGATAGTCACCATGCCTTGTTCTTTCGGCAGCAGATTCTTCATCAGCGAAGCCGGCTTCTTGGGCAGGATAAAGGCGGCACGTTCGTTACCTTTGGCAGCCAGTGTCTTGCAGCGCACCAGCTTATGACCGTCTGATGCCACCATCGTGATGTCCTCCGTTGTGATATCGAAATAGATACCGTTCATCACGGGACGAAGCTCGTCATCAGCCGTAGCAAACACGGCACGGTTGATACCACCCAGCAACACTTGTGCATCCATTTCCACACGTACGGCATTGTCACCCAACATGGCAGACTGCGGGAACTCGTCCGCATTCTGCCCCATCAGGCTGTATTTACCGTTCTGATACTGTACCGTGATTTCAAGGGAATCCGTATTGATTTCAAAAGTCAACGGTTGTTCGGGAATTTCCTTCAAAGCGTCCAAAAGGGTTTTGGCTGTGACGGCAAAACGGCCGTCCATATCACTTTCATTCACTTCGACCGTAGTGACCATCGTCGTTTCACTGTCGGAAACAGTTGCAGACAAGGTTCCGTCTTGCAGTTCAAAGAGGAAACAATCCAAAATAGGCAACGCATTCTTCGAATTAATCACACGGCTGATAGCCTGCAAATGACTGGAGAGCGCAGTACTCGAAACGATAAATTTCATATCTTCTGTATATTTAAGTTTTTTATTTTGCTAACGTCTTAGAAACCGTTTTTATCTTTTTCAAACTGACGGACAAAGTTAAAAAAAGAATTCCCTACGACAAAGAAATAGCAAGAAAAAACAGCCGAATATTCGTCTCATATTCCTAAAAAATTGTAACTTCGCCGCATCATTTAAAAAGAAAACAATGGAATTTACAGGAAAAATCATCGCTATACTCCAGCCCAGAGGCGGAGTTTCCAAGTCAGGTAACGAATGGAAATCACAAGAATATGTGATTGAAGACCATGGCCAATATCCGCGCAAAATGTGTTTTGACGTATTTGGAGCGGACAAAATCGAACAGTTCAATATTCAGATGGGCGAAGAGCTGACAGTATCTTTTGATGTAGACGCACGCCAATGGCAAGACCGTTGGTTCAACAGTATTCGCGCATGGAAGGTAGAACGCGTAAGCACTGCCGCACCCGCTCCGGGCGCTCCCGTTCCACCGCCGGCTCCCACTGCCGCACCGGAATTCCTCGCAGGGGATGCAAAGGATGACCTGCCGTTCTAAGAATATGTTATAATTCACCACAGATTGCACAGATTAACACAGTTCATTCTAGAATTTTGATAATCAAGAATTTTTAGCTGTTTTAATCTGTGCAATCTGTGGTGAGTGTGTATTTTGACTTTCCTCGTGCTTATTTTCCCTCAGCACTCTACAGAATGACCGATTAATCACCCTTTATAAAGCAATACGATATTCGGATAAACCACCCCTTCTGTACAAGTGAATTGTACTGCAAGCATGAAATGACGGAAGAAGTTGGATTGACGGAAGAAGAAGTTCGGTATCAGACGCACATACGTTTCAGGCTGGCTCAGCATCATCTCCATATCCACCATCATCACAAAATTATATATGGGTGAAAGACTGCCTATACCCTCTTCGTACACCGGTGTTCCGTCTAACACATCTCCACTCTCCACCGCCTCAATATAGGCCGAAAGGCTCAGTGCATCGGGAGCCAGCAACAGACTACCCCGATAGAAACAGGCAAAGGTATAAAGGGCAGACTCCGTGATACCCGTCAGCTGGGTGAGCAGCGTGTTACGGGGCAACACATATTTAGGGAACTTCCTTGCTTTGGGATACAACGAATTATTTGAAACCACCTTCGGCATAAGCGGAGCATCCTCTTCCTTGGGGGTACTGTAAAGTAGAGACTGCAAGCGGCGTTCCGCTGCCAGTTCATCCTTGAGAGGGATACACATCACGGCGCAAGGCAGCTTGTCCAACGTGTCTTTAGACTGGAACAAGCAAGACATCACGCTCTCGCCCGCATGCTCATTCAAGTAAGCAATCCACTCCTCGTCGCGCTGCTTGATATAGTCTGAATAGGTGGCCTTGGCATACTCCTGACTGGCAGTAAAGCCAAACCAGGAATTTCTGTCAGACATTGCCCAGCGATCGTAAAAGAAAGTGGAAGACGGAAGCAGAGCCCCGGAAAATCCGTCCTCTACCGGCTGCTGCACCCGCAAGGCATTGATAAACGTCTGTGTGGAATCCGACCCATGGCTGATGCCGGAGCAATAAATGGCATCTTCATTGAACTTCATGTCAAACTCCGCCCAACTGCCCAGCTGCGTCTGCGAACGGATACCATCCGTAGGCTTCCCCATATCCACTCCTTTCATACGCACATAGACCGTGGCAGCCACGTTACTCTGCTTGCCCGCGTACATAGTGCGGAAAGAAGGGAGGTTCATCAGGGACTTTTTGCTGCGCCGCGCATCAATCACATGTTCTATCAAACGCTTCTGGAAACTTACAACCAGAAAATCGGGAGTGAAGTAGGCAGCCAGGAAACGACCGTCTGCCATGGGATAGATACGTATCTCCTCTCCCTTGTAATCGAAATACTTGGAAGGAAACGAACTGGAGCAGTACTTCTCCACAAAAGATTCCACCAACTCATAATCACCCGAACCCAAACTGCAATACAATACTTGGTTCATCGGTGTATCCGGCTCGTGAAAGCTAATCAGCATCTTGTTCATCTGTTTACTCAGTCCATGCGGAGTATCCTCCACCAAAGTATACAAATACTTCTTCAAGTAAACAAAAAGCTCCGATACGTATAGAAAATGATTGTCTTTGCTGCAATTCAGTTCATTGATATCCTCCACGAGGTCTGCCATACGGTCGGTTTCGAGTATGGCTGTGGCATCTTGCGGCACCAAAGTATAAAGATTGAAATCCTGCCGGTTCTCCACCGAATTCAACCGCAGGAAAGAATACACACCAAAACCGGTACATAGCAGCACTATGGACACAACGACAGCTATCTGTATGAGGAGTCGGAGTTTCATGGCATTTATTCATCAACTTTTGGCAAAAATAGCATTTTCTACTAATAAAACAAAACAAATGTTTCAAAAAGTTTAGAAATCTATTTCAAGTCCATCGTAGGCAAAGTGTACATGGGGTGGCAGCTGCTTTTCGATATCGGCATGAAGCCCTGCATGATGGCTCATATGGATGAAATAGGTCTCTTTGGCACCAATACGTCCGGCAGCCTCCAACGCCTCCGAAATACTCTGGTGCGTAGGATGCGGCTTTGGCCGTAAAGCATTCATTACCAAAACGTCCAAGCCCTTCAATTGTTCATAAGATTCCTCAGGCATCATGTGCATATCCGTGATATATCCCAGCCGGCCGCCAATGCGGTAGCCCAGGATGGGAAGCCTGCCGTGCATCACCCGTAAAGGCAGCACTTCCGTCCGGTTGATGTGGAACACCTGCCCCGCCTCCACTTCCTGCAGATAGATACGCGGAACTCCCGGATATACCTTATCGACAAAGCAGTAAGGCATCCTTGCCCGCAGATGGGCAGCAGTGTAGGCATCGGAATAGATAGGGATATCGGCAAAACGACCGAACGGGCGCAAATCATCCAGACCACCCACATGGTCATAGTGTTCGTGTGTCACCAGTACGCCGTCTATCTTCTCAAAAGAAGAAGCACGCAGCATCTGTTCCCTGAAGTCAGGACCACAATCTATCAATATCACCGCATCATCCGTATGCAGCAGGGATGACGCACGCAAGCGGTTGTCCCGCGGGTCAGTGGAAGTGCAGACCGGACAAGTACAGCCTATCTCAGGCACACCGGTCGAAGTTCCACTTCCTAATATTCTGAGTTTTCCCATTGACTAAATCAAATAAATTTCTAAAATCAGGTTATATACAACAATGTTTGGGTGTGTCAAAACTCTCTTACTATTTTATCAAACAAACTTCCGGGTGAATATCAATGCCGAATTTCTCGCGGACAGAAGCCCGCACGGCATCCGAAAGAGCGACAATATCCGCTCCCGTGGCACCACCCGAGTTCACCAGCACCAACGCCTGCCGGCCGTGCACCGCAGAAGGCCCCAGCGCCTTGCCTTTCCAGCCACACCGGTCTATCATCCAGGCAGCCGGTATCTTTACCCGACCGGCATCCACATCATAGTGGGGCATGTCCGGATATTCCCGTTGCAAAGACTCGAACTGCCGACGCGGCACGATGGGGTTCATAAAAAAACTACCCGCATTGCCCAGCACCTTCGGGTCGGGCAACTTGCTTTGACGGATGTCTATAATCACGCGGCGCAAAATTTCCAGATTCAGCACCGGATATTTCTCCAGCTCCTGCCGGATAGTACCGTAATCCAATGTATAATGTTCCCGTTTACCCAGGCAGAAGTTCACGTAAGTCACAAACACGGTCTTCATCTCCGGTTGCTTAAACAAGCTCTTTCTGTAGGAGTAGCCGCATTCGTCCACCCCGTAGATACGCTTCTCCCTTGCCATGTTTATGGTTTCCACAGATGTTATCAGGTCCTTTACTTCCACACCATAGGCACCGATATTCTGTACTGCGCTCGCCCCCACCTCACCCGGTATCAGCGAAAGATTCTCGGCACCATACCAATGCCGCTCCACACAGTAGGCCACAAAATCGTCCCATACCACACCGGCGCCCACACGCACCGACACGTGCTCCTCATCCTCTGACGTCACCTCCAGGCCACCGATACGTGAATGCAGCACCGTGCCTTCATAATCCTTAATAAAGAGCAGGTTGCTCCCTCCACCGATATGCAGCCAGGGCGCAACGACCTGTCCTGCTGCAATCAGCTCCCGCAGTTCATCCTCCGAACCGTATTCCAGAAATCTTGCAGCAGTAACATCAATTCCAAATGTATTGGGTATCTTCTTCAAACCTTTCCTCCTTTATTTAAATGCTCGTGTCTTCATATTTGTACAGCTCCCATCCTTTACTGCGTTTGCGGAAATAGAAGATATTGGAGTATCCGTTGCCTATACCATTTACCTTCAGTATTTTGGTATCCGACAAGTCCTCATTCTTCTGTCCGTAATTGATATTAGACAATCTGTCGGTAGGCATTACCGGACGAAAGGCATACCACTGGTCCACATCCAAAGTAGTTTCCAGAATAGAAAACTCGTCATCAGGGTCTATGGTGATGAATTGTAGCGGATGCCTGATATGCTTGCTCTGATAGACACTGTCCGTCACAAAACGGGTATAGAATTCCACGAAGTCCTCATTTTCACCTTTCTCCATCTCGCGCAGGTTAATGGCCTCGAGCATCCACATTCCCCGCTTCCGTTCAAAATAATAACGCTTCACCATACGCGTTTTCAAGAAAATCCACTCCACTTGCACCGATGTCAGCGTAGTATCGCCCACCATGTCCATATCCTCTTCCTTATCAAAAAGCAAGGTGTAATAGTTCTGCTTGGTAAACAGATAATCATGCTTCCAAAACTCTTCCTCTATCTTTGACGGCGTGTCACGATTGTAATAGGGCAAAGGGAATACCGTCCTCTGCCTTTGCAGGGCATCATCCGAAGCATAATTGAAGATAAAATCATCAAACAGCTCGTCTGCCTCCATCGGCTTCGGTTCTTCCTTCACTTCTGCTTCCAGCAGCGTATCGGCCTTGTGACCGGCCGAATCCACCATTTCCGTAATGGTAGCAAAGGGATCCATTTTCGCCTTTTTGTTTCCGCACGAAATCAAAAAGGTGAACAACAAAAATCCCAATAAAAGTTTTTTCATTCTTTACGGACCGCTTACGGTCACTTGTTTAATTTAGCTCTTAATTTCTCAAGCATGTCTACGGTCATGGACTCCAGGTCGTACTGCGGCATCCAGTCCCATTCCTCGCGTGCACAAGAGTCATCCAGAGAGTCGGGCCAGCTGTCGGCAATGGCCTGCTTCAGCGGATCAATCTCGTATGCCATCTCAAAATCAGGCATATGCTTCTTAATTTCCTGATAAATCTGTTCCGGGTCAAAACTCATGGAGGCGATGTTGAAAGCGTTGCGGTGCTTCAGCCTTGCCGGTGCCGCTTCCATCAGCGAGATGGCCGCGTTCAGTGCGTCGGGCATATACATCATATCCATATACGTGCCGGCCTTCACCGGACATACGAATTTTTCTCCCTTCACGGCAGAGTAGAAAATATCCACCGCATAGTCCGTAGTGCCGCCACCCGGAGGGGTCACGTTCGAAATGATTCCCGGAAAACGTACCGAGCGTGTATCCACACCATATTTTGTATAGTAATAGTCACTCAACAATTCAGTCGTCACTTTTGTCACCCCATACATGGTACGCGGACGCTGGATAGTGTCCTGCGGTGTCTTCACATGAGGCGTAGCTTCGCCGAACGAACCGATGGAACTCGGAGTAAACACGGCACAATTGTACTCACGTGCCACTTCCAGTACATTCCACAACCCGTCGATACCGATTTTCCAAGCCATGGCCGGACGGCTTTCGGCAACTACCGAGAGCAAGGCAGCCA
>OHDS01001265.1_pt1 | contig 10417 bp, 8 predicted proteins | sample 1567031 | NCBI WGS metagenome assembly OHDS01 (sample SAMEA3879503, study PRJEB24766) | human gut metagenome | biome: human-associated habitat; feature: feces | place: USA | collected 1985/1987
GGACGGAATGAGCGTACTCTTTAAGTCCTGCAAGAAGAAATACACCACCAGAATAACCAGAATAATAGCGATGATTAATGTTTCTACCACATTGTGGATAGAAGCGAAAAGGAAGTCGTTGGAACTCATCATCGTGACGAACTCTGTTCCCTCCGGCAGACTCTTTTCCATCTGCTTCATCTGGGCAGTAATTTCCTTATTCACAGCGGTTGCATTGGAGCCTGCCGTCTGGAATACCATGTAAAGAACAGCCGGTTTGCTATCCATCTCACTGCGGAAGCTATAAGTCATCGTACCCAATTGTACATCGGCCACATCCTTCAGGCGGAGCACAGAACCGTCGCTCTGCGAACGGATTACGGTATTCTGGAATTCCTCCACACTCTTCAATCGTCCGCGATACTTCATGGTAAACTGGAAGACATTCTTCGAACTCTCACCCAGCGAACCGGTAGGAGCTTCAATGTTCTGCTCACCCAGCACGGCAGTAATATCCGAAGGAACCAGGGCATATTGCGCCATCCGTTCCGGTTTCAGCCAGATACGCATACTGTATGTATCTCCCAATTCCATTACATCTCCTACTCCCTCTACGCGTTTGATTTGAGGTAGTACATTGATGTCCAGATAATTGGCAAGGAACGTCTGATCATAACGCCCGTCATTGCAGACCAAAGCACCAATTTGGAGGAAGCTGGTCTGACGCTTCTGCGTGCTTACACCGATTTTGGTTACCTCGGCCGGCAACAAACCCTGTGCCTTAGCTACACGGTTCTGCACATTCACTGCCGCCATATCAGGGTCCGTACCTTGCTTAAAGTAGACCTGTATAATAGCGAGGCCGGAGTTGGACGCCGTGGAAGTGATATACATCATATTCTCCACACCATTGATACTCTCTTCCAGCGGCATGATGACGCTGTTCATTACCGCCTCGGCATCAGCGCCCGTATACTGAGCACTTACATATACTGTGGGAGGTGCAATATCCGGATACTGCTCTACCGGCAGCGTAAGGAGCGAAATAAGCCCTATGACCAGAATCAGCACGGAGATGGAGATAGCCATCACCGGCCGCTTTATAAATACATTTCCTTTCATAATTTGTCTCCCTTCTTATTTTACTTGTGTGCCCTCACGCACTAATCCGGCACCTTCCGATATAATTTCATCACCGGATTGTAATCCGCTGAGCACCACATATTCGCGCCCATCGCTTATTCCGGCTACAGTGATCAGTGTAGAGACTGCTTTGCCGTCCACTACTTTATATACCACAACTTTGTCCTGCATCTGTACAGTGGCTCCCTGCGGAATGGCAATGCAATCCTTATAGATGCTGGGCACAACTACCGTACCGGATGCTCCGCTATGAAGCAGGCGTGATTCGTTAGGAAATACCACACGTGCCATTACAGTACCCGTCTGACGGTCAATAACTCCACTAATGGATTCTATGACACCTTTCTTATTGTATACCGAATTATCATTCAGTATCAGTTCCACTTCCGGCATGTTCTTCAGGGCTTCATCCATGCTACCATACTGGCGTGTAAGGGCAAGTAACTGATTCTCAGTCATGGAAAAATAGACATACATGTCCGAATTGTCACTGACCGTAGTCAACGGATACGGCAGGTTGGCACCTACCAATGCACCCACGCGATAGGGTAATGCACCCACTACTCCGTCACTGGGACTTTTCACCTCAGTATAGGAAAGATTGTTGCGTGCGTTCACTTCTTGGGCTTCGGCCTGCGTCAGCTGTGCTTTGGTAGTGAGATAGGTGTTCTCAGCTGTTTTCAGACTGAACTCTGAAACTACTTTCTGTGCATACAACTCTTTATTGCTGTTGTAGGTGAGTTCGGCAGTCGCCATTGCAGCACGTGCAGCTTCCACATTGGCAACGGCAGTCTTGAGCGCAGCTCTGTAGGGAATCTGATCGATAACGAAAAGCAACTGTCCACGGCGAACCGTCTGTCCTTCAGTCACACAAAGTTTTTCGATAGTACCCGATACTTGCGGATAGATATCAATATCCTGCCGCCCACGGATAGTGGCCGAATACGAAGTGGAAAGTTCTTTATCCGCCGCTTTTACTTCCATTATTGCAAAAGAAGATTTCACTCCCGCATCCGTTGCCTGTTTGCAAGATGCCATCCACACTGTACAACCGACAATCCCTATCAGCCGTAACCATTTTTTGTTCACTGTAATCATACTTACTCTAATTGTCTTTTTATTAAAACTGGGACAAATGTAGGAGAAAGGAACAAAGCCATAGTGATCAATTTTCCCCCAAGAATGTCCCTTTTTCGTTATTCGTCACTTTTAAAGCTAACTAATTATCAATAAGCATCATATAGAACAATATTAAAGGATAATAGGACATCCTGTTTTCCCCATAATTTACCAACTTTGCAAAAAGAAAAATGAAATAATATGGAAAAAGAGAACATTAAGACCGTAACCATAGAAGACTTTAAGAACAGTCAGCATATTCTTGACTATATAGATGATGACTTTGCGATAGTCAACAGTCTGGATGGAATACCTTATAGTAATGAGGTTGTCAGATTGGAGTGTTTCCTTATTGCCGTTTGTATAGAAGGGTGCATACAACTGGATATCAACAACCGGACCTACCAGCTACAGCCAGGCGACTTACTGCTCGGCCTTCCCAACACCATTATCGGGCATACAATGATGAGTCCTAAATATAAAGTAAGGCTTGCAGGATTTTCCACCCGATTCCTGCAACGTATCCTCAAAGTAGAAAAAGATACGTGGGACACTGCCATCCATATCCACAACAATCCGGTGAAATCTATTAACAGGGAAAATGACAACAGCATTTTTAAACACTATGGAGAGTTAATCCTGGCGAAAATTAACGATGAACCCCATTGTTATCATAAAGCGGTGGTGCAGCATCTGTTTGCCGCCATCTTTTGCGAGATGATGGGTTACCTCAACAAAGAAATCGCCGATTCGGAGAAAGCCAAACTATCGAAAGAGGGCATCAAGCAGGCTGACCATATTCTACGGAAGTTCATGGAACTGTTGTCGAAAGACAATGGTATGCATCGTTCAGTGACTTACTTTGCCGATGCACTTTGCTATACGCCCAAACACTTTTCAAAGGTCATCAAACAAGCATGCGGGAGGGCTCCTCTGGATTTGATAAATGAGACTGCGATAGAGCACATCAAATACCGACTGAAGCATTCGGACAAGTCTATCAAAGAGATTGCGGAAGAATTCAACTTCCCAAATCAATCTTTCTTCGGGAAATATGTAAAAGGACACCTGGGGACATCACCCATTCGCTATCGGAGCACAAAAGAGGAATAATTTTCATTTCTTTTCGGTTATGAATTAATTCACCACAGATTACACAGATTGACACAGATTCTATTTTACTGATTATTAGATTAATAAATCTGTGTAATCTGTGGTGAGTCTTATTCATTCCTGTACCGTTATGAAGTAAAACTGCTTTTATTGAATCCATTTGCCCACTTTATTTGTTACTTACTCTGAACGATTAGTAACAATCTCCCGATTATGAAATATAAATCCTTGTCTTTATTAATTATAGTATTGTTTTCTGCCTGTACGATCGGAGCACAGAACCGTAAGAAAGTGGGAATAGTATTGAGTGGCGGCGGCGCCAAAGGAGTAGCGCACATTGGAGCACTGAAAGTGATAGAGGAAGCCGGTATTCCGATAGACTACGTAGTGGGCACCAGTATGGGCGCCATCGTGGGCGGCCTATACTCCATTGGTTACACCCCGCAACAACTGGACAGCATTGTCAATGCACAGGACTGGAAATATCTGCTTTCCGATGCTCTTGATCCGGAAACTACACTGTTGAGCGAGAAGCTAAGAGAAGAACAATACCTGCTGTCTGTACCAATTGCAGGGAAATCGGCACATGTATCCGATGCCGGAATTATAAAAGGAAGAAATATCTCCCGGCTACTCTCCGAACTGACAGTTGGATATCACGACTCCATTTCTTTCAACCGAATGCCTATTCCATTCGCCTGTGTATCGGATAACATCGTGAATGGCAGCAAAGTCGTTTTCCACAACGGTATTCTGGCAACTGCCATGCGCGCCAGTATGTCCATTCCGGGAGTATTCGCCCCTGTTTATCTCAATGGCATGGTATTGGTGGACGGCGGACTGACGGATAATTATCCCGTAGACATTGCCCGGCAAATGGGAGCGGAAATTATTATCGGAGTCGATGTACAAAATCCGTTAATGAAAGCGGATGAGCTGACAAGCATGTCGAATGTACTCGGGCAAATTCTGAATCTGGTGGGAGAAGAGAGTTACAGGAAAAATGTGAAGGACAGCAACATCCATATTCAGGTAGATGTAGACGGTTATTCAGCGGCAAGTTTCAACCACGAGGCACTGGATACCCTGATGCGCAGAGGTAAAGAAGCCGCCATGAAAGACTGGGACAAGCTGATTGCACTGAAAAAAGAAATAGGTATCCGTACGAATTACCGGGCGGAATATCCCGGACCGTTCAAAATACCAACACGGGCTATGCTGGATACGATACCTTCCGTAGCACAAATCACTCCCCATGAAAAACCAGTCAATACTATAAATATTGGAGGACGGTTTGATAATGAAGAACTGGCAGTATTGTTATTGAATGCGAGGGGTTATTTCGGAGCACAGAAGAAATCGCAGTTAAGCCTCACTACCCGGTTAGGAAAGCGGACCTTTGGAAGGCTTGAATATACTTACTCACCACAAAAAAGCTGGGATATAAATACAGGATATCAGATAGGATACAATGATTTTAATCTTTACGAAGAAGGTAAGCGACTGATGAATCTGACCTACGTGCATCACATGGCTTGGGTCGGATTCACGAAGAGCTGGTATAAAATGCTTGTCAAGGCGGGAATCCACTTCGAGAAATTCAATTACCATGACTGGCCCTCGGGACCGGACGTTTCCATTACAAGATCCAGTGACAAGGCTTTGCTCAGTTATCAGGCGAGTATCATGTACAATAGTCTGAATAATCAGCGATTCTCTACTCAAGGAATCGAATGGGAAGCAGCGTACAGACTCTATACAGATAACATGGTAACGTATGGTTCGAACAGTCCCGTGTCCGTATTCCAAACTCATTGGAGCGGATATTTCTCACCAAACCGGGTATTCACCATCATGCCATCGGTGTATGGAAGGATAGTTGGGAAGAATACGCAGTCATTAGCCATATCTAACTTCGTGGGCGGTAATGTGCCGGGACGGTATATGGAACAACAGATCCCTTTCACGGGTATCAATCACATCGAAATGAGTCCGGATGCCATCTTGACAGGAATGTTGGGAGTCAGGGCAAGAACTTACAAGAATCAGTATATCGTAGTTCGGGGCAGTTATGGACGGACAGCCAACAAGATAGAAAATCTGTTTGGCGGAACAAATACACACGGATTGGCGGGCGGCAGTATAGGGTACTGCTACAATAGTATCATAGGACCTATCGAGGCGGAACTCAACTATTCCAATCAGTCAAAGAAGTTAGGATACTATATCGGGGTGGGATTTACGTTTTAGCGTTATTCTTTCGCCTCTTCCTGTGGAATACGGATAGCCGTGTACAACTCCAGTACGGCAGCAACCGTCAGACATACAATCCATTCGTTTCCATGAGTAAAGAACATGAATGCACCCGTAAGTACCAGCAGCAACGCACCAAATATTTGTTGGCGACGAAGGCGCTTCACATTGGCTCTATTGCTCTTGGAAGGTGAATTGATCTGTGCCAACGCTACCATAGTGGCACCAATCGTATAAACATAGGGAGCAGGCTCCCAACCGGTAATATAGACGGCAGCACCAAACAGCACCATCAAAGCGCCTACAGTAAACAAAGCAGGTATCAGGGATTTCATTTTTCGATGTCTTCTTCAAATACGTAAATATCCTCATTCGGTTTCTTCATCAGGTACTTCTCACGCGCTATGCGTTCGATGGCACCGGAGTCCACAGCTAGTTCGTTCAACCGCTCTGTGTTCTCTTCATATTCTGCCCGGTATTTCTCTATCTCATTATTCAAACGGCTGATTTCATTCGCATAGCCCATGCGGCGCACAATGCTGTTCTCGTCCAGAAAACCGACAATAACCACAAACACCACAAGCGTAATCAGGTATTTACGCCTGCAAACAAAGGCCCAAAGTGTCGCTAATTTATCCATTGATAAACAAATTAAAGAATGAAAAAATTAATAATTAAAGAAGCCCGGGAGAGATTCTTCGCCTACAAAGATAAGAGGAATAACTGAGAAATTCCTTTTTTTTGTGTACATTTGCACAAATTGTAACGGACAAGAATATCCCAAATCATGGAAAACTATATCGTATCGGCACGAAAATACCGCCCTACCACCTTTGAATCGGTAGTGGGACAACGTGCCCTGACCACTACGCTGAAGAATGCCATTGCCACCGGCAAACTGGCACATGCTTACCTGTTCTGCGGTCCGCGCGGCGTGGGAAAAACCACTTGCGCCCGTATTTTCGCCAAAACCATCAACTGTATGACTCCTACGGCTGATGGAGAAGCGTGTAACCAATGCGAATCATGTACGGCATTCAACGAACAGCGTTCATACAATATTCATGAACTGGATGCCGCGTCCAACAACTCCGTAGACGATATCCGCCAGCTGGTAGAGCAGGTACGCATTCCGCCCCAGATAGGTAAATATAAGGTATATATCATCGATGAGGTACACATGTTGTCTGCCTCGGCTTTCAATGCTTTCCTGAAAACGCTGGAAGAACCGCCACGCCACGCCATCTTCATTCTGGCTACTACGGAGAAGCATAAGATTTTGCCAACCATCCTTTCCCGCTGCCAAATCTATGATTTTAACCGTATCGGTGTAGAAGACACCGTTGCCCATCTGGCATACGTAGCTTCAAAGGAAGGAATTACCGCCGAACCGGAAGCACTGAATGTGATTGCCCTGAAAGCTGACGGTGGTATGCGTGATGCCTTGTCTATCTTCGACCAAGTGGTCAGCTTTACCGGCGGACACATCAGCTATAAGAGCGTAATCGAGAACTTGAATGTACTGGACTACGAATATTATTTCCGACTGACAGATCATTTTCTGGCAAACCAGGTCAGCGATGCTTTGCTGCTCCTGAATGATGTGCTGAATAAAGGATTCGATGCCAGTCATTTTGTAACAGGACTGTCTTCTCACTTCCGCGACCTGTTAGTAAGCAAAGACCCCGCCACATTGGCATTACTTGAAGTAGGTGCCAGTATTCGTGAACGTTACCAGTCTCAGGCACAGAAGTGTCCGTTACCCTTCCTTTACCGGGCTATGAAGCTCTGCAACGATTGTGATCTGAATTACCGTGCCAGCAAAAATAAGCGTTTGCTGGTGGAACTGACTCTGATTCAAGTAGCCCAGCTTACCGCCGAGGGGGACGATGCAGGCGATGGGCGTGGCCCTAAACAATCTATCAAACCCATATTCTCGCAGCCTGCCGCCGCTCAGCAGCCAAAGGCCGCAAATGCTATGCCCCAACAGCAGGCTACAACCGCTGCTCCGGCGCAGCCCCGACCTGTACAACAAGCCCCCGCAGCCCAAGCTGCCTCTCTCTCACCGGAAGTTCAACAAGCTTTTAGCTCGCAAACGACCATGCGTCCCACTCCTACTGCCGTATTGATGGCACAAGGAAAAGAGGAAAAGAAAATACCAGTCATGAAAATGTCCGGTCTGGGTGTTTCCATTAAGCATCCGCGAGTAGACGAAGAGCAACAGAAACGTACTGTTTCCACCGTTCAGCAGAATGCACAACCTGAGGAAGATTTCATCTTCAACGAAAAGGACGTAAACTACTATTGGCAGGAATATGCCGGCCGCTTGCCACAGGAGCAGACTGCTCTTGCCAAACGTATGCAAGTAATCCGCCTGACCATGCTGGATGCGACCACTTTCGAAGTTGTTGTAGAAAATGACATTGCAGCCAAGGAGTTTACCGATCTGATTCCTACCTTGCAAGGTTACTTACGTAAACGCCTAAAAAACAGTAAAGCCACCATGACCGTCCGTGTCAGTGCCCCCACCGAAAAGGTACGTGCTTACAGTCGTGTAGAGAAATTTCAACTGATGGCCCAAAAGAACAATGCACTGCTACAACTGAAAGATGAGTTCGGTTTGGAACTATATTGATAATTATAAGTAAAAGATTGCATTATTTATTCAGCAAATAATTTTGTTTTTTTAGTTTTATCACTACATTTGCGAATAATCTAAATAAAATATCTTCTACTTTGAGAAAGATTGCTATTATATCGGCAGTGGCTACTATTTTGCTCTTTTCCTTTGCGACGAGAACATACGCTACTCGTACAGACAATGAACACTTGTCTGCATTGCAATCACTTATCAGCAGAGAAATTCCTTACGATGCCAACACACCGATAGACAGCATTATCTCCTGGACAAATCAACTGGCACCTACTCTGAAATTTCCCCGGACAGAAGAATCCTATTTCACCTTACTGTTATGGCAAGTTAGTGCATATATCATGCGAGGCGACCTCAGTCTGGCAGTAGACCGGGCACGGTATATGTACGAAAGTGCCAAAGACATGAACTCCAACTTCGGTATTGCCCTTGCCAATCAAGCCATCGGTCAGGCATATACTGCCTCTTACATACAGGACAAGGCGTTAAGTTCCTATCTGGATGCCTTGCACCACTTATCCCCGAATAATCCGCAAACTTATCGACTCCTGGTGAAAATCTCCACTCTTTTGCAACAGATGAACCGATTGGAAGAGGCCATGACGTATGTAAATCCCCTGAACCAGCTTCTGGAACAGCAGCCCGAACATCCGCTTGCCATTCCCATACTCATAGAAAATGCTACTTACTATATTTCTTCGGGAGATCAGCAAACTGCGCTCCGGTATCTGCAAAAGGCAGATTCCATATACCAAAACCATACTCACGAACCGGCTCATGGGTTCTCCATCGACTATTATACAGCAGCCTGCTACCGTGCATTGGCAGCAGATGATCATGACAAGCAAAAAGCAGACGAAGCACTTGCCCTTTACAATAAACTGCTCGAACTGGTTTCCGGCAACAAACGTTCCCTGGAGTATCGCTCGATTTCTGCCGAAAAGATATATTTGTATAAATTACTGGGGCGCTTTGATGAGGCTTGCCGGATATATCAGGAGTTATATACCGTTACTGACACCCTCGCTTCGAAAAGTTACATCCGCCAGATAAATGCATTGAAAGCAACCTATCAGATAGATGAACTGAAACTGGGGAATAAAGCACAGGAAAACAGAATTGTACTTGCTTCCATCTTCATCGGACTTGGATTATTGGCTTTCATCTCCATGTTAGCCGTATGGCAAAGAAAACAGAAAAAGAAAGTGGCACTATCCAAGAAAAATCTGGAACAGTCCCGGTGGAACGCAGAGAGTGCAACGCGCGCAAAAAGTGTATTCTTGTCGAATATGAGCCATGAGATACGTACTCCCCTCAATGCTTTATCCGGTTTTTCTGCACTGCTGACCGAAGAAGGGTTGGATGACGCCACCCGACTACAATGTACTGAGATTATTCAACAGAACTCTGAACTTCTATTGAAGCTGATAAATGATGTGATTGACCTGTCGAGCCTGGAATTCGGTAAGATGCAGTTCTCCATTGGAGAACATGATGCAGTAGCTACCTGTAGAAATGTTACTGACACAGTGGGCAAAGTAAAACAAACACAGGCGGAACTGCTGTTTGTAACCTCACTGGAAGAATTGAAAATAGAAACAGATGATTCTCGGTTACAGCAAGTATTGATAAACCTGCTGATAAATGCAACTAAGTTCACAGCAGAAGGTGCCATCACACTGAAACTGGAAAAAGAATCGGATGACATGGCTCTATTCTCCGTTACAGACACCGGTTGTGGTATCCCGAAAGAAAAACAAGCTCATATATTTCAACGTTTCGAAAAGTTGGATGAGAACGCACAAGGAAGCGGACTCGGATTGTCTATCTGCCAGCTAATTATAGAGCATATAGGAGGCAGGATATGGATTGATCCGGACTATGACGAAGGTTCCCGTTTCTTATTTACACACCCCATACGCCAGACAAAAGGCACACAAAAAAAGGAGGGTCGCGCATGATAAAGCGTCTGATTATAGCACTGGCATTAGGCACTGGAATTTTATTCACCGCCAATCCCCAAAATAGCGCCGTTAAAGACAGCCTATTGCGCATTTACGTCACTGCGCCGCACGACTCTATGCGCCTGGATGTACTGCATGACATCGCCCGCCTGGACCAGCAGACACCGGTATTCCTCTATTATGAGAATAAATT
>OHDS01001268.1_pt1 | contig 10408 bp, 8 predicted proteins | sample 1567031 | NCBI WGS metagenome assembly OHDS01 (sample SAMEA3879503, study PRJEB24766) | human gut metagenome | biome: human-associated habitat; feature: feces | place: USA | collected 1985/1987
GCACGGCACTTGCTCCCGGCGCAGCACTGACACTTGGTGCTGGCGTTTCGCCGCCCCGGCTTCGATATGTATTGATAAGCCATGCCCCGGTCGCACCAAGATCTGCATTGGTAAAACCATTCACTTTATTGCATTCCGGCGAGAGCATCGAAGCACTTTCGTTTTTCTTACTCAGACTCCAACAGCAGTAACTGATTCCATTTTCCTCAAAGAAATCGATCCAGCGGTCTGCTTCCTCGAGATTAAAACCGCCGTTTCCTGAGGCATCGCAGACACCAAATTCCGTACAAAATACCGGTGTTCCTGCTTTCAGTGCGGTACGTACTTTTTCGCGAAGACTTTCCCCATGGCTGCCCGAATAAAAATGGATCGTATACATCACGTTCGGATCATCGATTTTTCCGCCATTTGTCGCCACTTCATCGACATCCTGTGACCAGGTATTGGTTCCCACTACAATGATCGCATCCGGGTCATTGGCACGTATCGTATTTACCACATCTACCGCATACGGACGGATCTGGTTCCACGGTGTTCCCGTAGGTTCATTGCAGATCTCGTAGATGATATTGCTCTGGTCTTTGTACTTTTTCGAATAGGTATCGAAAAATTGAATTGCTTCCGACTTTTTGTCATTCGGATTTTCCGCATGAACGTGCCAGTCAATGATGGCATACATTCCAAGCTCTGTCAGATTCGAAACGCCTTTCTGAATGTGCTTGTCCAGTTTGTCCTTGGATCCCTGGGTGTAACCGCCCTGCGTCACATAGCTGACAAGGCGCACCATATTAACGCCCCATTCATCGCGCAGATTCTGAAATGCGGTCTTATTTAAAAAGGTTTCACCATCGCCCCAATGCATTCCATGGGTACTTGCACCGCGAAGCGTAAATGGCTGATTGTACTTATCCTTAACCTGCAGTCCATCGACATGTAACGCCCCGTGTTTCCCATATGGTGTATCTTCATACGGTACATCTTTCATCTGGCCAGTCAGCGTATAATTGCACTGGTAGCCGTCGATAAATGTTGCTCCGGAACCGACACTTCCTTCATTGCCTCCGGTGCTCTGGCTGCCGTACTCATAAGTAATTTCCGCTCCGGTAAAAGAAATCTCTCCTCCAAAACAGATTTTAAAAGCATCGTTCACTTTATATGTACTTCCAGCGGCAACAACTTTTCCGTTTCCCTGACCTTTTACTACAAGTTTATCATTTTTCACCGTTGCCTGACATCCATAACTTTTGCTGTATTTGGAAATATCATTGACAGAAAGTGTCAACTGCCAGTCACGGATCGATTGGTTCGAATGGTTCGTCACAGCAAGATAATACTCGAACCAATACTCATTTTTCTTACTTTCCGTAAGCGTGATCTCCACTTCTCCGTTATCCGAGGAAAAACTTTTACTGTTTTCCGCTATTACTTCTTCCGCCTGCCACGGGCAGATTCCTGCCATCAAAGCAAATACCAAAATACACGCCCATACTTTTCTTACTTTCTGTTTCATTTTCCTTCTCCTTTTCCTTATTTAAGATCTTCGTATTCTTTTCTCGTAAAACGGTGATAGGTCAGTCCAAAATCATCGTCTTCGACACAATACACATACCGTTCTGTGGAATCCTTTTCAAAGTAAAATACGGAACCGAGTCCATCATGCACCATATTTTCCTGATGTAACACATCCTCTTTTTCTTTGGCAAACTGCTGAAAGCAATTACAAACATCATCCATATTGCTTGCAGGATTTTGAATTACTTTCAAAAAAGACTTCAAAAACTCAGGATCCGGTATCGTTTCTGCGATATGAATCACACCATCCTCCGGGATTTCGATGCCATATCGTTTCTTCTCTTTCCAAAAATGGAGTTTTCCAAATAAACTCGCATTTTCCTTTTGGAATTCTGTCAATATCTTCTCCAGTTCTTCCGTCGAAGCCGCCGGATCCAATTGCAGTAATTCTTTCAATGATTCCAATGGATAAAATAGATCCATTTTCTCCTTCCGCACACCAATTTTACACTGCCATTCCTTTACGGTGTCTACCATATGCTGTGCTAACTCGTTCATTTTCTCTTCCTCCCTTACTGTTCGATAATCTGAAGTGCATGCTGCAGCTGCGTATCTTCTTTCTCGGTATCGGTATCTTTTTTCTCATATTCTATCGTCTCATCCGGGTTAATTCCCTTTTTATGGATGCACTCGCCATTTGGGAGATAATATTTGGCTGTCGTTAATTTGATTCCGCCTCCACATGCATTTTTCAATGAAAATACTGTCTGAACAATGCCTTTTCCAAAGCTTTTTGTTCCGATCAGGGTCGCTGCGCCGCGTGTTTTCAATGTGCCGGCAAACACTTCCGAGGCACTGGCACTGTTTCCATTGATCAAAACGACAATTGACTTCTGATAACTCTGTTTGTCATCGGAATGATAGGTCTTATCGCCCTCTTTTTTGCTTTTTTCCGTGATCAGATCTCCTTTTGGCAATAACCGGTTCAGCATATTAATGGCGGAATCCAACGAACCGCCGCCGTTATCGCGCAGATCAATCACAAGTCCTTTGATCTCATCGTTATCATATTTATCGACCGCTTTGGAAAATTGATCATCCGTTTCATTGTCAAATTCTGTCACTTTGATATATCCGGTCTTCCCTATCTGCTTATCTTGTACAGACACGACGTTGATCTTTTTGCAGACCAGCTGCAGGGTAACCGTCTCCTGCTGATTATCGTCATTGGTACGAAGCACCTTGATCTCCACCGTCTTTCCATCATTGTCATCCACTTTTATCATGGAAACTACATCGTTCAGCGTTTTTCCGGTAATATCTGTTCCATTTACTTCTTTAAAAATATCACCGGCCTTCATCCCTGCTTTTACAGCCGGCCCGTCCTCTGTAAGTTCCGACACCTGGATATCTCCATTTTCAAGCTGCTTTAATGTGACACCGATGCCGACATAGGAACCGTCGATGCCCTTCATCACTTCATCGTATTCACTCTGAGTGTAATACGCAGAATATTTATCTCCCAGCGCCGCGACCATACCTTTGGCTGCACCGTTCGCCAGGTCTTCGTCGGTGTAGTCTCCTTGATAATAGGAATCAATACACTGCTCAATGTATTTATTTTTCGTATATGCCTGTGTTGCTGCATTTCCTGCCGGCAGGATACGGATACCAAAAAAACGCAATACGGACAGCACACACAAGGTAAATACGATTCCGCAGACCGCTCCTTGAAAAAAACTGCTTGATAAAATCTTTTTTAATCGTTTCATCGTGATCTCTCCTATGCTTCTTATTCTCGCAAAACAGCCTGAAACCGCAATTCGTTCAGGCTGTGTTATCTTTTCTGACTATTGACTTACGTAATTTAATGGATTTACATAGCTTCCGTTCACAGTCACTCCAAAATGAAGGTGTGGACCGGTCGAGATTCCGGTCGAGCCGACATTTCCAATGACATCTCCCTGATTTACCGTATCTCCGACCTTGACGCCCAATTTCGAGCAGTGCATGTAAACGGTATACAAACTGTTTCCATGATAGATCATAATGTAATTTCCCGCTGTAGAACTATATGTCGCCGTAACCACGGTTCCGGCTCCGGATGCCACGATCGCCGTTCCGGAAGAAACAGAAATATCGATTCCTTTGTGGTATGTGCTCGCTCCTGCAGTCGGACTTGTACGGGAACCAAATTTGGAAGAAATTCTTCCGGATACCTTTAACGGCCAGCGCAATTCGCCGGTATTTGCCGCATAGGAATCATTGGAAGAAGCCGGATCTGCACCATCCGTCGAAGTATTTCCACCGGATGCCTTTGCCGCCTGCTGTGACTTTTTCGCAGCCTCTGCTTCTTTTTTCTGAATTTCCTGCTGTTTTTGAAGCAAAAGTGCCTCTACCTTCTGTTCCTGTTTTGCCACTTCTGCATTATACGTCTGTACACGCTTATCTGTCACAGAAATTGCCGAATTCAATTTTTTCACTTCGTCTTTTTTGCTTGTTTTCAACTTTTTCAAGGAACTCTGGTCAGTAACCGCTTCATCCTGAAGACTGCAGATTTCATCGACTTTAGCTTCCATCAAGCTCTGCGTATGCTCGATTTCTGTCATACGCTCTGAATATTCTTTAAAAATGTTCGCATCGTATTCTGAAATTTTTTGTACATACTCTGAGCGGCTCAGAAAATCGGCAAAACTGGCTGCACTAAAAATCGCTTCCACATAACCATCTTCGCCATTTTCATACATATATTTTATTCGCTTTTTCATGATTTCATACTGCTCTTTTTGCTTTTTCTGCATATCAGAGCATTGTTCCTGAATCTTTGCCAGCTCTTTTCGCGAAGTTTCAATCTGCTTTTTCAGACCCGATATGGTGTCCGAAATTTTTTCAATCTTTTTATCCACTTTTTTGATATATTTGAGAATATCGCCCTTGCTGTCTTCCAGTTCTTTCAGATCTTTTTCCAGGCTTTCCAGACGGCTCTCCGCCTTCTTTTTTTCTTCTTCCGCCTGACGGATCTGCTGGTCATAGTCTGTCGTCGCACTTTCTTCTGCCTGTGCCGGCGGCTGCTGCAGCCCGGACAGACAATAGGAAAATACCAATGAGATCACAAAACCAATCGCAAGAATTTTTCGTTTCATCTCTGCCATCCCCCTTTAAATGTCCAAATGTTTACGTACCGTAAAGAAACTGCCGATAAAACCTACGCCGATCCCGATCAGCAGACACAGTGGAATCAATGCTTTGAATATCGTTCCGACCGGCAAAAAGGTCATCCAGCTCGAAATCATATCAAACTTCGTCTTAATGTACTGTATGATGGAGGAATAACTAACCAGAAGAATGACAAGCGGAATCACCGCTCCAATCAATCCAATCACCACGCCTTCCACGATAAAAGGTGCACGAATAAAAAAGTCCGACGCTCCCATAAGACGCATAATTCCAATCTCGGCACGGCGTACCGTAATTCCCGTCGAAATCGTCGACTGAATCAAGAAAATTGACACCGCAAGCAGGATCACAATGATCGCAATAGAAATATAACTTACCAGACGGCTCGCATTTGCAAGACTTTTCGCGGCATCTGCCGACTGTTTTACCAAGCGCACACCTGCTATTTCACGAATATAAGACGCCAGTTCATCCTGTTTTGAAATATCTTTTACATAGACCTGATACGAGGCAGAATCTGCCAGCGGATTATCCTTAAAATTTTCAGCAGCAAATTCCTTCCAGGCCTGCTCTGCCGATACAAATTCGATATGATCCACTTCCTCCCGGGATTTAATTGCTTCCCCGATAGAATCCATCTGTTTCTGCGAAGCACCCTCGTCAAAGAATACCGTAAGTCCGACGGAACTCTCCACTTCTTTGATCATATGACTGAAATTTCCAACAATAAAATAGAACATGCCAAATAAAAACAGGCACGCCGCCATCGTACTGATGGACGCGATTGTAAACATCCTGTTTTTCCGCATGCTCTTCAGTCCCTGACGGATACTATATAAAAATACACTAATCCCTCTCATATTCATAGCCACCTTTTTTATCATCACGAACAACGGTTCCTTCGCTTAACGTTACCACTCTTTTCTGCATCACATCCACAATATCATTGTTATGTGTTACTACCACTACCGTCGTTCCCATCTTATTTACTTCCTGTAACAGCATCATAATCTCCCAAGCATTCTGGGGATCCAGATTTCCCGTCGGCTCATCGGCCAAAAGGATTGTCGGCTGATTCACAAGAGCTCTGGCGATCGCTACACGCTGCTGTTCTCCACCGGATAACTCATTGGGATACGCATCTGCTTTGTCCGTCAGACCGACAATCGTAAGCATCGTCGTCACATTGCGGATCATCTCACGTTTGCTTCTGCCGATGATGCGCTGAGCAAAGGCAATATTTTCAAATACCGTCCTGTCTTTTAAAAGACGGAAATCCTGAAATACGACTCCAATATTCCGTCGATACATGGGAACCTGTTTTCTCTTTAATTTATTTACAAGCCTTCCGGCAATATATAGTTTTCCGGAAGTCGGATCCAGTTCCTTCAGCAGCAGTTTAATAAACGTTGACTTTCCGGAACCACTTTTTCCTACGATAAATACAAACTCGCCATTTTCAATCTGCAGCGTGACATGCTTTAATGCATCCACACCGGTCTGATATTGCTTGCTTACGTCATCCAGCGCAATAATCGGCAATTGATTTGCTGTCATCTCTTCTCATCCTTTCCCCTGTCACCAGTCTCATACTCTGTCAATCAATAATCTATGGTTTCAAGATAGTTCATATACTTCACAACCATAAGGGCAATTTTAAAAGTAATAGCATCATCAAAAATACGCAAATCCAGTCCTGTACTCTTTTCCAACTTATCCAAACGATATACCAGAGTATTCCTATGAATATACAACTGTCTTGACGTTTCAGATACATTCAGGTTATTTTCAAAGAACTTATTGATTGTCGTCAATGTTTCTTCATCAAACTGATCCGGTGTCTTTTCTTCAAAGATCTCCTTGATAAACATTTTGCAAAGAGGCATCGGCAACTGATAGATCAAACGACCGATTCCCAGATTACTGTAAGCGACAACTTTCTTATCGCTATAGAAAATCTTTCCGACATCAAGAGCCATCTTCGCTTCTTTGTATGATCTGGAAACTTCTTTGAGTTCTTTTACGATCGTACCGAATGCCACATGGACACGGGACATTGCTTCGGTATTGAGCATGTCTACGATGACATGTGCCGTCTTTTCGAGATCTTCAATCTGATCTTTCTCCCCAATCTCTTTTACAAGAATAATATTTTTTTCATCCACCGCAGTAATAAAATCCTGCGTCTGTGTTGCAAACATACTTCGCACCGTCTCCAGTGCTCCGGAATCCTTTTCTTTATTCGTCTCAATAATAAAGACAACTCTTCGCGCACTCATCTCAATGTGCAGCTTTTTGGCACGGTTATAGATATCCACCAAAAGAAGATTATCTAACAGAAGGTTTTTGATAAAATTATCTTTGTCATAACGCTCTTTGTAAGCCACCAAAAGTCCCTCAATCTGAAGCACGATCATCTTCCCGATCGTATATGCTTCCTCCGAATCTCCCCGGATCACAATTACATATTCTAACTGTCCTTCATCATATACTTTAAAATAATGGCATCCTTTTACCACCTGACTGTCTGCCGGTGACTGAACAAAACTCAAGCCATCTTCATGATTTACCGAAAAATCCTCTGATGTCGTCGCCAATGTATTTCCCTCTGCATCTGACACACATAGATCATTTTTTATAATCCCCTTAATCCCTTCAATCGTATTTTGCAAAATCTGATTTGATATCATTGCCACACCTCCGAAAATAGTCTACTCTTGTCGCATTATAATTTATTGTACCATTTTTTTGGAAAAAACGCAAGAAATGATTTAAGGGATGCCTGTTTAGGCATCCCTTATTTTTACTCACATATGTAAGTTGAATCCTAGTTTGTAATTGTAACTTCTGTCTCCTTGTCGAAGAGGTGAATCTTCTCAGCATCCAGAGCGATTTTAATCGTATCACCAGGACGAGCTGTTGTACGAGGATTAACACGTACTGTGATATCTGTATCTTCGATCGTGAAGTACAAGAATACTTCTGCACCAAGCATCTCGTATACTTTAACAGTAGCTTCCAATGTAGTATCAGGAGAACTGCTGATGAACATTTCCTCATCTTTAATGTCTTCCGGACGAATACCAAAGATGATGTCTTTATCTTCATAACCATTCTCGATCAGTTTCTTAGCTTTGCTCTCTGTCAGTTTCACAGAGTTGTTACCAAATACAAGAAGTACATCGGAACCGGAAACGGTTACTCTTGCTTTGATGAAGTTCATCTGAGGAGATCCAATGAATCCGGCAACAAAGAGGTTGTTTGGTCTCATATACAAATCCAATGGACTGTCTACCTGCTGTACAATACCGTCTTTCATAACAACGATACGAGTACCAAGTGTCAAAGCCTCTGTCTGGTCATGTGTTACGTAGATGATCGTAGTTTCAAGTCTCTGATGAAGTTTGGAAATCTCGATACGCATCTGTACACGAAGTTTTGCATCCAAGTTGGAAAGTGGCTCATCCATAAGGAATACTTTAGGATCACGAACAATCGCACGTCCCATGGCAACACGCTGTCTCTGACCACCGGACAAAGCCTTTGGTTTACGATCAAGCAAATGCTCGATGTCAAGAATCTTAGCTGCTTCTTGAACAAGACGTTTAATCTGATCTTTAGGAACTTTTCTCAATTTCAAACCAAATGCCATATTATCAAATACGGACATATGTGGATACAATGCGTAGTTCTGGAATACCATGGCGATATCACGGTCTTTTGGTTCTACGTCATTTACGAGTTTGTCTCCGATCCAAAGCTCACCGCTTGAAATTTCTTCCAAACCAGCGATCATACGAAGTGTAGTAGATTTACCACATCCGGATGGTCCTACGAAAATGATAAATTCTTTATCTTCAATTTCAAGATTAAAGTCCTTAACAGCGTGAAAGCCGTTTGGATATACTTTGTTAATGTTTTTTAATGATAAACTTGCCATTGCATGTTCCTCCTGGAAATATTTTTTTCATAACATCTGTAGTTAATACTATACACTATTTTCACAAAAAACTCTATATCCAAATTACATAAATAATAAAAAAATCTTTGTGAAAATTGCATAAGTTTTTTTACTGCATTTCACGCCAAAACCCTTCACCCAGAACTTCTTTTGCTTCAGAAAGAATCAAAAACGCTTCATTATCAGCATTTTTCACAATATCTTTTAGCAAAACCGCTTCTTTTTTAGACACAACGCACATAAGAACCATTTTGTGTTTTTCGGAATACATTCCCTGCCCTTCCAAGCCGGTAAGCCCTCTCCCAAGTTCCCGAAGAATATGCTCTGAGATTTCTTCGGGGTGGTCGCTTATGATATAGGCAATTTTGGCAAACTTCAGTCCATCGAGAATCGCATTCGACACCTTTCCCGTAACAAACACCGCAACGACGGCATATAAACCGATCTCCAGTCCAAAGATAAATACACCCGCCGCCACGATCAACGTGTCAATGAGGATCAGACGTTCGGATGCACTGAGTCCCGGCAGTATTTTGGCGGTCAGTACACTCAACAGATCACTTCCGCCGGTAGACGCTCCCTGCGAAAATACCAATCCGATCCCGGTTCCGTTCAATAACCCTCCAACCAATGCTGCCATCAGATAATCCTGTTTGACGATATCAAACGTCGGAATGATCAGCAGGAAAAATGAGAAACAACTCGCGGCATAAACCGTCTTTTTCACAAAGACTTTTCCCTTCTGGCTGTACCCCCAGATAAACAATGGGATATTCAGCAAAAGGGTCGTCATTCCAACCGGAATCCCGGACCACCTTGCCGTCTGCGTTAATTTTTTCACAAGAATTCCTATCCCGGAAAAACCTCCTGTCACCATCGACAGCGGCTCATAGATAACATTAATCCCCACTGCCATAAAAAACGTACCTGCTGTCAAAAGCAGGTACGTCATCCACCATTTGTTATTGGTCGTGTTTTTCATCCTCGGACAACTCCTTTTGGGCATCGAACTGCTCCAACTGCTTTTTGGTATTATAGTTGTCCATTTTCTTCCGGAATATTCGTCTGCGCCAACGCACCGAATACGGAATCCTCGCGGCCGAGGTATAAATTTTACCAAGATGCAGTTTTTTTATGACATTCGGAACGTGAATGTTCTCCCGCAGGATCATGTCCATCACGCCACTGAGCACAACGCCCATTTTCGCATTGATCATATGGCGCTTGTGTTTCAGAAAACTCTCTGCCTCATGATTCTCCATTGCCATCAAAATGAGATCCGGAACTTTTGTATTGATCTCATTGACCAGTGCTTCTTCTGTTACGCCGGTATCCATCGAATATACACCGACAATGTCCAGATTTTCATAAGCACTCTTTAAATAGCGGTATACAATCTTGGCCTCTTTTTTGCTTCTCAACACAAGAAAACATTTTTTCCCCTTTAACAGATCTTTTTTCAAAAGCCGGTGTGCGATCCGATAATCTACCACCATGCCGCCTGTCTCCAGAACATCCACATGATATAAACTAAGAATCGCTTTTTCCCCCGGCAGAACAAGGTCTGCCTCTTCTAATACTTCCTGAACGACTGGCTCTTCTTCATATTTATCAATATAATCCAAAGACACTAAATGCACCACCCGAAATAAATCACCGGAAAGATATTCTGCCATTTTTTTACAAAACGTTTCCTCTGTCAGAAGATCCAGTTCCAAGTCCATAATTTTCAAACTTGTTCCCATGACTCCCCCTTTC
>OHDS01001269.1_pt1 | contig 10405 bp, 8 predicted proteins | sample 1567031 | NCBI WGS metagenome assembly OHDS01 (sample SAMEA3879503, study PRJEB24766) | human gut metagenome | biome: human-associated habitat; feature: feces | place: USA | collected 1985/1987
TCGGTGAGCCGGTCGACGGCCACTACAAGCACGAGTACAACGGCGAAAAGCACGAGCTTGAAGAGCCGATTCACGACCACGAGCAGGGTCTGAAGCGCGTGCTCGGCTTCTTCGAGGAGTACGGCCCGAACCTGTCTGAGGCTGGCATTGTCGCCGTCGGCCACCGTGTGGTGCAGGGTGGCTCCATCTTCCCGAAGCCGGCCCTCGTGACCAACAAGACCATCAACCAGGTCAAGGATCTGGCTGTGCTCGCCCCGCTGCACAACGGCCCGGAGGCCAAGGGCGCCGAAGTCATGCGCTCCCTGCTGCCGGACGTTCCGCAGATCTTCGTCTTCGATTCCTCCTTCTTCTTCCAGCTGCCGAAGGCCGCCAGCACCTACGCGCTGAACAAGGAAATCGCCGATCAGTACCACATCCGCCGCTACGGCGCCCACGGCACCTCCCACGAGTACATCTCCTCCGTGGTGCCGGACGTCGTCGGCAAGCCGGCTGAAGGCCTGAAGCAGATCGTTTTGCACATCGGCAACGGCGCTTCCGCTTCCGCTGAGGTCTCCGGCAAGCCGGTTGAGACCTCCATGGGTCTGACCCCGCTTGAGGGCCTGATGATGGGTGGCCGTACCGGTGACATCGACCCGGCTGTGGTCTTCCACCTGATTCGCAACGCCCACATGAACGTGGACGAGCTTGACGCCCTGTTCAACAAGCGTTCCGGCATGATGGGCATGACCGGCTATGGCGATTTGCGTGAGGTTCACCGTCTGGTGTCCGAGGGCAATGAGGACGCCAAGCTGGCTCTGGATGTCTACGTGCACCGCATCGTCAGCTACATCGGCAACTACACCTACCAGATGGGTGGCTGCGACGTGATCACCTTCACCGCTGGCGTGGGCGAGAACGACGACGTGGTCCGCAAGATGGTGTGCGACAAGCTCGCTCCGTTCGGCGTCAAGCTGGACGAGGAGAAGAACGCGAAGCGCTCCAAGGAGCCGCGCATCATCTCCACCCCGGACTCCTCCGTGATCATCGCCGTGATTCCGACGAACGAAGAGCTGGCCATCGCCCGCAAGTCCGCCGCAATCGCCGAAGCCGGCACCGACACCTACGGCAACACCTTCGCCAAGTAAGTAACCGCCGTTAGGCATCTCACCAATCTCTAGTTGCAACACTATGGGGGCTGATTCCGATTGGAATCAGCCCCCATTCGTATATGGTCATGAGACCCCTACCCCTGCGTCATACTCCCCCTCAGTCGCCTCCGGCGGACTGAGGGGGGTCCACCAGAACACAGGACCCCTTACTGCCTCAGCATGCCGCTCCACATACCGACGAAATCAGGCAAGGTCTTGCGCGTGGTGGCCACGTTGATGACCTCGATATCGGGAATACGCAGCCCCAGCATCGCGGCGAACGTGGCCATACGGTGATCAGCATAGGTTTCCATCACGGCACCGTGCAACGTCTCCGCCGGCACCGGTTCGATACGCAATCCATCAGGCAATTCCTCAGCCGCTCCCCCAACACGACGAATCTCGTTGACCAATGCCTCCAGACGATTCGTTTCGTGGCCGCGCAAGTGACCAATACCAACCATGTCTGTCGACTTATCAGCAAACACCAGAATCGCCGCCAACGAGGGCGCAATCTCCCCGGCCGCCGTCAAATCGAACGTACCCAGCCCATGCACGGTGCCGTCACCGGTCACCTCGCAATAGCGCACGCCATCGATTGTCGGGAACGATACTTTGGCACCCATCTGTTCCAGATAGCCCGGCAACAAACCACCCGGCTGGGTGGTGGTCTCAGGCCAATGAGGCACCCGGACCGTGCCGCCGGCGATCAATGCCGCGCCGAGGAATGGCGCCGCGTTCGACAGGTCGGGCTCAACGGTCACCTTGCTCGGCAGTTGCATTGCGCGCGGTTCAACCGTCCATGTGCGGGCGGATTCGTCGGCCTCAACCGCACCGCCGGCACCGGTCACATCGGCCACGGTCATGCGAATGTGCGGCAGGCTCGGGGTCTTCTCCCCCGTGTGCGCGAGGTGCAGACCGCCAGGCAGTTTGGAACTAATCAGCAACAGGCCGGAGATGAACTGGGAAGAACCGGACGAATCGATGCTGACCTGCGCCTGGGCAGCCGGCAAGGTTGCAGGCGGCGTAATAGTGAACGGCAGACGGCCAACCTCGCCGTGGTAATCAACCGTTGCACCCAGCTGTTCCAAACCGTCAAGCACCGGCTTCATCGGACGTGCATAAGCCTGTTCGTCGCCATCAAAATTCACTGGGCCATCTGCAAACAGGGCAAGGCCGGGCACGAAACGCATCACCGTGCCGGCCAGTCCGCAGAACACATTGACGTTGCCATGGAATCGGCCGGATACAGGAGGAGTAACCGTTACGGTGGTGTCGGTTGCGGAATCCACGTCGCAGCGGACACCGAGGGCTTCGAGTGCGCCCATCATAAGGTCCGTGTCGCGCGAACGCAGCAGGCCAATCAGAGTAACGGGCTTGCTGCCGAGGGCGGCGAGAATCAGGTAGCGGTTGGATAGGGACTTGCTGCCCGGCACCGTTACCGTAGCGTTCAACGGCTGTGCGGCGAGCGGGGCAGGCCAGAGATTCGTGAGTCGTTCAGTCATAAGGCCAAATCTATCAAACAAATTATTCACCGGTCGGCAGCGATGCGGGATTCGATCTGCTGATCAGGTGCGGAAGACGGCTGCTCAAAACCGCCTTCGATGGCCTGCGCGTGCAACAACTGAGCGGCCGCGCGATCGGCCTCTATGGCGGCGATCTGGCGCGAGAACACGATGAACCAGCCGAGGAACGCCAGACCAGCCAACGCCTCCACATTGGTGAGGGTGTTGTGACCCATCATCATATTGACCCAGAATGCAGCGCATACGAGCGCGGTCAGGTCGGAGGCCACCATCACTGCTTTGGACAGGCGTGGCGCAAGCCACGGCAGGAGCACGAACAGCAGCAGCATGACGAACGGCAGGCCTTTGGCGCATATATTGTGCAAGAGATTGTGTGGCGTGTACCGAAACACGCCGATGCCGATGAATGCCAGGCCGGCCACCATCAGCAGGAAGGACAGAATGGAGATGCGCAGCATGAAATGTGGGATTTCGTAGCCGCGATTCGGATCTCTGTTGGTGCGGTCGTGCCAGAGGCGCTGTAGCCGTTCGGTGGTCACCAGTTCGGAGATGGCGAAGTAGCTGACGATGATGATGCATGTGCCGGCAAGAATCAGCGTGGAGTTGAACATACGGGCCGCAAACGTGGTTCTGTCGCCGAGCTGCGAAAAGTTGTTGTGATACCAGTATGGGTCGTCGGTGGTCATGCCGGCGGTGACCACGCCGGAGATGACGAAGAACGGCAACAGACTGGCAATAGTTTTGGCGTTCATCATCTCCGCCTGTACAAAGGTCATGTACCCCACCACGCCGGCGAAGGCGGCGCAGACGCTGGAGATATAGCCGGAGAAGATGGCATTGCCCATCATATCGTTGGCCGCACCGATGAGTGCAAAAGACGACAGGAAAATGGTCGAGGCATACACCACCGAAAGGGCGACGATTTCGAAAATGCGACGAATCGGTGCAAACCAACCATGTTTGAGGTTCAATGAACGTGATTTGCGCGCATAGCCAATAATGAAGGAAATGACGCCGCATGCCGCCACGATGCCCGAACATACCATGAATCGGCGTTGCGTCAGCTGCCAGATGGCCGGCGCGTATTCCATGTACAGGTTCATCGATACCGCGCCAACGACGGCGCAAATCAAGAAGGAGATGAGTCCGGAGGTTTCTGCACGCTGATGACGTCCCATGCCGGGCCTCCCCTATCTATTCGATGCCGCGTTATCTTTCAACAACAAACAAAACTCCCCCCGAGGACAACGCTTTACTAGCAAGCCAGCGGGATTTGGCTGTCGCCATTCTACTGAAAATCTGAAACACTACAAAAAACGATTATGTACGGGCTTCTTAGCCTTTGCGACTATCGTTACCGCCTTGCCGAGTACCGTTGTTCATGCAGAAAGAAAGCAGTATTGGACACAATCGAATGAGCGTGTCGGTATCGTTGAAAAAGTAATGAATGACGGTTCTATCGGTTCAACCTTTAAGGGACGAACCAGCCGCGGCACCATGGCGCTGATGCATGACTATGCCGAGCTCATCAATGAATTACGTCCGACAGCAGAGCAATTCACCGAGATCGAGCAATACTGGGTCAAACGAATTCAGGCGTTCTTCACCAGCAAACCATTCAAGCTGGAGTCCGACAACTCGCTTTCCGTTGATGCGGCCGTGGAACATCTGCTGCGGCAGGCAGCGCAGCGGCGAAGGGAGAATCCGGGCACCATGTACGTCGGCACCGTCCTGCAGCATCTCGTCGCGGCAAAGCTCACCATCGTTGCTCCGGAAGTGGAAATCAACGGCGCGTCCGTTGCTGATGATCCGAGTCCGCGGCTTCCAACGGTGAGGCCGCGGACCGTCTCACAAAACCGTCCGCGGCTCCGCCCTCCTGTTTCGTCGCAACTGACTACACCGACGGGTTCGGGCGCTTCGTCACGAAAACGCCATTGCGATGCACCGTATGCGCGCCGCCGTCACTGCCCCGTTCCGCCCGGAACAGGACGATCGGCTCCCCTGCGATGTCGCGCAGTTCGACATCCGATCTGCCACGTGTCAGATAGAAGTCGAATATGGCGTCGTCGGATTGACGCACGGTGTGCAGAACGTCAGAGGTCACGCCGCTGGCGGGCGACCGCAGGTTGGCTTCCGGCTGCCGGCCATCCTGCGGCTGCGCGGCAAGCCAGCCTCCCACGAATCGCGTCAGATCGCTCACGCCCAGATCGCAGCCGAGGAAATACGCCTCCCCTTCGCCGTACGTGTTGCGGGTGATCGCGGCCATGCCGTCAAGCTCCCACTCATCCGCTTCTTCGCCGGCATACGAGGCAAGCACCTGCACATGCGGTCCGGCGACGGTCACGTCACCGAGCTTGTCGATGACGCGATCGAGCCAGTCGAAATCCCAATGGTCTTCGATGGGCTGGAGGCGATCTCAGCTGAAGATGGCAAGGGCCACGGTGTTGACGCCGGCCTGGCCCATCAGGCGGATGTCGTCATCCCAGATTTCCTCCGGCCATTGGTCGGGACTATAGTCGCCACCGAAAGCGATGCCGCGTCCGTCCGCGGTCAGCAGTTTTTGGCCATGCGAAGTCACGTCATGCACGCACGGTTATCTCCTTTGGCAGGCGGCGCAGGGCCACGGCCCATATCGGATACCAGCTGATACTAGCTGATAGACACTCCTGGCCGATAGTCGACACGCCGCCGGTTCCGGCCCCACTGCCGGAACCGACATGGGTATGTTCATGACCGCCGACCGCAGGAACGAACAGGCCCGCCACGGACCGCATCTTGCGGTTCAGGCGGACGGGCCTTATGGGAGGGATGGGAACGGGAGATCAGTTCTTAATAACTGCCTGCGCCTCATCGTCGACGATCTCGCCGGAAGCGAGCTTGGCTTCGAGCTCCTCAACGATCTGCGCATGCATCTTCTCATCGATCTTGACCTTGAACCAGAACACGACGAGGCTGAGGATGATGAGAACAAGCGGGACGTAGAAGGCGAAGGTCTTGAACGTGGCGATGTTGGACGCGGTCATGTCGGCTGCCGTGGCATGACCGGTCATGCCAGCCGCGAGGGCAACGGCACCGACCGCACCGTTGGACATCGCGCCGCCGATCTTGTCGAGCATGGGACGCACCGACAAGGTGACCGCCTCGTTGCGCTTGCCGTTCTTCAGCTGGCCGTACTCGATGGAGTCGGTCAGCGACAGAATCGCGGTCATCTGGATGAACTGCGCAGGCACATAGAAGAAGATCAGGGCGACGATGACGACCGGCAGGTTGCTGGAGAACAGGGCGAGCATCGTGTAGCCGATGATCATGGAGACCATGCCGCCGGTGAACAGGTAGCGACGGGGAATCCAGCGGTTGAGAATCGGGTACAGCGGCGCCATGATGAATCCGGCGATCAGCGGAATGATGCCGGTGATGGAGAAGGCGGCAGGCTCGTCAAGCACGAACACGAAGAGGTAGTACATCACACCGGTCGTGATGACGTTTGCGATGGCGTACAGCAGGTAGGACAGGGCGACCCACAGCAGCTGGTCGTTCTGGAACAGCGCCTTGAACGCCTCGAACGGGTTGCCGTTCTTCTGGGCCTTGGCACGCAGCGCGCTGGTGCTTTCCTTGGTGCCAAAGGCGACGGTCCAGGCGGTAATCAGGCCGAGGAGCGCGACGATGAAGCCGAAGGAGGTCCATCCGGCCTGGCCCTGGCCCTTGGCGCCGGTGAACGTCCAGGTGAAGTAGCTGACGATCGGGATGACGATGACGGTGATGCCGTTGTAGCCGATAGAGCCGGTGAAGGTGCCAAGGGCGGTGTAGGTGGAACGTTCGTGGGAGTCGGAGGACAACGCCGGGATCATGCCCCAGTAGGAGATGTCACGCAGGGAGTAGAACACGTCAAGCACGATGAACGTGATGATGAACAGCACGATGAACAGCGTGGTGTTCACGTTGACCAGTCCGAACATGCCGGAGAAGATGAGCACGATCAACACGGAGGAGACCAGTCCGCCGATGAACTGCCACGGGCGGAAACGGCCCCACTTGGTGGTGGTGTTATCCACGAGGTTGCCCAGCAGCGGATCGATGAAGATCTCGGCGATGCGGATAACGACGATCAGGCCGGTGATGACGGCGATCATTTGGGCGGCGAGAGCCTTGCTGTAGCTGACGAACAGGCAGCTGGTGACGTACGTGACGAAGTACGTGCTCATCGCGTTGTAGAAGGCAGCCTGCCCCAAGTTGCCGCACGCGTAGGCGATGCGCTGGCCTAACCCGCCCTTCCTGCGGACGTCACCGTCCGCGACATTTTCGTTGCTCATTAATCTTCTCCTTAAGAACCCAGAGCATGGAATCACTCATTGATTTTGTAAAGTAAGCATACAAGTTTTATCACCGTAAGCATACAAGTTTTATCACCGTAAGCATACAAGTTTTATCACTGAAAGTAAAAAGCATTAGTAAACAAGGAGATAAACAGCGTGTCGCAAGGATGGGATAACATGAGCTGAACCGAGACATTGCATGGACGCGGCGTAGCGTCGACGGCAAGCAGTGCCAGTGATTTGGAAGCGGTAAACAGGATTTGCGTTTTATATAAAAACTGTTTATCCTTTTCGGTAAAGGAGGCCCCGGCCTCTTCCATAATATCATTCACAACGAGGTAATGACAGAAAGCAGGAGAGCATGACAGACGTCACACATGTCGATCGCGCATCGCAGGCTTGGCTGACCGACCCGACGGTGTTCGAGGTGAACCGGACTCCGGCCCATTCCAGCCACAAGTGGTACGCCCGCGACCCCCAGAGCGGACAATGGTCCGATCTCAAGCAGAGCCTTGACGGCGAGTGGCGGGTCGAGGTCGTTCAGGCCGCCGACATCAACCTCGAAGAGGAACCCGCGACGGCCGAGTCGTTCGACGACTCCTCGTTCGAGCGTATCCAGGTTCCGGGCCACCTGCAGACGGCCGGTCTGATGAACCACAAGTACGTGAACGTCCAGTATCCGTGGGACGGCCACGAGAACCCGTTGGAACCGAACATCCCGGAAAACAATCACGTCGCGCTCTACCGCAGGAAGTTCACCGTCTCCGCCCCCGTGGCAAACGCCAAGCAGGCCGGCGGATCGGTGTCGATCGTGTTCCACGGCATGGCCACGGCGATCTACGTGTGGGTCAACGGCGCGTTCGTCGGCTATGGCGAGGACGGCTTCACGCCCAATGAGTTCGACATCACCGAACTGCTGCACGACGGGGAGAACGTCGTGGCCGTCGCCTGCTACGAATACTCCAGCGCCTCCTGGCTTGAGGATCAGGACTTCTGGCGTCTGCACGGCCTGTTCCGCTCCGTCGAACTCGCCGCCCGCCCGCATGTGCACATCGAGAACACGCAGATCGAAGCCGATTGGGATCCCGAGGCCGGCACCGCCTCCCTCGATGCCGCGCTGACCGTGCTCAACGCGGCCGACGCGGCCACGGTCCGCGCGACCCTGAAGGACGCCGACGGCAACACGGTGTGGCAGACGACGGGCGACGCGGAGGCGCAGACCGCGATCTCCAGCGGGCCGCTGCAGGGCATCGCCCCTTGGAGCGCCGAAAGCCCGACGCTGTACGAGCTTGACGTCGACGTCATCGACCAGGCGGGCGACGTCATCGAATGCACGTCCCAGAAGGTCGGTTTCCGCCGCTTCCGCATCGAGGACGGCATCCTGACCATCAACGGCAAGCGCATCGTGTTCAAGGGCGCCGACCGCCACGAGTTCGACGCCGAACGGGGCCGCGCCATCACCGAGCAGGACATGATCGATGACGTGGTCTTCTGCAAGCGCCACAACATCAACTCCATCCGCACCTCGCACTACCCGAACCAGGAACGCTGGTACGAACTGTGCGACGAGTACGGCATCTACCTGATCGACGAAGCCAACCTCGAAGCCCACGGCAGCTGGTCCCTGCCCGGAGACGTCCTCACCGAGGACACCATCGTGCCGGGTAGCAAGCGCGAATGGGAAGGCGCCTGCGTCGACCGCGTCAACAGCATGATGCGTCGCGACTACAACCACCCGAGCGTGCTGATCTGGTCACTGGGCAACGAATCCTACGTGGGCGACGTGTTCCGCGCCATGTACAAGCACGTGCACGACATCGACCCGAACCGTCCGGTGCACTACGAGGGCGTGACCCACAACCGTGACTACGATGACGTCACCGACATCGAGACCCGTATGTACTCGCATGCCGACGAGATCGAGAAGTACCTGAAGGACGACCCGAAGAAGCCGTACCTCTCCTGCGAATACATGCACGCCATGGGCAACTCCGTGGGCAACATGGACGAATACACGGCGCTCGAACGCTACCCGAAGTATCAGGGCGGCTTCATCTGGGACTTCATCGACCAGGCCATCTACGCCACCCAGCCCGACGGCACCAGGAGCCTGCGCTACGGCGGAGACTTCGGCGACCGTCCGTCCGACTACGAGTTCTCCGGCGACGGCCTGCTGTTCGCCGACCGCAAGCCTTCCCCCAAGGCCCAGGAAGTCAAGCAGCTGTACTCGAACGTCCACATCGACGTGACGAAGGACTCGGTGTCCGTCAAGAACGACAACCTGTTCACCGCCACCGGCGACTACGTGTTCGTCCTGAGCGTTCTCGCCGACGGCAAGCCGGTCTGGCAGTCCACCCGGCGTTTCGACGTGCCCGCCGGTGAGACCCGCACGTTCGATGTCGCATGGCCGGTGGCGGCGTACCGCGCCGACGCCCGCGAACTGGTGCTGCAGGTTTCGCAGCGTCTCGCCAAGGCGACCGATTGGGCCGAAAGCGGCTACGAGCTCGCCTTCGGACAGACCGTGGTGCCCGCGGACGCCACCGCGACGCCCGACACGAAGCCGGCCGATGGGACCATCACCGTGGGCCGTTGGAACGCCGGCGTGCGAGGCGCCGGACGCGAGGTCCTGCTGTCGCGCACCCAGGGCGGCATGGTCTCCTATACCTTCGCCGGCAACGAGTTCGTGCTGCGCCGTCCCGCAATCACCACCTTCCGTCCGCTGACCGACAACGATCGCGGCGCCGGTCACGGTTTCGAGCGCGTCCAGTGGCTGGGCGCCGGCCGCTACGCCCGCTGCGTGGACAACGTGCTCGAGCAGATCGACGACAGCACGCTCAAGGGCACGTACACGTATGAGCTCGCCACCGCGCAGCGCACCAAGGTGACCGTCTCCTACACGGCCCACACCGATGGCCGCGTGAACCTGCACGTCGAATACCCTGGAGAGCAGGGTGACCTGCCCACCATCCCGGCGTTCGGCATCGAATGGACGCTGCCTGTGCAGTACACGAACCTGAGGTTCTTCGGCACCGGCCCGGCGGAGACGTACCTGGACCGCAAACACGCCAAGCTCGGCGTGTGGAGCACCAACGCTTTCGCGGATCATGCGCCGTACCTCATGCCGCAGGAGACGGGCAACCATGAGGATGTGCGTTGGGCCGAGATTACCGACGATCACGGCCACGGCATGCGCGTCAGCCGCGCCGATCGCGGTAAGCCTGTTGCCGTACTCCAGCTTCATGCTTGAGGAGGCTCAGCACCAGGACGAGCTGCCGAAGCCGAAGCACATGTTCCTGCGCGTCCTTGCCGCACAGATGGGCGTTGGCGGCGATGATTCCTGGATGTCGCCGGTGCACCCCCAGTACCATATCCCGGCGGACAAGCCGATCAGCCTCGATGTCGACCTCGAGCTGATCTGATCGGAATTGATCCGATAGTC
>OHDS01001270.1_pt1 | contig 10405 bp, 7 predicted proteins | sample 1567031 | NCBI WGS metagenome assembly OHDS01 (sample SAMEA3879503, study PRJEB24766) | human gut metagenome | biome: human-associated habitat; feature: feces | place: USA | collected 1985/1987
AGAACATATCGCCAACCTGTCCGGTGGTAACCAGCAGAAGGTTATCGTATCCAGATGGCTGGCAAACGACCCGGATGTGCTGATCATGGATGAGCCGACCCGTGGTATCGATGTCGGCGCTAAGTATGAGATCTACCAGATCATGATCGATCTCGTAAAACAGGGCAAATCCATCATTATGATCTCGTCGGAAATGCCGGAGTTGATCGGTATGTCCAACCGAATCATCGTAATGTGCAACGGTCACATCACAGGTGAGGTGGAAGGAGAAGACGCAACTCAGGAGAAGATCATGTCCTTCGCCACAAAATTCACTTTAAGCGGCAAGGAAAACAAGTAGATTACAGGGAGGTTCAGTCATGACAGCGAAAAAAGTAAGTGCAAAAGATTTCCTTATCAATAATGGTAAAGCTGTTATTGTCATCAGCCACGACCGCAAGTTTGTAGATAATATCACTACCCGTACCATTGAAGTGACGATGGGACGTATCTATGATTATAAAGTAAATTATTCCAAATATCTGGAACTCCGCAAAGAACGTCGTGAACAACAACAAAAGGCTTACGACGAACAACAGAAGTTCATTGCCGAAACCAAAGAATTCATTGAACGCTTCAAAGGTACTTACTCCAAAACCCTGCAAGTACAAAGCCGCGTAAAAATGTTGGAAAAGTTGGAAATTTTGGAAGTGGATGAGGAAGATACTTCGGCACTACGGTTGAAATTTCCGCCATCCCCACGTTCCGGCAATTATCCTGTAATCATGGAAAACGTAGGTAAAACCTATGGCGATCATGTAGTATTCAAAAACGCTACACTGACCGTGGAACGGGGAGACAAATTAGCATTTGTCGGCAAAAACGGCGAAGGTAAATCCACCTTGGTGAAATGTATCATGAAAGAGATTGAACACGATGGCACGCTGACACTCGGACATAATGTGCAGATCGGTTATTTCGCACAAAACCAAGCTTCCCTGCTGGACGAAAACCTAACGGTATTCCAAACGATTGATGATGTGGCAAAGGGAGAAATACGTAATAAGATACGTGACCTGCTGGGTGCTTTCATGTTCGGTGGACCAGAGCAATCCATGAAGAAAGTGAAAGTGCTTTCCGGTGGAGAGCGCACACGACTCGCCATGATTAAACTGTTGTTGGAACCGGTAAACCTACTGATTCTGGATGAACCGACGAACCACCTCGACCTGAAGACCAAGGACATTCTGAAACAAGCGCTGTTGGATTTCGATGGTACACTGATTGTAGTAAGCCATGACCGTGACTTCCTAGACGGACTGGTTACCAAGGTCTACGAATTCGGTAATAAACAAGTAAAGGAACACTTAAGCGGCATCTACGAATTCCTGGAAAAGAAGAAGATGGAGTCACTCCGCGAACTGGAAAGGTAAACGTTCCTTAACAGGGCTTCCGCAACTTTTCTTGCGTCATATTGTTTCATTTTTATAAAACTCTAATTACGAGAACAATGAAACGATATGACGCTATAATAATAGGCTTCGGCAAAGGTGGCAAGCTACTGGCGGTCGAATTAGCCAACCGCAACTGGAATGTGGCGGTCATCGAACGTTCCCCGGACATGTACGGTGGAACCTGTATAAATGTAGGATGTATCCCTACTAAAACCATGATAAACGAATCGGAATTCGCCGAACGTATCTATCAAGACGATTATAAGAAACAATCCAAGTTATATTCCCTCGCCCTAAGGCGCAAGGATAAGTTAGTCACCTTTCTTCGAGAAAAGAACGTCGAAAATCTGACGAATAACCCTAATATAACATTGTATGACGGAACTGCATCTTTTCTCTGTCCGGACACGGTAAAGGTAGTTCCTTCACCGGAAAGTGAAGATTATTTTGAACTGGAAGGAAAAGAAATCTTTATCAATACCGGTTCTACACCTATCCTACCCGATATTGATGGATTAAAAAACAGCCGATACATATATACAAGTGAGACATTGCTGCATAGCGAGATCCTTCCCCAACACTTGCTGATAATAGGAAGCGGAGCCATAGGACTAGAATTTGCCACCATGTATGCCGGATTCGGCAGCAAGGTCACTATTCTGGAAGCCGGTAAACGCTTATTGCCGAAAGCTGATCGGGAGATTGCCGAATATATGCAGGAAAGTCTGAAAAGAAAAAATATAGAGATACGTCTGAATGCACGCGTACAATCCTTACATGATACAGCGGACGGCATTACCGCCGTCTATACGGATGCCTCGGACGGCACACCTTACTTTCTTGAAGGCGATGCCCTACTCATTGCAACAGGACGTAAACCTATGATAGATGATCTGAATCTGGAAAAAGCAAAAATACAGGTTAATGCACAAGGAGGGATCATTGTCAATGAGCAATTACGTACTACTGCACCACACGTCTGGGCTTTGGGAGACGTCAAAGGTGGGGAAATGTATGATTACCTTTCAATTGACGATTCCCGTATCATCTTAAATCATCTTTTCGGTAATAAGGAACGTTCTGTTGATGACCGCAATCCCGTACCTTACGCCATCTTCACAGATCCACCTATGGCACATATCGGTCTGACGGAAGAAGAAGCTATGAAACGTGGATATCCCATCAAGATTTCACGTCTGCCCGCCTCCGCCATCCCTCGTGCACGTACTTTGCAGAATATGGATGGGATGCTAAAAGCTATTGTAAATACGGATACAGAGAAAATACTGGGCTGCTCACTCTTCTGCGTGGATGCACCGGAACTTATCAACCTAGTAGCATTTGTCATGAAAACCGGACAGAAATCTTCGGCTTTACGTAACTTCATATTCACCCATCCCAGTATGAGTGAAGGTTTAAATGAATTATTCAAGGCTTTTTAATAACTAACATTTGGTAATTAAGCCGTTAACTTCTATCTTTGTCCGCAATAAAAAAAATAAGGATGCAGAGAAAACGGTACATAACATTCTTTTTTATATTCATCAGCATGGTCATGCTGGTGGTACCGGTTATTCCTCACCACCATCACAATAATGGGTTGATATGTATGAAGAATGACATAACTCCCAATTGTTGCGGACAACAACACACCCCGGATAGCGAACATTGCTGTTGCGATACGGGATGTGTTACTACTCACTTTTTCCAGCAAACTCCCAGCTCGGACAACGGATGGACACATCCGGATTTTCCACTGGTTATCACATTATTCTCCGAACCCCTTCTCAGACTATTGGTCCTCCCCGAAGAAAGAGGGCAAAGACAGGACTGCATATACCAGGAGTCACTTCATGGCACGTATCTCACACGTGCCACAGGACTTCGCGCACCTCCGTGTGTTCTTACTTTATCGTAAAGTCTGCAACTTTATTGCAGGCTTTTATCTCTAATTTTGCACACAGATAAAAGTAAGAACATTAAAATATCATCATGAAAAAAATTCTTTTTATGGGAGTCATGGGATTATTCCTGTTAGGCTCTTGCAATAGTAAATCCGGCGACGGACACGAAGGTCATAATCATGAAACAGAAAAACATGAGCACGAAGGTTGTGATCATGATCATGAAGGCGAAGACCACAATCACGAAGGTGACGAACATAACCACGATGGACATAGCCACGATGAACAAACAGCGGCCGGACATAGTGACGAAATCATTCTGCCTACTGCCAAAGCACAGGCTGCCGGAGTAAAATCCAATGTTGTAGAACCGGGGATTTTCCATCAGGTTATAAAAACCAGCGGTCAGGTAATGGCAGCACAAGGAGATGAGAGCGTGGCTGTAGCAACCGTAGCTGGTGTAGTATCTTTCCGTGGAAAGGTAATCGAAGGTATGAGTGTCAGTAAAGGTACACCACTGGTGACATTATCTTCCAAGAACATGGCGGATGGTGACCCCGTAGAACGGGCACGTATCGCTTATGAAGTTTCCAAGAAAGAATATGAGCGCATGAAAGCCCTCGTAGGAAATAAAATTGTTTCTGAAAAAGATTTCGCTCAAGCGGAACAAGCATACGAAAATGCACGTATCAGCTATGAAGCCGTAGCTAAAAATAGTTCAGCAAGCGGACAAGCGGTAATTTCTCCTATCAGCGGATATGTAAAAAGCCTGTTAGTGAAAGAAGGTGATTATGTAGCCGTAGGGCAACCGTTAGTCAGCATTACGCAAAACCGCAAATTGTTCCTGCGTGCTGATGTATCTGAGAAATATTACCAATATCTGCGTACTATTGGTTCTGCTAACTTCTGCACTCCTTATAATAATAAGGTATATACATTGAAAGACTTAGACGGGCGTCTTCTCTCTTATGGCAAAGCTTCCGGTGGTGATGGTGGATATTACGTACCTGTAACCTTTGAGTTCGACAACAAAGGTGATATTATCCCCGGTTCGTTTGTAGAAATCTTCTTATTGTCTTCCCCTATAGAAAACGTAATATCCCTGCCCCATTCAGCATTGACTGAAGAACAAGGCAGTTTCTTTGTCTATCTGCAACTGGATGAAGAAGGATATAAGAAACAACTTGTGACTCTCGGAGCCGATAACGGTGAAAGCGTACAGATTCTCTCAGGTGTAAAAGCCGGAGACCGCGTGGTAACCGAAGGTGCTTATCAAGTGAAACTGGCAAGCGCTACGAATGCGATACCGGCACACAGTCACGAACACTAAACTTATTTACTATTTGACAAGTTACTATTTACTATTTGGCTGCGCAATGCGTGAAGCTGATGATAAGAATAGTAAATGTCAAATGGTAAAAGACAAGGTGTATCAAATAGTAAATAGTAAAATAGTAAATATATCATCGTGTTAAATAAGATCATACATTTCTCACTTCATAACCGCATCCTGGTACTTGTAGCCTCGGTGTTGTTACTGATAGGCGGAACCTACACCGCCATGAACACGGAAGTGGACGTATTCCCTGACCTCAATGCACCTACGGTTGTTATCATGACCGAAGCAAACGGCATGGCAGCAGAAGAAGTGGAACAACTCGTTACATTTCCTGTAGAAACAGCAGTGAACGGTGCAACAGGTGTGCGCCGCGTACGTTCTTCATCTACCAACGGCTTCTCTGTAGTATGGGTAGAATTCGATTGGGATACGGATATTTATCTGGCCCGGCAGATTGTCAGCGAAAAGTTGGCCGTCGTAAGTGAAAGCCTGCCTACCGGTGTAGGTAAACCGACGCTGGGCCCACAATCATCCATTCTGGGTGAAATGCTGATTATTGGATTGACGGCCGACTCTACCTCCATGCTCGACCTGCGTACAATAGCCGACTGGACCATCCGACCGCGTTTGCTCTCTACGGGCGGTGTGGCACAGGTAGCAGTACTTGGCGGTGATATAAAGGAATATCAGATACAATTAGACCCGGAACGGATGCGGCATTACGGCGTTACGCTGAATGAAATCATGACTGTAACCCGCGAAATGAATCTGAACGCAAACGGTGGCGTGTTATATGAATATGGTAATGAATACATTGTGCGTGGAGTACTTTCTACCGACCGTGTAGACCAACTGGCACGTGCCGTAGTTAAGGGAGGAGTTGACAAGGCTTCAGTCGACAAGATACAAGGCAATGCCTCGTCAACTGGTCAACTGGTCAACTCTGCCCCTGTCCTTCTCGAAGACATTGCAGATGTACATATCGGAGCAAAGTTACCCAAACTGGGTACAGCATCCGAACGGGGTAAATCCGCCGTACTGTTAACAGTAACCAAGCAACCAGCCACCAGCACACTGGAATTAACGGATAAATTAGAAGCATCTTTAAAAGACTTGCAGAAGAACCTGCCACCGGATGTAAAAGTCAGCACAGACATCTTCCGTCAGAGCCGCTTTATCGAAAGCTCTATCGGAAACGTACAGAAGTCCTTGTTTGAAGGAGGTATCTTCGTTGTGATTGTCCTATTCCTATTCCTTGCGAATGTACGTACAACGGTGATCTCATTGGTTACACTACCGCTTTCATTGATTACTTCACTGGTAACGCTGCATTATATGGGCTTCACAATTAATACAATGAGCCTCGGTGGTCTTGCCATCGCTATCGGTTCGCTGGTGGATGATGCCATTGTAGACGTGGAGAATGTATATAAACGACTCCACGAGAATAAGTTGAAGCCTGTGGAAGAACGCCTTTCCATACTGGAAGTAGTATTCAACGCATCGAAAGAAGTACGTATGCCTATTCTGAATTCTACGCTGATTATCGTAGTCAGTTTCGTACCACTGTTCTTCCTCACCGGTATGGAAGGCCGCATGCTGGTTCCACTGGGTATTGCATTCATTGTAGCACTGGCAGCTTCTACGGTAGTGGCATTGACAGTTACACCAGTACTTTGCTCCTATCTTTTAGGAAGAGACAAGAAGAAGGAACAGAAAGAGAGCAGCGACTCGTTCGTAGCACGCAAGATGAAACAGTGGTATGGTGCTGCATTGGCATTTGTACTGGGACATAAGAAGATCGTACTGGGCAGTACAATCGGTTTGTTCGTAGTTGCTCTGGTATGTTTCTTCACATTGGGACGTTCGTTCCTGCCACCTTTCAACGAAGGTTCGTTTACAATTAACATATCTTCTTTACCAGGCATCTCATTAGAAGAAAGTGACAAGATGGGACACCGTGCAGAGGAATTGCTACTCAGCATTCCCGAAATACAAACCGTTGCCCGCAAGACCGGACGTGCCGAACTGGACGAGCATGCACTTGGTGTGAATGTTTCGGAAATAGAAGCTCCGTTCGAATTGAAAGAACGTTCACGTAGTGAGTTGGTTGCCGAAGTACGCGAGAAGTTAGGTACTATCGTAGGAGCAAATGTGGAAATCGGCCAGCCTATCAGCCACCGTATCGATGCTATGCTCAGTGGTACGAAAGCCAACATCGCAATTAAACTGTTTGGTGACGACCTGAACCGTATGTTTACCTTGGGTAATGAAATCAAAGGTGCCATCCAGGATATTCCGGGTATTGCCGACCTGAATGTGGAACAACAAATAGAACGTCCTCAGCTTATCATTTCGCCCAAGCGGGAAATGCTGGCTAAGTTTGGTATCTCATTACCGGAATTCTCTGAGTTCGTGAATGTATGTCTTGCTGGTGAAACCGTATCACAGGTATACGAGAAAGGTAAAAGCTTCGACCTTACCGTACGTGTACGTGATGATCTTCGCGACGAAATGGAGAAGATACGCAACTTGATGATAGATACCAGTGACGGAAAGAAAATACCTTTGAACTACATCGCAGAAGTGCGTTCTGCCATGGGACCGAATACAATCAGCCGCGAGAACGTGAAGCGAAAAATCGTAATCTCTGCCAATGTTGCCGACCGCGACCTGCGCAGTGTAGTGAATGATATTCAGGCCCGTGTGGACAAGGATATTAAATTGCCCGAAGGGTATCATCTGGAATACGGTGGCCAATTTGAGAGTGAACAGGCAGCAAGCCGCACCTTGTTACTCACATCATTAATGAGTATTGCGGTGATCTTCTTACTGCTTTATCATGAATTCCGTAGTGTAAAAGAGAGTGCAATCATACTTATCAACCTGCCACTTGCATTGATCGGTGGTGTGTTTGCTTTGTTGATGACAACGGGAGAGGTGAGTATTCCGGCTATTATCGGTTTTATTTCACTATTCGGTATCGCCACCCGAAACGGTATGTTACTGATCAGCCACTACAACCATTTACAACAGGAAGAGGGAATAAACGTGTACGATAGCGTAATCCGTGGCTCAATGGACCGTTTGAATCCGATTTTGATGACAGCATTGTCTTCGGCTCTCGCTCTTATTCCATTGGCACTGGGAGGAGATTTGCCGGGTAATGAAATTCAAAGTCCGATGGCGAAAGTTATCCTTGGCGGTCTTTTAACTTCCACGTTCCTGAACGGTTTCATCATTCCGATTGTTTATCTGATGATGCACCCTAAAAAACAACCATTAACAATATCAAACAATGAAACGAATTCTCATATTTAGTTTTATCACTTTTTTCCTATATGCGGGAATGCGTGCCCAATCGGTCGGCATAGACGAAGTGCTGCACCGTATTGAAGCAAACAATAAGGAGTTGCAGGCCAATGCGCAACTCATCACTTCACAGAAATTGGAGAACAAGTCGGAGAACAATTTGCCTGATCCCACTCTCTCGTATGCCCATCTGTGGGGATCGGAAGATAAGAGTGAGACGATAGGTGAACTTGTTGTTTCTCAAAGCTTTGATTTCCCGACCTTGTATGCTACACGCGGAAAAGTAAACCGGCTCAAAACCGGTGCGCTTGATGCGCAGTCTGCCGCCTTCCGTCAACAACTGTTGTTGCAAGCTAAAGAGCTTTGTTTCGACATCATCATGTTGCAGCACCAGCAAGTGATTCTGAATGAACGTATGAAACAGGCTGAGGAACTCTCTGCATACTATAAGAAACGTCTGGAGACAGGTGATGCCAATGTATTGGAAACAAATAAGATCAATCTGGAGTTACTGAATTCCGTACCAATCAGACTGCGCTTGATAACGCCTGGAAATCTCTCCTTGCACTCAACGGAGACCAGTCTTTGCAAGATAATGAGCTGAGCAGTTTCCGCTCCATCAACGACTATCCATTGCCCCTTCTTCCTACCGACTATGAACAGTTACGTTCGGAAGTGTTGGCAGCCGATCAGACTTTGCTGTCATTAAGCAGTGAAAGTGCTGCCGCCCGCAAACAGATTTCTGCAAGCAAACAAGGTTGGTTACCTAAATTGGAACTTGGATATCGCCGTAATACAGAGTCCGGTACTCCATTTAATGGAGTTGTAGTAGGCTTTTCCTTCCCGCTGTTTGAGAATCGTAATAAGGTTAAAATAGCCAAAGCGCAATCTCTGAACCTCGATTATCAGAAAGAGAATGCTGCTTTCCAAGCCGAAGCAACCTTAGCAAAACTATACAGCGAAGCACAATCATTGCAGACTTCCATCCAGGAATACAGGGAGGCATTCAGTTCACAACAAGATCTTGCATTACTGAAGCAAGCTCTCACCGGTGGACAAATCAGTGTGATAGAATATTTTGTAGAAGTTTCTGTGATTTATCAAAGTAAGCAGAATCTACTTCAATTGGAAAATCAGTATCAGAAGGTAATGGCACAGATATACAAGAGTAAGCTATAAAAATATTATTCTTGTATCATAAAAGTAAAGCGAAGAATCGGCTCCCGCAATTGAAGGAGTTGATTCTTCGCTTTCTTTATAAATATCAAACTATAGTTCTGTAATCTTTCCCATAAAGAGGATGGCTCCCGTACTCTTTTCCTTAACCATAAAGGCAAAAGGACGATTCACAAAGAAGGGAACAGGAGAAGGAAAACCGACAGCATTATCAAACATTCCTCCTACTGTAACCGCAGCCGCTTCGGTACCTTCCTCATCCACATTTATATAAGTAAACTGTTGCAGAAGGCCAATATATAGTTCTGCACCGGACATATTGGCAAACTTTGCTTTATAAGCATCGAAAGCATCTTTCATCCCCATAGCTATCATGTCCTCTTCCAGCTCTTTGTCATATTCTACTTTAAAACGAGGAAGTTTAATTTGTAGTTCTTTTCCTACCATATTCTTACTCCACTGTTTCCAGTTCTCATAATTCAGGCTGGGTAAGCTTTCATCCAAGGTCTTATCTCCGGATGGCAACAGTATCACCATACTAAAAGCTTCATTGCCATAGGGTAATTCCGCAATAGAGAAATCATCAGTCTGGGTGTAATTGAACGTTGCGGTCTGGTTCATCATAGCTACTTTCTGCTGACTGCCGTCAACATTGGTAAAGTTATCCTGTCCAGTAGCCGACTTATCAAACTGGCTTTTCCAGATACCTTTAAAATAGAGTGCATTAATCAGATACATACGAGCATCCGCAGGTATTTCCTGAATAACCTCTTTTATGCAATTATTAGTCTGAGTGGCGCACCATTGGTTTATCACATCTTTGGCGGTCGGAGATGTGAAATCAAGTTCTTGCACCTGAGCATCGTACATTTTCTTATTTACATCAACAAAAGAGTCATAAACCTTAAAACCTTCCTCTATCCAGATAGAATTAGCTATTCCGAGTTGAGTTGTATTGTCCAAATCCAACAAAGCTGAAGTTAACTTTTGATTATAGTTGTTCAGATCATTAAGAGAGAAAGTATTGGCAGGGAATCCTAATACATTCTGCATCTCAGCAAGCGTATTATCAGTAGCCCCGTTCGTAATCATGGATAAACAAAGTGATGCACTCAATGGAGACACAAAAACATTCGGTTTTTCTTTTTCGGTACTGCACACCTGATCGAAGAAACGGAAAGCAAAGTCTGTACCTTTGTCCATAAACTCTTGTTCCGCACGGGTAAGATTGATGTCTTGAC
>OHDS01001275.1_pt1 | contig 10387 bp, 6 predicted proteins | sample 1567031 | NCBI WGS metagenome assembly OHDS01 (sample SAMEA3879503, study PRJEB24766) | human gut metagenome | biome: human-associated habitat; feature: feces | place: USA | collected 1985/1987
TTGTTGAAGAACTTCGTCCGATTCGTGAACGCTACGAAAAGCTTGTTGCAGACAAGGCATATCTTGAAAGCTGTTACAGAAAAGCCGATGAAATTGCCCTTAAAATCAGCAGCCGCACAATGGGCAAGGTTATGAAGAAAATCGGTTTTATTTAAACCCGAACAGGAATTTTCTCTATGACAAAAGCAGAAAGCAAAGTCATTGACTTTATAAAAAAACACATTCTTTTATTTTTACTCGTTGCGGTAACGATTATTGCAATTTTCCTCAGAGCCTGCGGAATGGATTTTCAAAGCGATGATTTCAACAGCTTTTTAAATTCGTGGTGGAGCATAATCAAGCTGAATGATTTTACGGGGCTTGCAACTCAGGTGGGTAACTACAACATTCCGTATCAAGTCATAATCTATCTTATGACTCTTTTGCCGCTAAATGCTCTGTATGCGTACAAAATCGTATCAATAATATTCGATTTTGTACTTGCAATTTCAACCGCAATGCTTGTTTATTCGTTTGCAAAGAATAACCGACGGCTCAAAGCGATACTCACCTACTCAGCCGTACTTCTTTCGGCAACGGTGATTTTTAACTCATCGTTTTGGGCGCAGTGCGATTCAATTTACACCTCGTTTATAATCCTTGCAATCCTGTTTTTACACAAAGACAAGCCGATTGCATCGTTTGTGTTCATCGGCATTGCGTTTGCATTCAAGCTGCAAACCGTATTCATCATTCCCGTTATGCTTTATTACTGGATTTCGACAAAGAAAATTTCGATTCTGCATTTCTTTATAATCCCTGCACTTGATGTGATAATGTGCCTGCCTGCAATTATTATGGGTAGACCGTTTATCGATATCATCACAATATATGCGGAACAGACCGACTACGGAAAGCTTATTCAGATGAACTGTCCGAACTTTTATGCACTCATATGTGACGGAAACGATATAACATATTATTATCTGTTCAAGCAGTTTTCGGTCTTTCTGACAATTGCCGTACTCGGAATTATGATGTGCATTATCATCTATAAAAAGGTTGATTTGAAGAACCTTGAAACTTTTCTTCTGACAACAGCGTGGACTGTGTTCACCTGTATCATGTTCCTTTCGTCAATGCACGAACGCTACGGATATCTGCTTGACATTATTTTAATTGTCTATGCGGCGGTAAGTGCAAAGCATTTGTGGATTCCGATTGTGTCAACGCTTATAAGCCTGAGAGGCTATTGCTACTATCTGTTCTCCTACGAACTTATAAACCTTAAATTTACGGCAATCATCTACACCGCACTTTATGTTTATATAACATTCTTGCTCGTAAAAACAATTTTCAGAGCAAAATCATCTGATAATGTTTTTGCAAAAACAATTTAAAATTAAACATATTTTAAATAACAAACAACCGCCAAAATCCATTATATCGGGTTTTGGCGGTTGTTATTTTTATTTATTCAATGATTTTTAATTTTTGCAAATACAACAGCAACAAGAAATGTGACAAATTCTGTAATTGGGAATGCAAGCCATATGCCTGTCATTTGAACAGTGCTGTTTAAAAGCCAAATTACGGGGACTAACAGCACGCCCTGTCGCAACAGTTGAACTACAACGCCGGGCATAATACTGTCTGTTGCCTGTTCATAGGTTGCAATCATTGCGGAAAAGCCGCTGAACACAAATCCGAGTGACATAATTCTCATTGCCGGCACTCCAAAAGCACACATTTCTTCCGACGCCGAAAACAAAAACAATATCTCTTTCGGGAAAATCAGCACCAAGAGCATACCGACAATCATCATAACAGTCGCAATAATTGTTCCGCTCTTATTTGCTTGTTTAAGGCGACCGTACTCTTTTGCTCTGTAATTAAACCGCATTATAGGCAAACAGCCTTGAATTAGTCCGTTCACCGTCATAAAAATCAACTGCTGAACCTTGAAATATGCTCCGAAAAATGCAACCGCCGTGTCCGAATATCGCACCAAAAACATATTTGCAAAATTCACGGTGAATGCTCCCAACGCATTCATAACAAACGAGGGCAATCCGTAGGAAAATATCAGCTTTATCATCTGCGGTTCAAGGCAGTTTTTAAACACCGGCTTAACCTTTTGTTTTGTAAGAAACAGCTGTATCAACGCAATGATTGTTGAAACAACATAGCCTAAAACCGTGGCAACTGCAGCTCCGACCACACCCATTTTCGGAAACGGACCTATGCCGAAAATGAGCAAAGGGTCAAACACAAAATTGAATACAACACCTGCAATTTGAAACCACATCGGAGCAATCATATTGCCTGTTGCCTGAAGTATTTTTTGAATTACAATATGCACCATATTTGGTATCTGCATAAAAACGCAGACGCTCATATACGCAATTCCGTATTCAAAAATCTCTTTGTTTTGCGTAAAAGCCGAATAATAGGGATTTATTATGAAAAGCGAAAGGAAATTTATCAGCACTCCGACAACTACCGAAATTACCACTCCGAGAGCCGCTGCAGAATTTGCCTTTTGCTGATTTTTCTGTCCCAAATAACCTGCAATCAAAACATTAACACCCACACCTATCCACACGGACAACGCATTCATAAGCGTTGTAATCGGGAATGCAAGCGATACTGCCGCAAGTGCCTGTTCATTTATCCCCGCAACAAACATACTGTCAACAAGGTTGTATGAATACTGAAAGAACATTGAAATCAGCGGCGGTGCCGACATTTGAATTATAAGTTTGTTGACAGGTTCATAAGCCATTTTGTTTTCCGTTTTAACGCCCATATTAACACCCCATGCGTAAAATAAAAATCGCCATACACCCATAATGAGTGTATGGCGAAAATAAGAATCACATCTTAGAAAAATCCATACCAATTTATATTTATCATATCAATGAGTTAAGTATATCATACCTGTAAAAAATATTCAAGATTATCACCAAAAATTTACTTTTTGCTTTCAAGCCACATATCAAGGGCTTTTTCGTAGACATCAATGCTTGTGATTCCGAGATTCATAATGAATGTGTGATATTCCTTTGCGTCAAAGCTTGAGCCAAGCTCGCTTTCGGCTGTTTCACGCATATCAATCATCTTGAGGTATCCTACGGTATAGGGGAGAAAGTAACCCGGATTTGAACGGGCAAGGTCATACGCCTCTTTTGTTGCGGCTGTAACGCTCTCGCTGTCAGCCGAACCGAGTGCCGTTGACATATACTCCTTGACTTTTTCATAATCCCAGCCGTTGTAGTTCACACCGACATCGACCATGGAATAGAGAATATAGCCGAGAATATCATTTGCGTAGATAAGCTTCTTAATGCCATCGCTTGTATCAAGGTAATCAAGCGTACATTTTGAAGCATACTGCGCCCAGCCTTCGGTAGCGCCGATAAAGCTTAAAATCTTGCGTACATTCGGGATATCCTTGTTTGCATTTGATGCGGTAAACTGATAAAGATGACCGGGATAGCCTTCGTGGGCAAGGGTTGTGTACATCTGAGTCATACCCTTTTTTGCAAAATCGGGATTTATCTTGATGATATTAATGCTTGTATCGTCAATTCGTCCCTGAACATAGTACGCTCCCACATTGTCGCTCTTTGCGGAATCGCTCATATAATCTGCCGTGTAAGAGGTTGTAACGGGAGTCGGAAAGTCCTCCTCGATATTCTCAATCAAAAATTCAAGCACCTCATCGGCGTCCTTAAAGTCGGGTTTGTAGTCCTGAAATTTGCTCAAGTCATCCTGCGAAACATTGCTCATACTCATTCCAACCTTTGTAAAGCTGTTTGTAAGGTATGACTTAAGCTCCTCGGGAGTCATACTGCTGCTTGTTTTGTCTTTGACAATTGCCGAATAATACTTTTTGCCGATTTCGCCGTAACCGCAAAGACCTTCTTCGTTTTTGCCTGACTTTTTGAGACTTTCAAGTGCTGAATTTGCTGATTTCAAAGCAGGAATGTAGTATTTTTCAAAATACTTTTTGTTGGTTTCGACAACAGTCTTTTTCTCGGAATCGCTAAGACCGAGTGACTTTATTCTCGACTCAAACTCGTCAACAAGCACGGACTTGTCATTCTTAATATGCTTTTCGCACTCATCAATTGACTGCTGTGCAATATCTTCAGCCATAAAGTAACCGTCCTCAGCCTGTTTCCTTGTGAACTCAATGCACTCGTCCATATAGCGTTTTGTGTCCTTCAAAACAGCAAGGTAAAGGTCGGTATCATCCTTTTCATAGAAAGTGAATTCGGACAGGGTGGTAAAGAGGTTTGCAACAATTCCCGACTGCGGTGCAAATATACTCTGCAATTCTGTTGTACCATCATATGAAAGCTGAATTTCAAAGTAGCTTTCAAGGGTGTCATATGTCTGCTTTTGAGAAGAAGTAAGTCCCGAACGGTCAAACTCCTCCAAATCCGTTTTTGCCTTTTTCAGTTCATCAAAGGATTCTTTTGTTTCTTCATCGGACACATGACCGAGGGTATAGTCCTCCTCGTCATATTTCAGACCGTAGTCCGACGGATTTGAAATGTCAAAATGTGCGGTAAGAGCGTCATCCTCAAGTTCTTCCGAAAACAAATCGTCACAATATTTATCAAACTGAATTTGTGCATCCGTTTTGGTTGGTTCTGTATCAGAGTCAAAGTCACAGGCACAGACAGAAAACGCCATAACGGCACACAACATAACAGCAAGCGTACCCTTGAGTGACTTTTTATTTATAATTTTCTTCATTTTGTCCTCCGTAAAGATTGTTGTTTACCAAAGTATAACATATTATCGTGCTGTTATTCAATGATTATTTTTCATTTTACCCTTTTCCGCAGTAACCGTGGCAACGCTCAACAGGCATTGCCGTTCTTTTTCAACAATTGTTGAAAACCATGTGGAAAATGTGTATAATAATCAACCCTGTTCAATTGTATTTTTGTAAATTGTAACCATTTGTAATTATTTGTAATTTTCTCGGATAATTGAGCCAACAATATGCCATAACCATAAACTCGTAGGGGTAGCCTTGCGACCGCCGCCTGTGGCGGATAAAGGGAGCAAAGCGCTGTCTGAAATAACGAGCAATAGGAAGCACATTTATGTGCAACGCATTGCGACTATATTTCAGATGGGAGAACGAGGTTCGCCGCTACAAAACAATACACCGCTTTCTTCACATCAAAACATATGTGTGTGAACATAAAATTTCATCAAGACGGGCGTCCAATGAACGCCACTACAAAATTGCGAAAACAATTACAATGCATATACACTAATTGGAGTATCCTTATGTTTAATATAACCGAACTTTTAAAAAACGAAATATCCGTATGGGAACGACTGAAAAATTGCGGAAAGCCTGTTGTGCTTTACGGAATGGGTGACGGTGCGGACAAGGTTCTTGCCGCATTTGACCGATACGGAATCAAAGCGTCTGCCGTTATTGCAAGTGATGATTTTGTGCGTGGGCAGAAATTCCACGATTTCACGGTAAAAAAACTTTCCGATGTTGAAACCGAATTCGGCGACATTATAATCGCCCTCTGCTTTGCAAGCCAGCTCCCCGATGTTATGGAACACATAACGAAAATTTCCGAAAAACACGAAACGCTTGTCCCCTCCGTTCCCGTTTTTGGAAACAAACTTTTTGACAATAATTTTATTACCGAAAATAAAGAGCAAATTGAAAGTGCATACAGTCTGCTTGCCGATGACCTTTCAAAAAAGGTTTACGAAAACATTCTGAAATTTTACTACACAGGCAGAATTGACCTCCTCCCCCCTGTCACAACCGACAAGGACGAGGCTTTCGGCAATATTCTGAATCTCAGTGAAAACGAAAGCTATGTTGACCTCGGCGCATACAACGGCGACACGATTGACGAATTTCTGCACTACACAAACGGCAATTACAAGCGTATAATCGCATTTGAACCTAACGCAAAGAATTTTGAAAAGCTGAAACTTCATTGCAAGGGCATGGCGAATGTGTCGCTTTGGCAACTCGGCTCATACAGTAAAAACACGGAGCTTATATTCAACAACAAGGCCGGTCGCAACAGCGCAATTGCCGACAAGGGCGTTGCAACAAAGGTTGCGACAGTCGATACGATTCTCTGCGGAATGGCGGCAGGCTACATTAAAGCCGATGTTGAGGGGGCGGATATGGAAACCCTTATTGGTATGCAGAAAACAATGGAAAACTGCAAACCAAAGCTGAATTTTTCGGCATACCACAGGTTTGAAGATATTTTCCGCCTTGCACTATACATTCACAGCGTGAATCCCGACTACAAAATTTTTCTCCGCCACCACCCATATATTCCGGCATGGGATACGAATTTATATTGTATATAATTTGCCGACGGCAAGTAGCCGTATGGGTTTTATACAAAACAAAAATGCATCAGACCTTTTCGGGATCTGATGCATTTTTTAATAATTTCAGTTATGTCTTATTATTCGCTTACGAACAAGTGACGAACACCGCCAAATTATAATCAAAAATCAATGATTATTTTTTAGTTACTTTAAGTGCTCCTGTTGTCTTGTCGAAGCTGAATGTATATGTACCGCCTGATGCGATAAGTGTTACATTAGATGTGTAAGAGCTCTTGAGGTTCTTTGTACCGCTGTCAACAATCTTTGAACCGATTGTGTATGCTGTACCGTAGTTATAAACCTTGAATGAGTATGTACCCTCACTAAGCTTTACTGTACCCTTTGCAACATTGCTTTCGCCGCCCTTGTCATCAAGTACGAGGTTGATGTCGCCCGATACATGAACATCATCAGCTTTCTCATCCTTTGCAGGAACATAACCTACAACGAGTTTCTTTGTTTTTGTGTTGAGTGTGAATGTGTATGTACCGCCTGTTGCGTTGAGTGTAACGTAGCTTGAATACTTGCTGTTGAGTGAAAGTGAATTTCCGTTTGTTGTGTTGTTGATTACTTTGCTGTAACCGTAAACCACATTATCTGCAGAAAGCTTGAACTTGTATGTGCCTGCTGCAAGATATGTTGAACCAACTGCGATAGTTCTGCCTTTTACAGGCGAAAGAATTGTGTTGAGGTCACCGATGAGGTAATCATTCGGGAGGTTCTTGTCATACTTAACAACGAGTGTGTTTGTCTTTGTGTTAAACTGGAATGTGTATGTACCGCCTGTTGCAACGAGTGTTGTGCTGCTCTTGAACTTCTTGTTGAATGTAAGGCCCTTTGTTGTGTCTGTAAATGTCTTAGAGTAACCGAGAAGTGTGCCATAGTTATCAATCTTGAATGTGTATGTACCCTTCTGAAGAGCGATTTTTCCGCCTACTTTATCTGTACCGATTGATGTAAGCTTGAGCTTGATGTTGTCACCGTATACATAGTAGCCGTCTGTAGGAACATCCGAAGGAGCAACTGTTGTCGGCTGTGTTGCCGGCTGTGTTGCTGTTGTTGGCTGTGTTGCTGTTGTGGGCTGTGTTGCTGTTGTAGGCTGTGTTGCTGTTGTGGGCTGTGTTGCTGTTGTAGGCTGAGGAGCTGTTGTTGGCTCTTCGCCCTGAACGAGAACTGCCTTTGCAGTAAATGCAGCACCTGCTACTTTGTTAGCACTATTGTCAATATAACCGATGTCCTTCTTTTCGCTTTCGAAGAGCTCCTTATATGTATCAGCCTCTGTACCTGTAAGATAATCAACATCGAGATTTACTGTTGTGTCACCGCTGCCTACAACATCAAATGTAAATGTGCAATAAACATTCTCTGACTTGAAGTTGAAAAGATCAAGGCTTGAGCAGGTGAAGCGAACCTTATTTGTAAGGCTTGGATTCCAAACGATGCTTCTCTGGAATACAGGGAAAACCTTTTCCCTTGTATTTGTTGATGCAAGCTTGAGAACCTTGCTGTCGTATGTAAGACTGCTCTGTGCATTAACGATCATGTGATCTGCCTTGAGAAGGTAAGTGACAACAACCTGCTTTGTCTGTGCATTGTAATCATACGAAACAGGATCTGCCACATTTGATGTAACATTGATCTTGTTGCCTGCACTTGTTTCTTCGCTTGTTTCGGCAGCACTTGCTGAGAAAGGCAGAGCTGTGAACATACACAGCACCATCATTACCGCAAGAACCACAGAAAGCTTTTTCTGAATTTTTTTCATACTTGCTGCTCCTTTAATAAAATAAAATTACCGTTCGCCACAGTTTTGTGGCAATACTTCTAAGCTTCGGAAACTTTAACAGTACAAAATTTCCGAGGACATTTAAATTATAACACATTTAAGTTGTTCGGGCAATGAATCTGTTATTCTTTTAACGGAAATGTTTTAGCTAAAAATCTGTGCAAAATAACGGTGAAATTGTTGCATTGTACAAATTTTCGTGCTTGTTATTGTGTATATTGCCTTTTTATCGACCGTTTTTACATATATTGACAATTACAATATAAGAATTTTCAGTGTTTTACGCCTGTTCATTTCATATAAAAAACAAAAGCCCGAATTCGAGAAATATCGGACTCGGACTTGCTTATTATCAGAATTTATCAGAATGATTTAAAAAGCTCAATTGCTTTTGCGGGATCTGCGGCTCTGAAAACGGCTGTTCCCGCAACGCACACATCAACGCCTGCCTCTGACGCCTGCTCAATGGTATCTCTGCCGATTCCACCGTCAGCCTCAATAAGGATATTGTTCAGACCTCTGCGTTGGCATTCCCTCTTGATTTCCTTAACCTTCGGCATCATCTCGGGCATAAAGCTCTGTCCGCCAAAGCCAGGTTCAACCGTCATAACAAGTACAAGGTCAAGCTTTTCAAGATACGGAAATACTGTCCAAGCAGGAGTATTTGGCTTTAGAACAAGTCCGGGCTTGATTCCTCTTGACTTGATTTTCGCAATTGTATCATCAATGTCAGAGTCGCATTCAACATGGAAGGTGATGATATCCGCACCTGCATCGGCAAAATCGTCAATATATTTAAGCGGATCGCTTATCATAAGGTGAACATCAAACGGGCGGTTCGAGAACTGTCTTACCGCCTTGATTACGGGAGCGCCAAAGGTTATGTTCGGAACAAAGTGACCGTCCATAACATCAAGATGCATCCAATCGGCGCCCGCCAGATCCATTCTTTCAATTTCTTCACCCATTTTTGAAAAGTCACAAGACAAAAGTGACGGAGCTATTTTCATATTTTACATCCTTTCCTACGGTTTTTGGACAGCCGGAGCAAAAACAGCGGCGGCGCCCCAGAACAACGCATAAATCAATACTTCAAGCGAACCCATAACCTGTACACCGGCATAAAGCGAAAGTGTTGATGCAACGAGCAATCCGAAAATTACGGCAATCAGCTGAATTATGATTGAAAGCGAAATATTGTGCTTGATTTTTACGCAACCCGTAACTGCACGGGCAAGCGATGCGGCTTTGCCGTTTGTAATGAGATATGAACGGGAGGTTTCCTCAACCGTATCCTCAGCCTCCCTGAGAACATTTCCGAGTCCTGTCGGAAGCACCTTGATACTGCGGTAGAACAAATCGTAGAGTTTTGCAACAAGGTCATTTGTAACATTATAATCGGTTGTTCTGATGAGGAAGCTTATGCCGTTGGTTTCGGCTCTCTGCATTTCAGCCTTGAGCTGAGCATCGGGAGTGTATCTTGTAACAAACATTGCAACAAGTCTGCCTGCTCTTGACAGATATGTGACCTGTCTGCCCTGAGAAGTATATTTCTCCTCATATTCCATATTCGGAACTTCCACGCTGTACTTTTCCATAAGCGTGCGTGAACCCACAAGGATTCTTTCGCTCTTAATCCATCCCACAAGTCCGATTTCATCCTCATAAAGAACGCTTTCAACCTCGGGAAGAGTTTCCTCGGTTTCTGCAACTACCGAATCAAAAGCATTTGCAATCGGATTCTGAGCCTCTTTAAGAATTGCAATTCCGCAGAGAAGAGATTCGTCAATGCCGTAATCCTCAAAGGTTTTGATGCCCTCAAGCGAGATTGACTCGGCAGGGAACAATTCATTTGCATCTATCATTATAGCTGTACTGTCGCAGAACTGCTTTACCGACGGATAACCCGAAAGCATTGAGCCGTAGGAGAGCAGAGTTTTGCAGAGCTTTCTCACGGGGGCATTAACAGAAAGAAGTGTTGCCACAGGCACAGACACCGCAGTGATAAGTGCAAATGCATTCAAAGCGTCTGCAAATGACAGCTTAACAACACCGTACATTACCGCAATGATTATTGATGCAATTGTTGTTATCGGGGCAAGCTTTGACGCCAAATCCTCGCTCGGATCGGGTGCATAAGATATTTTGAGAAAGTTTGACGGAAATTCGGTCTTATGCTGATAGGCAATTATCGGACGGTCGGCGGCAGTACCGCTC